>JGI24023J19991_10000048_pt1 | contig 68467 bp, 60 predicted proteins | sample Cruoilmetagenom1_FD_19991 | JGI IMG/M metagenome (IMG submission 19991)
TCAGGAGCAATAAATTGTGAAAAAAGCTTTCCATCATAAGTTATATTTTGAATAACCGCAGAATCATCATGTCCTGTTCCAATAATATTAAAAGTGGTATTACCAGTATTAAATGGTCCGTAAACTGTATGTGAAGAAGTACATTCAACACTATCAGGAATACCATCGTTATCATCATCTATATCTACGACATCTACTATACCATCACCATCATTGTCTAAAGCTTCTCGCCAATCGAGTTCAGGTGTTCCAGGTGTATCTAAATTAGGGAAACTGATAGGTGTTTGCCCATTAGTTGGATTCCAAGCTGCATCATCAACATCATAAGCATCGTCTAATCCATCATTATCTGCATCTGTCCCAGCAGGCACAATATCAGGAACATTATCGTTATCCATATCCCAACCTTCCAAAGAATCGTCTAATTGGTCATTATCTGAATCCATATTGATATAATCGGGAAAACCTGCACCTTCGGTATCTTGTGGATTAATCCAAGTACCATTAGTATCATAAGCATCATCTACACCATTGTTATCTGAATCCACACCACTAGGAGCTATATAAGAAGCACTCGCTTGCCCTTCAATATTATCTACTATACCATCTGCATCAGCATCGATGTCTAAATAATTTGCACCTGCCAATCCATCAGTATTAAATGGAATATAATTATTATATGCAGAAGCACTATCATCATTTTCCAAAGTGTTATCCAATCCGTTGCTTCCTACATTACCATCTGTTCTACCATCATGGTCAGCATCTAAATCTGCAAAACCCACTTCAACAATATCATATATTCCATCATTATCAGAATCTAAGTCAAAACAATTAGGAATTCCATCGCCATCACTATCAACAGTACCCTCAACTGCATCTGAGATACCATCATTGTCATCATCTAAATCAACATCATCTTCAATTCCATCTCTGTCATGATCTGGAATTACAGTAATATTAACAATTGCTGTAACACAATCTCCATCACTATCACAAATTTGATATTCTATTGTATCAGAACCCACATATTCTATTGTTGGTGTATAAACAATCACATCATCTGTTGGGTCATTTGGTGTACCATTGTTATTAACACTTGCGGTTCCGTGACTTGGCTGTGTTATAATAGAAATAGCATTATTACTTGCGCCATCACCACCAAAACTATCATTATTTAATACATCTATTTGATTATTTGTAGAATTTACATAAACATCAACATTATCATCGTTTGCCACAGGAAAATCATCAACTGAATTAACGGTAATATTAACTACTGCAGTATCAGTAGCACCTGAATTATCCGTAATTGTGTAGGTAAAACTATCCGAACCATGGTAATTGGCATCTGGTGTGTATGTAAAAGTACCGTCTGAATTTATTGAAAGTGTTCCGTGAGAAGGATTTGTATTGGCCGTTACATTAGTTGCTAATACACCAAGAATATCCTCTCCGTTTGTATTATTATTAAAAATATTACCGGAAAGCGTATCATCTTCATCTACTGAAAAAACATCATCAATAGCATCTAAAGGGTTTACAATCAACGGAATTAAAATTTGTGCATCTGCACATAGACAATTGTCATTTGATAACATTACAAAAACAATTCCATTTGAAGCATCACATAGTGAACTTGAAGAAAAAGAAATATTTTCAGTAAGGGATCCTCCAGCTGGTATTGATGATGACAATGAACCAGCATAAATGGCTACACCTTGTGGCTGTCCAGCACCATCGGCACAATATATATTATATGTATAACCACTAGAAGCATCAGAACCATTATTTTGTAAGTGTAATTCAACATTATAATTATTATTACTAACAGTTGAACTGACGTTAGATGTTGTACCACCGGCTTCAACAATATTGGGTTTTATAATATCCAAAATACTATAAGTACTTCCAGTTAATATCTGACTATTAGCACAAGCAGTACCACCACAATTAGAATTTGATAAAACATAATTTCTAAACTGAACCTGTACATTTTCACCACAACCCGAGTTTGATGTTATCATATCGAAAGTAAATTCACTTGTATCATCATCTTGCATACCTGATGGATACTTAATCACTAGAAAATCAGCACCACTACTATCCAAAGTAACTACATTTGTGCCTGAACTTGCAAAAGTTCCTGTAACATAGGTTATACCTGAAGGTAAATCTACTCGACCATAATCATGTGCTCCTGTTGTAGAAGTCTGTCCAATAATATCTGAAATTTCAGTAGTTACCCTAATTTGCTCTGTTGTACTACAACCATCTATATGAGCACCATCAGGATCACTTGCATTGGGAAGAAAAACTGTAGAAAAAGCATCATATGGAGGTTCCAAGCCATCGATTAATATTGGATTTGTGTGGGTTTGCGCACCATTGCCTACTGCAGGATCTCCACAAGGTTTATTAGCAAAAAACTTAAATTTAATAGCAGAATTAGAAATATAATCACAATTAGTTTGTAAATTTATTAAAATATTTGCCTTTCTATTATCAACACTAGAGCCAACTTCTCCAGTTCCAGGCAAACCACCAAAAGGAACCAATGCAGAGTGGACAATAGGAATATTATATGTATCTGGGCTTATTTGCGTTAACGGTAACGTAAGTGCTTCATAATTACCTGAATTTGAAGGATATTCAATTTTCACACTATTAAAATCTACATTGCCAACACCACCAGGTATAGTGATTTGAACATGTGGATTAACTAATGTTCCTACTTGAGCAGAATTCACTTCTACTTCTAAATCAAAAGGTGTACAATTGGTAATGGACACACTGGGTTCATCAATAATTTGTCCTTGAATTTCTGCCAAAGAAGATTGCAGCGTAATACTTGTAGTATAAAAATAACAGGCATTCTCAACATTTAAATATTCTGTAGGACTAGGATAAGCATCACAGTCAGAACCTAAAGAAAAATCAATAACTTGATCTGTACAAGTATTATAATTCGCTTTAATCCTTATATTTTTACTTTCTTGTGCACTCAAAGAACCAATTTCTACCCATGTTTGTCCAGCATTATTTACAACATTTAATGCAATGGGCGCACCGGTAATATCTTCAGCACCTATGACATTAATATTATTATTTTCTACTAAAATCCAGTTGTATCCAACACTACCATCAGAAGTATTAATAACATTAAGATCAAAATTAGCAACAGGTGAATCACCTACCAAAATTGAAGAATTTGCAGGTTGCACGATAAATGTCGGTTTATAATAATAAAAATGGTTGGTACGAGATTGTACAACTTCTTCTTCTAGCCCTGTTAAATATTGGTATTCGTTCATAGATGACGTTGCCGGCAATGTATTTAGCTCTTCAGCATTACAATTTCCTTTAACTTTAAAATAAAAACTTGGCCAAGTAGTTGTCCTATGATCTACCAGTTTTACATTAACCGGTTCAAACTTATAAACATTTCCGGTTTGGGTTACTGAAATATCCCCGTTACTTAAATAATAGTTTTGCCATCGAGCATCAACCAAATCTATCCCATCGGGCAATGTAATTTCGGTATAATTCCATTTATAAGTAGGCCTAAACTCTTCGGGATGAATATCTCCCGGATTTGAATAAACACCTGATAATAAACGCACCCATTTTTGTTCGCAATTTTTAAATGAATCATAATTGGGATACATACGATTTGCTGTATAAGCAACATCAACTTCGGTATATTTAGCGCTATCACCCCAATCATCACAAGACACCTCATTCCCAAGCATATCAATAGAATAGAAACGTCCTCTAAAATTGGTAAGTTCGCGCAAGGCAGTAGAATTAAGATGCTTATTAATTTTATAATGTAATTCCATAAAAAATTGATCATTATTATGGAGCCTCCCACCCAAATCATTCAAAGTAGAAGATAGATCAATATTAGCCGTATGGTTATCTCCAGAAGAAGAAACAGCAGGTGCAGATAATGTCTGAACTGGTGTATTGGTACCTGCAGAACTATCGTAATAATAAATCGTTCCAGAAATAAACTGTAATACATCAGCGCCTAGCGCAAAATTCGCCGTCGTATAAGTCATGTCAAGATGCAAATTATCATACGTTCTATTATTCATAACGCCAGTAACATCAATTTGCATTTCATCTCCTGCTAAATAGTTATTTAATGAATATCCCATAGCAGCCGCATTACTTAAATCAACCGGTGTTGACATCGTATTGTCTGTCCAACCGGGTGTAACACGGTTTGCATCAAAAGAAGTAGTTGCCGGACCATTACAACCAGATGTACATCCGTGCTGTACAATAGAAGGAAAAGTACCACAATGAATATCTTGATCAAAACAGACCGTGCCACTTGCATCTTTCAATTTTAAATTGGTTTGATAATCAATAGTAAATGATCTACCTCCACCACCTGCAATATATGGCGTACAATCTAACACCAATGGAAAATGTAAAAATCTTGTATTTAAATCTACACCATCATATAACATATAATAACTCCGCAAATCGGTAGTTGACCAAGATATATCATTACCCACTTGGGTATATCCTGCGGGCGTACCATCTAACGAAACACCATCGGGAACTGTAATTGTTACCGTAAATTCCGAATCTGTACTATTATTCAACATTGCATGTCCGTTAACTGTAAAACTCGAGTACAAATGTGGTGCAATAGCCACATCAAACGGATTGGCATCTGTAACATCTGTTGCTGCATCGAGTAAAGTTGAATTATAATAATCGCGAATAAGATTTTTATATTCCAAATCAGCACCTTTAACTTCATTGGTTACATCACATTGGGTTTTACTCAATGCATTAAACATTATGTGTTCCCAACCTACATAATCATATCTGCTTTGCCCACAATTATCACGTTGGGCAATATTATAATCATATTCAAAAATGACATTATCTCCAGGTGCGATATCATCAAAAAAACCATCATTATCTACATCAGAAAAACCGCCTGCTCCATCAAAATCGCTTGTATGGGTATCCGGTAAAATAGCATAGGTGTATCCGGAACCCCAAGAAGCATGGTTTGTGCTATTCCAATGATCCATCGTAAAAGGCAGACCATTTGCTGTAAAATTAGAAACTTGTTTGGTATTCTTATAATCGAACGCCCAACGATTGTTGTTGCCGTATCCTATATTTAATAAATTATTATTTGATCCTAATCCCAAATTTAGCAATACATCTTTTGCCCAAGCTGTAATACCGGTTCCTACATTTTCAATTTTAATTTTTATATGATTGGTACCACAAATATCATGACCATTTTCTATAACAGTAATAGCCAAATCAGGATTACTAACCCCAAATAAGACATTTCCTGATACCAACTGGGAAGTTTGACATTCCCAAGATGCTTGATGATAAATATTTGATGCATTACAATCGGTTAATTCAAAAGATTCCGTAAATACTAATTGCTCACCATCTTCAAAAACGCCATCACCATCTTCTGTTGCAGTTGCTACATTATAAGGCGCAATGCTCATATCTATATTATATATTAAATGTGTTGCTGTTGATGAAGCATCCGGTGTCAACAAGGTTCCATTATAATATAAAACATAATTTGAGATACTCGACTCTAAATCAACCATATGGCTTGCTGTATCCGTTCCGGCATTACCGCCATTAACTACAACCACGTCACGCGTGTGCAAAAATCCACCGCCAACAACTCCATCTAAAGGTGTGATATCAGCAACAGACAAGGAAGCAGCTAATAAATCATAATTCCCTGTTGTAATATCATTATCGGTTTCTGTTAAAAGACCAATGTTTGTATCTTCATACTCAAGCGAAGCAATATCCTTAAAAATACCACCGGTTTCTTTATAGGTAACAGCACCACAATCGGCTGTACGAACAAATTTAAATTTAACATAATCTCCTAAACCCCAATTATTATCTGAAGCTGTGTTTAATAACGTAAAAGTTACAAAATTTAAATTTGAAACATCAAATTCAGAAATAACGTAATTACCTGTGCCATTATTATTATCAGTAATAACAATAGAACCGATAATGTAGTTTACACCATCTGGTAAATCAAATTTTAATTTTAAAGATTTAAGACTGTTTTTTTTGGCTTGAACAGAGATTTCATTATAAGTATCTCCTGCACCACCACCTACTCCTAAACTCTCCGGAGTATAGTAAATTCTATAATCACTATTCTCAAATTGCGCAGAAACGGTATTTGAAAAAAAAGCAATAAGCAAAACAAAAAAATAAAATCGTTTGTCAAACGAAAATAGTTGGGTAGATTTCTTCATAATATAAGTCATTATATCAGCTATGGCAAGCAAAACTGATAGTTAATGTTGTTGTAATTTATTAATGTAGTCAAATAATTGATTATACACTTCTTAACCGCAAATATAATTCTTTTATTAAAGAATATAAAGTATTTGTTAATAAAAAATCCATTTTTTTTATTATCCTAAATAGTAAAAAAAATAAAATTCTATGCTTACTACTGAAAAATAAGATAAATTCAATCTTTTTAACTTTTATATTGACTGGCAATAAATATTATTTTTTATTAAAAAAATAGTTATTTTACATATTAAAGTTAAATAATTGATTATATTTCATTGTCTAAATAGCATACAACTATCTGATTATCTAATATTTATAAAAAAAACAAAAAAAATATTAGATTTAATTAAAAAAACACTGAAAATATTTGGTTAATTTGCAGAAATTTACATAACTCTTTTAAACCAAACGGCTTGCTACATACTTCTATAAAATATCTCAATGGCATAGGCGCTACCAGGGCAAATTTATTGCAAAAAGAATTGGGCATTACAACCTATGAAGATTTGCTTAATCACTTCCCTTTTAGGTATATTGACAGAAGTAAATACTATAAAATCAACGAAGTTAGAAATGCCCTCACCGATATACAGTTAATGGGAAAATTATCTAATATTGAAGAGATTGGAACTGGAAGAAAAAAAAGATTGACCGCTACACTTTTTGACGAAACTGGAGAGATTGAACTCGTTTGGTTTAGAAATTATCAATACATTCAAAAAAAAATATTAAAAGATACAACTTATGTCGTTTATGGCAGACCAACACTTTTTGGCAGAAAATTTAATATCGCACATCCAGAAATAGAAACGCTTGAAGAACGCAAGAAAAAATCATTTTTAAAACTTCAACCTGTTTATCCTTCAACTGAAAAACTTGTAAAAAAAGGCTTTACAAATAGATTATGGACCAAAATANTGAGCTCACTTTTTGAGGAGACCGGTCTGCATTTTAAAGAAAGTTTGCCTCAACATATTTTACAAGAGCTTAAATTATTAGATAAGAATCAAGCACTTTTTAATATTCATTTTCCACAAAATTTAGACTTATTACACAAAGCACAAACACGATTAAAATTTGAAGAATTATTTTATTTACAACTACAATTACTCCAAAAAAACATTCACCGAAAAAAGAGAATAAAAGGACATATTTTTGAAATAATTGGAGATTATTTTAACCAATTTTATCAAAAAGTACTTCCATATAAACTTACAAATGCTCAAAAACGGGTTATAAAAGAAATCCGAATTGATGTCAAAAGTAGCGCACAAATGAATCGTTTATTACAAGGCGATGTTGGCAGTGGCAAAACAATAGTCGCATTTATAACGATGCTGATGGCAATCGACAATGATTTTCAAGCATCCATAATTGCACCTACTGAAATTTTGGCACAACAACACTATGCAAGTTTAAAACAATTTACCGATAGGATTGGTCTAAAAATCAGTCTTTTAACCGGTTCAACAAAGAAAAAAGAACGAAATGAAATCGCTGAGAATCTCATAAACGGGAAATTACACATACTGGTCGGCACACATGCCATTCTTGAAGATTACGTTAAATTCAAAAATTTAGGATTGGCGATTATCGATGAGCAACATCGGTTTGGTGTTGCCCAACGGGCAAAAATGTGGCAAAAAAACAATCCCCCACCTCATATTTTGGTCATGACCGCAACACCTATCCCCCGCACACTTGCCATGACACATTACGGTGATTTAGATATTTCCGTTATCGACGAATTGCCTCCAGGGCGAAAAAGTATCCAAACGATTCATCGTTACAGAAAAGAAAAATTTAAAATTTTTGAATTTATTAAAACCGAATTACAAAAAGAACGCCAAGCATACATCGTTTTTCCACTTATTGAAGAAAGTGAAACTTTAGATTATCAAAATTTAAAAGATAACTTTGAAAGAATCAAATTGTTTTTTAAAGACACCAACTACCATATAGGAATGGTACACGGAAAAATGAGACAGGATGATAAAGATACCGAAATGACAAAATTCAAAAATAACATCACGCAAGTATTGGTCGCCACCACCGTTATTGAAGTAGGGGTCGATGTGCCAAATGCTAGTATCATGCTTATAGAAAGTGCCGAAAGGTTTGGTTTGTCTCAACTACATCAACTACGCGGTCGTGTAGGACGTGGCAGCTCACAATCATATTGCATTTTGATGACAGACTACAAACTATCCGCCGAAGCCCGTACCCGTATGGAAACCATGACAGGAACAAATGATGGTTTTAAAATTGCCGAAGTAGATCTTAAACTTCGTGGTCCTGGAAACATTCTCGGAACACAACAAAGTGGCATCATGCGTTTTAGAATTGCTGACATCATCAAAGATGCACCGCTTATGCGTACTGCACGACAATATGCCTTTAAAATATTAGAAGATGATTTGAATTTGCAAAAAACTAATAATCAAAATATTAAATATTTCTTAGACAAACAGATAAAATCTTCGGGATTTTGGAATTTAATTGGATAAAAAATGGGGCTTGTTTTTCAACAAGCCCCAAATAATTATATTTTTCTAAAAAAAATAAATAGAAAATTAACGACTACGACGTCCCTTATTTCTACTGTCTTTTTTATATTTATCTCTTCTATTACTATTACTTTTTGAATTTCTTCTTCCACCGCTATCTTTAGAACTTCTTCTATCACTAGATCTACGTCCTTCTCTACCCGTATTTTTAGACTCGCGATTACCATCGGCTTTATCATTTGCCACTTCTACCGACAAATCACGTCCCTCAAAAGTTTCTGTTTTAATAGCCGTCATCAATTTGGTTGCCGCATCAGCATCAATTTCAAAAAATGAGAAATTATTCAAAATTTCAATTTTACCAATTTCAGCATTTCCAGAATCCAAAGCATTGTTAATCACACCAATTAATCGTAGAGGTGTTAAATTCTCTTTTTTTCCAACATTAAGAAATAAACGTGTAAAGTTTGAATTGCTACGTCTATCTTTGACACTTTTTTTATCGCGTTTGCTTTCTTTAATATTAATATCACGCGCATTTTTATAATACGATAAAAATCTATTAAACTCAGCAGAAACAAAATGTTGAATTAAATCTTCTCGACTCAAATCGGAAAATTTATCATAAATATCTGATAAAAATGGTTCAATCTGTTTATGATCAACTTTTGTTTTTACAATTCTATCGGTTAATGAAATCAACTGTCTTGAACAAATTTCTTCACCTCCGGGAACTAATTTTTGTTCAAATTTAATACTTGACCTGCGTTCGATATCTTTTAATTTATTTTTTTCTCGAGAATGAATAATGGCAATTGAAATACCTTTTTTTCCGGCTCTACCAGTTCTACCACTTCTATGTGTATAATATTCTGAATGATCAGGCAAATTATAATTGATTATATGTGTCAAATTATTCACATCCAGTCCTCTAGCAGCCACATCAGTAGCCACTAATAATTGCAGTTGATTTTTACGAAAACGGTTCATCACTTCATCGCGTTGTGCTTGAGACAAATCTCCGTGAAGTGCATCTGCATTATATCCGTCATTCATCAATTTATTTGCCACTTCTTTGGTTTCGCGACGCGTTCTACAAAATACAATTCCATAAACCTCCGGATTCATATCAGCTATACGTTTCAATACCTCATAACGATCTTTGGCACTCACCATATAAAATACATGCGAAACCGTTTCAGCTCCTTTATTTTCAGCCGCAACCGATAATTTTAAGGTGTTGTGCATATAATTTTTTGAAATTCGCTCCACTACCTCCCTAGACATGGTAGCTGAAAACAAAAGTGTTTGTTTATTTTGAGGTGTTTGATCTAAAATTGCATCTAATTCTTCCTTAAAACCCATGGTTAACATTTCGTCCGCTTCGTCAAGCACAACCGTATTAACATCATGCAACTTTAATCTACCTCTTTGCATTAAATCTTTAGCACGTCCGGGCGTTGCTACCACTATTTGCGCACCTTTTTTAAGTGCCTTTATTTGTGTATCTATGCTAGCACCACCATAAACGGGAACAACTTTAATACCTTTAATATATTTAGCATATTTTTCTAAATCCCTAGTTATTTGTAAGCACAATTCACGTGTTGGCGCCAATACCAAAGCTTGCGTATGTTTATCTTTTGCATTGATTTTTTGAATACTTGGCAAGCCAAAAGCAGCCGTTTTACCAGTTCCTGTTTGTGCCAAAGCCATTAAATCCTGATCGGATTGTAGTAAATGGGGGATTGTTTTTTCTTGGATTGGGGTAGGTTGTTCAAAACCTAATTCTTGAATTGCACGTAAAATTTCCTCTTGCAATCCAATTTCATTGAATGTCATCATTTGTTATATATTTATCTGTATCTGAAAACCAGTTCCGATAAACACCCAAATAAAAGACAAGTTCGGAATCTCTTCTCAAATTTATTAAGCGGCAAAGGTACGACTAATATTTGAATTTTAATAAAACTATAATAATTTAAAATATTGTGCCTCAATAAAATGTAAAATCTTATTAAAAAACACGAACTTTTTAAAATAATAATAAGCTATTTGATATATATCAAATAATTTAATAAATTTGTTTATTGATAATAAAACTTTAGTTATACAATCATTCTCTAAACGTTCATGTCCACGTAATGTAAAAAACAAATGAAAATTACAAAATTTCCATTAATTCCTTTTACAATTGCAATCATCACTGGCATTGCAATAAATAATTATGGAAAATTCTCGCTAAATATTATTTTACTTAGCTTCATCTTAAGCATTAGCATTTCTATAATTATACATATAATGGCTAATAAAAAACGTCAACTAAAAGTATTGGCAAGTATTAGTTTAATTTTCAGCAGTATTTTTATAGGCATGTTACTTCAATATACGTCAGATTCACGTCATAATGAACGTCATTATTCGCATTATATTTCTGATAAAGAATCACATCAATATTTGTTGCAAATCAACAAAAAATTAAAAATTACCACAAATTACAACAACTACATCGGATATTTTATACAAATTGACAGTCAAAGCGTTAATGGAAAAATATTGATAAAACAAAATAAAAAACAATCAACATTTAAAATAGGAGATCAATTAATAGTTCTGGATAATAAATCAATATTTAAATCACCGACAAAAATGTCAAATCCTTATGGATTTGATTATCAAAATTATTTAGAGAAAAAACAAATTTACCATCAAATAAATCTAAAAAATACTGCTTTTAAAATTAATCACAACAACAATAATTCCCTAACTAAATTAGCAGAAGATTTTAGAACAAAAATAAAACAGTTGTTTATTCAAAACGGTTTAAAAGGAAATAACCTTTCATTAGCAAAAGCTTTGTTTTTAGGAGAAAGACAAGATTTGAGCAAAAAAGTCAATAAAACATTTCAAACAGCAGGCACTATACACATACTGGCAATATCGGGTTTACACATTGGTATTTTACTATTATTTTTAAACTTTATTTTTAAATTGGTAAAGCTTAAATTTGGAAATATCGCCTTTTTAATACTTACTTTATCCTCACTTTGGATGTATGCATTCATCACCGGTTTTTCTCCCTCAGTAACCCGCGCTGTAGTAATGTTTAGTTTTGTGCAAATCGGTTTGCAATTAAAACGGCACACAAACATATACAACACAATATTTGTATCAATATTACTAATGATTTTAATCAATCCAAATATCATTTTTGCCGTCGGCTTTCAGATGAGTTATGCAGCCGTAATATCCATTGTTAGCTTTTATCCATTATATGCTAAAAGATTCAATATCAAATATAAAGCTCTAAAATGGATAACAGACATCTTTGTGATTTCACTTGTTGCGCAATTAGGTGTTTTGCCATTAAGCTTATATTACTTTCACCAATTTCCAACCTATTTCTTTATAGCAAATTTACTGGTTATTCCTTTGCTTTTTATCATTCTATTTTATGGATTTAGTCTCATTTTATTAGGATTACTCGGACTAAAAATACAAGTTTTATTTAATGTTTTTGACTATATATTATTACTTATGCTACGTATTAATCAAGAAATAGCATCCTTAAAATTTAGCATAATTACAAACATCCATTTTTCAATGCTTATGTTGATTATTTTATTTGTGGAGATTTTTATTCTTTACAAATTACTCCAAAATGTAAAAAATTACAAATACATTTTTCCTTTTTTAATTTGCATATTATTATTTCAATTGATTATTTTGGTAGAAAAAAACAATCGATTTAACACCAAAAAATATCTTATTTTACAAACATATAATCATCCTTTAGTTGTGAAGATTGACCATAATCAAGCTACTTTTATGCAAAACGGTCGTAAAATAAATCCGTATATCAAACAAAATTTCTCTTGGCATTTCTCCAAGATTCAATATGATAGTTTAACTATCTTTCAAAAATATGAACACACAAAAATCCTACATATCGACAGCTTAGGCATTTATCAATACACTGATTATCATCCAGATATCATTCATTTAAGCTACTCTCCAAAAATTAACCTCGATAGGGTAATTTCAAAATTACATCCAAAAATTATTGTAATAGACGGCAGTAATTATCCATCATATATTAAAAGGTGGAAAAAGTCAGCAAATAAAATGAATATCCATTATTTTGATACAAATGCAAAAGGATATTTTGAAATAAAGAAATAAAAACAATTATCTTTGCAAGTATATGGCTCAAGAATCAATTTACAAACAGTACAAACCCAGCCTGATTTTTATCTTAAAATTTGCAGGTATTTATCTATTACTCAGTATTTTATATAATTTTTACTTAAGCAGTCAAATAGGACACACAGATTCTCTAAGTCTTTTGGTTGGCAAGGCACTCAACGCCACCTATCATTTATTTGCAATCAACGCCCAGCTTATTCCATTGGACAATGAAGCCGGACTAAAACTCATTATTAACGGACAATATTTGGCAAGAATCGTTGAAGGATGCACCGCAATGAGTGTTATAATCATGTTTATTTCTTTTGTCATCAGCTTTGGCAATTCATTCTATAAAGCATTCAAATTTGCTTTAATTGGCAGTGTTCTAATATTTATTTTTAATATTTTAAGAATTCTTATTTTATCATACATCTTATATTACTTCCCAAAATATCAAGATATAGCACACAGGGTTCTGTTCCCTGCTTTGATCTATGGATTTGTTGTTTTTTTATGGTTTATCTTTATTAAAAAAATCTTAAAAAATGATAAATAATAAAAAATATCTTAGCTACACCATTGTTATACTGCTACTGTTTTTACTGATAAGCATACGTTTTTATGAAAAAATACTTTTTGATGACGGACTTATTACTTTTTTTCAACACGATTACCTTACACAAACCCGCCCAAACATCAGTTTTATCAAAATTATACGTATCGACACATTGCGTTTTATCCTAAATTCAGCTATTTCTATTAGCTTATTAATTACATTTTTTAAACAAAAAAATCTAGGTAAATTCTTGATAAGTTTTTACCTTATTGCTTTAATTATAAATCTTATTGCTTTTTACATCGCTTGGATTTATTATAGTACATCGCATTACATCGCTTTATTCTATATCCGTAGGATTTTGATACAGCCTATTTGGTTATTTATATTATTTCCTGCGTTATTATATCAAAAATCTACCACAAAATAAAAGCAACACCTGCAGCCATAACAATTGCAAAACCTATTGCCAAAGGCTTGCGCAAAGCAGGGCTACCCAATACAAATCCATAAAGCATTTTTATAAAATTATTACTGGTAATCGCGATAAGAGAAGCTTGCGCCAAGACATCCAATCCAAATTCATATTTACCTGTAAACAAGCTCAATAAAAATGGATCTATATCCGTTACACCTACGATAAACGATAAAATATTAAGCCCTTGCAAACCATAATGCTGCATAACAAACTTAGTTAAAAAACCAAAAAACACAAATAAAACAGCAAAAACCAAGGCCGTTTTAAATTCAAGTGGGTTTTGTGACTCTGTTGCCTCAAAACTTATTCTAGCTTCATTCTTATCAAACTTATACATCAAAAAACTTATCAAAACCGACAGAAGCGTCAAAGTGATAAATGCAATACTCATTTCTTTTGCTAAAGCAGCGTTAAAAACAAAAGCCAACACCCAAATTCTTAAGAACATCATAGCTGTAGCAACAAAAATAGCCGAAGCAATTTTATTTATAGAAGCATCTTCTCTCTTACTTTTTTTTGCCAAAACAATTGTTGTTGCCGTACTGCTATACAAACCTCCTAAAATACCGGTAATCACAGTTCCCTTATTGGGAAAAAAGAATTTTTGTATCAAATAACTTGCATAAGAAATACCGGAAATAAGCACGACAGACAGCCAAACTTTAAAAGGAGAAATCGGAATCATTTCGCTAATTTCCCCCTTGGGCAACAAAGGTAAAACAATACCTACTATCAACAAAAATTCTGATACTATCATAAATTCTTTTTGTTGAAACTTAGCACTCAATTTCCATAAATACTGCTTAAGTTCGGTAAAAATCAAAATCGTCGTCACCAATAAGAGCGTCAACCAAAGCGGTTTTAGATAGAGTAACGGCGCAATAGCATAGGTTAATAAAACCACCAACATAGAAGTAATTCCAAAAATATTTCTGGTTTCAATTTTTTTCCAATAAAAAATACTCAAAAACACAACGATTGCCATACCAGCCAACATATAGGGATACAAAGAAATGGGATCCATTATATAAGTAACAAAACCCAGTAATCCAATAAAAGTATGCGTCCGATCAGTACCATATAAAGTGCCAGGAGCATCGGTATAATGTAATTTTCGCTGTTCCAATCCAATTAATAAAGACAGCACAGCCACAAAAATAAAATTTACAAAATCAACCGGAATTTGAGATAACATCAGTTTAATATTTTCTCAAAGTTATATCAATATATTAATAAAAACAATTATTTTTTATCAGCAATCAGTGCATCAACATACTTAACAGCCGTTTGCAGTCTTGTTTTTTTATCACCTTTGAGTATAATATATTTTTTGCCAGCATCATCCAAAGCTTTTTTAAAAGCCAAAAACATCTCTTCGCGATACGTAGGACGATCGCGTAAATCATCTGCCTCCCAAGGAACATCTACGTAAGTCAAAAAATACAAATCATACTTATTATTTTGAGCGGCTTCATCTAAAAGCGGATCGACATATCCGCCGTAATATTCCACAGAATAAACCTTTGTTTCCAATAAATCTGTATCGCAAAAAAGCAATTTAGATGCTTTTTTTACCAAGTCATTTTCCAATTTTATTTGTCCAATAGCAATGGGTATTATATCCTTTTGTTCACATGTACGACGTTCATTATTCCATACATCTTGCAAATAATCTCTAGCAAACTCTGGTGCCCAAACCGTATTATAGTGTCTTGCCAACTGTTTTGAAAGCGTCGTTTTTCCGGTAGATTCCGGCCCAAACATCACTACTTTAATAATATCCGTTGGTTGCTGTTGAAGCTTACTTCTGATTTGTGTTGTTGGATCATCCATTATAAACTTGCTTTGATTCCATTAACATTTCTATCTATTTTGCGCAACAAACCCAACAAAACTTTTCCGGGTCCTACCTCAACAAATTCGGTAGCACCATCTTTAACCATTTGTTGTACACTTTGCGTCCATCTAACAGGTGCAACCAATTGTAACATCAAATTCTTTTTGATTTCTTCTGGATTGGTTACCGCCGATGCAGATACATTTTGATAAACTGGCGCAATAGGTTCTGAAAAATTCGTTGCTTCAATAGCTTTTGCCAATTCCCCACGCGCAGGCTCCATCAAAGGTGAGTGAAAAGCGCCACCGACCGGTAACAATAATGCACGTCTTGCACCTGCTTCTAACATTTTTTCATTGGCACGTTTTACCGCTTCCAATTCGCCACTAATCACCAATTGTCCCGGACAGTTATAATTTGCGGCGACCACTATGCCATCGGTTTCACGACAAATTTTTTCAACCACCTCATCCGCTAAATTTAAAACGGCAGCCATTGTAGAATCTACCAATTCTGTAGCTTTCTGCATCGCCTCTGCACGCTTAGAAACCAAGGTCAAAGCGTCTTCAAAGCTAAGTGTTTTATTTGCTACAAGTGCTGAAAATTCTCCAAGAGAATGACCTGCTACCATATCAGGCTTAAAATCATCTCCTAACAATTCGGTTGCAATAACAGAATGTAAAAAAATAGCGGGCTGTGTAACGCTAGTTTGTTTTAAATCTTCGGCGCTGCCTTCAAACATAATTTTGGCAATATCAAAACCCAAAATTTCGTTGGCTTGTGCAAATCTTTTCTTTGCCAAATCATATTTATCAAATAAATCCTTACCCATTCCTTCAAATTGCGCCCCTTGTCCTGGGAAAATATATGCTTTCATAATTAAAATTCTAGTTAATGTTTTTTATCAATAATTAATGCAAACATACAAAAAATAAGAAATATACATTCATCATTATTACCAATGCAATTGAGATAAATGCTTCGCGTTTTACATAAATCAAAAAATGTCATATTATTGTACAAGACCCTTGCAAAACGATAAAAAAATACATCGTCATTTACTACAATAAATTCTGTAATCACTACACTTCTCTCAACAATAAAACACAATTAATTGAACCAAATATTGTTAAAAAAAATTAGAATTATAAATTTTCATAACAACACAATCCATAAATAAAAACTTAGTTATACTAAGAATGTTAAAAATTTTAAAAGTAATTTTCAGAATTAGTAACATTATTGTATCTTTATCGTCAAAATCAAAGTCACTTTTTATTAAATATTAGTTATTAACAAGCACAAATGAAACCACCACGATAATTTTTTCTAATACAAAAATTATCAAGGTTACGTATGTTCTAACAAAATAAAACAATAAACATATGAAAAAAATAAAACTAACATTAACAGCTTTACTATTAAGCATTGCAAGCACTACTATGGCACAAAAGATTGATTATGAAGAATTTACGCTTTCCAACGGATTAGATGTTATTTTACATGAAGACCATACAGCACCGGTTGTATCTGTAGGCGTTATGTATCATGTAGGCGCCAAAGACGAAACACCAAACAGAACCGGATTTGCACACTTTTTTGAACACCTCTTATTTGAAGGCACCAAAAATATCAAACGTGGAGAATGGTTTAAAATTGTCAGTTCACACGGTGGCAAAAACAACGCCAACACATCAGATGACCGCACGTATTACTACGAAGTATTCCCCTCAAACAACCTAGCTTTAGGTTTGTGGATGGAATCGGAAAGAATGCGTCACGCTGTTATTAATAAAATTGGTGTTGACACCCAAAACGAAGTGGTAAAAGAAGAAAAAAGAATGCGCTATGATAACCAACCTTATGGTCATTTTTTAGAAGCTATCAAAAAAAATGTTTTCACCAAGCACCCATATAATCATACAACCATTGGAAAAATGGCACATATAGACGCTGCTACTTTAGAAGAATTTATAGCATTTTACAAAAAGTATTATATTCCAAATAATGCCACCTTGGTTATCGCAGGCGATATAGATAAAGCCAACGCAAGAAAATTAATCGATAAATATTTTGCCAGCATTCCAAAAGGAAAAGAAATTATTAAAAATAAAATCAAAGAACTACCAATTACCCAAGAAAAACAAGCTGTGTACTACGACAAAAACATACAGAAACCAGCTGTTATGCAGGCGTATCTAACACCTTCAATGAAAGACAGAGATGCTTATGCACTTGATTTACTTTCTTCTTATTTAAGCAGCGGAAAGAGTTCTGTTTTATATAAAAAACTTGTCGATAATAAAAAACTTGCCCTTATGGTAGGCGCTTTTAATATGAGCCAAGAAGACTATGGCACCTACATTATTTTTGGCATTCCCATTGGAAATGATTTGAATGTCATCACTAGAGAAATCGATGCAGAAATTGTTAAAGTGCAAACCGATTTAATTTCAGAAAAAAATTATCAAAAACTACTCAATAAAGTTGAAAATAATTTTGTCAATTCCAATACAAGTATGCAAGGAATTGCAAATAATTTGGCCAAATATCACGTGCTTTATGGTGATACGGATTTAATCAACAAAGAATTGGATATTTACAAAAGTATTACAAGGGAAGACATTCGTAATGTCGCCAAGAAGTACTTAAATAAAAACCAACGCGTTTTGTTGGAATACCTACCCAAAAAAGAAGCAATTAAATAAAATTTGAAGAACATGAAGAAAATAATTTATTCCCTATCATTCTTATTGATACTTACGGCAATCTCTTGTGGAAGTACCAAGAATTCATCAGCAGAAAAAAATACTGAAATGACAAAAGACATTAATATAATGCCACAATCGGGTCCTTCACCAAGCATTCGATTTAGCAAACCAATCATTCACAAATTAGCCAACGGACTAACAATTATTGTAGTTGAAAACCATAAATTGCCCAATGTTAATGCCAGTTTACGCATAGACAATCAACCCCTCAGGCTAAGAGATAAAAAAGGAAGTGACGATTTGTTATCCGCTCTTTTGGGTTCTGGATCTAAAAATGTTAGCAAAGACCAATTTAATGAAAAAACCGACTTTTATGGTGCTTTTGTATCTTTATATGATGGTGGTTTTAACATTAATGCCTTAAGCAAATATTTTCCCGAAATTTTACAATTAACAATTGATCAAGTTTTACATCCTGTTTTTTCTGAAGAAGAATTTAACACCGAAAAGAAAAAAGCGGAAGAATCCTTAAAAATGGATGAAAAGAATACGCCTAGTATTGCCCATAGCGTAACCAATAAATTGGCTTACGGCGATCACCCTTATGGTGAATTCACTTCACAAAAAACTTTAAAAAATGTAAACTTAGAAGATGTAAAAAAATACTATCACAAAAACTTTGCCCCAAACAATGCTTACCTGATTGTTGTCGGCGATGTAAAAGCTTCGGATATAAATAAAATAGCAGAAAAAGAATTTAAGGATTGGATGCCAGCACCCCAAAACAAACCTTTAAGTTTGCCCGCTATTAACGCTGTAACTTCTACTGAAATTGACTTTATAAATATGCCCAATGCCGAACAAACCGAATTGGCAGTTGTACAACGATCAGATATTAGAAGAAATAATCCTGATTACCAAAAAGTATTATTGATGAATGCTATTTTGGGTGGCGACTTCAATAGCTATTTGAATATGACCCTTCGCGAAGAACACGGATGGACTTATGGCGCCCGAAGTAATTTTGGCACAGACAAATACGGCAGTATTTTTAAAGCAAGCACCAGCATACGAAATACGGTTGCCGATAGTGCCGTAACAGTTACATTGGCACAAATAAACAAAATTATAAATGAAAAAGTAGATTCAACTACCTTGGCAAATAATAAAGCAAAATACGTAGGTAGTTTTGTCCTACAAATGGAAAAACCTGCCACTATTGCCAACCAAGCTTACAATATGCTTATCAACAACCTACCGGAAGATTATTACAAAAACTTTCTAAAAAAATTGGATGCTGTGAGCGTAGAAGATATACAAGCCGTAGCACAAAAATATTTACACCCCAATCAACTTAGAATTGTGATGGCAGGAAAAGCCAGCATTACCGTTCCTGGCCTAGAAAAAGCCGGTTATAAAATTAATTTTTATAACAAAAATGGCGAACTGGTTGAAAAACCAAAGATGCATATTAAAATCCCCGATGGTGTAACTACACAAAGTGTTTTAGACCATTACTTCGAAGCAATTGGTGGCAAGGAAAAAATAAATAATATTAAATCTGTTTTTGCTACATACGAAACCGATATGCAAGGGCAAGTCCTTCAACAAGAAATAAAAAAGATGACACCCAATAAATCAGCCATGGCAATAAAAATGGGCGACATGACCTTACAAAAAATTGTATTTGATGGCGCAAAAGGCTACCAAGAAGCCCAAGGACAAAAAGTAGATTTAGATGCCGAAACAGCTAAAAAAATGAAAGAAGAAGTGCAACCTTTTTCCGAAATGCCACTTTATAAAACCGGCAAATTAGACCGTGTAGAAAATATTGATGGAACCAACTATTATGTCATCAAAGGAGCTGACAAAACAGATTATTATTTCGATAGTAAAACCGGATACAAAACCAAAGAAGTAAAATATATGTCTGTAGCCGGAAAAGAACGTACCCAACCCATAACATTGAGTGATTATAAAAGTTTTAACGGCATAAAATTTCCGGGTAAAATAAGCCTAAGTTTTGGTCCACAAAAAATGGAATTTACATTAAAAGATATAAAAGTTAATACTTTAAGCAATCAAGACTTCAAATAAGTTTTTCAAAAACAAATAATTATTTATAATAAAGATGTTTCCTTGTGATGCATCTTTTTTTTATAAATATAAAAATTATAAACAAATAGGACAATTACCCAAACCAAATAAAACAGCATACAAAAAAGTCAGTATGGCTACTTTTTTTAATTCCGGATCAAAGTCTTTAGGATTTTGAATGTTGATAATTCGCATTAAGTGAACAAACAACAATATATATGGAATTACAAACAACCATTGCCAGGCACTTCTTAAATAATGAAAAATATAGGCTTGCGAAAAAAACAAGGGCAACACAATCAAAATAATGTGGTATTTTTTTGCATTGTTTAATCCCCATTTAACCGGCAAAGTATTTTTTTGAGATTTTTCATCGGAATCCAAATCACGCATATTGTTTAAATTCAAAACTGCCATACTCAGAAAACCAATAGATAAGGCAGGAAAAATCAAATAAGCATCAAAGTTTTTGGTATATAAATATGTACCGCCTAACACAGAAACCAATCCAAAAAATAATAGCACAAACATATCTCCCATCCCAAAATAGCCATACGCATTTTTACCAACTGTATATTTTATAGCAGCGATAATAGCAGCAAGACCCAATAACAAATACACCAAAATATAAAAAAATTGATGCCATCCAAAACTATAAACCACCAGAAAAATAGCAACTAAAAACGATAAAACTGCTGTTACCAAAGTAGCTGTTTTCATTTGCCTTTCTGTTATATCACCAGATTGCAAACCTCTAGTAGGTCCAATTCTATCAGCATTGTCAGTTCCTTTTACGCCATCGCCATAATCATTGGCAAAATTAGAGAGTACTTGAAACAAAGTTGCTGTTAGAATTGAAAATATAAAAATTATAATATCAAAATCAGTGCCTGCCAAAAATCCTGCCAATACAATGCCTGCCAAAGACAAAGGGAGTGTTCTTAAACGAGCTGCTTTAATCCATTTTTGCATATTATAGTTTTTTTAAATATGTAATCGCTTTTTGTAAATCTTCAGGTGTATCAATACCAAAATTAGCCTGTTGAGTTGTAATCATTTTAATCTTTAATCCGTGTTGTATAAACCGTAAATTTTCCAATTTTTCTATCTTTTCTAAATCGGTTTGGGGTAAATCTGCAATTTTCATCAAAGCTGCCTTTCTAAAAGCATACACGCCTATGTGTTTATAAGCTTTTTCAAAAATATAATCTCTTGAAAACGGAATAGGCGCTCTAGAAAAATACAAAGCAAAATCCTGTTGATCCGTTACAACCTTTACATTATTCGGATTCAAAAATGACGCCTTATCCTCAATAGGCATCATCAAAGAAGCAATATCAATTTCGTGTGTATCATCTTGCCGAAAAACATCTATTATAGATGCTAATTGCTCGCTATTTATAAACGGTTCATCTCCTTGAATATTGATAAAAATATCGGCTTCAATCTCCTTTGCAAATTCGGCTATACGGTCAGTTCCGGTAGCGTGTTGACCTTTGCTTTTCAGGGATTTGCCTCCTTTTTTATGTATTTCATCAAAAATAGCATCGCTATCGGTAATCACCCAAACATCTTCAAACAAATTGGATTGTAAAGCGGCTTTATATGTACGCCAAATGACCGTTTTACCTTGTAAATCTTTAAGCAATTTACCGGGAAATCTTTGCGAATCATAGCGCGCCGGAATTAATGCAACTACCCTCATTTTATTGCTTTAATAATTTGTCTAAAATCTCGTGTACTTGTCCACTGTTCCAATCGGCTGCACCTGTTTTCTTAACCACAATTTTAGCATTTTTACCAATAATAAAAGTCGTGGGGATGGTTGAAGATTGTAAAAGAGTCGGTGTATTGCCAAAAATAAAATATACCGGAATATCCATTTTATTCTTTTGTAAAAAATCCACAACTTTTTCTGGTTTATCAGGGGTTACAAACATAAAAACAACTTGTTTATCATATTTTTTATACAGAGAAGCTAAGCTCGGCAACTCTGCAATACAAGGCGGACACCAAGTAGCCCACTCATTGATTACCAAAACTTTATCTTTATAATCGCTTAAGTTCACTTGGGTTCCCATACCACTCATCAACTCCCAATTGAAATCTTTTAGTTCAACTTGCTCACTTTCCTCAATTTCAAGCGTTTCTACTCTAGAAGTTATGTAAGATACACCCTTTATCAACAATGCACGCAAAGGCATCCCGGGCGGTGTAAACATAAAAATTATCAAACCAAAAAAGAGGATATTACCCCAATGTTTCTTTATAAAATTCATTTCTTATTTTTTTGTCATTACTAAATAAATACAGATTTACAAATCACTATAAATTTTATATATCTGTGGCGCAAAGATAGGTAATTTTAAAATCTTTATATTTTATTTATTTGACAACATTTATTGTAAGATTTAACAAGCAAAAACAATCTTAATGTTTTCTAAAATTGGTTAAAAAAACAATAATTAATAACGCATACAATTTAGTTATAATGAAGTCTATTTAAGATTTAACCTATATCTGCCAAAATCAATTCAGCTGTTTTGTCAGAAACCGCGTTTGTGCCCAAAAGTCTTGATAATTCTTGGTAATCTTGTAACAACTTGACTCTTTTTTCACCCTTATTGATGCTTTCAAGCTCCATTTTCAAAACGGTCTGGTTAAAATCATATTGCAATAATTCTGTTACTGCCGGCTTGTTCAAAATAAGATTAACCAAGGAAAAATACGGAATTTTTACAAAAAGTTTACCCAAATGATACTGCCATTTATAGGTTTTATACACCACAACTTGTGGCACTCTAAACAGAGCTGTTTCTAGTGTAGCCGTACCGGAAGTAACCAACGCACTATGCGCATTTTGCAATAAATCGTAAGTGTGGTTAAAAATAATGGGGACATCTATATCTTGCAAATAATCAGCATAATCTGCTTTGGTCATTCCCGGCGCTCCCGAAATAACAAACTGATAATCAGGAAATTGCTTTGTAATAGATAACAATTCCGGAAGCATCATTTTAAGTTCTTGTTTTCGACTACCGGGCAACAAAGCAACAATGGGTTTATTTGACAAATTAAAAGTCTGTAAAAAAGTATTTCTACCCATTCCCCTGTGATTCATTACTGCATCGACTACCGGATTGCCAACATAATCGGCTTTGATATTGTGTTTATTATAAAAAGGAATTTCAAAAGGTAGAATAACAAATAATTTATCTACATTTTTACGTATCTCTTTTACACGCCATTCCTTCCAAGCCCATAATTTTGGTGAAATATAATAATGTATTTTGAAGCCATTTTTTTTGGCAAAAGCAGCCATTTTGAGATTAAATCCGGGATAATCGACCAAAATAACGACATCGGGTTGTTGCTTTAACAAAGCTTTTTTAGCTTTTCTAAAATTTCCCCAGATTGTCCTTATATTCATTATGACGTCAACAAATCCCATAAAAGCCATATATTTATAATGAATAACCGGCATATGCTTTGTTGCTTTTTGCATCAAATCACCTCCGAGAAACTCAAAATCTGCTTTTGGATCTAACTTTTTAAGCGATATTATCAAATTAGAAGCATGTAAATCACCGGAAGCTTCACCGGCTATGATAAAATATTTCATATTATTATTATTTAGGCTTTATTCAATACAATTCTAAAAGTTGTTCCAACGCCAATTTTAGATGATTTGACATATATTTTCCCATTGTGATATTGTTCGACAATTCTCTTTGCCAAGGACAAACCCAATCCCCATCCACGTTTTTTTGTGGTGTATCCCGCCTTAAAAACTTCCTTATATTTTGAAGAAGGAATACCTTTACCTGTATCGGAAATATCAACAAAAACATGCTTTTGGTCTTCCGTAATCTTTAAATTAATTTGCCCTTTTCCCTCCATTGCATCTATCGCATTTTTAATCAAATTTTCAATAACCCACGAATATAATTGAGAATTTACTTGTGCCAAAACTTCGTGCGGAAAATCTACTTTAAAATCAATCAATTTAGAAGTTCTATCCTTGATATAACGAAGTGTCTTTCTCGTAATATCGGTAATATTATTTTCAGTCAACTTGGGCGTAGAACCAATTTTGGAAAAACGTTGCGATATGACATTAAGTCTTTGCACATCTTTTTCCAACTCTTCTACTGGAATATCTATATTGTCTTGTGTTTTCAAAATTTCTATCCAACCCAACAAAGAGCTTAAAGGTGTGCCGATTTGGTGTGCCGTTTCCTTTGCAATACCAGACCACAATCTATTTTCATCGGATACTTTTCCGGTGCGATAATACAAATAAATAATACTGACAAACAACAAAAAAATACCCACCAATATCAGTGGATAATACGTTAATCTGCTAAACAATGACGAATTACCATAATACAAATCTTGGTAAAGACCTTTATCAGAACTAAAACGAATGGGGTTATTCTGAACAGCAAAAGATTTTGCCTTTTCTAATAATGCTAAAGTATCCTTTATTTTTAAATATCTGGAACCCGTTACCATGCTATCTTGATTGATAATAATGATCGGAATCGTTTTATTGCTATTGATTATTTCACCGGGAAGCGTATATTCGTCGTTTAAACCACCTTCGTTAAATTTTTGAAATGCCGAAGCCAAAATTTCCATTTTTGAACGCTCTTCCGCTTTAAATTCTTGCAAAAAACGATTGGTTTCCCAAAGCGTTGCCGCCAAAGCCAACAAGGTAGCACTAATAATAATCAAACGTTTATATTTGGAAAGCAAGTGTCTCATAAATGCTATTCTACCGTTACTGATTTGGCTAAATTTCTAGGTTGATCTACATCGCAACCTCTATAAACAGCAATATAATAAGACAATAATTGCAAAGGTATCGTTGCCAATAAAGGACTAAAAGCCTCTAAAGTTTCGGGTATCTCAATCACGTGATCTGCTATTGATTTTACCTGTGTATCTCCTTCGGTTACAATTGCTATAATCTTGCCTTTTCTTGATTTTATTTCTTGTATATTACTAATTACTTTCTCATATTGACCTTTTTTTGTAGCAACTACCACTACCGGCATGTTTTCATCGATTAAGGCAATAGGACCATGTTTCATTTCAGCTGCAGGATAACCTTCTGCATGAATATAAGAAATCTCTTTTAATTTAAGTGCACCTTCCAAAGCAACCGGAAAATTAAAACCTCGACCCAAATATAAAAAATTGGCTGCATCCTTGTAATGATGCGCAATTTGTTGGATATACAAATCTGCTTCCAAAGTTTTAAGCATTTTTTGTGGAATCATAGCCAATTCCGAGAGATACAAATTATAAGTTGCCGTTGACATATGCCCTTTTTCCTTTGCCAATTTAAGTGCCATCATTGCCATAACTGTTACCTGTGTGGTAAAAGCTTTGGTCGAAGCTACGCCAATTTCAGGTCCTGCATGTGTATAAGTTCCGGAATCTGATTCGCGTGGAATTGACGAACCTACCACATTACAAATAGCGTAAATAAAAGCCTTATTTTGTTTTGCCAATTTAATAGCCGCTAAGGTGTCAGCCGTTTCTCCGGATTGTGAAATAGGCATCACAATATCATTTTCAGTAATAATTGGTTTTCGATATCTAAATTCTGAGCTGTATTCTACCTCAACCGATATTCTGGCAAGTTCTTCAAACAAATACTCTCCAACCAAACCGGCATGCCAAGAAGTACCTGCTCCAATCATAATAATCCGATTTGCTAGCAAAAACTTAGATAAATAATTATCGATTCCGGACAATTTAATAATATTCTTTTCAGGAAGCACTCTACCACGCATGGTATCGTTTATGACATTGGGTTGCTCATATATTTCTTTAAGCATAAAATGTTCATATCCGCCTTTTTCTATTTGATCCAAAGTCATTTGCAACTCTTGAATATAAGGTGCGATCAAATTGTCATTTTTGATATTTCTAATTTCAGGTTCTTTATCCAAACCAATAATGGCCATTTGCTCGTCTTCCAAATACAAAGCGTTTTTGGTAAACTCTATAAAAGGTGTCGCATCAGATGCAATAAAATATTCATTGTCTCCCAAACCAATTGCGAGTGGACTTCCAAGACGTGCCATTACTATTTCATCGGGGTTTTGTTTGTCAAAAACCACAATTGCATAAGCACCAACCACTTGATTAAGTGCAATTTGCGTTGCTTTTCCCAAGCCAACACCTTCTTTTTTCATCACATCTTCAATCAGATTAACCAACACTTCAGTATCGGTATCGCTATGAAAAACATAAGCCCGCTCAGTTAATGTTTTTTTAATTGCATCATAATTTTCAATAATCCCATTGTGTACAATAACCAAATTTCCATTATTTGACAAATGCGGATGCGCATTGAGATCATTGGGAACTCCATGCGTTGCCCAGCGGGTGTGTCCTAAACCAATATGACCAACTTTGTCGCTATCTATATCAAACAAAGCTTCTAAATCTTTAACCTTTCCCTTTGTTTTATTATATCTTAAACCTTGACCATACAAAGCAATACCCGAACTGTCATAACCGCGATATTCCAACCTTTTTAATCCGTTAATAATAATCGGAAAAGCTTCTCTTTTGCCTATATAACCTACAATTCCACACATACTTTTTTAACTATTTTTTTCTATTTTTTGAACCAAATCAAATACACTTTTAAACAAACGTTCATCTAAAGCCGTAAATTGTATATTTCTACGTTGCGCTACAATTTTTGCTAACGATAAAGCTTTATCATAATGATAATCTACCAAAAACTTCCCACCCCATTTAAAAGACGGAAAAAATTTCGGCTGATAATCCGCACCAAAAACATTGCTACAAACCCCCACAACTGTACCAGTATTAAACATACTAGCAATACCCGATTTAGAATGATCACCCATTATTAAACCGCAAAACTGTATGCCGGTATCTTGAAAATCTTTTGCATTGTAATTCCACAATTTTACATTAGAGTAATTATTTTTTAGATTAGAATTATTGGTTCCCGCTCCAAAATTGCACCACTCGCCTACTACAGAATCGCCTAAATAACCGTCATGACCTTTGTTTGAATTTCCCAAAAACACCACTTCCTTAATTTCACCGCCCACTCTGGTACTCGGTCCCAAGGTGGTACCACCATAAATCTTAGCACCCATCTTAACAACTGAATTATCTAATGCTGCAAACGGACCACGAATCATACTTCCTTCTAATATTTTAACATTTTTTCCCAGATAAATTGGACCGTCTTCTGTATTAAAAATAGAAGCTTCTGCTTGTGCGCCTTTTTCTAAAAAGACAGGCAAATCGCCAATAATAGTATTTGTTTTACTTAATAACTGACTTTCTTTTTCATAAGTAAGCCGTTCATAATCTAAGACAATTTGTTTTGAATTATTAATAAATATATCAGAAAGATACTGGATTTTCATCACATTAGACGCGTAAATAATTTCTTCATAAGTATTTTTATCGTCTAAAAAATCAGAATGAGAACTTCTTGCCGCTAAAACCATATTTTGAAAAATCAATTTTTGATTGTTCTTTAAAGACAAAATAGTCGCCACTATATTATCATCAGGAAGAACAGCGGCGTTTATAAACAAATTATCTTCAGTTATCTCCAAAGGAAACTTCTCTTGCAAATACGCATCTGCCTTGTATGAAACCGCAGATTTTAGTAAAAATTCCCATTTTTCTTTAAGATTCATAATGCCACACCTAATTTCAGAAATGGGTCTGAAATACGTCAAAGGCAAAAGATTTTTTTTAATGATTGGATCGTCAAAAAGAATATAATTCATAAAATAACGTTGTTATGGGTCATAAAAATACGTAACATTGGTATTATAGTGCAAAAATAAGCAAAAATCATTCCCATTTTACTTAAAAAAAGATTACTTTCGCAAAAACAAAGTATAGGGGACTTCTAATAATTAGTTCAAATCAAGAGTTTCATAAAATTTTGTAGTCAAATAAAATTTGTGAGACATATCAAAATACGTTGAAATAGATTTTGTGCAGCATACGAAATATTTTTGAAAGCCCTACGGGAACAAATATAGCAAACAATCTACTGCGTTAAAAATTTACGCCTTGTATCTTATTCACTATATTTGTTTCTTGAAAAAAATAATTTTTAGAAGTCCCCTATAACTAATTAAAAAAAGATTATCATGTCAACTCCTATCATCTCCCCTTCCATTTTATCGGCAGATTTTGCAAATTTAACCCCTACATTTAAAATGCTTAATCAGAGTAAAGCCGAATGGATTCATTTGGATATTATGGACGGAAACTTTGTTCCTAACATCAGTTTTGGCATGCCAGTTATAAAAAGTCTGCGTAAATTAAGCACAAAAATTTTTGACGCACATTTGATGATTGAACAACCTGAACGCTATATTCATAATTTTAAAACCATTGGCGTAGATGTATTAACGGTACATTACGAAACACAAATTCACCTAAATAGAACCATTGATTTAATCAAAAGAATCGGGATGAAAGCCGGCGTTGCACTCAATCCGCATACACCCGTTAGCTTACTAAAAGACATCATTCAAGATGTTGATTTAGTGTTAATTATGTCTGTAAACCCAGGATTTAGCGGTCAAAGTTTTATTGAAAACACGTATCAAAAAATAGCAGAAACCAAAAATCTTATTGCCCAGACACAATCTAAGGCACTCATACAAGTCGATGGTGGTGTAAACCAAGAAAATGCACCAAAATTAGTAGCAGCAGGCGCTGATGTTTTGGTGGCAGCCAGCTATATTTTTCAACATCAAGACCCTTTAGAAGCCATCAATAATTTAAAATATTGCTAAAAACATAAAACGATTAAAGAAAGCTTTTTCAGGACATCTTTGCACTGTTTTCACAGCAAACAATAATTGATGAATTTCTATTATTTTATATATTTTTTCCAAATTTTACAATACAAAAATAAACTATCTTTGCAGAATTATATTTAAAGAATTATTTATGGCAAATTTAACTGATTATCTTCCACAAACCAGAAGAGATATCGTAAGAATGGTACACGATGTACAATCCGGACATCCAGGTGGTTCTGTAGGAACTGTAGAATTTTTTACGGCATTATTTCACAAAATGATGGACATCAATCCTGAAAATTTTAAAATAAACAGTACCGGAGAAGATGTTTTTTTACTCTCAAACGGACACATAACACCTGTATATTACAGCACTTTAGCCCGACGAGGTTATTTTTCTATAAGCGAATTAAGCACTTTTAGAAAATTAGGTTCAAGATTACAAGGACACCCTTCTGTACACGACGGGTTACCGGGCATCAGAATTGCCAGCGGCTCTTTAGGTCAAGGCTTATCAGTAGCGCTTGGTGTTGCCCAAGGTAAAAAAATAAACAAAGACAATCATTTGGTTTACACGCTACATGGCGATGGAGAGCTTCAAGAAGGTCAAATATGGGAAGCCGTTTTATATGCCGGCGCAAAAAATATTGACAACTTAATAGCTACAATTGATTACAACAATGCACAAATAGACGGAAAAGTAGATGAAGTTCTTTCATTAGGAAACTTACACGCCAAATTTGAAGCTTTTAATTGGCATGTAATCGATATAAAAGAAGGAAATAATTTAGATGCCGTTATAGCAGGATTAGAAGAAGCAAAAAAACAAACCGGAAAAGGAAAACCTGTAGCCGTATTACTGCACACAAAAATGGGTTTCGGCATTGATTTTATGCAAGGTGACTATGGATGGCATGGAAAACCTTTTAGCGATGAACAAAGAGATCAAGCGCTTGCGCAATTAAAAGAAACCTTAGGAGATTATTAGGCATTCCCTTAAAAATTAAAAATCATGACAAAATACACATATACCAACAAAAAAGATACACGTTCTGGTTTTGGTGATGCCATCACCGAATTGGGAAATCAAAATGAAAAAGTTGTTGCTTTAACGGCTGATGTTACCGGTTCGGTAAAAATGGGCACTTTTGCCAAACAACACCCCGAACGTTTTTTTAATGTAGGCATACAAGAAGCAAATATGATTGGTATGGCTGCCGGTTTCACCCTCGAAGACAAGATTCCCTTCGCTAGTACTTTTGCCGAATTTATTTCAGGACGTGTTTATGACCAAATCAGACAGTCGGTAGCATATTCTGAAAAAAATGTAAAAATTTGCGCTTCTCATTCCGGTTTAACCGTAGGAGAAGATGGCGCAACGCATCAATCTCTTGAAGATATTGGCATGATGAAAATGCTTCCAAATATGGTTGTAATCAATCCTTGCGATTACAACCAAACCAAAGCAGCCACCCTTGCGATTGCCCAATACGAAGGACCTGTTTACTTGCGTTTTGGTCGTCCAAAAGTACCTAACTTTACACCTGATGATCAAACATTTGAAATTGGCAAAGGCATCTTGTTAAACGAAGGAAATGATGTTAGTATTTTTGCTACCGGACACCTAGTTTGGGAAGCCATTGAAGCGAGCAAAAAATTAGCATCTGAAGGTATTCATGTAGATTTAATAAACTTACACACCATCAAGCCTTTAGATGCCAAAGTTATCATAAATTCGGCTAAAAAAACAGGTGCTGTTGTCAGTTGTGAAGAACACAATCGCGTTGGCGGAATGGGTGAAAGCATATCTGGGTTATTGGCTCAAAATCATCCTACACCTCAAGAATTTGTAGCCGTAAATGATGTTTTTGGCGAATCGGGCACCGGCGATGAACTGATGGACAAACACAACTTAAATGCAGCAGGAATTTACAATGCCGTTAAACTTGTTTTGGCAAAAAAATAATTTCTAATGAACGAATTATTGAGTTTTGGTATTTTGACTTTTACCTCGTTTTTTACCTTAATCAATCCATTTGGTACCATGCCCATATTTATGACCATGACGTCCGAATTGGATCAGACGCATCGTGTAAAAACAGCTAAAAAAGCATCGATTATTGCATTTTTCACCTTGATATTTTTTGCGTTTTCAGGTCAATTATTATTTAATTTTTTTGGTATTTCTGTCAATAGTTTTAGAATTGTCGGTGGTGTCATTTTCTTTTTAATGGGAATGGATATGCTTCAAGCACGTCTAGGAAAAGTAAAAATTCAAGCATCCGAAATAAAAACCTACGTTAACGACATCTCGGTAACACCACTTGCCATACCTATGATTTGTGGTCCCGGCGCTATTACCAATGCCATTGTTTTGATGGAAGATGCCAAAAGTATTGAACAAAAAACCGTGCTAATTGGTGTTATTTTTCTTGTTTTATTACTCACCTATATTATTTTATTTAGCTCATCTAAAGTTACAAAAATGCTTGGAGATACAGGCAACAATGTATTAATGCGTCTTATGGGACTCATTGTAATGGTTATTGCCGTTGAATTTTTCTTTAGTGGGTTAAAACCAATTATTGTAAATATTATTCAAAGTGCACAATAAATTTATGTTACTTTTGTAAATATGGATATAAGCAAAAACACCTCACATATCAAACAAGTGATCGAGGCACTACGCAAGGACAAAAAACTAAAGAAAGGCTTGGAAAAAGCACAGATAAAAAAACTTTGGGCTGAATTGATGAGTGAAACTATTGCACACTACACCTCAAACATCACTTATGATCGAGGCACGCTTACGGTTTATTTAACCTCATCAACTTTACGAGAAGAATTAAATAGAGGAAAAGATAAAATCATAAAAATAATGAATGAGCACTACGGTGAAATCATCATTAAAAAAATAATTTTGAAATAAGATTATTAATCGTATTTTTACCAAGCAAAAATTAAGAATTTGGGAATTAAAGAACATATTTTAAAAAAGCACATTAATAAATTGATGGCACAAGCCCATCAAAAAGCTACTATTGTAAAACCCATCAAACAAATAGCTATCTTAAACAACACCACTTCTAAACTTGATTTTAAAAGTTTAAAATACTTACAAAAATCACTCGGCATTTCCAGTGATCGCTTTTCAATTTTCACCATTAAACAAAAAAATGACAACTATAATGAACTTCGTGGCATTGTAGCGACCAAAGAAGATATTAGTATTTTTGGCAAAATCAAAAGTCCGGAAATTACAGAATTCTTATCAAAAAAATATGATTTGCTAATAGACCTTACACAAGCAAACAACAGTATCGAAAAATATTTTTCTTTAAGTATTCCGTCAGGTTTTCGCGTTGGATACAATACGGATGAAAAAATATATGATTTGATGCTTAGCATAGAAAAAGGAGATATTCATACATTTACCGATGAAATGTGTAAATATTTCACAATTTTAGGACTCATCCGTTAGATTTAACTTTTTATTATCACCTATATATAATTAATTGTTGTAAAATTGGATTTTTAATTTCAATATGTAACATAATAATTGTATTTTTGCAAATTGAAGCTTTTATAATATATTAAAAACAAACAAATTAACATGAAGAATATTTTTTTAGTACTATTAACAATTGTATTATTAAGCTCCTGTGGTGAATTTCAAAAAACCTACAACGGAAAAGATACAGATGCTAAGTATAAACTTGCTTGGGAATTGTATGAAAAAGGCAAATACAGCAAAGCCGATCAATTATTTTCACAGGTTGATGTTTTTTACAAAAACAAACCATCTTATCAACGTTTGCTTTTTGCAAATGCCATGAGCTTGTATAAAATGGGATTTTATGTTTCTGCCGGTGAAAAATTCAGAAAATTCACACAATTATTTCCTGAAAGTACTAAAGCAGAAGAAGCTTCCTATTATATCGTGTTAGCTTATAACAAATTGTCGCCAAAAAATTCTGTAGATCAGGCTTACACCAAAAGAGCTATCGAAGAAGTTGCCAGTTTTATAAAAAAATATCCTTTTTCTAAATACAAAAAAGAAATTAATGCGATTAATAAAAAATTGAACCATAAATTAGAAGAAAAAGATTATACTATAGCCAAACAGTATTATAATTTAAGTAGATACAAAGCTGCCATTACGGCATTCAATAACTACCTAATCGATTTTCCCGGCTCATCATTTACCCAAGAAACACTGTTTTACAGATATGAAGCTGCTTCAAAATTAGCTATTAATAGCGTTATCTCTAAAAAAGAAGATCGGATTAAACAAGCAATGGGATTTTACCAGAATTTTATCAAAAAATATCCTAAAACTGTTTACTTAAAAGACGCAAAAAAAACATACGATAAATTGCAAAAGGAATTGCAAAATATGCAAAATGCAATAAAACTTGCAACAAAATAAAAGATTTATAATTTAACACCTATATTATGTCAGATTTAAAAAAGAGTAGTGCCCCGTTAAACACCATTACTTACGATATTAAAAAAGTAAAAGAACCGACAGAAAACATCTATAAAGCCATTAAAATTATTGGCAAAAGATCAGAACAAATCAATGAAGAACTCAAAGAGGAATTGATAAAAAAACTTAAAGAGTTTGAAACAGAACAAGATTCGCTTGCTGAAATTTTTGAAAACAAAGAACAAATCGACATTTCAAAATTTTACGAAAAATTACCCAAACCCACTGCCATAGCTTTACAAGAATGGTTAGGAGATCAAATCTATTGGAAAGATATTTCCAAAGAAGATTTGGACGATTATAATATGTAATACATGTCGTTAAAAGGCAAAAAAATACTAGTCGGAATTACAGGAGGTATTGCAGCTTATAAAATACCCTCCTTAATCAGGCTTTTGATAAAATCGGGCGCAGAGGTACAGGTTGTTACAACACCAAGCGCCCTTCATTTTGTTACACCCTTGGTCTTATCAACTTTATCCAACAAACCCGTTTACAGCAAGTTTAGTCACGACGAAACTGGACAATGGAATAGCCATGTAGCCCTAGCATCTTGGGCAGATTTAATGCTTTTTGCACCGCTTACAGCCAACACCTTAGCCAAAATGGCGCATGGACAAGCTGACAATTTGCTTACTGCCGTGTATTTATCGGCAAAATGCCCTGTTGTTGTAGCACCAGCAATGGATTTGGATATGTATGCGCATCCCACAACCACTAAAAACATTCAAACATTAAAATCATTTGGCAACCATATTATTCCGGCAACACATGGATTTCTTGCGAGTGGCCTTGAAGGTTATGGACGTATGGAAACGCCTGAAAAAATTGTAAAATTTTTAGAAAGTTATTTTCTAAAAAAAAAAATATTGATTGACAAACATATTTTAATAACTGCAGGTCCCACTTTTGAAGCAATTGATCCCGTTCGATTTATCGGCAATCACTCCAGTGGCAAAATGGGATTGGCACTTGCCGAAACAGCTGCTGAAATGGGGGCAAAAGTGAACTTAATTTTAGGTCCCAATCATCTAAATATCACACATCCTAATATCAATGTAACTGCCGTTACCTCAGCAGCAGAAATGTATCAAGCTACACATAAATACTTTCACAAAAGTCAAATTGCAATTCTATCCGCAGCCGTAGCAGATTTTACACCCAAAAACATTTCAAATCATAAAATAAAAAAAGAAGATCATTCGTTCTCTTTAGAACTAGAAGCTACAAAAGATATTCTGGCTTCTTTGGGCAAAATAAAAAGCAAAAAACAAATTTTAGTTGGCTTTGCTATGGAAACCCAAAACGAATTTGAAAATGCACAAAAAAAATTACATAAAAAGAATTTAGATTTTATAGTGCTCAACTCTTTAAATGATAAAAATGCAGGTTTTAAACACAACACCAATAAAATCAGTATTATAGATAAGGATGGAAGTATTACAAATTACAAACTAAAGTCAAAAACTGAAGTTGCCAAAGACATTTTTGCGCATATTTTACAATTAAAAAAATAATAAACATATGAAAAAATATGTATTCTTAATATTTTCAATCCTTACCAGCTTTACACAAGCACAAGAATTTAAATGCAATGTAAAAGTTGACGCATCGGGCATTTCTACTTCCAACAAAGAAATGTTTAAAACACTAGAAAGATCTATTTCAGAATTTGTCAATAAAAATAGATGGACAGATAAACAATTCAAAGCACACGAAAGGATAAAATGCGACATTATAGTCAATATAAAAGACTACGATCAAAAAACAAATGTGGTAAAATCAGAATTATATTTTCGTTCTTATCGACCCGTTTTTAAATCTGATTATGAAACACTTTTACTAAATTTAGTTGAAAAAAGTTTTCAGTTTAAATATCAAGAATTTCAAAAACTTGATTTTAATATCGAGTTATACGACAACAATTTGGTGAGTAGTATTGCATATTATTTATATGTCGCGCTCGGTCATGATTTTGATAGTTTTAAAGAAAATACGGGTAAAGAATTTTACGAAAAAGCACAAATTATACAAAACAATGCCAATCAAAATTCAGTAGATGGTTGGGACAACGACGGTAAAAATAATTCAAAAGGTGATTTGATTGATTTGCTACTAAACGAACAGAATAAATTTTATCATAAAGCCATATACACGTATAACAGATGGGGCTTAGATATGATGTCCGAGAAATTAGCTTTGGGCAAGAATAATATTATCACAGCGATTAATTACATAAAAAAACTTCGCGATGAAAACAAAGATGCCGATTATCTAATCAAAATTTTCTTTGACGCTAAATCAGATGAAATCGTTCAGATTTACACTTCAGGACCTCCGGTAAACAAAAATTATATCGTGAGTAAATTAAGAGATTTAGCGCCCAATTATGACTTTAAATGGGAATGAAATTCAAAAAGGAAGTGCTCAAGGATTTGGACGCCAAGGACCTCCCGGAAAGAATTCCAATTTTAAAGATATAGAAAGAAAATCAATAGAAAAAAACAAAAAAGAACAAAAGTTTTAATAATTTATAAAACTAATGTTTTTTTTTGAAAATCAATTTCATTTTTTATAATGCCAATAAAAATTGGATAACGTCAACACCGTCTGCATAATCCCATAATTGGGGAATTTGTGTACTTCCAAAAGGAATTGAATTTATTTTTGGCGTACTGCCCACGACAACTTGTATTTTTTCGACATCCTGATTTATAATTTTTTGAACATCATCTAAACGATTGTAAAACTCATAAAAAACCACACCGATTGGCGCGCTATAATGCACATCTTTTTTAAGCAAAACCAAAGCGTTGTCTATCAAAGAATCGCGTACATCTCGATCAACAGACATTAAATAAACCGCTTTATTATAATCATAATTATTTGCATATTTTTGATAATTGATTAAATCCTTATACTTAAGAAACGCTTTAAAAATCTTATTAAAATCATAACCTACAGGCACAAACAATTTGGATACATTACGACATCCCAATCCAAAATACAACATTATATCATCAGTTAGACCCGAAAGTTGCGCTTCGGTTTCAGTACCGGTAAGCACAGCAACTGCATTGCGATTATGTCTAATAATATGAGGATATTTCCCAAAATAATAATCAAAATAACGCGCCGTATTATCGCTTCCGGTGGCAATTACCGCATCTATATTTTCAAGTTTTCCCGAAACAAACGTGATATAATCTTTAAATTTTGGTTGCACATGCTCCATATACTTCGCCAACATAGGCAAAAGAAGCTTATCATTGGACGAAAGCTTTGCTTTGACACGATTTCCGGACATTAATACGCTAATAAAATCATGAAACCCAACAAGTGGAATATTCCCTGCCATTACAACTCCCACATTTTTTGGTTGCGATAACTGATTAAAATCGTACATTTTAAACCATTTATCTATCTTTTCGGGTTGTAAAATTTGCGCCCAAGAACCAGTTGCATATAAAATGTTTTCTTGCGTAAACCACCCATTTTGCTCATGCGCACGCTTGATCAATGTTGAAAAAGGTTCAAAAAATAAATCGTTAAATGGAATGCCATCTCTATGAATTATTCCACTGCTAGTAAACTGCGATAAAAATTTTCCTAAAAATTCTAAATTTTTTTTTCGTTCTTGTATTGTCATTATCAAAAATGGTATTATATTTGTGTACAAAAATATACATTAATCCCTTAAAAATTAAAAACTATGGCATTATTTATTAATGAAGATTGCATCAACTGTGGCGCCTGTATCGCAGAGTGTCCAAACACTGCAATTTACGAACCAGGAGACGAATGGAATACGGCTGATGGCACTTGTTCAAAAGACGATGCTGCTCAAGACACTGTATCCGATGAATTCTATTTTATTGTTGCAAACAAATGTACAGAATGTGTTGGTTTCTTTGACGAACCCCAATGTGTAGATGTATGTCCTGTTGACGCAATTGACAAAGATCCTAATAAAGAGGAAACGCCTGACGAATTGATGGAAAAATACAAAAAATTACATTGTGTTGACTAATCAATTTTAAGTAAAACAAAAAAAGCATCGCTATTAGCGATGCTTTTTTTTTAATAAAATTCTATTTATTCACCACCTAACAAATAAGCAATGCTAAAACTAAAACCATTATTGGTATATTTATAATCATTGTGATCAAAAGTTGAACTACTTGTTTTCACATATGTTTCATTTGTTTCAATAATATTGGGCGTCAAATTACTAAACCCAATAGAATATTGTGCTCTTATCAACAATTGATTATATTGATATCCTACGCCAAAATTAACACCCACATCAAAAGCATTAAAAACTTTTAACCAATAAGCTGAATTTTCCTCATTATTTGCAGCATCTTCTGCGTTTACATCACCGGTAACCGGATTTATATCTGAAGTGTAATCATAAGTTTCTGTATCCGAACCATCTTTTTCAGTTACATCCATAACTGCTTTTCCACTTAAGCCATAAGCAAAATACGGACCCGCATAAATTTTAAAATCATTAATATTGTAAACAAAATGCAAAGGCAATTCTAAATAATTATAATTGATTTTCCAAGAACCGGAAAGTTCACCATCAAGTTCGAAATCCTTTTTTAATTGTTGCAAATCAATAGCGTAACCTTTATTGCTATACAACAAACCAGATTGTAATGCCATATCGTCATTCAAATCATACGAAACAACAAAACCAAGATTGTAACCTAACTTTGTAGCAGGCGGGTAACGCATATCAATATATTCATTTGATACCGTAGCCGTTGCACTAGTCGCATTTAACCCCAACTGAAAACCATATTTTAATTGGGCATTCATACTTAATGAGACAAATAAGCTCACCATTAAAAATAGTTTAAATAAATTTTTCATAATATTTCTTTTTAAATTAACACACTTTAAAGTTAAGTGTAAAAAAAAAGATAACAAAGACTGGTATTTGTCATAAAATCATCATAAAGAAAAAATTTTATAAGATTGTAGTATGCTTTGCAAAAGAAGTTGGGTTCTTTGCGCATGTGTATCAGAAATAAAAATCTGCCCAAAAGACTGGTCATTAACCATTTTGATTATCTGTTCTACACGCATTTCATCTAATTTGTCAAAAATATCATCAAATAACAAAATGGGCATTTTATCTGATTTTATTTTTAAAAAAGCAAATTCGGCCAAACGCAAAGCAATTAAAAACGTCTTTTGTTGTCCTTGGCTACCAAATTTACGAATGGGCTTTTCATTAATTTCAAATAAAAAATCATCGCGGTGAATACCTTTTGAAGTATGCTGTAACATCCGATCCTTTTGTCGGTTTTCTCTTAATAAATCCAGTAACGGTTTAACCTCCATTTCTGAATAATAAGATATATCAACCGCTTCCTTTCCGTTTGAAAGCACTTGATATCGATCCTTTAAAAATGTGGCAAATTGACTGATAAATGCTACGCGTTTCTGATAAATCAGGGTACCAAACTCATGCAAGCGTTCATCATAAATAGACAATGTCGCTTCATCAAATTGATGATTTGCAGTAAAATATTTTAACAAACTATTGCGCTGTGCTAAGTTTTTTTGATACGCCATTAGCGCGGAAAGATAAGAAGCATCTGCTTGTGATATTATCTTATCGACAAATTTGCGACGTGTTGTGCCACTTTCAGAAATCAAATCTCTATCGTAAGGTGAAATCATCACCAAAGGAATAAAACCTATATGATCTGATAATCTTTCGTAAATTTTATTGTTTCGCTTAATTATTTTCTTTTTGTCAACTTGATAACTAACCAATATTTGCTCTTCCTTTTGTTTTAAATTAAAATCGCCTTTGACGCTAAAAGCTTGTTCTTCAAAACGAATAATCTGCCTAATATTATTGTTAAAATAAGATTTGCCAAAAGCTAAAAAATAAATAGCATCTAGGATATTGGTCTTACCAACCCCATTGTTTCCAACAAAACAGTTTATTTTTTGATCAAATTTAAAACTAATTTCATCAAAATTCTTAAAATTATATAATTGTAATTTCTGTAAATACATAAAATTTCTTGAGAACATAAAGTTAAACAAAGCTAAAAACCTATGCAAGTTTTATCTAAAAAAACTATCTTTGTGCCATAAAACTAATTATAATGGGCGCAATACTAGAATACATACTCATATTTATCCTTATTTACTACATTTTAAAAGCCTTATTACGCTTATTTGCTCCAATGATAGCAAAAAAAATGATGGATAAGGCCAGTAAAAACTTTGAGGAACAATTTAACAATCCTTATTACAAGGAAAAGCCAAAAAGTAAAGAAGGTGAAACCTTTATTGAAAAAAAACCACAAGAAAAAAAACAAACACCCAAAAGTAATTTAGATGGTGAATATGTAGATTATGAGGAGGTAGATTAAAATTTTAAAAATACTTTTTTGATTCATAAAAAATNTCAGCCTAAAAGGATTTAAAATAATCACTGAGGTTAACGCCTCAAATTCAAAGTATAACTAGTATATAAATAAAGTTTATCTTATTTCAGGACATACATTTCTGACCAACTGTTTTCTACAATTGAAATTATAACCGATTGTAATTTGATGAAAACCACTATTACTCAATGGAATATCAGCCAATTCGTACGTATAAGTATAAGCAAATGTATATCTATCAATGGTAACGCCAAAAATAGGTGTTACATTATGCATTTCAAAATAAGGTGAAGGCTCAAAATCTTTTCTATAGGAAACGCCAAAGTATAAAGTATTGTATTGCGTCATATCAAAATAAAATTTCACATTGGCATCTAAGATGACATCGCCGTTATATTCTTTATATTGTATCAATGCTGAAGGCTCAACGTGAAAACTATGCTGTCCAAAAAAATACCCAACAGACCCAATATAATTTCTAACATTAACCGACTCTAAACCGGTATATAAATCTCTTGACATTAAAAGTGCATTTTTGACAGACATATTGATAAAGAAATTCTCTAAATGATAAGACAAACCAAAATCTAAATTATAATAAATACCACTTTGAACAATACCACCGATAATAGGATCAACTCTAGCAGGATCAAAAGAAGTCTCATCTAATTGATTTTGAAAAAAACTACCTGCCAATCCAAATGAAAGTTTATTTACCTCAGCACCATTTCCAAAATCTATATGATGTGCATAAGCCAACTGTATGCCTTTTTGAGAATGATAACCATTTCTATCATTTAAAATAATAACCCCAACACCATTCTGTCCATTATCACCCAAATGGGTATTCAAACTAAAAGTTTGCAACATTGGATTGTCTGCTACGTCAAACCATTGCATTCTACCGGTTAGCCTTGCTTTGGCACAACTACTGGCACCAGCCATAGACGGATGCAATAAAAATAGATTGTCAGATAAATAATCGTGGTAAATCGGAACACCTTCCTGTGCTATAGATTGTTTAGGAAATGCTAAAATAATTAGCATTAATAAATAAAATAATTTTTTCATGTATATAGATTTATAAAAATCACTTGCATGGAGCGACTTTTAAAATAATTAATTTAACTCGATAAATATAAACGCATAAAAATATAAAATATTCTTTACATATTTGCAATTATTCATTAAAAAATGAATCGACAAACTCAATTTTATCAAATTCTTGTAAATCTTCCAATTTTTCGCCAACTCCAATATATTTTACAGGAATTTTAAATTGATCTGAAATACCAATAACCACACCTCCTTTTGCCGTTCCATCTAATTTTGTAACCGCCAAAGCATTTACTTCGGTTGCTTTTGTAAATTGTTTGGCTTGTTCAAAAGCATTTTGCCCAGTAGAACCATCCAAAACCAATAAAATTTCGTGCGGTGCATCCGGAATAATCTTTTTCATCACATTTTTGATCTTGCTCAACTCATTCATCAAATTAATTTTGTTATGCAAACGTCCAGCTGTATCGATTAGTATGACATCGACATCTTTGGTACTGGCAGATTGTAAAGTATCATAAACCACCGATGCAGGATCGCTCCCCATTTTTTGTTTTACGATTGGAATATCCACTCTATCTGCCCAAATTTGTAGCTGGTCAACTGCAGCAGCTCTAAAAGTATCAGCAGCCCCCAATATTACATTTTTTCCTTCCTTTTTAAATTTGTTTGCCAGCTTACCAATCGTAGTCGTTTTACCAACACCATTGACACCCACAACCATAATTACATAAGGTTTTGTATTCTCAATATTAGCAATTTTATCATTATCTAACTCATTTTCAGATAACAAACTAGAAATTTCTTCTCTAAGAATTTTATTTAATTCACCTGTTCCCAGATATTTATCTTTGGCAACACGTGCTTCAATTCGTTCTATAATTTTGATAGTTGTATCAACACCAACATCTGATGCAATCAAAACCTCTTCCAATTCGTCCAATACATCATCATCTACTTTTGATTTACCGGCAACAGCCTTGGACAATTTTGAAAAAAAACTTTTTTTAGTCTTTTCAAGACCTTTATCTAAAGACTCTTTTTCTTTTTTTGAAAATAATTTTTTAAACATAATCAAATATTAATTAGCGACGAAATTACGATTTTTCAATACATTATACAAATAAAAAATCCACTCAAAATTGAGTGGATTTATAAAATCTTATACCTTACTAAAATTATTTTTTGAAATAATTTTTAGCTGTATCGGCATTTACCATTCTTTCTTCAAAGATATATGCACCTGTTTTAGGTGATTTCTTCATTTTTATCACTTTTGTGAATTTTTTAGAACCTGTTTGTAAGGTCGCTACTGTTTTCTTTGCCATCTCTTACTTATTTAATTTCTTTATGTAAAGTATATTTACGCATAATAGGGTTATACTTTTTCAACTCCAATCTAGCAGGTGTATTTTTTCTGTTTTTTGTAGTGATGTATCTCGAAGTTCCCGGAAGTCCACTATCTTTATGCTCTGTACATTCTAATATAACTTGTACTCTGTTGCCTTTTACTTTCTTTGCCATTTCTCTCTAATTTTATAGGTTTCTTGTTAGATAGCCTTTTGCTTTAGCATCTTTTAATGCAGCAGCAATTCCTTTTTTATCAATAATTTTTAAACCTGCTTTAGAAACTTTCAAAGTTACCCAGCGGTCTTCTTCAGGGATATAAAACTTCTTTTTAAAAAGGTTGATATCAAATCTTCTTTTAGTTTTATTGTGTGCATGAGAAACATTGTTGCCCATCATCACTTTTTTTCCTGTAATTTCACATACTCTCGACATCTCGCTATATTTTTTGCTTATTCAAAATTGAGTGCAAATTTATGAATATTTTTTTATCTGACAAAGTTTTTTAAAATAATTTTCTAAAAATCTTAGTATTTCAATTATAGCATCTTATAACCTAAGTTTAAACCTAGTCCGCCATACGTAGCCACATTATAATTTAACTGCACATAAAATCTATTCCAATCGGCACGTGCGCCAAATTCAAATTTGGCTCTTGAAAAGTTATCACTCATGTCCAAAGGGTCGGTTACATCATCTGCTACTACTGAAGCCACTTCCGGAAGGATCAGAAGTATAAATTGGATAATTCCCTTTTACCAAAATGCGAGAAGAACCCATATTTACACCACCTCCCGCAAAAACACTAATACTTTTTGTAAGTGCATAATCTGCATAAGCACCTACATTAATACTTGTATAAAAAATATCTAATTCTTGATTATCATAAGGTCCTGGATGCGAACCGGTTAAAGTTACCGGAACCGTAACAGCATCAGGCTTAACATTTAAATCAGCATTTCCGTACAATCCGGCAGCACTTCCTTGTAAACTAATCGCAAAATTTTTCCCTTGTAAACCTTTTACAAACATAGCCAGGTCTTGCTGTACCGAAAATCCCAACATACCCACCATCATATCTGAAGTCGGCACTTGTACATAAGGAATCACATTAACCGATAAATTGGTGTATTTCATTCTATATGTAAGACCGAGGCTCGGTAATGGCAAGGCGCTTTTTTGACTACCTCCAGGCGTTTCAAATTCAAATAAAGGCCTGCCAAACAAATCCTTATCTTTAGAAGCCAAGGTTATGGTTTTTAAGGAATCACCAAATACAGACTGCGCTATTGTTTTTGTAGGATCTTTTGCTTCAATGTGTTGCAAATTCAACTTAGATACATCGTAGGTAAAATCATCATTGGGAACAGATACATAAGCCAATTTAACAGAAAACAACAATCTATGATCAGCATCTTTTTTGTTTTTGGTATAAGAAACATCCGACAAACCAAAAACAATTGCCTTATTAATAGGTGTAATATAAGCGCTTAATAATTTTTCGCCATCATCTAAGCCACCTTGAATTAAGGAACCAGAATTATTAACTCTTTGTGCATTTATACTTGAAATTCCAAGTAATAAAACTAAAATAAATAACTTTTTCATATAATTATATTTTTGTATTGTATTTGCAAAAGTATATATAATAAAATTAACAATTGTAATATGCCTTACATAAAACCAAAATTTATTTCACTTTTCTTCTAATATTACAAACAAATTATTGCTTTTTCAACAAATGGGCAACTACATTTTTTTTACCTATATGCTTAAAACGATTGTGCGTCCATAGGTATAATTCAGGTCGTTTTTTAATTTGCGCTTCCAACTTATCTATAAAAATATCTGTCAATTTAAAATCTTCAAAATCTCGTGGCGATTGCGTTATCAACTCAAAACCCACTTCGTAATGTCCCCTTTTCAATTTTTGAATATCCATAAAAACAAAGGCGGTATTATATTTTTTTGCCAGCGTTTCCGGACCTACAAATACCGGCACATCTTGCCCCAAAAATGTGCGCCAATACCTACTTCTGTGCAATTGCGGAGATTGATCAGCCAACAATCCCAAAATATAAAGCCTGTGATCTTTATTATATTTTTCTAACGCATCTTTTAAAATTTTTGTTTCGATTAATCTCCCTCCAAAGCGTCCTCTATTTTTAAGCATAAAACGCTCAAAATATTTATTATTAATCTTTAAATACGTAGCAATTGGAAAAACATCTGTATGAGAAGCCAGAGAAAAAACCCATTCCCAGTTGGCATAATGCCCACCTACTACAACAATATTCTGTCCTTGTTGACTTATTTTATTCAATAAAGCTACATTTTTAAAATGAAAACGTTGCTGAATTACCGCCAAAGACATATTAAAAACTTTGACCATCTCTATAAATAAATCGGCAAAATGTCGATAGAATTTTTTTTCAATTTGCTTTCGCTCCTGCAATGTTTTTTCTGGAAAAACCAATGCTAAATTGGTAGAAACCACCCTACGCCTATATCTAATAACATAATACATTATATAGTATAATAAATCAGACAACTTATACAACAACCAAAAAGGAAGATAAGAAACCACCGTAATCAACGGATACAATAAGAAAAAAACAATTAACTGCACTTGAAAAATTTATCTTAATTTTGAAAATACAAATCTATAATAAAAAAACAATTATGCCACAATTATCGCCCATGCTTCTTAAAGGGAATCAAATTCAGCTTTGGCATATCACCGAGAGTTTTGACGAACTAGCAAATATCTTTTCTAAAAAAATACCCGAATACATTTATAATTATAAAAATGAAAATCATCGTAAACAACTATTAGCCAAACATATAATTTTGCAAAAACTACAAATAGATAATCTAATTTACAAAAATAAAAACAACAAACCACTACTCCACAACAAACAATTTATTTCAATAAGCCATGCGCAAAAATTTGTGGGTGTCGGCATAAACGATACCCCAATTGGAATTGATATCGAAACATTTACACCCAAATTACACAGAATATCAACCCGATTTATACACCCAAGCGAAACACATTACCTTCAAAAAAATGAAGATTTTAGATTGCTACAAATATGGACAGCCAAAGAAAGCATTTATAAAATGTTTGATTTACCCGGATTATCCTTTAAAAATGACATCAAAATCACACAATTAGACAATCAATCTGGAATGGCAATTTTACATAACAAACAAAAAATAAATTTATTTTTTAACAAATTAATTAAAGATACTATAATTTGCACCGCAAACATCTAAAACTGCCATAACTTATCGTTGCCGAACCTTAATCTTTTTTATATTTGTAAATACAAACAAATCAATACCCATGAAATTAATTTCGCCAAGCAACATTGCAAAAGCAATCAAAATAGATAGATTAGGCAAATCGGGAACTGCCTTTGGTTGGTTGCTAATGCGTGTACTAAAACTCAACAAGATAAACGCATTATATGACGATATTAAAGAGCTTAAAGGTTTAGATTTTATAAATGCCATTTTTGATAAATTAAATATCGATTTTGAAATTCCAGAAGAGGATTTAAAACGTATTCCTAAAGAAGGTGCTTTTATCAGTGTTTCCAACCATCCTTTAGGCGGATTGGATGGTATTTTATTACTTAAACTAATCCTTGAACAAAGAAGCGATTATAAAGTATTGGCATCTTTTTTACTACAAAACATAGCCCCTCTGCAAGATTATTTGATCACCGTCAATCCTTTTGAAAATAAAAAAGAGCTTGCATCTAGTATTTCAGGACTCAAAAATGCCCTTACTTACCTAAAAGAAGGTCATGGATTGGGAATTTTCCCTGCCGGTGAAGTTTCAATTTACCACGACAACAGATTAATTGTTGATAAAACTTGGGATGAAACGGCACTCAAATTAATTTACAATGCCAAAGCACCCATCATTCCTATATATTTTCATGCAAAAAATAGTCGATTATTTTATTTCTTATCAAAAATACACCCTATTTTAAGAACAGCTAAATTACCCTCTGAAGCTATTTCTAAAAGAAGAAAAACCATTAAGGTTCGTATTGGAAAACCCATTAGCGTTAAAACCCAAAATGAATTTGCCAACCATAATATGTTAGGAGAATTTGTCCGTAAAAAAACCTATATTCTTGCCAAAACATTTGAAAAAAAAAGATTACAAAATATTATTCCTATAAAACCAACACTTAAATTAAAAAAAATAATTGCACCGATTGCCACCGAAAAATTACAAAAAGACATAGAAATACTTCTTAAAAAAGAAGATAAAATGCTTGACAAAAATGAATATATCGGCTTTTTATCAGATGCTAAAGATATGCCCAATATTATGCGAGAAATTGGTCGATTACGCGAAATCACCTTTAGAGAAGTCGGCGAAGGCACCGGAAAAGAAATAGACCTTGACAAATTTGACAAATACTACAAACACCTCATCCTTTGGGATCAAAAAAAACATAAAATTGTAGGTGCCTATAGAATGGGATTGGGACGCCAAATTTATAAAAAATATGGCATCAAAGGCTTCTACTTAAACGAACTTTTCTCCTTTGACACCGAAGTACACGAAATGATGAGCAAATCCATAGAAATGGGAAGGGCATTCATTGCAAAAGAATACCAACAAAAAGCCTTTCCACTGTTTCTGCTATGGCGTGGCATCGTACACACGACCTTGCGATATCCCGACCACGAATATCTAATTGGACCGGTTAGTATTAGCAACAAATTTACTAATTTCTCAAAATCTTTGATTGTTGCATTTATGAAATCATATTTTTACGATCCAATTACCGCTCAACATATCCATCCTAACAAAAATTTTAAAGTAAAATTAACCGAAAAAGACAAAAATTTCATTTTTTCTGCCGCCGACAAAAATCTAGTAAAATTTGATCGATTAATAGACGAATTAGAACCCGAAAATCTAAAAATACCAGTCTTACTTAAAAAATACATCAAACAAAATGCACGTCTAATCTCATTTAATGTAGACCCCAATTTTAACAATGCCATAGATGGACTGATGTATATAAAAATATCCGACCTACCGGAAGATACCGTCAAACCAGTTTTAGAAGAATTTGAAAAACAATTTGAAAACTAATTTTACCAACTTGAATATGTAACTGGTTAAAATTTAATCCGATTTTTTTCGTTTACATTTGAACATTAAAATTATACATATATGAAACGACCGCGATAGATCCTTAAAAAAACACAATAATGATTATCAAAGCACATATATCAACCATAAAAAACACAATAATAAACACATGAAAAAAATCACATATTTACTTTTTTTCNTTATCGCGCTATTCAACACCAATGCACAGGTTTCCAGATGGATAGATATGTTTTCTTACCTCGACATAAGACATGTACAACTCGTTGACAATACTATTTATGCACAAGCCAACAATGCTATTTTTACCTATCATACACAAACCGGAGAAATAGAAAAAATATCGAGTATAAACGGCTTATCTGGAGATCCAATTCAAACATTTTATTACGACCAAAACGCAAAAAAACTATGCGTTTTTCATCAAGGTGGTTTAATTGAAACCATCGATGAACAAAAAAATGTATTTAAAATTCCGGATTTGGCATTAAACACATATATCCCTCCCGAAAAAAAAATCATCAATCAAGCCATATCACACAACAATTTGCTTTACCTCAGCACCGATTACGGCATTTCTGTTTTTGATATAATAAACAATGAATTTGGCGACACATATTACTTTAACAATGGTAGTTTTGTTCGCGTAAACAGCATCGCTTTTGATCAAAATAATATCTTTGCAGCAACAGATATAGGCATAAAATATGCCGATGAAAATGCCAATTTAATCAATGACCAAAACTGGACACACCTCGACGGTGGTCAATGGCACCACTTGGTGCTTCTCAACAATAAATTATTGGGTGTAAAATACAACGATATTTTTGAAATCACCACCACTAATCTACATCAAATCTTACATTTCAATGAAAATATTCACGATTTAAAATCTAATAATGATTTGATTGTCAGCTTTTCAAATAAAGTCATCCGTTTTAATACTTCATACATACAAGAATCTCAATATATCCCAACCAGCAATTATAATTATCTGGTAAACGCAGCCATTAACGATGGACAAAATCTGTATATTGGCAGCCAAAAATACGGACTACTACAAACACCTCTAAACACAAATGAATACCGTGAGATTCACCCCAACTGCCCGCTATACAACACCCCATTTTCGGTAGATGCACAAGCACAAAAATTATGGGTTGTCTATGGCGACCACGACGACTCATACAATCCCTATCCATTAAAAGAATTAGGTGTCAGCACCTACCAAGACAATCGATGGACAAACATCAAATATAACCAACTCAATACGCGAGATATTTGTTATGTAAAAATTAACCCTTCACAACCCGACGTCGTTTTTCTTTCTTCAATGTTTGACGGACTTCTTAAACTAAAAAACAACACAATTGAAATCCTGTACAATCAAAATAACAGCCCACTATTAAATGACCCACAAAATCCGGCAGTAGGCATCAGAACAGGAGCTATTGCTTTTGACAACAATCTCAATCTTTGGATTACAAAAAATAATGGAAATCATTTACTAGAGCTTCAAAACAATCAAACCTGGCAAGTAGCAAACTTGAATGGTATTTTTCAAACAAGTGAAGCAAATTACAGAAAAAATATTGCCAAAATTATTGTCGATCAAAACAATAATATTTGGTTAGGAACACTATACAAAGGCATTATCGGTTATAACCCAAGCAACGGCAATACTGTAAAAATCACAAAGGGCATTTACCCTGCTTCATATACCAATGTAAAAGCTTTGGCAATTGACAAAAACAACACACTTTGGATGGGCAACCACGAAAGTTTGCGCATCTTAAATAATCCGGAAAATGCTTTTACCAATAGCGATATTGAAGTAAAACCCATAAAAATAGTCGTTGATGAAACCGTTCAATTGCTGATGGAAGGACAAAATATCTCCAGCATAAAAGTAGATGGTTCAAATAACAAATGGTTGGGAACCATAGGAAGTGGCGTTTATTATTTATCTGAAGATGGTACCAAAACAATTTTTCATTTCAACAAAGAAAACAGTCCTTTACCGTCCAACGACATAAATGACATTAGTATAGACGGCGCCACCGGTATCGTTTATTTTGCAACCAATAGCGGTTTGGTCGCTTTTAAAGGAAATGCAACTGAAGCCGGTGAAAACATGGACGATGTATATGCCTTTCCAAATCCTGTAAACCAACAAAAACACGATTTTGTAAGCATCAGAGGGCTCATCAAGGATGTACATGTAAAAATTGTAGATGTAGAAGGAAATTTGGTCTATGAAACCACTTCAAAAGGTGGTAGCATCGACTGGAATTTAACTGCTTTTAACAAATATAAAGTGGCATCAGGCGTATATATTGCACTGATAACCAATGATGATGGCAGTCAAACGCAAACCACCAAAATTTTAGTCATAAAATAATGCTAATCAAAGACAAAGCCATCATTTTGGGCTTAATCAAATACAACGACAACGATGTAATTGTCAAATGTTTTACCAAAGAAACCGGTTTTACAAGCTACTTTATAAAAGCCCTTCGCAATTCAAAAAAAGGGAAACTCAAAAAAGCATTCTTTCAAGTTAACAACATTCTTAATATTGTAACCACAAATAAAGCCAAAGGACAACTGGAATATATTAGAGAAGCACAACCCGCCTATCATCACAAATCGCTTTTTCAAGATTTTGACAAAATAAATATGTCCACCTTTATGCGTGAAATCTTATTGCAAAGCCTAAAAAACGAAAGAGCCGATATACAATTATATCATTTTATAGAACAAGAATTTATAAAATTAGATCAAACAGATTTTAAGCCTGATACACACGTCTATTTCTTGCTAAAATTAAGCCAATTTTTGGGCTTCTCGCCACAAATAGATACACAAGGAAATTATTTTGATATGGAAAATGGTATTTTTAGCCAAAAAATACCCTTGGGCAACTTTTTAAACCAAAAAGAAAGTAATTTGTTAAAAAGTCTTTTAGGTACGATTTTTGATACAAATAAAAACATTAAACTCAATAATAACGATAGAAGAACGAGCATTGACTTTTTGTTAAAATATTATCAATTACACCTTGAAAATTTTGCTTTACCAAAATCTTTGCCAATATTAAATGAGATTTATAGATAAGTGTTAAAATAATGAAAATTCGTTGAATATGAAGAAAGGATTACTATCATTGCTAATATTGGTTTCCACCTCAATTTTTGCTCAAAATATCAAGGTAATTGACATAGAAACCAGTTTTGCCGTTCAAAATGTTACCATTAAAAGTGTCAATGCTAAACTTGTTTTTCACACAAATGAAAATGGCATTATCAATATCCGAAATTTTAGAAAAAAAGATACTTTAATATTTTCACACCCAAATTACGAGAATTACCACATTACTAAAAGACAAATTATAAAGAATAAATATGTGGTCGAAATGCTCAAAAAATACCAAAAATTAGACAATGTAATTCTATCTGTAGCCCGAACGAAAAATAAAAAAAGAAGTATTGCCAAACAAGTAAAAGTAATCGACCGTATCGAAACAAAAAAAATTATGCCAAGTACATCTGCTGATTTACTAGAAAAATCTGGTAATATTGTGGTGCAAAAAACACAAGGCGGTGCCGGAAGTCCTATAATACGAGGACTTGAAGCCAATAGAGTACTACTAGTAGTTGATGGTATCAGACTAAATAATGCCATTTCTAGAACCGGACATCTACACACAGCAATTACCATGAGTCCGCTAATTTTACAACGAACCGAAGTAATTTATGGTCCTTCATCAATTTATGGTTCTGATGCATTGGGTGGCGTTATAAATTTTTATACCAAAACACCTACAATTAACAACTACAAAAAAATATCAGGTGGTGTTTTAGGCAGATATGCATCTGCAAATAACGAAACAACATTTAATATAAACGCTACTGTCAGTCAGCTTAAATGGGCATCGAGCTTTGATTTTTCTTTCTCTGATTTTGGCAATCTTAGAATGGGCAACAATCGTTTGCACGCTTATAAAGACTGGGGCATTGTCGATAAATTCTCCCTAAATACCGACCATTACTACAGCCAAACGGCCGATGTAAATACCGACATAACTTTACAACCCAAAACTGCTTATCAACAAAAAGATTTTTTTAACAAAACGGTCATAAACTTAGGCAACCACAACGAATTGCTTTTTAACACGCAACTCAACCTGAATTCATCCATAAACCGCTTTGATAAATTAACACAAAAAACCAGTTCGGATGACCTGTTGTATGCAGAGTGGCGTTATGGTCCTACAAAACGCTTGCTTTTTTCACCTCAATTAATTCTCAATTTCGATAAAAAATGGCTTAAAAAAGCAAATATTATATTGGCTTATCAAGATTTAAACGAAAGCAGAATTTACAGAAAATTCAGCAGTCTTGACCAAGAACATCAAGAAGAAAACATAAAAGTTTTATCATTCAATGCCGACTTTAACACACATTTTTCAAACAAAAGTATTTTTTCATACGGACTTGAATCCACTTACAACAAAGTTCGCTCTGAAGCTTACAGTAAAACACTCATGACTGATGGGCATGATATTATTGGCAGCGTTGAAGGACCGCCAGTCCCCACCCGATACCCCGATGGTGGTAGTACTTATATGAGTTTTGCTGCTTATGGAAATTACCGATATCCTTTGAGTAAAAAATCAAATGTTAATGCTGGCTTACGCTACACACAAACATACGTTCAAGTAGAATGGATTGACAACACATTTATCAACTTAGCTTACAATGTCAACGCGCTTGCCAATTATGCATTCACCGGTGATGTAAGCTATATTTTTTCACCTAAAAATTGGAAAATAAGCGCCATCGCTTCCTCCGGTTTCAGATCACCCAATGTTGATGATATTGGCAAAATTAGAGAGAAAAAAGGAAAAGTAACTGTGCCAAACATCTATTTAAAACCCGAATATGCCTATAATGGCGAAATAAATTTTACCCGTTTTTTTAACGATAAAAAATTCAACATTTCAGCCGGCGGATACTTTTCATATCTATATAATTATATCGCTCGTGATAAATTTAGCTTACAGCCTGGCGTTCACGAGATTTTATATGATGGAGAATGGGCAGAAACCTATGCGAATGTAAACACCGGTAACGCAAGAATTTATGGCGGTTCTTTTACTATTAACGGCAAACTATCAAAAAGAATTTTATTGGAATCCGGCATATTTTATACCAAGGGACATATGATTGATGCAAACAGACCTATGCCTTCAATTCCACCCCTGTATAGCAATTCTAAAATATCTTATAAGTACAAAAATTTTGAAACCTCATTGATGTATAAATTCATGCTTGACAAGCCTATAGATGAATACGATGTAATCGGTGGTATTGACAATTTGGATGAATCGCCCATGGATCCAAACTCAGGTGCTTACATAGGTTTTCCAAAATGGCATATTTTTAATTTGTATAACACCTATCACCTCAATAAAAATTTTAGCGTATATTTGGCAATAGAAAACATATTTGATGTACATTATAAAGAATTTGCATCTGCAATTAGTGCACCGGGTAGAAATTTTAAAATACAATTAGTTTCAAAAATATAGGAATCAAAAAAAATAGACTTATATGAATCAAAATATCACATTAGGTGAATTTATCATTGATAGACAAGCTCATTTTTCCTATTCTAGTGGTGAATTAAGCAGTTTGCTAAATTCTATAAGACTGGCAGCTAAAGTTGTAAACCACGAAGTAAACAAAGCTGGATTGGTCGATATTATAGGAGATGCTAAAGCAGAAAACATACAAGGAGAACAACAACAAAAACTAGATGTGTTTGCCAATAAAGTTTTTATTCAAGCACTTATAAATAGAGAAATTGTTTGTGGCATTGCTTCAGAAGAAGAAGATGAATTCATCAATATTATAGGAAAAGACAAGAATAATAATAATAAATACATCGTATTAATGGATCCACTTGACGGATCATCAAATATTGATGTAAACGTATCGGTAGGAACAATTTTTTCAATCTATAGACGTGTCAGCCCACTTGGAAAACCGGTAACAAATGAAGATTTTTTACAACCTGGCACTGAACAAATAGCTGCCGGCTACGTAATTTACGGCACCTCTACTATGCTCGTCTATACAACAGGACACGGCGTCAATGGCTTTACACTCAATCCGGCATTGGGCGTATTCTATCTATCTCATCCCGATTTGCATTTCCCAGATATTGGCAAAATTTATTCTGTCAATGAAGGAAATTATCGAAATTTTCCAAAAGGCATAAAAAAATATATCAAATTTTGTCAAGAAGAAAGAGACAATCGCCCTTATACATCAAGATATATTGGCTCATTAGTATCTGATTTCCATAGGAATATGCTAAAAGGTGGTATTTATTTATACCCAAACTCAACCAAATATCCAAATGGGAAATTACGTTTATTGTATGAGTGTAATCCGATCGCTTTTATAGCAGAGCAATCAGGCGGACATGCCTCCAATGGCAAAAATAGAATTATGGAAATAAACCCCACCGAATTGCACCAACGCGTTCCTTTTTATGTAGGTAACAAATGTATGGTTAAAACAATTGAAAAAATGATTAAGAAATATGACTAACAAACCGATAAAAGAATTACACGAAATATTTTTAAATCACCCAAATATTGTTAGAAATAGTAAAGAAGTACAAAAAGGCGATATATTTTGGGCGCTCAAAGGTGAAAAATTTGACGCCAATCAATTTGCTGATGAAGCGCTTAAAAACGGCGCGCATATTGCAGTTGTGGACAAACAAAAAATAAATAATAAAAAATTTTTTCACGTAAAAGATACGCTTAAAACACTTCAAGAATTAGGAAGTTTTCATAGAGAATACATCGGAATGCCACTTATAGGAATTACGGGAAGCAATGGCAAAACAACCACCAAAGAACTCATCAATGCTGTGTTATCAACAAAATACAACACTGCCGCAACCTACAAAAATTTAAACAATCATATCGGCGTACCACTTAGCTTGTTAGATATTCCAGAAGACACAGATTTAGCCATTATCGAAATGGGATCCAATCATTTTGGCGAAATAAAAACACTTGCTGAAATAGCCAATCCAGACTTTGGACTCATTACCAACATTGGAAAAGCTCATTTGGAATTTTTTAAAGATTTGGAAGGTGTAAAAAAAGAAAAATCTGCCTTATTTAACTTTATAAAAAACAAAAAAGGACTCGCATTTGTTAACTATGACGATGCAATAATTCAAGAAATTAGTCAAGATATTGATAAATATGGTTTTAGCTTTGAGAAACACCCTGATGCAAAAATTCATTTGAAAGATATTTCAAACGCTTCAGAACTTAGAATATTACTAAACAAGATAGAAATTCAAACAAAACTAAGCGGTAAATACAATTTATCTAATATTGGTTACGCCATTAGTGTTGGCAAATATTTCAGTTTAAGCGATACGAAAATCAAAGAAGCCCTTGAAAATTACACGCCAAAAGATATGCGTTCGCAAATTATCCAAAAAGATGGAAATTTGATAATTTTAGACACCTACAATGCCAATCCAACAAGTATGAAAGCTGCCATTGACAGTTTATCAAATATGCATGCTGATAAAAAAATAGCCGTTTTAGGCGATATGTTTGAACTGGGCGCATCTTCACAAAAAGAACATCAATTTATAATTGATTATTTGACAAAAAAACAAATAGATACCTATCTTATCGGTGAAAATTTCTTTAAAATAGAAACACGTTTTCCTAAATATAAAAACATAGAAGAATTTAATAAAACCAACATTATTAAACAGCTAAAAGATGCTACAATTCTGATAAAAGGTTCTAGAAGTATGGTTTTAGAAAATATAATATAAGCGCTCGGTGTAATAGGCAAAGAATTATCATGATTGCTTATAAAAACTTAAAAGGATTTAAAGTCATACGAACAGATAAATTCTCTATATTTTTGGTATGGCTATAAGTACCTAATCTATAATAAAAACCAAGTCCAATATTGGCAAATAATCGCCTAAACTCCATACCGGTTTCCATATAAACTTGGTCGAGTGAATTTACCTCGTTATACCTGCTATCATCAAAAGTAAATCCATAAGCCATACGAGCTATGATACGATAATCCAACTTAAATTTCTTTCCCAATTTGAGATCGGCAAAAGTATGCTGTACATGTAAACTTAGCAAAGCATTATCGACAAATTCCATATCTTTCATCGTTTCAAAAGCAAAATTATTACCAATCGTAAAATGTTCCAAAAGACTTTGTGAAGAAAAGTCATTGGTATTGGGCATATATAATTTTGTAAAAGGTGTTTGAAGCGGGGTAAAACCGACACGCATCACAGCTTCTGAATAATTCTTATTTAAATATGTTTTTTTGAAATACGATTGAAAATCAAATCTAAAATATCGACATTTATCCAACTGAAAAGAAGGTATATTTTGTTCGTAATGCATCGAAAATTTGGGGTAGCCATCTTTAATCATTTTACGACCTTGTGGCGTAAGCATATATTTTGCAAATGGCGTATATACAGCATCTATCGAAATGGCAGACAAGTCTTTATCTTGAAAATCTATCCGTCCATAATGAAATGGGATATCGTGTTTTGCGCTTTCATCTGTATGTTTAAAATGAAGGCTGGCTTGCAGTTTTGGAGACAATAAATGACTTATTCCCACTGAAAACCCCTTTGACATATAAAATTTATCATCTGATATATGGTCTAGCAAAAGTGCTTTTCTATCAAAAATACCATTTGAAAAAGCAGCTGACTTTTCTAAATCCTTAAAATAAGAAGCATGCAAATAAGTTTGTGTTTGCGTCCATAACTTAAAATTTAATTTAGCAGCATATTTAAAGTCTTTATCTTTAAAACCATAAGCACCATAAGCCTCAACGCTATATTTATCCGATAAATTTTGATTGGTTTTACCACCGAGTTGTAAGCGAACACCTTCGTAAAGATTAAAATTTAACAAATCTATCAAATCAATATCTATTTTTTTAAAGTTCAAATAACCTGTTGACAAAGCTTTTACTGAGGCTATTTTTTTTTCTATTTGTTCCTTTTCTGCAATAGAATCGATATATTTATATGTATTTAAAGCTCTTTTAGTATGTTTTTTACCGGTATATTTTTGCCAAAAAGACTCCGGCTGCTTATTTGCCTTTGGATCGACTTGCAAGTCGTAAGTCAATTTATCAGCATATAATGAACCAAATGCCACATCGAGAATTTGTGTTTTTGAAGTTGCATACATATAGTCAAAATTCGATTTCTTGTTTGAATGTGCTAAACTATCTTTTACGGAATTAGATTTTATTTGAATGGCACCACCTGCTAAACGCATACCGTCTTTTTGTTCCGCTTTTTTAATAAACAAATCCGATTTTGTAGGAAACCACATATCATATTTTGCGTAATAATGAAAAAAATGCTCCGTTCTCAATTCAAATTCTTTATAAGTATTCAAGGTCATTTTGGCAATTGCCAACGATTCTTGATCTATAAAAATACGACCTGAAATCAAAGGTTTTTTGGTGTGTTTATAAGCTAAAACTATAACTAACCTTTCTTGTAATTGCAAAGTGTCTTCAATCTCATATTTATATTGTTTTAAGGAAAACCTAGTCAAAGGACCTAAAATCTTTTTAAACAAAAAAGTAAGTTCGTCGTCATACACATTATACGAAGCATTTTGCATGGCAAGTAACTCATACATTGGATTTTTTAAACCCGCCGTTCTATTTGCTACTACTTTTACTTTTTCCTTGCCATTTTTAACATTAATTTTACCAATATTTTCCATTAAGAAAAAGTCTTTTTGGCGTAATTCTTTTTTAAATTTATACAAACTGGAATCAATTTTGACCAATTTACCATTCTTCATTATGGTATCAAAAGGACTTTTTATAGCCGTCGTATCACCGGAAACCAAAAATTTATAATACTTTGTAAATCTATATTCAGGGATGCGCTTGCGGTAATCATTTTGTTTTTTTTGCTTAATGACTCTTTTTACCAAATCGATAGCCGGATTGACGTATTTACCAACAATCACCACTTCATCTAATGCCTCTGCAACTGGTTTTAACTCAATTAAATAATATGTCTTTTGCGCATCCAATGTAATATGTTGTTTTTCATAACCAATAAAAGAAACAAAAAAATCAGATTTATTTAAAGGAATTGTCAAATTAAAAAAACCTTCAAAATCAGAAACAACCCCATAATTTTGATTAATCATAACGTTTGCAAACACAAGTGGTTCACCTGTTTTGGCATCAATAATTTTACCTTTTATATTTGTTTGTGCAACTATATTGAGATAAAAAACACCCAGAATCAATAAAAAACAATGCTTCATATAGTTAAATTTTAGTCCAAAAATAATCAAAATATACCATAATTAACATATTTTATTTTTTTATGTCAATTATTATAGATTTTGTTTAATTAATCCAAATAATAACGCATTTGAGAAATGCATTTTTACAAATATTACTTTTTTCAATCTTATCTATCTGACTATCTGATTCTTACAGACACAATCTTTCTATATTAAATTATATTTTTTAAAAAAAATCAAAAAAAATAAGTGTTTTCAATACTAATTTAATTAATAAAATCACAAAAAAGTAGCGCAAACACCATAAAAATAGGGATATTAAAGATTTTATAAGTTAATTTTTTAAAAAAAAATACTATATTTGCAGAGTTAAACAGTAAACAAAAATCTACAATTATGAACAAATCTCAATTAATTGATGCAATGGCTCAAGATGCCGGCATCACCAAAGCAGCAGCTAAAAAAGCATTAGAGTCATTTCAACAAAATGTACAAGGTGCCCTTAAAGGTGGTAGCAAAGTTTCTCTAATCGGTTTCGGAACTTTTTCAGTTCAAAGCAGAAAAGCAAGAGAAGGAAGAAATCCTGCAACTGGTCAAACCATTAAAATAGCTGCTAAAAAAGTTGTTAAATTTAAAGCTGGTTCTGATTTAGCAAAATCAGTTAACTAGAACAATTTTTTTACTAAAATTTTAGCCGTTTTTTTATAAGGCGGCTTTTTTTTATGTCAAAATGTCAAATTAAACATTTTGAAATCTCAAACTACTGACAATAATAAATTGGTATTGTTTTTGTTAATAATTTGTATAAAACAACTAATATGTCAAATCTTGCAGGAAAATTATTAATCTCAACGCCAGAATTGCTTATGGATCACATTTTCAATCAATCGGTTATTTTATTATCCGAATCCGAACAACAAGAAAATGAGAATATGGGATTTATTATCAACAAACCACTTCCTATCAGATTACATGATGTTTTTAAAGATATACCCCTCAACATTCAAATTTGGAACGGCGGTCCTGTTGACACAAGCAATTTATTTTATATTCACAACAAACCTGAATTAATTAAACAATCCATCCTTTTCAACAAAAAACAACAGCTCTATTTAGGCGGTGATTTTAAATTGATTAAACAATTATTAATCGACAAAGTTATAAATGAACATAACATTAAATTTTTTCTAGGTTATACCGGTTGGGGCAAACAACAATTAATAGATGAAATATCTGAAAAGTCTTGGTTTGTTTCAGAAAATGATTTGAATCTATTAAAACTGAATCCAAGAGAAGTATGGAAAAAGAAAATGATAGATATTGACCCCAAAAATATCATTTGGAAAAATGCACCACTCAATCCGCATCTAAATTAAACAAAAAAGCCGAGAAAAATCTCGGCTCTTTTTATATGTATAATAAATTCATTATTTTTTGCTCAAATAATTAGCAACACCTTCAAAAGTAGGTTTTAAAGCCTCATCACCTTCTTCCCAGTTTGCAGGACAAACTTCACCATATTCTTGTAAATGTGTCAAAGCATCGATCAAACGCAATGCTTCTTTCACACTACGACCCAATCCTAAATTGTTAACCAATTGGTGTTGTACTACACCTTCTTCATCGATAAGAAACAGGCCTCTAAACGCAACTGGATCGCCTTCAAACGACACTTCTCTATCTTCACTCACATAATAATCACCACCTAAAACACCGTATTTCATAGCGATGGTTTTGTCTAAATCAGCAACCAAAGGATACTTTACCCCTTGAATACCACCATTATTTTGAGGCGTATTTAACCACGCCCAATGCGAGAATTGCGAATCGATAGAACAACCAACTACTACGGTATTTCTTTTTTCAAATTCTTTCATTTTTTCTTCAAAAGCAATAATTTCAGTAGGACAAACAAATGTGAAATCTAAAGGATAAAAAAAGAAAATTACTTTTTTACCTTTATATTGTTCCAGTGAAAATTTTTCTTGAAATTCGCCGCCATTAACCACAGCAACTGCACTAAAATCCGGTGCTTTTTTTCCTATTAAACTCATAATTATTTTGTTTTTTTAAATTTAAAACAAAAGTAAGGAAGAATTTAGTGTGTCTAAAATTTAATGATAAAGATATTTTATAGCAATAAAAAAATTATTTATCGTTTTTTACCTTAAATTTTTTCTTAGCGGACTCCAATTCTTTTTTAAAAGTTTTGTTTTGTCCTACAAAAAATGGCAAATAAATATTAAAATACAACTTTTGTTTTGACAATTTATCCAAACGTTGATTTCCTGCTGATTTTTTTTGCACGCCTAATACATCATAGGGATATTTGTTATGGTATCGCAATGCCTGTTGGCTTAGTTCCAAATCTTTCTGATTTAAAATCAAGTATTCATCACTAACAATCCGAACGACAAAAGCTTGTTCAAAAGACGCTCCCGTTCCGCTATACAAAGGTATTCTAATAATATTACCATAGCGTTTATAATACCATTTTGATTGCTGCTTCTTTCCTATTTTTTTATACGCGTATCCCATTAACATATACAATCTAGCATTAACAGGATAAATCTTTCGCAATTTTTCGGCTTCTGTAATCGCGGTATTAAAATCCATTTCTGCCAATTTATTGGCAATTTGTTCTACAGCTTTATCTTCCTTCTTAGGATTATAATCTTTTTGAAAAACACTCCCATAGTACAACATAACCCATTCATCTTCAGACATTTTTTTGTCTCTCATTTGTGATTTATTTTTTAAAAAATCAAAATATTTGGGATGCTTTTGTACCATTTTGTCAATCGTATCCAAAGAAATTCCATACACTTTTACCGTTTGCTTTTTTTGTGCAAACACCTGCCCTAACAACAATAAACTAAAAAAAATACTATATATATATTTCATAAAAAAAATTAAATTAAACGCTTTGACTAAAACGTACTTCTATCATTATTTAGTACATTTACAATCTAAAAAATATACTATGCAAAGATTATTCCTTTTTACGTTCAGCTTTTTGTTTCTTTTCTCTTGCAAAGTTAAACAAGAAAATCCAATTGCCCTAAAACAAAAAACAACAAAAAAAGCCATGATTGTTTCTGCCCATCCTTGGGCGTCAAAAATAGGTACAAATATTATGAAACAAGGTGGAAATGCCGTCGATGCAATGGTCGCTTCGCAATTTGCACTTGCCGTAGTTTATCCACGTGCTGGTAATATTGGTGGTGGTGGTTTTATGATTATTCATACCTTAGAAGGAAAAAATGAAGCATTGGATTATAGAGAAATGGCACCGGCAAAAGCCCATAAGGATTTATATCTAGATGAAAATGGAAATGTCATTCCTAAATTGAGTACTTACGGCGGTTTGGCAGTAGGCGTTCCAGGAAGCGTTGCCGGATTATATGCCGCTTGGAAAAAATATGGACACATCAAAGATTGGAAAAAACTTATCCAACCGGCTATTAAATTAGCTAATAATGGCTTCCCAATCTCCAAAGCAGAAGCGAATAGGCTCAATAAATACAAAACAGATTTTGTTATATATAATCCTAATAATCAAGTGTTTGTAAAAAACACAATCTGGCAAGAAGGCGACATGCTCGTACAAAAATCTTTGGCAAAAACCTTGCAAATTATTGCAGACAAAGGACCTAAAGGTTTCTATGAAGGACCTGTTGCGCAAGCACTCATAAACAAAGTAAATAAAAGTGGTGGTATTATTTTGGCAAAAGATTTACAAAATTACCAAGCCAAGTTTAGAAAGCCCATAAGTGTAAATTACCGTGGGTACAAAGTTATTTCTATGCCTCCCGCTTCAAGTGGCGGCGTTGCTTTGGGACAATTACTCAAAATCACCGAACAACATCCAATTAAAAATTGGGGATTTCACAGCTTAAAAACAACACAAATAATGGTGGAAGCAGAAAAACGTGTATTTGCAGACAGGGCACAATTTTTAGGTGATGCTGATTTCTACCACGTCCCAATTGACAGCTTATTAGACGATGCTTATTTAAAACAAAAAATGACAAATTTTAATTGGAAAAATGCCACCCCTACCGACAGCCTTATGGCAGGAAACTATACGCTTCACAAAGAAAGTTTTGAAACAACACATACCTCAATAATTGATCAAAACGGAATGGCGGTTTCTTGTACCACCACCTTAAATTCCAATTTTGGGTCAAAAGTAATTGTCGATGGATATGGTTTTTTTCTAAACAACGAAATGGATGATTTTAGTGCCAAACCCGGCGTGCCCAATCAATTTGGTTTAATTGGTGCTGAAGCCAATGCCATCGCACCACAAAAACGTATGTTGAGTTCTATGACGCCTACGATTGTAACCCAAAATGACAAAGTCTTTCTTGTCTTGGGAACTCCAGGCGGTTCTACCATTATCACCTCTGTTTATCAAGTAATTCTCAACAGTATCGATTTTGATATGAATATATATGATGCCGTGCAAGCAAAACGCTTTCACAACCAATTTTTACCAGATGAAATTATGTATGAAAAAGACAGTTTTAACCCACAAGTATTGGATAGTTTGCAAAAAAAATCTTACCATTTAAAACAAGTAAAAGCCTTAGGATATGTCAAAGCCATTATGTCAAAAAATGGAATTTTAGAAGGCAGTGGCGACCAACGAAATATGGATGATACCGTTGATGGATATTAAAAAAAATTAACGCGTAATTTCCTTAAAAAGTTGCTCTAAGTTTTTATTCTTTTGGTGCATTTGCAAAATTTTGAGTCCTTGCGCATTGGCAAAATCAAAAATAACTGGGCGCATATCCTTTTCCGTATCAAATGCCAAACACCAAATATGATCCATCAAATTTTCGGCTGCTTCTATATGCGGAAGCGCATCTAAAAATTCGCGTTCGATACGCAAATCAAATTCAACCTCAATGATTTGTTGCTGACCGCTTCTCAATTTATCCAAACTTTCATTTGCCAAAATTTCACCTTTATTTATAATCATCACACTATCAGCCATTTGCTCAATTTCTTGCATAATATGTGTCGATAAAATAAGTGTTTTATCCTTGCCCAACTCCTTGATAAGGCTACGTATTTGCACCAATTGATTGGGATCTAAACCGGTGGTAGGTTCATCTAAAATCAACACATCAGGATTGTGAATAAGCGCTGCTGCCAACCCGACACGCTGACGATATCCTTTAGATAATTGCGCTATTTTTTTATGCGCTTCTGGCGTTAAACCGGTTTGTACAATCACAACATCAACATTTTGCACATCTATCTTGTAAACCGAAGCAATAAACGACAAATATTCACGCACATACATATCGAGATATAAAGGATTGTTTTCTGCCAAATAACCTATTTTTTGTTTGACAATTATAGGATTTTCGGCAATGTTCACTTCGTCGATAAAGGCTTGACCGGTATCGGGTTTTATATAGCCTGTTAAAATTTTCATCAAGGTAGATTTACCAGCGCCATTGGGACCTAACAGTCCTACAATCTTACCTTTCTCTATACTAAAATTCAAATTTTTAAGCACCTGTTGCGTGCCATAAGATTTATTGATATTTTCGACTCTTATTCCGGACATCAGACTATTTTTTAATCCATTTTTGATACACTAATCCGGCAATATATTGTGCAAGCATAAAAGCTATAACATTATATAACAACGAAATCCAAGAAAATCCGATGTGAAAATGCATTTTATTATAAACACGCATTAAAATAATAAAAACCACCGGAATATGTATGGCCAACATCCAATTCACTGATTTAAATTTACTTTTGGCTCTCAAAAATCCGAAAGGAAAAGCCAAGAAAAAAACAATAATTGCAAAAGTAATATTATTCATTCGGCAAATATAAGATTAAATTAGTATCTTTGGTTATATAAAATGTATTTATGCTGGCAAATCTTAAACTTTCACAATTTTTATTTCTTGATATTGAAACAGTCCCCGAAGTTTACCAATTAGACAAATTACCTAAAATCAAACAAAAACTCTTTGAAAAAAAGATGCAATATCGATTAAAAGAAGGACAAATAACCGCTGACCTTTACGAACAAGCCGGAATTTGGGCAGAATTTGGTAAAATTATTGTTATTTCGGTCGGTTTTTTTGTCAAAGATGACGGTAGCGAATTTAGATTAAAATCATTTGCATCAGATAACGAAGTAAAAATATTAGAAGATTTTGCCAAATTGCTAAACACCAAATATTTCCAACGCAACGACCTCAAGCTTTGTGCGCATAATGGAAAAGAATTTGATTTTCCATACATCGCTAGGCGTATGGTTATTAACAATGTCAAAATACCCAAACAACTATCCGTTTTTGGCAAAAAACCTTGGGAAACACCTTTTTGTGATACTATGGAACTTTGGCGTTTTGGTGATTATAAACACTATACATCTTTAGAATTGTTGACCAATATTCTTGGCATTCCCTCCCCAAAATCAGATATTGCCGGCAGCGATGTAGCACGCGTTTATTACGAAGAAAAAGACTTGCCACGTATCAAAAAATATTGTGAAAACGACGTATTGGCAATTGCGCAAATCATGTTGCGTTATATAGGAAAAGACTTAATTAAAAACGAGCAAATAGTCAGAAACAAATCTTAAAATTTCTAAAAAAACATCAATACATCAAAGCCATTTTAGACTTGTTACGCCAGTCGGCTTGGCTTTCATATTTGACAAAATAAATCTTCAAATCTGCTTGACTTTCATAATCAACAAAAAAGATTTTCTTATCGGCTTGGCTTTCGTAACCGACAAAAAACCATTTTCCATTATTTTTTCCAGCTTGACTCTCGTAATTCACTTTATAAACTAACAAATCAGCTTGACTCTCATAATTCACCACAAAAACTTTTATATCTGCTTGACTTTCATATTTAACACTAAACACTTTTTGAGCTGAAATCGACGTCGATAAAAACAACAACGCTATAAAAATAATTTTATTCATTTTACTTGAATTTTGATTTTATAAATATACGTAAAAAATGATTAACTTTGCTTAATCACATCAAAAATACACTATTATGGCTTCCATTTTCACAAAAATCATCAACAGAGAGATTCCGGCTTACATCATTGCAGAAGACGACAAACATATTGCCTTTTTAGACATCAACCCCAATACCAAAGGACATGCCTTGGCAATTCCAAAAAAAGAAGTCAATAAGATTTTTGATTTAACCGAACAAGCATATACAGACCTAATGCAGTTTGCCTATAAAGTGGCAAAAGCCCAAGAAAAAGTAATTGATTGCCAACGTATTGGAATGAGCGTAATTGGATTAGAAGTTCCGCATGTACATGTGCATCTTATTCCCTTAAACAAGATGAGCGATATGAATTTTGGTCATAGCGTGCCACTATCAACTGACGAATTTATAGCCATTCAAAAATCTATCAGTGCTGCTTTTGAAAAAATAAAATAAATAGAGCGTAAAAAAAGTTAAAGATAAAAGTAAAAAAGATTCAAAAAATTGAACAAATAAATAATAATTTTAATTCATCTTCAATAAAACATCCATAAATTTTCTTGAATTTGACAATCTTGGAATTTTATTTTGACCACCTAATTTATCATTTTGTTTTAACCAATCATAAAACAAATTTTTTCTAGCTTTATGAATTAAAGGAAAATCTAAGGTCAAATTCAGATGCCTTTTTGCCTCATAATCAGAATTAACATCTTGCAAGGCTTGGTCTAAATCTTTTTTAAATTGCTCAAAATCATCAGGTTCTTTTTCAAATGCAATCATCCATTCGTGTGCCCCTTTTTTATCGGTTTCCATAAAAATTGGTGCAACGCTATAATCTAAAACACTACAATTATTTTTTTTGGAAGCAACTTCAATCGCTTTATCAGCATTTTCAATAACCACTTCCTCACCAAATACATTGATAAAATGCTTGGTACGTCCAGTTATTTTGATACGATAAGGATGCACAGAAGTAAATTTGACCGTATCGCCAATGATATAACGCCACAATCCAGAATTGGTTGAAATCACCAATACATAATTCTTATCTTTTTCTACTTTACTCAAGGGAATTACATATTTGGAATGCACCCCATCATATTGATCCATCGGTATAAATTCATAAAAAATACCGTGATCCAACATCAACAACAACGCATCAGAATCCTTTTGATCTTGTAGCGCAAAAAATCCTTCAGAAGCATTATAAATTTCCAAATAATGAAAAGAATTCTCGGGAAAAAGCTTTTTATATGCCGTTTTATAAGGCGCAAAACTAACACCTCCATGAAAAAACACCTCCAAATCGGGCCAAACTTCTAATACATTTTGCTTGCCTGTTTTTTTTAACACTTCCTTCATCAACATCATCATCCAAGAAGGAACACCTGCCAAACCAGAAAGTTGTGTAGGCAATGCCTCATGAATAATTTTATCAATCTTAATTTCCCAATCAGACAAAAGTGCCGTTTTTTTCTCGGGAATGGTAACCATATTGGACCAAAATGGCATATTATCTATCATAATAGCAGACAAATCGCCCACGTAAGCATTTTCAAATTTCAACAACTGTTTACTCCCACCTAATTTTAAGGTTTTTCCCGATAATAATTTAGAGTTGGGATAATTATTCAAATAAAAAGCGATTACATCTCTTCCACCTTGAAAATGATTGAGTTCAAGTCCTTCCTCACTCACCGGAATAAATTTGCTTTTACCCGAAGTAGTACCGCTAGATTTTGCAAACCATTTCACCTTGCCATGCCAAAGCACATTGGATTCTCCTTGCAACATTCGCGCTATATAAGGCCACAAAGAATTGTAGTTTTGAAGCGGAACACGCTCTTGAAATAATGCAAGACTGTCAATCTCTTCAAATTTATATCGCTTTCCAAAATTGGTTTCTGCAGCGCTTTCCAATAATAAAGACAATTGCGCTTCCTGTGTATGTATAGGGTTTAGCATAAACACCCTTAAATCTGACAAGCGTTTTTTAAACCACCACGATGCAATCGAATTAATAAGACCTATTTGCATAAATTTATTTATATTTAGGCTTTCAATTTACAAAAAAAAATAATGTACTACGAAGGAATTTTAAAAAAAATGACAACTGAACTATCGCAACCTATCCAATATTTTTTAGATATGGGAGATGATTTCATCAATATAAACCAATTGATTGGAAATAATATAAAAATCAATTTTAAGCGCTATGAATGTCTTTCCTGTGGCAGTCACGAACCTATTTTTGCACAAGGTTTATGTAAAAAATGCTTTTTTGAAAGTCCACAAGTGGGCGAATGGGTCATGAAACCCGAATTAAGCAAAGCACATTTAGGCATTGAAGATAGAGATTTGGCGTATGAAGAAAAAGTACAGCTAACACCGCATATTGTGTACCTGGCAAAAACCAGCGATATAAAAGTGGGTGTTACCCGAAAAACACAAATACCTTATAGATGGATTGACCAAGGTGCCGACGCTGCCATCCCCATTTTAGAAACGCCCAATCGATATCTTGCCGGCAAAGCAGAAGTATTATTCAAGCAATTTGTTACCGACAAAACCGGATGGCAAAAAATGCTTAAAGGAATTAGTACAGACAAAAATTTATTAGACATAAAAGAACAATTAAAAAACCATTTAAGCGAAGATTTATTGCCTTATTGGCGTGAAGATAACAACATTATAAATCTTAATTATCCTGTTGAAAAATATCCGGAAAAAGTTAAAAGTATCAACTTGGAAAAAACGCCGGAAGTGTCAGGAATATTAAGCGGTATAAAAGGGCAATACCTTATTTTTAAAGATGGTAGCGTGTTAAATATTCGGAACCAATCCGGTTATATGGTAAGTATTGAATTTTAACCTGCATCTTTTACTAAAAATACCTTAAAACTAAAATAAATATCTGTTAATAAATATCGTACCTTTTTTTTAATTCCACCACTTTTGAGACGGTTCCGACTGTTCCATTAATATATGTTTTTATAATAAAAAAAAGCAACCACAGGAGCGTCCTATGGTTGCTAAAATTCATAACTACATTAATCTAAAATTACAACAACAACAACTTAATATAA
>JGI24023J19991_10000049_pt1 | contig 67622 bp, 83 predicted proteins | sample Cruoilmetagenom1_FD_19991 | JGI IMG/M metagenome (IMG submission 19991)
AGCTATTGAGGCAAATATTCAAGCAACAGGAGCAGATAATAATAATCTAAGGTCTGTTATTGATGTGGTTGCTCATAATATAGCTCTATCTTATGCTGGTTTAGGAGTTGACACTATAGCTTATGGTCTTAGAGTATATTCTGAATCAGCAGATTTAAAGAAAGGTATCCAATTACAAGAGAATGGATCTAGTAAAATATATAACGGTATAGTAAATAGCATAACAGGAAATGGATCTGGTTATCTTGATGATGGTACTAGAACCGGTAGGGCTATATATCTAACAGGAGGAGGGTCTATAGGATTAGACTCAAGTGCGGGAACTTGGACATCATGCGCTATTCGTATAGGAGATGATTCATATATACAGTGGAGAGCAAATGGAGCAGTACAAACAAGGTTTAATACATCAACTAGTGAATTTGAATATATTGTTTCAGGAACCAATAGAGTAGATTTTAATTTATCAGGTACTCCTTCTATAAATCTTAATAGTACTCAAGTTATTGGTACTAGGAAAACTGGATGGTCGGCTGCCACAGGGACGGCAACAAGAACAACATTTGTTACTTCAACCGTAACATTGGCTCAACTTGCAGAAAGAGTAAAGGCATTAATTGATGATTCAATTTCTCATGGTTTAATAGGCACTTAGTATGAACTTACTAATATCTAAAGAATTAGCTCAAGCAATTCATGATTATCTACATAATAGACCTATGATAGAAGTGGAAAGTCTTGTTATCGCTATTAGAGAACTTAAAAAACAAGAAGAAATAATTAAAAACGAAACTACAGTATCTTCATAGCTATGGATAATCCTACAGAACATATTTTCATAGAGAATAAATAATGGCAATAATACTTAATCCAACACCTACCAAGATAGCAAAGACTGGAATCAAGCAACGTGCCCTTGAAGATCTTGCTGTCATAATGATAGGCGAACCTGCCCAGTCTCAGGATGATATACGTATAGACCTGGCATACAATGAGGTTTACGAAGATCTTAAGGTTTTAGGTCTTGCTACATGGGGAATTAATGGATATGTACCAAATGGTCTCGTTCCTCACGTAGTAGCTCTTGTAGCATGGAATGCTGTTGATTCTTATGGAGTATCTCCAGCAAGATATCAGAGGATACAATTGAAAGCGGCTTCTGCGAAGAGAGAAATTAGCCTTTTAACAGTACCTAAACATGAATCACTAGAAGAACCGAGAGATTTCTAATGCCAACAGTTGCTATTAATCTTACTGGTCCTTCTTATTCTCATCGCTCAAGGTCTTTAAGTTCTCAAAGAACGATAGGATTTTACCCTGAAATAATCGACACCCAGAGTTCTAAAAGTAAATATATCCTTAATTCTTTTCCTGGATTAAAGTTATTCGGTACGTCTTCAGGTAGAGATAGAGGGATGTTTGAACACCAGAATGTTCTTTATAAAGTAACCGACACAACCCTAAACACAGTCGCATTTGATGGCACTCACACTTCTGTAGGGACTATTCCAGGGACAGGAAGGTGTATCTTTGCAGGAATAGGAACTAATGTAGTTATCGTCACAGGAGGGCGTGTATGGCAATACACAGGGACACTTACTGAGATAACAGATGTAGATCTTGAAACTCCTAATGGTGCTGCTCATCTCAACAATCAAATAATATATGATGGTGATGGAGGCAGGTTTGTTACATCAGATGTAGGTGACGCTACCACAATAAACGGTCTTAATTATGCTGCTGCTGAGAGTAATGCCGATGACTTAAAAATACCTTATGTATTTAATCAGATACTATATTTAATGGGCGATAAAACAATTGAGACATGGTGGAATTCAGGAGTGGGGAATCCTCCATTTGACAGGATAGAGGGTGGAATATACCCGATAGGTCTAGCCGCTATATATTCCGCTGCAAATAATGATAACCACTTATATTTTCTTGCTGATGATAATAAAATCTATCAACTCCCAAATAAAGAGAATATATCAACTATCGCATTAACTCATGAAATTGATTCTTATTTAGTTGTAGATGATGCAATTGGATACTGTTTAACGTTTGAGAACCAGAACTTCTACCTATTAATTTTTCCGACAGTCAATAAAAGCTGGTGTTATTCTGAATCTTCAGGGCAATGGTTCGAGCTCAATAAAGACCGTTATATTGGTAGTTCTTATGCGTACGCATTTAGAAAGAACCTAATAGCCGATTATCGAAATGGGAACATCTATGAACTAGATATAGATACTTACTCAGAAAATAGTGAATTTGTAGAAAGAGTAAGGGACTCTGGGCCTATATTCGGTGAGCTTATGGGCGCATCTGGTAAAAAGATAGAAATGAGCCGTTTTGAGCTTATTATGGAAGTCGGGGTTGGTGGACTTCCATCAACTACAGATAATAGTGAAAACCCTATTATCATGCTTCAATTCTCAGATGACGGTGGAAAAACGTTCTCTACTGAAAAATGGGGTAAAATAGGGAAGATGAACAAATACGTAAAAGTAGAATGGTTTTCTTTAGGCTCATTCTTTGAAAGGATTATAAGGATCAAAGTATCAGATCCAAACTTCATCTCTATCCACTCGTCCTCAGCAGACCTAGAGGCAGGTATATGAACCCACCCCCCGTTCAAGTTCCATTAAAACTGCAAGATCAATCAGATGTAAAACTATTTTTCAATACTCTTATTAAAAGTAATTACTTAGTTTGGTCAAATATAATAACGGCTTCTCAAACAACATTAACCACTTCAGATACAAATACTCCTAATTCAGGGGATGCTACTACCGACTTAATAATAGCAAACCTACAAACGAGAGTTGATGAATTAGAAGCAATCATTATAGCTATAGGACAATAATATGGGAATCAGTTTAAATCCTATCGAGAATTTCGATTCTTTTTTTGGTACTGATCTATCTGGAGAAGGGGCAGCACAAGCTTCAGTAGAAGCAGCAAGACTACAGTTAGAGGGAACTAAATTAGGTATTGCCGAGGTAAAAGCCGGTAGGGAGCAGGCTAGAGCTGACCTATCACCTTTCAGGCAGGCAGGTGTAGACGCCCTTCCAGGGCTTTCAAGCCTTATTCAAGACCCTAATGCTCAAAAGAGCTTTATCACAGATAACCCATTCTTTACTGCGCTGGCAGATGATGCTCAAAGTAGGTTATTTGCGAATCAAGCTGCAAAAGGAAAGATTGGATCTGGAGATACTCCAAAAGCCCTTCAAAACAGTCTTCTTCTTCTTGGAAACGATCTTCTAAACCAGAATATATCCCAAAGGTTTAATCTAGCTACCCTTGGAGCTAATGCAGCAGCAGGGCAAGCCACAGCTACCCAGAGCGCAAGCGCAGGAATATCAGACCTATTCACGCAGGGCGCTAACGCGCAAGCAGCAGGGTTTGTAGGAGCCGCTAACGCTAGAACAAATGCTACTAACCAGCTTCTTCAATTAGGAACCACTGCTCTGTTAGCCTCAGATAGGCGCGTTAAGCGAGATATAGAGCAAATAGGCATGTATAAAGACCTTCCTGTTTATACGTTTAAATATATCTGGAGTGATGAAGAACAAATCGGATTTATGGCTCAAGAGGTTAGAGAGCTATTTCCTGATGCTGTAGTTGAGAAAAACGGTATCCTTCACGTGAATTACGGAGCAGTTTATGCCCATTAATCCAAATATCCCCTTAGGCGTTCAAGGAAGTAAATTCGGAGAACTAATAAGTAAAGGGTTCCAGCAATACCAGCAAGCTCAACACACTAAAAGGGTTGATGAGCAGAATAACGCCTTGCTTCTCCTGAAGCAGGAGCAGGCAGCCCAAAAAAACAAAGATATAGAACGTAAGTCAATTCAGCGCCAATTTGCTTCCACTGCTGTTTCACAGCTACTCCCTGCTTACGAAAATGGTGATTTCGGTACTGTTGAGAAAATAATGACTGATGAAATAACCAGACTAGGAGTAGACAATAAAGAGTCTATTCCTATGGAAGATGCTTTAACCGCTCACAAACAAGACCCTCAAAGGGCTTTTAATGCCATTAAACAGATCGTGTCACAAGCAAGGATGGAGAAGCTAATCCCTCAGCAGGAAAAGGGAAAAAGAGTAAATGCACAGATCCCAGGGCAGTCAGGGATAGTCCCGGCTATTGAGACACCTCAAGGGTTTCTTACAGACCCTAAAACAGGAGCTAGGCTTCCTGACGCTATTAAGGCTCCTTCACGCCAGGAGACTGGAGGAGCAGGGTCTTTAACTGGTTCTCAAGAAGGTAAGCTTATATCTGGAAGCATAGAATCTGAGCAAGCTATTTCTAATACTATTTTATCCATGGAAAGCATAAAAGAGCTTGTGAAAAGTCCTGACTTTATGGGAGGAGTATCTGGAGATATAAACTCTTTAATTAATAGTGGATTACAGCAGATTAAACAAATTACTAAAACTGAAGATATTTTCATTAGAAATCCTGATGGAAAGGTCACACTTGACGAATCTAAATTAGGAGATTTAGGGGTAAAAAATATGGGGAGATTTAGAAGGGCCGCTATTAATGATGATAGAGTTGATAGCGCCGTTTTAGATCTAGCTTATACACTTGCTCAAGTTAGAGACCCTGGAGGAAGATTATCGGATAAGGACGTTGAAGCAGCAGAAAAAACTATAAGGTCTGGAGCAGATAGAGTATCTATTTTAAAACTTTTAGAAGACACACAGAAAAGAGCAATACAGAAATTTAATTCAGATACTAGGATCTTAAATAAACGTACTGGGGGAAATATTCCTCAAATCTCTATTGAAGAGATCTTAGGAAATAAACGTGTTGATACAGAAGACGAAGTAGCCGATAGAATCCTTAAGAAGATGGGATTATGAGAGAGCAATTACTAGAAGCAGTCGTTAGAAGGGGTGAAGAAGATATAAAGGCTCTTCCTCCTGAAAGACGCTCTGGAGCAGTAAGATCGATTATCCAAAGATTATCTGAGAAAACTGATGATGAACTTATCTCATTAGTATCTACTGGTAAAAGGGATATTGATCCTGAATTATTAGGTAAAATTGAAGAATTAAAACCAATGTTAGAAACTCAGGCAGTGAGAGACTCAATTGCCAGGGGAAAATTTTCAGGATTTCCAAAGCTTGAGGGTTTTGAGAATGAAGCAAAATTACAAAGCCTAGGGGTTGATACTAAAAGAGAACTTCCAGCCGGGAGTATTGAATTAGGATTTGGTGACGACCCTGTAAAGGCGGTCTCAAGAGCATTAACTAAGCATTTCAAAAAACCAGTTATCTCTTTTAAAAGAGGGGAAGATATTCTATATCTAGACCCTACAGATAATGTGCTTGTTAAAGCTAATCCTAATATCTTCGGCGCTGTTGGAAAAGCTCTTCCTATTGCTGGAGATATAGCCGGAACCATAGGAGGAGGAGCCGTAGGGGCAGTTCTGACTAAGCACCCTGCTGGTATGGTTGCTGGAGAGTCTCTAGGCTCTGGAGCGCTTACAGGTGGTGCAGAATACCTTAGATTGTACGTAGGTAAAGCCTTAGGGCTTCATGATCTAAGTCATAGCGATATGGCAATAAAAGCAGCAGAAAAGGGTGGAGATGCCGCTATTGCGACCTTAGCGACAGGAGGGTTAATTTCGGCTGCGAAAGGAGTTAATAACTTCCTTAAAGGAAGGATCTTCACCAAAGAAGCAGCATTACAACATGGGCTGACTACAAAAGAAGCTGATGCCGTAATAGGGGAGGTCAATAAAATATTAGGCAAGAATGGAGTAAAAGGAACTTTATTTACGAGAACCGGTGATGTAGTAACTGGATCGTCTGAAGCTCAGGTAAGGAAGAATATTAAACATGCTTCTGATTTTATAGAAAGAGATCTTTCCGATCAAAAAGCATTAGTTAAATCACTTGATATCGTGACAAAGCCTGGGAAGGCAGAAGGTGGAAAAGCTATTCAAGATATAGCGGAGAAACAAATATCAAAACGTATCACGCAGGCAAAAAGCATTGTTTCAGATACAACTCAGAAGCTTGATGATAAGATATCCATATTAGGAAAAACTAATAAAGAGACAGTAGGAGAACCTACTAGAGAAGTTTTGCTGAGTCAGTCTAAAAAGGCTAAAAAGGGTGTTGAGGACGCTTGGCAATCAGTAAAAACTAAAGGTGGCTTTAATGAAAAGACTGAGTCTTTTGGTATAAAAATACCCTTAGGAAAGGAAACAGCAAGACGTAGCGACATAATGTTACGCAGATCTAAAGATGCTGTAACAGATATCACAAAACGTCCAATAGTAAAAAAAGGGTCTCCTGATCTTGCAGACTATAATCGTGAGATATCTGACTTAAAATCAGACCTTAGAGCAGCTAAGAAAAACAAACAGTTCGGAACTATCCAGACAAAAGACCTTGACGATGTCATTCACTCATTAGAAGCTGATAGAAGAACCCATCTTGTCCAGATAGGAAGAGGCGATCTAATTGATGAAATAGAAAAGGCAGAAATTAAAACAGCAAAATTCCATGATGCATTTAATAGAAGTATTGTAGGAAAATTAACAAAGAAGGATGAGACAGGAGTTTTTACGATACAAAGTAAGAAATTCGTAGATACAGTATTGAAGGGTGATACAGAGTCAGCAAAGCAGCTTCTTGATGTAATAGGGACAAAACCATCCTTAGTTAATATGTGGAAAGAAGGTATATCAAATGCATATAAGCGTGATGTAATTGATAAAGTAAAGCCTTTTAAAGTAGGATCTAAGATTTCAAATGAACAGAGAAAAGAGGTAGTATCTAAAACTGAAAGTTGGATAAGCAAACATAGTGATGTTTTAGGGCAATTCTTTACAAAGCAGGAACTTGGAAATATTAAGCAAACTGGCAATCTAGCTATGACTGTTAAAAAACAGATAGCTCAATATAACCAAATTATAAACGGTGCTGCTAAGAAATTCGGAAGAGGAAAGCTAACATCTTTAGATCCAGAGAATCTTGTTAAATTCGTAACAGGTAAATCAGGAAGCTTTTCGTCTCCGACAGGAAGAGGTGTTGAAGCAACTATTAGTAAAATACGTTATGTGAAAAACATCACAAAAAATCATCCTGGAGCATGGGGTGAGTTTCAGAAAGAATATTCAACCTCTCTTAGAAAGACTGTTGTAGATCCAGATTCAGGGTTTATAAAACCAAAAGCAATAAGCGATTGGATAAATAGTCAGTCTGATGAAATCACAGAAGTAATGGGACCAGAATATGCAAAGAATATTAGAAGCATTAATAAAGTCACTCAATTGCTGAAGGAAAAACCAATTTCTTTAGGTGGCGATGAAACAAGGGCTGGAATAATACAGGCAATAAGGAGCGGTGCTGCTCCTCCACTTACTAGAAGAGGTAGAGCTTTCACGGCTGCTGTTATCTTCGATAATAAGCGCGCTCATGATGTTATAGCTAAAGCTTTATTAGACCCTACAACAATGAAGAAAGTAGCTAAATTAGCAGAACATAAAACATTAAATAGAGAAGCTATTGAGCTTGCTGTTTCACTAGGAATTATAACGGAGTAATAATGGCCTACTTACCTATATCAAGAAACCTTATCCAGTATGTTGATGGTTCTGGAGTTCCGTACAGTGGTGCTGTTTTAAAGGCTTACAAAGCCGGCACAGCGACAAATCTGCCTATGGCTACAAGCACAGCCGGAACCACAACTGCTACCTCAATAGAATTAAATTCATCAGGATATCCTGAGATAAACAGTAATATCGTACTACCTTATATTAATGAGGACTTCAAACTAGCTCTATACCCAACACAGTCCGCAGCAGATTCTAATACAGGCGCTGTATGGGTAACTGACAATGTCCCTTTCACTGACTTAGGAACTGACTTTGCAGCTACTGAAACGGGTACTGGAGACGCTTATGAGATCGCTGTGATACTAGTCCCGCCTACCTACACAGCAGGACAAGAACTGTCTTTTGTCGCCTCAGAGGCTAATACAGGAGCATGTTCTTTAAATGTAAATGCATTGGGCGCAAAGTCTATAAAACTGGCAGATGGAACAGACCCTTACAATAATGCAATTGTAGCCAATATGATTGTTTACGTTAAATACGATGGTACTAACTATCAGTTAATGAATCCACGTGTGTCATATATAAAACCATCATTTAGCGTTCATAAAAATGGAGTAAGTCAAACATCCGTTGGAACATCGTTAGAAATAATAACATGGTCAACTGAAGAGTTTGACACAAATAATAATTTTGCAAGTAATAGATTTACGCCTACTGTAGCAGGTAAGTATTTATTATCAGCCTCTTTATATTTTTCTGTAAATTTATTAGGTGATAGTCTTGATGTGGCAATTTATAAAAATGGAGCTCTTTATAAAAGAAGATTATTTACAACCTCGAATGCTAATTCAAAACTGATGACGGTAACGGCGATTGCTGATGCTAATGGAACATCTGATTATTTTGAAATATTCGGTGCTAATATAACTTCAGCCGATACCGTTCAAGGCGCCGCCACTAATACTTACTGGAGTGGATGTAAGGTAGATTAAAATTTACAACCAAGATAAATCATCTTAAATTCCATTCCCCAGTTTTTCCCTTTGGTATTCCAAAGTATTTAATATATTTATACAATAAAAACATGATCTTCATCACACTTAACATTTAAAAACGCAACTATACTAAGGATTATATATGTCTCAACAAGGTGAAGAGATGAACGGACGCAGAGAGATAGATAAGGATACGCCTAGAAAGAATCTAGCGTTATATGCAACGATATCAATACAAGCTCTGGCTTTAGCTGTTACGTTTGGATATAAAGCTAACGACATTGATAAAATATTGGAGAACGATAGACGGCAAGATATGGAAATAAAGGCTGTCGTTACTATTATTGCAGAAAAACATTATGACAAAACAGAACTTGATAGGTTTGTTATTAATCCATTTAAAGATGAAATGAAGGAACTACAAGGAGCTATACGAGAAGTAGGGAAAAGTGTAAATCAGATACGAAACACTCAATATAAGTTTATTTCAGAATATCATATAAAAGCACGACAATGACAGACCAGACATTTAGATTCACTCTACTTTTATACCTTTTTTGGTATAGCGCCTTCCAGGGATAATATCCACGATTTCCCATTCTACTTTCATAATTACTCCTTTTTATTAATCAGTTAACAATTTTAACCTTTTCTCCAACAATTCAATTTTACCTTTCAGTACTATTACTAACTCATTATCCGAATCGCCAGAGTCAATATATTCTTTTAACGCTTCATAGTCAGTTATTAAATCGTTGATAATAGAATCAAAATCCTCTGCATTTTCAGACAATCTTTTCCTGTAATCACTCATTAATTTAACCTCATCTTTATCTATTTGCGCATTCATAAAATCAAAGAATCCTGGTGTTCTATTGCAAGATTTTAATTCATTCCTCATCACTCCTCCCTAATTGCCTTAGCTATAATTCCGGATAATTCATAATCACTTGCATCACAAACAAAAACGCCATGGCATATATTCTCTGCTATCTCCGCATCTTTCTCCTGCTGCTCCAGTCTTGCCTGTTCTATTAATGCGTTCACATAGTCAATTTCATTATTATGTTTAACTGCATTTTTTATATTCACGTTATCACTCCAAACCTTAAATAAATACGCTTTTACTTCCTTCTCTCTCTGACCTCTATGCACCCATCCTATCCCCCAGCCAAGAAAGAGACCTAGTGAGAAGATAAGGATGTAGATCATTGATGTAATGAATTAGCAAGCTTGCTTGCAATTGTATATGCGTCTTCTATATACCTTATCTCGCTTATATCCTCAACTTCTAAATTAAGAATTATTTCATTAACTTCCGATACTATTAGATCAATAAACTCATTTAGCTCATCTTCGAAGCCATCAGGACACATATCAGTAATTTCTTTCCTTTTATCGCCTTTCATATTACCTCCTAGTGAAAAAATTAATATACAGATCATTCAATGTCATCTACTTTCATAGGAAAGCTAACAGTTTTATGAAACATAATAACAAGTTCGACAGCAATCATAACGTCATCAATTCCGGCTATTTTCCTAGCCTCTCCTATGTTCTTTCCGTCTTTTGTCATAGCTGCCCAGAATATTTTTTTTACCGATAACGGTAAGTTCTCTGCTTTTTCGCGTGTTTCTGCCCGTCTTTGTGCTGCTGTTTTAGGTGTCTCAACCACTAGATCTTTCCGTAAGCTTGATATTTTCATTTCTTCTCCTTAGCGCTATAAATCATAAAGATATGCAGTAGCTATTATTTTAGAATCTTCATCTCTTCTCATTAGCACGCGTATTTAAAACGGTATCGGATCATTGAAATCATTTGTATCTGGTGCAACATTTGCCGCTTGCTGTTGTTGATCCATCGGTTTTAATGATATAGAAATAAATGGTTTATTACTGTCATACCTGGAGAGGATTTCAGACAGTAAGCGTTTATCGCTATCTGAAATGTCTTTAGAGAACCAAGCTGACGCCCAGAATCCTTTGTTTGTCTCACCTTTTCCGGTTAGATGCGGATGAGACTGTTCTTTACGGTCTTTGTTTTTCCATAATGCGAACCTATTACTATTGTCATAACTCATGATTTTTGCTCCATTAACTTAGTCATTGATGTTCTCTGCTGGGAATTAAACATTCCCCATAATACAATCTTTTCCTCATTCCCAAATTCGTTCCAAATCTCCAATAAGCCCATAGCGTCCCCTTTAGACAGACAAGATAAGCTTTGATCAAATACATCTTTTTTGATCTGGTTGGACATTTTAATTACAGGATTAGGTGTTGCCCAATCAGGTAAACTGGGCGGAGTCTCGATTACATAGCTTCTTCCTTTCTGCTTGATTGGAACCCATACATTTGGTAAGTCATAGAGATATTGTCCTATTCCCCACAAAACAGCAGCCCTTTTGAAGGAATCAGAATACTGGCCTTTCTCGGCCTCGTAATCAGTTACCCCAGCCCCGTTAGCCTTCCATATCCATTCTGATTCAACCTTAATCCCTACCTCACAGCAGCCTGTAAAAGGATAACGACACTGCCAGTTCTCAGGCCCGCAGACCTCATCTAAGCGCCCCATTACGTCCCTTGCATCAATATATGCTAAAGCAATCCCTTTGCTCTTATCGCTTGTCGTTGCCCCTACACGCCACCTGATAGAATTAACAGGAAAGGGTTTTTTCAATTGCACTAGATCCATTGTTTTCTCCTAGTTTTAGGTTTAACCAATTTACGAAATCATTCATTAAAGGAATGAACTCATTATAATTAATCTTAGTTGATGGATAAACATACATAAAAGCGCTAAATAGCTCTTTTTGATTATACTCATCTACATCAACCTCCTCCATGCCCCATCGCCCTCTGTTTTTCTTGAGCATATCCTGAGTATTGTCTTTATGCGTTCCTAAGAACAAGTGATCAGGATTTACACAAAAAGGCACATCACATCGGTGACAAACACACAATCCTTCTGGTATTTCGCCAACGTGTAATTCATACGATACCCTATGTGCCGCTAATGTCTTATAGTTTACTGTTAAATGGCCATACTTTCCACTGACCAAATAATCAGTCCACAACCAGCAACCTGACTCCGTTACTGGAGTCCATTTTTCATTGAATCTATCTATCAATGGCCTAATTTTAGGCACCATACTTTCCTCCCAAGTCCTTTAAACAGGCCCAGGCTTCCCATTTAAGACGCTCATTCATTACTTAATTCCAGCGTACCGGTAAAGTTTTCAAAATTGTCCATATCCCAATAATCTGATTGTTTGCCTATTGTATGACGTCCTTTACCATGAACGACAAAACCTATTCCTTTAGCATGAACGACAAAACCTATCTTGTTGTCTGTAAATAAAACCACTGATCCGCTTAAAAAGCCATCTTTGATCTGCATTAGTTTAGGGTATTTATCTTTCTCTTTTTCAATTAATATACTTTTCATTGTTTGTCCTCGCATCAATGGCTTGTTCGATTTCGTAAATTAAGATCGGATTTGTGATTTTTTGATCATCTATGTAATACTCGATTTCGTCAGTCTGACGAATCTCAATTGATGAACCATCTGCAAATTGTATGCTATTCATTATCTACTCCTTCAATAGCTAGTTCTTCACAGTAATCAGAAAATAAAATGTACATTCCGCTACCAACTGTAACATCATCATCTTTTTGCATAGATTCATGTATGCTTTCAAGAAGGTTGGAAGTTTCTTCGTTTATCTCAATATTCTGAATAAATTCGATAAAAGTCCCAGAATCTTCAAAATATTCCTTCCATTTCTGAGTAATCAATTCATTTCGTTTCTCTGATTCCATTTCCTTAGTCTCTCTCTGTCTATCCATTATCTCATCATAATGAGGTAGTATTCCTATTGCATCAATTATGTTCATTTTTTAACCCTTTCACATTACCATAATAACCATGTGCTTTTTCAAGCTCTTGCTCCATTGCTTTTATGACATTTTCTCTTAAATTATTACCTTCAGTATGAACGATATATCCTTTCTTATTAAAATATTCAAGATAAGGAATTCCTTTATTATCGTGATGAAGTCCAATGGCTTTTTTTTCTATCCAATTCAATATCTCTGAATTTTTCTGTGACTCTTCTACTTGATAACCTATTTTATCAAGAATATCCTGAAAAGTATCACCATGCCCGTAAGCAAATCCATACTTACTTGCCCATATGATCAATCTTTCTGTATCGTTCATAATAGTGTCACCCTGTTTTTTGGGAACAAAACTACCGAAAATATAGGGAAATCCATTATCTCATCCCACTTGACCTTCTCTCCGTTTATTACTAAAGCTTGGTTCTTGATCCATCGTTTTAGCTCTGAGTTACTAGCCTTCCCTGATCGCTCACGGCTCATAAAATGGCAAACTTTATTTAGGTTCATCAATAATTCCCATGCATTCATACCTACTCCATAATCCTTTCTTGCAAGAGATTTCATATCTTCCGTCAACTTCTTTGCATTCAGTGTTTTGACTTCTCTAACAACTCTTTGATTACTTTCAATTCTTTTTTTCTTTCTGTCTTTCCGCAAATATGCACTCCTTCGCAGTCGCACAAATCTTCTTCTAGCCAAAATTCCATCCATTTCCCTGTTAATTCAAGCGCTTCTACCAATTCAGGAAATAGATTACACATTTTAACTATTGTATTTAAATTATCTTTTGAAAAAACAACAGCAATAGTATCTATATCTGAATCGTATATTTTATCATTTAATTCATCCTTTAATAAAGGTAACTTCATATTCTTCTCCTATAGTTGAGTGTCAGTGTTTTTCTCGAAGACATTCATTGTTTTGCCCTGGTTAGTAATTCTTTAGCCTTTTTTTGTGCGCTCATTAAATAACCATTAGATATTAATTCTGATATTTCCACTAACTCAGGAAATAGATTACATGCTTTAACGATGTATTCTGCATAATCTTTAGAGACGCATTTTATTTCACCTGTTAATATTGGCCGACCGCTATGATACAAACAAGGTGACTCTTGTTCAGGATCGTAATCCCAAACATTCCCATCCCATATCCAATTATTCATATCTCCTCCTATAGTTAGATGGATGGAGATTATCGCGTGACACCCCCTCTCGCCTTGTCGCCTTGTCGCCTTGTCGCCGTTCAGCACTATTAACAATCTAGCCGCTTTTCAGTGCCCCTACTTTACGGCAATCATTAACTTCCGGGTGGCAAGCCGTTTTCAGCCTCATCGTCAGCACGACAAACTGGATTCCGCAATATTTGGATGCCTCCTACTAATTACTTTCCCCAGCAGAGGATGCCACTCGATAATCACCATCCACAGTTCTAATGTATACCATCTGGTATTAAATGTCCAGCACTATTTCAGGATACTTCAATTTCTATCCAGTCTGTGCCATCCCATAATTCTATATACCCATAATTAGAATAGTCAGGCATTAGATATGTATTGTGAAGCATTAAAGTGTAATCAGCTATTGCATCGACGACAGCTTTTGCAGTTTCTAAAGAATCATATCTTTTATCAAAATCATTGACCTTCATTTTTTCAAGGGCTGGATTAAATATTACCCTGTACATAATTCCTCCTTTACATTTAATACCAGATGGTATACTATACTCCTTAATGAAGGAAAAGGAAAGTCAATGTTACAAAAAATGATTGAGGATTTAACTGGCTGGTTGACTGAACAAGAAATAGCCGATGCTGTCGGAGTAAAACAGCCAACAGTCAACAGATGGAAAACCGGAGACAGGAAGACCACCAATCATTTGATTTATCCTAAGGTAGAAGCATTATGGAAAACAGAGAAGAAGAAATCAGAGAAGCGACGATCAAGGCTATCATAGGCCGTATGGCTATCTGTGAAGGTTACGATGCTCAAACACGTCTTGAAATCATTAAGGAATTACGGGAATTATTGGAGGAGACGGTATGATAGCAGAAATGCTAGAAACAATTGTAAAAAATGGCGAATATGTAAAAGAACTAGAGCAAAAACTAGAGAAGTGTAAAGAGGTTTTAGAAAGAAATAAATTAGCCTTAGATGATTGGCTAAACACTTTTGCTTCAGAGTATTGTGATCCTGATCGAGTAGCGCAAGCTAAATCCAGAATAATGCAATATGGGACGGTTGGTTATATTGCTGAAATTCAGCAAGAAAACCGCGCCCTATTAAAAGAAATAGCAGATAAGCTTGATGAACTTAATGGAGAGGACAAATGAAAGAGATAGAGTTTGAAGACATGCTTGGATACGGCTTAGATGGGAAGCCTGTCCATACAAACAACAAAGCTCTGTTTATAGCAACGGCACATAACGTTGCTATTGCCATTAATAAAATTAACGAAATAGTTAGTTATCTACAGGAGCAAGAAAAAGAAAAGATAAAAGGAGAGAAAAATGAAGTACGTAAAAACAGAAACAGAAGAATATATGGATACCGAAGATAATGATCTTTATGATCAACCAATAATAGTGAGGAATGTTAAAGGGTATAAAGGTTGTGATATAGAGATAGAGGCCGCGGTCCTGACATGGGACCAATTAGATCTATTAAAAGCTGCAATATCAATAGCAGAAAATAGATGGAGAAAATATGAGAAAAGAATGTAGGATGAGTGGAAGAAGCAATTCTCACTAGAAAATACGCATAAACCCTTAGGAGAACAGAATGAGACTAAATGTTAATAATCTAATATATACTTTAAAGAATATTAGGCATATTCCAGAATATGCTGAAGAGGTTATTAGATTACCTATCCGTCCAGTGAAGGCTTTACAACCAATACAGGAAGATAATATAAATTATTCAGCGACATTTAAGACAATAGAAATTGTTGCTGTTCGGTACTGTGTTACACAAAGTGATTGCTGGTTAGAGTGGGAAGTTCAATGCTAATATATAAAGTATGTAAGGTTATAGAGTCTTGTGAGACTTTAGATCAACTCGAAGTAGCAGAGGAATATTTGAAGCGAGTTAAATATTATTTAACTCAGTATGAGCGAGAGGCAACAAGGCTTGTTTTTGAGATAAAAGAGAACGAACTGGAGGATGAGTAAATTATGAACACAATACAAATTACAGATAAATACTGGGTTTTGTAATGCAATACAAACGCAGACATCATCCTACTTCAGGATCAACAAAATGGAGTATTAGAAGAAAATCAGCAGGTGACGGAGGTTTTTTAGATTGCCCATATTGCGAAAATGTTTTGCATTATATTAATGGTGAGATAGATCACATAGACCCTTGGGAAAAATCTTTTAATAACAGGAAAAATAACATGGTATTAGTATGTAAAGAATGCAATACAAAGAAAAATCGTAAAAGTTTATTGCAATGGTTAATAGAAGAAAAGATAGCGCCAGAAAGTGTTTACAATAGGCTTAAAAAGCTCAAGAAAAAGATTCCACAAGATATGCTAGATTATCTTGGATATGAATAAAGATGCCTCAGAACGAGCCGCAAATGGCTTAGAATTGAATATTAGTAAAAGCTAACAGGAGAGAGTGATGAGAAATAATTTAAAGAAATTTAGAAATGAAGTCAATATAACATTACAAGAGTTTGCTGATATGTACGGCGGCACTAAAGCAAATTGTTGGAATTTAGAAGAAAACAGATCGAACCCAACCTTATTGACCGCCTATGCAATAGCAAAAATTTTAAATAAAACTGTTTATGAAATATGGCCTGATGAAACAGAAGTAATAGAAGAAACAACTATTGTAAGGCGGATAAAGAAAGGGACCCCGAAAGGTCCCTCAGAGACTAGACCAAAAGGAGGAAATGGTCTATAGTAGGTATGCGAACACCTGAATTGATATTAGACCATTCAGTCAACAAATTCAAGTATTCGCCGCTCTTTAACAGGATTTGGCGCGTTAACCAGAATCCTTACACTTAAAGTCCTTAGTTTAAAGGAGGTTTATATGGGTTGGCCATGTGATTTATCTGTAGATGACTACTGTAATGATCCAAGGTGTCGCGGTGGACGCGAATGTCAAGCCTGGTTATGCGCCCCTAATGACTATCAAGGCAACCAAGAGACGGAAACCAAGAACTTGGGAACCCCTCATGACGATACACCCCACGGTCATGGTGGACGACGCCAGAGTGTTACTGAGCGTCAAAAGTAGCGGGTTTATATAGGTGGAATGCAATGGCAACCATTGAAGAAATTATCAAAAAAGTCAATAACGGGGAGATTGTGAAATTCTCTCGTAAGTATTGGCCTAATTTTCAAGATTACTTAAATTTCATGGTATTAATTTTAAATGCAAGATGGTAATTGATGATGATAATATTCTTCTTGGCCCGGAGCAGATACAAGGCCCAAAGCAAATACGTTAACAGGGGTAAAAATAAACCCAAGCTCTCCGTAGCCGGAACTTGGTCCCGTGATGCTCGAGAGAGTTGGTAACGCCTTAAAGGATTAAGGTTCTCGAAAGAGAGGGGGAAGATGAGTACCATGTCGAAAGACATTGCCAGACAGGCGGCGGGATCTGAGGTGGATCACGGGGGAAAAGTTACAGTTATGTCTGGAGGAAATATGTACATATATGTTCTAAGGAAAAAGGCTAATTCAAATGCTCCGATCAAGATTGGCAAGGCAAAAGATCCAGTAAAGAGATTAAAGGGTCTACAAACCGGAAATCCAGAAAAACTAAGGATTATCCATTTAGTGAAATGTCGTAGCGAAATGCACTCTCGGTCTATTGAGCAGGAACTTCATAGCAGGCTGAAGAAATATAAAATGACTGGAGAATGGTACAAGTCTGGCGCCTTGGGTAAGTTTAGAGAAATATTGGATTCGATGAATTATTTTGATCGAAAAAGGTATGAGCCAGCAACGAAAGGTTGTTGGACTTTATGACCCTTGGGTAGATATGTCTTAAACAAAGGAGAATATAATGGAAGTAGTGTTAGTCACTAAAGGTATTAATGACATAGTAGGTTTTGCGACTGTAAAGGTATTTAATAATACGATGGCAGCGCTAGACTTTATCGACGAGGTGAACACAGGTAAAAAAAGAGAATGGACTGAAGCCATAATGATTGCTCTTGATGAAGAAGTAGAGCTTCTACAGCCAAGCTACTTTATTTAAAAAATAGGGGAAGATAATGAGTAATTATAACAAAAAGAGGATAACAATATGCATAAACCAAAACAATTAGATAAAGGAATTGTTGAAATGTGGTGGAACTCTGTTAAAGATAATCAATATTGGAGTGGCTCAATAGTTAATCTCACTTGGAATCAATTGTGGGATGAAGCAAAAGAGGAACTTTATCAAATAGCCAATAAACTGGAGGAGTTAAACCATGCCACCAAAAACAACTAAAGCGCGGATAATGGAAAAATACATTAAAAATTGCTTAACTTGTTCCTATTGGATTGGCGATAAAGATAAAACTTTATTTAAAAAATAGGAGAAGATAATGAGTAATTATAATGTGCATAAAGAAACATTTTTTCAGTCTGCCGATGATGGGGTGCCTTCAACATGTTATTGTCTAAAATAGGATAGAGGAAATCGATAAGCAATACTTAATAAAATGTGGGAATTATTTAAGTGCTAAATGAATTAAGTCTATTTTCGGGAGCTGGCGGAGGGTTGCTTGGCACCAGCCTTTTAGGGTTTACTCATGTCGGCTATGTTGAAAAAGAAGAGTATAATCAAAAAATTATAGCGCAAAGAATAAAAGAAGGGTATTTAAATGCTGCACCAATCTACAACGATATCGAAACATTCAATGATCGGGGATACGCCGACGAGTATAAGGGCATGGCTGAACTGGTTACAATTGGATTCCCCTGTCAGCCACATTCAACAGCGTCAAGAGGAAAGAGTCCAAAAGATACTATGTGGACTCATGCCGCCGAAACCGTTAAACGAGTACAGCCTACATTCGTGCTATGTGAGAACGTATCAAAACGGGCAATTGAAATGGCAGAGAGAGACCTACACGCAATGGGTTATTTTACCAGAAAGACTAAAATCTCCGCGAAAGACTTGGGTGCAGACCATAACAGAATCAGATATTGGTTACTTGCATACACCGACCACGAAAGCGAATTATTGTGCGGACAGCATGCAGAAATGGAAAAGCTGCCTCTTATACAAACGAGTGTTTGGGAGACCTTCCCCGATTATTCAGGAATGGTTGATGGGGATGCCAATAGGGTGGACAGATTTAAAGCCGCTGGAAACGCACAAATACCAGCAATGGTTGTCGCAGCATGGTATACGCTAACAATACCCCAGCTTGGTTAGATATACATTAAACAAAAGAGAGGTTATTATGAAAATATCAATACCTACTAGAAAGCTTAAAGATATAGGGGAACTTGATACCATGAAATTATTACCAACGGTCGGAAGAATAAGAGCAGGAATGAAGACTATCTGTGATAGATGTAGAAAGCCTATTGAAGACGAGTTTTTTATTGCTGGCTTCAAGAAAGGTTTTCCGAACATGAAATTTCACGAAACCTGTATCAATAAAGATTAACAATCTATTATCTAAAACAGGAGGGAATAATGCACAAACCAAGACGATTAGAATTAGCTGAAATACTTGACCATAATGGTTGGTTTGACGATGAGGTATTACTTGATCATTACAACAATCTAATAGAGGTAGTTAATAATCTTGTTGAATCACATAACAATGATATAAGAAATTCAGGCGCGGTAATATTATTCGAGGAGGAGTGATGTTAGAATTTAAAGAGGCAGCAAACAATAAGTGTATGCTAAGGGTTGTCCAATTAGGACAAGAATGCGCGATCGGGATGATTGATATAAATGACTATGGACATGGGATAAGATTTTATCCGCTTGAGGGTTCATATTCTTCTGGCGATTTAAAGCAAATAGCCGATAAACTAGATTCTTTGAATGGTCATACAGATGGATTAAACTTTGGAGAATGAAATGTTAGAAGTCTTGAATTTTGAGAAAAAACAAAGCAAAAAAGAACAGGCGACAGAAATAATACAATTCCTTAACCTTAAAACGGGCAGACGATATAGGCCGACGCAGGTGAATTTAAATTTTATTTATGCTAGACTAAAAGAAGGATATACGATAGAAGAAATAAGAGCTGTTATAGCAATGAAAGTACGTGAATGGCAATACGACGATTTAATGAGTAAATATTTAAGACCAGCAACGTTATTTAATAACGTAAACTTTAATCAATATGCAGGAGAATTAGGTGAAGACGTGTCCTGATTGTGGTAAACGATTAAAAGAACTACAGACTACTTGTATCTGTGGTTGGACGGAAGTTGTTAAGGAAACAAAAAAGTTATGTTTGTGCGGAGATATAATATTTAAGGAAGGTAAATGTTTTTCATGTTACTATCCTTCAACAAGCAAAGAGACAAAACAAAGATTACATTTTAAACTGCTGGAGCTTAAAGAAAAATACGGATTAAAATAACCTTTCCAGTAAATAAAAATATTCTATTAGACAGACAATAGAACAAGCGGATATTATAATAAATATTCTAGGTTTTAATGATGAACAGCCACGTACAAGAATACAAAAGAAAGATTTGGCGTAACCTTGGAAACATGAAGGAAATAGTAAGCGCTTCAAATGACAAATGGACAACGGCAAAGTTTCTTTGGAGGCTTAAGACGGAAATGGGAGTAACATTTGAAAAAAACAGAAGATCGCAGGCACTGCATAGAGTGTAATGGGTATATTCGTAATGAATATTTCTATGATGCATGGGTAAAAACTTTAGGAGGGTATATGTCAGGCAGAAGCCGGATCTGTGTAAAGTGCGAAAAAGAGAACTGGAATTGGGTATGGAGAATATTGTCTAATGGATAATGCACAATTAATAAATCAAGATAGCGGTGACTACGAATGGTATACTCCGCCAGAGATATTGCAGAAAGTAAGAGAATTATATGGCGTTATTCAATTAGATCCAGCATCCAGTGAGCAAGCAAACAAAATAGTTAAGGCTGTAATGTTTTATACTGAAAATGGTCTTGAGCAAAATTGGTATGGTGATGTTTGGATGAATCACCCATTTAGCAGAGAGAATAATCCTTTATGGATCAATAAAGCTGTATCTGAATATGAATCAGGGCGAGTAAGACAATTAACTTGCATAACTTATGCTGCAACATCAGAGAAATGGTTTAAACCATTAGTAGTGTTTCCACAATGCTATCTTTGCCCAAGGACAAATTATTATCTACCAGACGGAACAAAAAAGAAGGGGGTAACTAAAGGGTCTGTGATAACCTATATGGGACAGAATAAAGACAAATTCCGTAAATTATTTAAAGGTTATGGGTGGTTTAAATAATGGATAAAGAAAGAAAACAGCGCACTATCCTACAGAACAAAAGCCTGCATAAATATTGTGAGTTATTGGCCGAAGCCTTAAACGATGCAGGATACGAAATGAAAGCTGTTCTCGCCGTAAAGCAAGTCGATATACCATGGAATAAAGACAGAGTAAAAGGCGTGCTCTGGAAGCCGTTACAAGAGGCTATAACAGGAAAGGAATCAACAACAGAACTTAACACCGTAGACCCGTCAGAGATATATGCTATACTCGATAGACATATCTCTCAAAACTTTGGGGTCCACGTCCCTTGGCCATGTGAAGAAAGTTTATACAGAGGAGATTATGATGTTTAAAAATAAAAGATTACAATACGCAGAGAAGAAAGCCGATAAGCTATCAGAATCTAATGATAGATTGGAGAAGGAAATCGAATCTTTAAGGGATGAAAAGATAAAACTCCACGAAAAGGTGGAAATCCTCAAGGTAGAGAAAAAGACCAGCGAAGAAGACATCAAGCATATGATGAGAAAGAAAGAGGAAATGCTTGAGCTTAAATTTCAGAAAAAAGAACTGGAAAATGAAAAGAAGAAAAATGATGAGGTAGCTAAGGTTAAAGATCAATACCGTGACAAGCTTGAAGTCAGGCTTGAGACAGAAGTTACAAATATCAAGGAAATGTATGGGCAAATTCTTGAGCGTTTACCTAATGTTAATGTGAAGATGAAAGGGGAAGTATGATGTCAGGTGGTCTTTTAGATCCATTGTATGGCGGACAGGCACAAATGGGCGGTTTAAATTCTGCTAGTATTATAGGCGAATATAAGCAAATGTCACTTATTATGGGCCAATATAAGAAAATGTCACTTGCGCAAGCGATGCGAAAAGCACAAGAACAGGCGTTTGGGTGGCCAACTATGGCGAGAGACTATGCAGAAGAAAAAGTAAAGCCTCCGCAATCCTTTCGTGAAGAACTCCAATCAGAGATAGACGAATGGTTAAAGTAACATGGGAAGTCAGATATGAAACACTCTTGTTAGAGCAGGCTAGTAAATTATTGGAGACCACAATATGAACAACAATTTAAGTACAGAAAAAGTGGAAATGGAGACAAATCCAAAAGCCATAGAATTAATTATTGAAGAAATATCATCACAAGTGGATGGGCTTCAACAAAGCGTAAAAAGATTGGCTGACATTGAAGAAAGATTACAAGGGCCAACTCCAAAAACTCAAACGGAAGATATGTGTGAGCCTTCAAACGATTATTTAACAATGTTAAATAATCAAATCGAAAATTTAAAAACTGCTAATCGAGCAGCAGAATATATTATAAATAATATTGAGATAATCTTATGAAACCACAAATAGATGAAAAACGAATTAGGCAAATCAGATATAACCCTGAACTAGTTAAGTGTATCTGGGTTATTATATTCGCAACTATTTTCTTAATCGGAATATCGGAGTGGCCATGCATTCAATAGAAGACATCAAACGGACTATCCCTCAGCATTGGCGACAGGCCGCAACGGAGTACGAGAAAGGAAACGAAAAGGAAGCGTTAACCTTAATCTATATGGGGATAGATGCTGTAGACATATTAAAATCAAGAGAAATAGAAGCTGCTAGTTCTGTTAGCGGAATAGGAGAACAAGATTATTTCTAATATGAAAGAGCAGGGCTTGTTAAAAGATGATGTTGTAAAGATACTCCTTGAAGGCAAGCAATATAGGCAGAAAAGTTATTGAGGTAGAATAATGGACACATGGGATACACTCAGTGCTAAAATATTCAGAGAGAATATCGAAGCCTACGCGATATATTGGAGGGAGCGTGAGCCTACAGAAATTCAAATACATCAGATCGAAGAAAGCCCGGCAATCGGCCAAAGGCGAAGACTGTCTGATGAATGGCCCTAGCTGTAACTATAACCCGGAAACCACGGTATTGTGCCATAGCAACAAGCAATTGCATGGGAAGGGTTGGGGAATAAAGGCAAGTGATGAGTACAGCTTCTACGGCTGTTCAGGGTGTAATATGTGGTTTGATTCTGTGTCTGCCCCAGAAGAAGAAAAAGAGCATTATTATCAAATCGCTCACGAAAGAACACAGGAAAAGTTTAAGGAGAAAGGATTATGGGAGGTTGTGATAAATGGTAATTATAGGAATTGATCCGGGAGTTACCGGAGCTATAGCCTTAAGATGGGAAGGATATTATGAGGTTTATGATATTCCATATACTGTTGCCGACAAAAAAGGAAAACGTAAACAAGTGAATCCGGTAGCGTTATGGGAATTGTTAAAAGTTCAAGCGCCAAATCGCACTAGAGTTTTCTTGGAGAAGACGCACGCAATGCCAAAAAACGGGGTGATTGCCTCGTATTCTCAAGGCGATTCAAACGGCTGTATAAGATCTGTATGTGCTTGTCTCGGTTTTCCAATAGAGCTAGTAACACCTCATGCATGGAAGAAATATTTTAAACTCGGAAAAGATAAAGAGGTAGTGAGAGCGAAAGCAATAGAGGTATTTCCAAAAGCAGAACTACATTTAAAAAAACATCACAACAGAGCTGAGGCATTATTAATAGCTCAATATGGGATGGAAAATGAAACCTGAATTACCAGAAAGAATATGGGAGCCAACTCGGATCATTGAGGTGGATGGGAAATATGGCCGGGAAGACTTGCAACTATGGGCCTCTCGCCCTGCTACGTTGCAAGACCAAAGTGACAGACGGGAATTTCTGAGGAAATGGGATGAGCGGAAATGAGCTAAAGCAAAAAGCAAATGAATTTTATGCTAAGGAAATATGGCAATCCAATGTTAAGAAGCGGGTGTACCTGGATTGGCGAGACTTATTTACCACAGAAATAAGGGGTATTTTTATTGGTGAATATGATAACCATACTGACGGTAGAGAGTTTTTTCTCGATGTTATCCAAAGGCTCAGAGAATATACGAAAGACTACGCTATTCCCACGAGCATGCAGAACATGACGATTGATTATGAGGATGAATAATGCTAGATAACATAACAGAAGCTGTTCGGAAGACTAAATGCGATTGCGTAACAAACTGCGGAGACGATCCACGTGTAGAAAGAGGAGAGGTTGAACCATGTAATATGAGGAAAAATATGGCAGTTTCAATTATGCTGGATGAGCTTGGAAAGATTGTCATAGAAGCTGCTCGATTATGGTCAAATAAGCCTAGTCTATCTACTCTGCGCAACCTCGATGAGGCCGTAAAGAGGTATGAAAATTTTCTGGAGAAGCAATTGATTGGGAGGAATGATGGAGAATACTAGGTTAATTAAAAGCTATGTTTTCTATAAGGATAAATGTTGGTTTGTCAGTACTATAGACCGTGATTCATCAGCCCTTTATGGGGGGCGGTATGCAGAGACCTTAGTTTGGGAATATAACTGGGACAAGGCTGAGAGAGGAAAAATTGTTGGTCAGGCTGACTCAGTATGGGGAGATATTTCAGCACATACGAATATGTGTGAATTAATATTCAACACAGGTGAAACAGATTTAGAGGAGGAATAATGGATGATCACATAACATCAGTAGTCTTAGGGAAGATAATAACCAGAGCGTCCGCAGGGAAGGTTAAATATGGCGTAACAATGGAGCGGACAGACCTTACAAGAAAGGAATGGTTAAATCATGCTCAAGAGGAAGCAATGGATTTGTGTGTATACCTAGAAAAGCTAATACAGGAGGAATGATGGATAAATTATATTATACGCAACCGGTGAATAATGGAGAATGGATATCAGTTAAAGAGAGATTGCCAGATAAGAATGATTATTATATATGTATATACATAGACGATGAATCTGATCGAATGACAGATATTATGTTTTATAATAAAGGTATCAGGAAATTTATTGGACGTTTAGAAGTTGGTGACGCAATGTATGGGGATGAGGTTACTCACTGGATGCCCATACCATCACTACCGGAGGAGCCATGAAAGACGAATCTATGAAAGAATTAAATAAAATGATAAGGGCATTTATTAATGATAATCATGGGAAAATAATCACTCATGCAGGAATGACTTATAAACTAAGAGTTCTTGCACAGAGGGCAATGAAATATCAGTTTGACAAAGGCAGATCATTTGGAATGAAGGCGCGCAAAAATATAAGCAAGATTCCTAGATTTTATACTTTAAAAGACCTATCCGAAGAATTTGATAGAAACTTGAGTACGGTATATACGAGATTAGGATCCGGCCTAACTTTGAGAGAAGCATTAACGCGGCCTGTTGAGCCAAAAGACCATGAAGAAAAAAGGGTTTATTATGGAGACTAGAGAACCTTCAACACATTTAAACAGAGGGAAGAAGCCTGACGACAAATTAGAGCGAATATTAGAGCCGTGGGGGCTCTATCGGCAAAAGGGTGTCGATGGGCTTAGCTCTAAAAGAAAGTCACCCCTAGAGGGTTTCAATTGCCTTGAAACAGAGTTAACAGATCATATAGACAAAAAGAGAAAAGCGACAATACGTGAAAATTTAATAGAAATTGGATATGGGAAAAAGAATCTTAATTATTGGGTGGAATTTTTTTATAAGATATGGAAGTATGGAATTTATGAGTTAAAATTCCCAAAAGAGACTTTGTCAGCCAAACCATCAAATCCTTTGTATAACGGTGACAAGAGATATTCAAAAATAAATATAATACTATCATCCATTAATAGTCATTATTATAATATTCTAATACAGAAATATGAAAACTTATGGGAAATAAGGGATTTTCAGATAAATTGGGGATGGTCAGGAAGCGTTGCCAGAAATAAGTTAAAAAGGGCGAGGGCAGCAGCCAAAAAAGCATTGCGGGAAAATGGATATAAAGTTTGACAAAAACGTTATATAGAGCTATATTTTCATTAGAATTTCCATTCCTGCCTGGGAAATTGTTAGCCGGTGAGATCGTTTACAGCCAATTGTACGATTAAGTCTCAGAAGTACGGCGTTTTATTCAACTTTACGAAACAATCGTAAAGTAGTACAGAGTTTGATGTTGTGGCGGAAGTTGCGGAATAGCTCACAGGACGCCATTTTAGGAACAATGCAGGTTGGTGACCGCTTTAAAAGATGGTATAGCGAACTGTGACGGCACTTGATAGGCCAACGATATCAAGCCAACATCAAATACCCTAAGGATTGCGGATACGCGGTCGGGTGGGTTGCGAAGGTAAAGCTTCGCTTTGAGTCCCTGCCTCAGTAGTTTGTAGGGTGGAGGCGGCGGTAAAGCGCGCCAATTGAGGTACCAATGGTTAAATGTCAAAACGGTTAAAATCCGTAGACAGCCTTGACCGTCAAGCCCGGCGGTATATAAACGGGTATGATGTTATTATGTTCCCCGGTAAACTAGCTGCGATTTGTCATCGCATTGATGGGATAACATAATAGGTAGGATTAATCCATTAACATCAAACCTGACCCCGATGGTATACGGGGAACTAACAACCAAAGAGAAAGGCCCTGATCCGGGGCGGAGCAGCTAGGGCCTCCAACCCTAGGGAGAGAGCAGAAAGGCACCTGTCTCCACTGTTCTAAGAAGGCTATGTGGAAATAGCTGGATTGGGACAGAGGATAATATTTAATTCACAGCATATGTGGTAACAAGTTTTTATATTGCGTACTGAGTCCCGTTACATAGTACGCCTAGCGTGAGAAACCTATGGTTAATATAAAATATCCACCGTTGAGATAAAACGCGCAGCAGGTAATGACCGGAGAGTAATCGTCCGGGGCTAAAATATCTCTGTAATACGGTGGACCTTAACCCTGATAGTCGTTACCTCGGTCGAGCTATCAGCGGTAACAACCGAGGGCGGAATAGCTTCCAGAGACAAAAGCCACGTTGGTGAGAGGCCAAGACTCCACCGTAGGGTAATCCGGGCTAGCATAGCCAGTTGCTCTACGGTGGACCTTTTAAAACCGCTCAAGCCTCTATCAAAAGTGTAGGTATCGAAAAGCCTTGCTTGTAAGCTTGAGCGGTAATTTTTACTCCCGGACCCATTAAAATACTTCTCCTGTGACTAAAGTTTGGGTTCCGGGTAAAAATTATGGATTATACGGCATAATTCTCCAATCAAAGAGCCAACCAAAGCCGTAATTTTTTCTTACGGCGATATAGTACTTAGCATCACCTTGTGCTTTTTTCATGTCATTAATTGATGTGATATAGACTGTTTTCCAAGTCCCAAAATATTTAAGTTTTCTTTGCACTTGTAAAGCCATTTTATTACTCCTATGTAATTCATCTTTTAGATATAGTTGGATACATCATTGTATATTTCGATAAAATTTGTTTTATCAGCAGTATAAGCAGCACGAGCAGCACGAGCAGCACGAATAGCATCAGCAGCACTAACAGCAGCACGAGCAGCACGAACAGCAGTACGAGCAGTATAAGCAGCATCAGCAGCACGAGCAGCAGCATCAGCAGCACGAATAGCACGAACAGTATCAGCAGCACGAACAGCAGCACGAGCAGCACGAACAGCAGCAGCATAAGAACGATGATTATTATCACAAACATAATAAATATAAGAAGCACAATCTTCTTTTGATATTACTTTATTGTTTAGATAATCATTTGACCATTTATCCCATGCCTCGATTGGATTAAGCAGTAAATGGCTGACGGATTTAGCGCATAAAATTGCAAAAACTATTTTTTCCCGCTGTGTGATATTAGGCAAAGTTACTAGCTCTAAAGGTGTTTGCCATTTACTCCCTATTTTCAGTCCATCGTCAGCAACGATGTCGCACTCAATTTTAACAAGTAACGGATTCTTATATTCGGCGTGGATAGGGTTAAAGATAACAGCCAGTTCTGGTGATTTATAGGCATGAAATACCTGGTCAGAACAAAGTTCATTGCCGCGAATATCAATGGTTTCTTTTTTCCCTATTTCCCATTTAAACCCTTTATGGGTTGTGAAATCTTGATTCATTAATTTATAAGCGATCATATTACCTCCAACTGGTTAATTGATCTGTTGTAATCCATTTAGCAATCCACAAATCAATGACAAACGAATGCCATGATCTGTCTGATTCTTTCCAAAGTTTAAGTGCTTCGTGTTTAGTCATTGGATAGAGATCCAAACTGATCCACCAAATTCATTAATGTTCCTACAATTTAGTTTTAAGCAATTCAAGCACATCGTCCGGTATCGGCATAGTCTGTCCTTTGCTTAACCATCCTTCTACTGTTCTTGTAGATCTTGGTTTGCCGTCTCTAGGGAGAGCATCGGCGATGATCTGCTTAGCCTCTTCACGACTAGATCCACAGTCTATAATATCCTGTACAATGGCCTGTAATTCAGTGAGATTTGACACTACGTAGCTCCTTAAAATATGCTTCAGAATTTAAGTTCAAGATTAAGTACTTCACCAAACCACGCAATAGATACATGTTTAGTAAGGTCGTATTCAACAGCAATTAACGGAATAATAGAGGTGTCTGAGCCTTTGCCAACGTCTTTACCGTGTAGCTTGTATCCACTAATAACACCTGCTCCAAGACGCAGCCTAGAGTTAACGTGAGCCAAACCAACCGCATAAAACGAAGGCCTATGATAAGAATTGTATAACCCTCCTGCCCTGAAATTAGGCGTAAAATCGTAAGCAATACCAGGGTTAATATTGTTAAGCCCAGTAGTTTTAAGATGATCTGACACTGTGTGTACAGTCCAATCAGCCTGGACACTGGAAGAAAGAAGAAGCAAAAATATTGTTGTTTTCATTGTATTTTCCTTTTTATTGCTTTGATTAATGTTTCGGCAGATACGCCACGGTTCTTGGCATATCGAGAAGCCGCGAAAATTCCCCATTGTTTAACGTGTTTAGCAGCATATAGGGCATAATCCTGTTTAGTAATCATTTTTCACCTTCAGACCATATTTAGAGCCCTCAACAGAGAGAAAATCTAATAAGACTGGGATACTTTCTTCGTTTATATCAAGCCATTTTGTTTGCCTGTCTTGTGATATCAACTTTATCTTAACAGGACCAAGGCCGAGGATATTTTCAATTTCATTATCGTAGTACATAATTAATCTCCATATTATTCAATTGAGTAATATAACTATAAAGAAATTACCCTTATTTCATCATTAGGATAGAAAATATTAGCAACATCGGTAGCCGCTAAACGTGTTTCGTACAGCTTGGGAAAGCCTTTCGGACAAACCGACACCCATGATTCACGTCTTTGTAAATCTACCCACTCACAGATCTTAATTTGTATTTTGTACATGATCAAAACTCACTTTAAAATTCCAGTTTTAATATAATGATTGCCGCCGCACCAATAGCAACAATATACAGGCCGATGTTACGCATTAAGCGTTACCTTACTAGAATCACTTCTTCCGTGTCCTGACATATCATATGTATGATGATCGGCACTAGGATCTGACAAATTATGGCGAGCACAGTACTTAACAAGCGATTCTGTTTTCCAATGACCACGCAAAGAATGAGCAATTAATTCACCGTCACGGCGTCCACAAACAGTCGTAAATTTGTAATAAGACATAATAACCTCACAAAGTAATGTTGTTAGCTAATTTATCGGATATGAACCCGTCACGATTCATTGATTCGACGAATACGGAGAAGTCGAAGCGAATATCCGGATTGTAATCGTTATGTGTCGATGTCCAGCCAGAAAAACCAGACCATTGCCTAGATAGCCAGAAAGCGCGACGAACTTGATTAATTGTTGTGTACATGATTAATCTCCTTATTTGTATGGTTGATCCCTAAATCCACAGGTATAATCAGGTATCTGATATTGACCAAGTGGCTTAATTGGCTGTAATCCATTTTTAACTCCATCGTAAAGCTTTTGAACTGCCTCTGATTCAGTATTGACGCCACAAACAAGGTATTCAGATGCAGGGCGCGCGTGAGTTTCTTTTAAAGCCGTATAAACGTGGTAATTCATAACTAAAATCCTCTTATGTTGTATGGTTTACATGTTTTGTTTTACAATCTTCCAGTCAGTTATTGAAAGACGGGTGCTACTCATTGCTTGATCTCCTTTTAATAAGGCGTCGTTTCTCTCTAGCCAGAAAGGTGCTGCATAGCCATGCGTAAAGCACCTATCAACATTAGGATTATAAGGACGGTATTTACGCGCCCCTTTGCGTTTAACATATATCCGGTAGATAAACATAATCATTTCCTCCAGTAGTTAACTAAATATTAGTCTATGAGTTGTAGGATTACAAGTACTATTGCCAATTAAAATCGAGAAATAAATGGAATACACAGTAACTCACAACAGACAGCAACAAATCAGGCGGATGGTCTCATTTGAAGACCAAGTAGAGCTGGTAACAACAGACTACACCCCCTGGGTAGACTCAAATGGGTCAGTAACAGTAGTAACGGTAACAGTAAAATCAGGATCCGCGACAGTAGCCAACGAATCACTAGCCGCCAGCGTACATACAATGACAGTATCAACACAGCAAACAGGATCATCAGTAATACAGCTAAAAGCCACCGCGGGAAATAATGTACATGTATCAAACATATGCATACTAACAAAAGACCCAAACTACCCAGTATATGACTATGGTTACTACATTTAACCATTAAGTTAAATATCTTACATATCAATTATCTATAGGTTAATAACAATGCCATTCGTAAAAGGACAATCAGGAAACCCAGGTGGACTTAATTCTGCTGACCGTAATGCAATCGTAAAAATACGCAAAGGTATTGATTTAGCTATAAATAAAATGAAGAATGGCAAGACAGTAGGCATCGTGGCATTCCAGGAAAAGATGGCAGAGTCTTTCGAAAATGACTTCTTAGCTACTCTAAAGGCTGTAGCGCCACTGTTACCCAAGGACATAACAATAGAGTCAGGCGCCTCAAGAAGCGCTGTACAGTACACAGACGACGAGCTGGCTGACATCATTGCTAGTCGTGCACGTCAGAAACGTCTTGATAATCAGGTAGTTGAAGCAGAATACACAGAGATAAAGGACGAGAGAGTAACCAAGTAGCCAAGAATAATAATCCAATTGAGAAGCCTCAGTCCTATTCTAAGCTCATTACAGGCACGATCTAACAAGACCCCTACTGTTGGTATAGATTCAAACAGTTAGGCGTATCACAGGGCTTCTAATTAGGTCAATAAATCTCTGGAGGGGTGGGGTATAGGTATCGTGGGTATGTAGGGAACCTTATATACGGGCCATACCACAATACATTTCTGATATACCCATACAAATCTCCATATCCCATACATTTATGACGTAAACCCAAATTAAAAATATTTTATAAAAATGAAATGATTTGTCCCACCACATGAGACATGATATTCTCTAGTGAATGTCCCACATTACACAGGAGAATGTCCCATGGGTTTAACAGAAGAATTAGCCAGAGTCAGTATCACCAAGACACAGCTTGCCGAAGAGCTTGGAGTGAATCGTAAGACCGTCCAGAGAATGGGTGAAGATATTACACCTGAAGTGAGAAGGGTTTTAAACGCCGCTAAGGAACCTGACTACAAGTGGCAGGCGGTGACAAACGATTTTATGGAAGAACTGAAATCACACGGCAGGGGTGTTCCGGTGAACGGATATGTCCTTGTTGCGAATAAGGATAAGAATTCATTCGGTTCAGTCGTTTCCGAGAAGGACTGGTTAGCACGTCTTGACTATACCTGCAAGCACGGACGAGAAGGATGGTCTTGTAAGGAGTGTCTTAAATGACGTATATGACACAAGAAGAAATGGAAGAGTTAGAAACACTCCTAAAATATACGTTAGATGATACCATTTTCTGTTGGAAAGCAACTAGGCTGAACGGGAGTAGCGCGTCATTAGCTTGCGATGGAAATATCTCCATACGTTTATTACGGGCGTTTGATGAAATAGCTAAAGAAATAAACACTCAGGAACGCCTGAAATGAACGATATGCTAATGAGACTAGACTCAGAAGTACTTCGCCAGGAGAATAGGTGTTGATGAGAAATCCGTAGGTCGATGGATAATCGAAAAACCAATTGCTATGGAGTATCTAAGATTAGCCTGTCATATTATGGGGGTGTAAGATGATTGTCCAGCATACAATTGAAGTTGTTGTTAAAGAGGGTCTGAAATGAACCCTTTTAATTGGTATAAAATTTATAAACTGACACTAATATTGGTTAATCTTCGAGAAGAACACGGATGCTCTTGGACAGACAAGGATTTATTTTGGGAGACCTGGGCAAAGATAGAGGGTCTCATAAAATAAGTGTTAAACCCATACTAAAATTCTTATTTGAACCCTTTAATATGACGGGTACTCCCACTCGACTATTGATAGCGACCACCCGTTAAAGCAAGTAAATAGTCTGCTTGCTTACCCTATACGCCCCTTAATTGGGGTTTTTTATTGAGTAAAATATGATATCAGATGCAGAAGCCGCAGAAGTCCTATTAGAGAGAAGGCAAGCAAGGACTAGTCTAGCTGCGTTTTCTGCCTTTATGAACCCTGCACAGCCTCCTGCACTACATCACAGACTATTATGTGATGCTCTAGATCAAATAGTAGAAGGTACTCTTACAAGGCTTATGGTTTTCATGCCGCCAGGGTCAGCAAAAAGCACTTACACATCGGTTAATTTCCCGTCTTATTATTTGGGAAGATTCCCGGATAAGAACATTATTTCATCCTCTTCAGGCAAGGACTTGGCAACAAGTTTTGGACGTAAAGTAAGAAATATCGTCGACTCAAAGGAATACGGGACTTTATTTGAAACACGTTTAGCAGAAGATTTAAAGTCTAAGGGTGAATGGGCAACACAAAACGAAGGGTCTTATTTTGCTTGTGGTGTTGGTTCTAATGTTGTTGGCCGAAGAGGAGATTTAGGGCTTATTGACGACCCGGTTTCTTCTAGAGAAGACGCAGACTCAGAAAACTCAAGAAATAGAACATGGGAATGGTACTTAGCGGATTTCTACCCAAGACTTAAACCAGAGGCATCCCAAGCAATTATCCAAACCAGATGGCACGAAGACGATCTTTCAGGAAGGATTCTTCCAGCAGACTGGAATGGTGAAAGCGGAGACTTTAAAGGATTTGACGGGCAGATTTGGAAAGTAATCTGTATCCCTGCCCAAGCAAGGGAAAATGACGCTTTAGGTCGTAAATCTGGAGATTGGCTTTGGACCGAGTGGTTTAAAGACGACTTTTGGGAAATAACGAAAGCAGTTCAAACATCAAAAGACGTCCGTAACTGGAACGCATTATACCAACAAATACCACAACCTGAATCAGGAGAATTCTTCCAAAGAGAATGGTTTAAACGTTTTAATATTGGAGAACAGCCAAAACTTTCTATTTACGCTGCTTCTGACTATGCCGTTACCGATGGTGGTGGTGACTTCACTGAACACGGAGTCGGAGGTTTTGATTCTAGCGAAAACCTTTATTTTATAGACTGGTGGTCAGGCCAAACAAGCCCTGATGTGTGGATACAGACACAGTTTAAGCTTGCTAACATCCACCATCCATTATTGTGGGTAGCAGAAGGTGGGGTTATTCGTAGAGCCGTAGAACCTTTTCTAACGAAGGCTAAGAGAGACCAAAAGACATATTTTACGTCAGAATGGATCACAAGCGGAGCCGATAAAGCCGCTAATGCAAGAAGTTTCCAAGCCCTTGCATCAATGGGCAAAGTCTATATTCCTAGCACAGAATGGGGTGACGAGTTGATAAACCAATTAGTAAAGTTCATCCCTAACACTAACTTTAAAGACGATAAAGTCGATGTTTGCGGGTTATTCGGACGTATATTAGGAAGGACTTACGGATCAAGGCCTACTCAGGCACCAAGCCCTAAAATAGTTGACTTATGGGGAAGACCCGTAAAAGACAATGAGAATTGGAAAATAGCATGACTGACGGATTCGTATATGTAGATGGATTTCCATCAGACCCTAAAAGCCCTATCATTCAAAGATATTCAGGAGGAGCAAAATCTGTATCTGACTTTTATCTTGAAGTTAAAAAAGGCAATGTCCCAGGACATACTTTAATCCAGAAATTCGGTTCTTGTGTTTATACAGGAGCCAGTGGATGGAAAGTGATATCGACTTCCCTTACTTACCCCACTCCAACCGCCCTAACAAGTCTTGAGATCGTCTCAGACAGCATCCAGGACATTCATCCTGACAATGGTGTCGGAACGGGGATGTTCTCTGTAAACGTTTTAGGAATCTCTACAGGATGGGTAGACGCAGAAGAAATAGTAAAATTAAACGGTACAACTGCTGTTCCTTTATCAAACCAATATTACAGAAACTATAGACTAGAAGGCTATCTATCTGGTACTTACGCCTCTCCTGGTGGGTCTAGTCATAACTCAACAATAACCATCAGAGAATCAGGAGCTGGAGCGACATGGTCAAATATCATCTCTGAAACAGGTTTCGGTTTAGGTCAGAGTGAAATAGGCGTTTATACAATTGCCGCAGGAGAAATAGGGTACTTAATGAACTACAGAGTGGACGTGTCAGACATCGGAGCCAATAAAGTCGGAGATATCGCTCTTTTTACAAGAGACAATGCAGACGATGTGACAACTCCTTTTACTGGGGTTATGAAGGCTAAATCAATAGCAAGAAATCTTGCTTCTGGGTCTTCTCTTCCTATTGATCCACGCGCCCCTATACTCCAATTAACAGGTCCGGCAGATATAGGCTTTATGATGGTATCCGCTTCTGATGCAGAGATTGAAGTGAAATTTGAGATCATAAAGGTCACATTATAATGGCTTCTTTAGAAAAACTAAAATCGAACGTAGAGGACTTTTTAACTAATACAGAATACGCAAGAATTTTATCTGAGAAATGCCGTGATTATAAAGACCACAAACAATGGACGGCTGAAGAAGCGAACGTAATTAAAAGCCGAGGACAGGCTCCTATTGTTGTAAACAGGATCAAGCCTAAAGTAGACGGTATTAAAGGGCTTATAATTCAACGTAAAACAGACCCAAAAGCCTTTCCAAGAACACAAAAACACGAAAAGGCAGCAGAAGCCATTACAGACGGTTTAAGGTTTGTATCAGACAATAATAATTTCGATGATTTAAAAGTAGATGTAGCAGATAACGTTATTGTTGAAGGATATGGCGCGGTCATTATAGAAATGAAGAAAGCAGGGAAAGATAGGGAAATATCCTTGTCTCAAATCCCATGGGATCGATATTTCTACGATTTTCATTCAAGAAGGCTTGACTTCCAAGACAAGCGATGGGATGGAATAATCCTATGGATGGACGCAGAAGAAGTAATTGAAAAATTTAATATAGATGCAACAGCAGAAAGTTTTTTAGAGGAAGGCAGTGGTGAGACATTTGAAGACCGTCCAAGGTGGGTAGATAAGACAAGGAAACGTGTTCGCGTATGCCAGCACTTCTATATAGAGAAAGGTGTATGGATGATGTGCTACCACACCCATGCACGGTTCTTAATAGACCCTAAGCCTTCTCCATATCTTGATGAATTTGATGAGCCTACTAATCCAATTGAATCAGTAGGGGCTTATATTGATAGAGATAACAACCGTTTTGGAGAAGTAAGATTCTGGCTAGATCTTCAAGATGAGATCAATCATCGTCGCTCAAAATTCCTTCATCTTCTTTCAGTTCGCCAAACAATGGGACGCAGGGGTGCAGTAGCAGACGTTCAAGCAATGAAGCGTGAATTAGCTAAAGCCAATGGTCACGTCGAATATGACGGCGAGAAGGGAGATTTCGATCTACTTAAGACTGGAGATATGGCAGAAGGTCAATTCGTCCTTTTAAACGATGCAAAAAATGAACTTGACGCAGTAGGGTTTAATGCCCAAATGTCAGGACAGCGTCAAGGAGACCTTTCAGGTAAAGCTATTGCAAATCTTCAGAATGCTTCCACTAACGAATTAACACCTTTATTCGCTGGAATACTTAATTGGGAGCGCAGGGTTTATCGTCAGCAATGGATGAGAATGAAACAGTTTTGGGACGAAGAGAAATGGATCAGAGTTACAGACGACCAAGAGTCTCTAAGATGGGTAGGTTTTAATCAAAAAATAACACTTCAGCAGAAACTTGAAGAACAAATAAACGACGATTCTCTTGAGTTGCAAATAAGACAGGAATCATCCGCTCTTTTTCAAAAGATGATGTCAGAGAAAGACCCTAGACTTCAAAATATTATCGAAACAAAGAACAATCTTGCAGAGCTTGATTTAGACATAATGATAGAAAGTGCTTCTGAGTCAATTAATGCACAAGCTCAAGAGTTTGAGTTACTTGCAAATATCGCTCAAACAAGGCCAGAGATACCGTTTGAAGAGATTGTTAGACTTTCAACCTTTAGAGCTAAGACAAAAGATAAACTTATAAAGAACATGCAGGCTTCACGACAATCTGCATCCGAGCGCCAACAAGCTTTAGATCAAGTAGGTGCTCAGAAGGTTCAGGCTGAAATAGCTGATAAGTCTTCAGGTGCACAGAAGAAAGAACAGGAAGCAATACAGACACATGTGCAGACACAATTAATTTTAGAAACTCCGCCTGATAATACAGGCGTAGTAATTTAGTTTTACCCGCCGCCGGGGTTCCGGGCGTTAGCTGACGACGAGTTACGGTCGAGGAGATACCATGAGTGATTTAGATGAAATGCTTGAAAACGTAGATTCTGTACCAGAAGTAGATTCTGTACCAGAAACCGAAACTGAGGCAGAAACAGAAGATGTTCAAGTAGAGGTCGAAGATGTAGGTGAGACGACAGCACCTAAAGATGATTCATGGCAAATGAAGGCGGTACTAGACGAGAGACAGAAACGTCAAGCGATTGAGTTAGAAAATGCTGAATTAAGGGCAAAACTGGAAACTCAAGAAAAGCCGCAACGTCCAGATATATTTGATGATCAAGAAGGTGCGCTATCCCATGTAATGGGAGAATTAAACGAAGCGCGCACAACAGACAAAGTCCTTTTATCTCAAGATATGATGAGAATGCTAAAGGATGACTATCAAGATATGGAAGATGTTTTCGTAGAAATGGCCAAAGCAGACCCTAAGCTGACATCTGAGATGTTTTCTCATGCTAATCCTGCTCGTTTTGTTTATGAAACTGCACAAAAGCAGAAAACATATAATGAAATGCAGAATGTAGATGAGTACAAATCAAAGTTAGAAGCACAAATAAGGGGAGAAATTGAGGCCAAAGTAAGACTTGAACTAGGACAAAGCGCAGAACGTGAAGATAAGAAGTCTCAAGCAGATGTACCGTCATTAGCTAACGCAAGTTCATCCGGTGGGTTCAATACCCCTAAAGATATCTCTTTAGGTGAGCTCCTGGACTAGGAGAATATAATGGCGAATACACAAACAGCAGCAGAATTAGTCGTCACTAATTTTTTAAGTGACTTTTGGAAAGAGTATATCCGCAAAAGCCGTTTTGCACGATATACTAAAACAACCAACAATGGCGTCATTACGATCAAAGAAGGTCGGCAGAAGATTGAGATACCTCTTGTTACTCGTTTAAAGGGTAATGGTGTTTCTGGTTCTAACACCTTGCGAGGTAACGGTGAGGCTATTGGTAACTATGGCCTTACTCTAACGCCTACTTATGCCCGTCATGCAGTAGAGTTTGACCGTGAAGAATTGGAAAAGCCTAATATCGATCTAATGATGGCGGCCCGCCCACTTCTGATGGATTGGGCAATGGAAGACCAGCGTGATAAGATCATCGAAGCTCTTGGAGCAATCTATAACGGTACTACCTATGCAAATTACGGTACAGCAACAGCTGCCGCTATGGATACCTGGAATACGAACAACAATGACCGTATTCTTTATGGTGCGGCTAAGTCAAACAACACTTCTGGAGACCACACTACTTCATTGGCTACGCTTGATGCAACGGCTGATAAGTTATCCCCGGTAATCGGTTCTTTGGCTCGTCGTATTGCGCAGCAGGCAGATCCACACATTCGTCCTATCACCACTGGTGAAGATGAAGAATGGTTTATTATGTTCTGTGAAACCTATTCGTTCAGGGATCTAAAGACCAATTCAACCATGACTCAGGCCAATCGTGAGGCCCGTATCCGTAGTCCTAACAACCCTCTGTTTACTGATGGCGATCTCGTTTATGACGGTATCATCTATCGTGAAATCCCTGAAATCTCAGGATTTATCGACAGCGCAGCAGCAGGAACTTGGGGTTCTGGTGCAACTGGTGACGGTCTTGATAACGCTGGCGCAGCAGGTATTCGTGTAGGGGTTAACTTCCTTTGCGGACAACAGGCTGTTAGCTTTGGTATGGGGCAACGTCCTCGTATCGTTGTAGATCGCCTTTACGACTATGAGTTCCAGCCCGGTGTTGCTGTTGAATTGAAGAATGATATCCAAAAATCATACTTTAATGATGTACAGCATGGTGTTGTAACTGTTTTCGTTGCTGCCGCAGCAGACGCGTAAGGAGGACTAATGGCCTTAACATCAGAAAGTGAATTAACTGGTAACGGAATGAATCAAGGGGACATTTATGTCCTTATGAGTAATATCGTTGATCTTGTCAATGAAATCCAAACAGACCATGCAACAATGATTTTGGCTCTAGATGGAATCTTGGCAAAACTAGATGCAGACGCAGGTATCACAGATACCGATTACGCGGCTGTCCACGGAACAGCAGGCTCTGGAGCCGCTATCCCAGCAACATTAACAAATATTACCGCGCTAACGCTCGGATAGGAGAAATAACATGGCTGCTGAAACACTTGTAGCAACACACGCGGCAACCGGATTCCCGGTGAGCGCAATCGGTCCTGCTGGAGATGTAAAAGTAGCATATGGCACTTATGCCATTGCCGCTAATGTCGAAGCAGGAGATATCTTTGAACTGTGTAAATTACCTGCCGGGGCGACTATTGTCGGTGGAGAGCTTCGTGCCGACCCACTTGACACGCATGCAACCCCTACTCTGGATATGGATTTAGGCTGGAAAGCAACAGCCGATGAAGTAACCGATACAGACGGGCTAGGTAACCTAGGGGTTTGGAGTGATACGGCTGTAGCAGGATATAGGACTGAAGTTGGTCATATATTCCCATTGCAAGGTATCGTAATGACTGCCGGGTTTAAGACGTTTACTGCTGAAGCTGTAATTCAGTTGTACGCCAATGCAGCAGCCGCTACATTTGCTGCTGGTGACGTAACAGTCGTTGTCTATTACACAATGTGATTATATGCATGCCAACAATCCAGCATTCTGGAACTTTGTTCACTAGAGCTTTGATCCCGTTTGATCCTCTTCCTTTAACAGATAAACCAAAGGAAGGGGACTGGATATATTGGGGGCACATGCATAGAGATGTAGCGGGGCGGGATAACTGGAAGGAATTAGCAAGACAATTCCCTACTATTGTTCCGCTCCGCCACCCTTACCTGATTTCAGAATCATGGAATAGAAGAAGCGTAGATAATGAAAAGGAACCATGGAGATTAAGAGAAGAGTGGGATTTTTTGATAAATGAAATAGATAAATACGATCCTTATTATCTTCCAATAGATTCAAATAATAGACAAGAATATTTAGATAAAATTAATAATGATTTAAACTTAAATATAAGAACAAGATGGACACCAGTTCATTCAAAAAAGAATACACATGGTCTTTCTATAAATGAAGTAGAAATAGATCAAGAACTAATTAATCATATAAAACCTTTTATAGGAAGATTCTATGAAATATAAATACATAGGTTACGGAGAAGACCCTCCTGAAGAGATAATCTTTTTTGGGTTCAAGTTCTTATTGAATGGTGACTCTGTAGAAGTTGGTGATTTAGAACGTATTAAAGGACACCGATGCTTTGAATTACAAGGACAAGAAAAGTCTATACAGAAACAATACGAAGATAAATTCGGTGAAAAGCCTCATCATCTTATGAAAGAAAAGACAATCAAGGCAAGATTAGATGCAAAGTCATAACAATGTAGTTCAAAGATCAACAGGGTCTGTAATTCCTCTTGCTAATGTTGAAGTATATCTAGCAGGGACTGCAACCGTAGCAACTATCTATTCTGACAATGGTGTTACTCCAATAACTCGTCCTTTCCTGGCTAATAGTGAAGGTGAGTTTAAGTTCTGGGCTGCTGATGGTCGCTATGATGTAGTTGCTACGTATGATGGTATTACAGATAGTTATGAGATTATATTAAGTGACTCTCCAGTAAATGTTAGGAACTTTGGTGCATTAGGGGATGGAGTAACAGATGATACGTCATCATTTCAATTGGCTATAGATAGTATCATTGATAAGGGAATAATATTCCTACCAGAAGGAGATCACATAGTTACTGTTTCCTCATTAATCAGAGGAACAAAAACTATTCTTTGGGATGGTCCTGGAACAATAAATGGGACAAGCGTTAAAACATTGCCTGGGCTTAATATTGGTTATGCTTCTGGTAGACAGATCTTTAATAAAGATGATAGTACTCCAGGTGATTATGCAGATTTTGAATTTTTAAGAAATGCTGATTATACAGGAGATGATGGGGCTAACTCAGTAGCAAGTAATATTAGAGTAGATACAACAGTTGGAGCTAATGCTGGGTCTGCTTCTTTTACGTCTTCAGAGTGGGCAATTAATAGTGTAATAGATTCTAGTAGCCCAGACGCACATTCTGTTTCTGTTAGTGGAGTCGCATATAGAAGGTCTACTGGCCCAGTATGGGGGGGACATTTTAATGCTAGAGAGGAAACCGGAGGGACTACTACAATAAATGCTATTAGAGCTATTGAGGCAAATATTCAAGCAACAGGAGCAGATAATAATAATCTAAGGTCTGTTATTGATGTGGTTGCTCATAATATAGCTCTATCTTATGCTGGTTTAGGAGTTGACACTATAGCTTATGGTCTTAGAGTATATTCTGAATCAGCAGATTTAAAGAAAGGTATCCAATTACAAGAGAATGGATCTAGTAAAATATATAACGGTATAGTAAATAGCATAACAGGAAATGGATCTGGTTATCTTGATGATGGTACTAGAACCGGTAGGGCTATATATCTAACAGGAGGAGGGTCTATAGGATTAGACTCAAGTGCGGGAACTTGGACATCATGCGCTATTCGTATAGGAGATGATTCATATATACAGTGGAGAGCAAATGGAGCAGTACAAACAAGGTTTAATACATCAACTAGTGAATTTGAATATATTGTTTCAGGAACCAATAGAGTAGATTTTAATTTATCAGGTACTCCTTCTATAAATCTTAATAGTACTCAAGTTATTGGTACTAGGAAAACTGGATGGTCGGCTGCCACAGGGACGGCAACAAGAACAACATTTGTTACTTCAACCGTAACATTGGCTCAACTTGCAGAAAGAGTAAAGGCATTAATTGATGATTCAATTTCTCATGGTTTAATAGGCACTTAGTATGAACTTACTAATATCTAAAGAATTAGCTCAAGCAATTCATGATTATCTACATAATAGACCTATGATAGAAGTGGAAAGTCTTGTTATCGCTATTAGAGAACTTAAAAAACAAGAAGAAATAATTAAAAACGAAACTACAGTATCTTCATAGCTATGGATAATCCTACAGAACATATTTTCATAGAGAATAAATAATGGCAATAATACTTAATCCAACACCTACCAAGATAGCAAAGACTGGAATCAAGCAACGTGCCCTTGAAGATCTTGCTGTCATAATGATAGGCGAACCTGCCCAGTCTCAGGATGATATACGTATAGACCTGGCATACAATGAGGTTTACGAAGATCTTAAGGTTTTAGGTCTTGCTACATGGGGAATTAATGGATATGTACCAAATGGTCTCGTTCCTCACGTAGTAGCTCTTGTAGCATGGAATGCTGTTGATTCTTATGGAGTATCTCCAGCAAGATATCAGAGGATACAATTGAAAGCGGCTTCTGCGAAGAGAGAAATTAGCCTTTTAACAGTACCTAAACATGAATCACTAGAAGAACCGAGAGATTTCTAATGCCAACAGTTGCTATTAATCTTACTGGTCCTTCTTATTCTCATCGCTCAAGGTCTTTAAGTTCTCAAAGAACGATAGGATTTTACCCTGAAATAATCGACACCCAGAGTTCTAAAAGTAAATATATCCTTAATTCTTTTCCTGGATTAAAGTTATTCGGTACGTCTTCAGGTAGAGATAGAGGGATGTTTGAACACCAGAATGTTCTTTATAAAGTAACCGACACAACCCTAAACACAGTCGCATTTGATGGCACTCACACTTCTGTAGGGACTATTCCAGGGACAGGAAGGTGTATCTTTGCAGGAATAGGAACTAATGTAGTTATCGTCACAGGAGGGCGTGTATGGCAATACACAGGGACACTTACTGAGATAACAGATGTAGATCTTGAAACTCCTAATGGTGCTGCTCATCTCAACAATCAAATAATATATGATGGTGATGGAGGCAGGTTTGTTACATCAGATGTAGGTGACGCTACCACAATAAACGGTCTTAATTATGCTGCTGCTGAGAGTAATGCCGATGACTTAAAAATACCTTATGTATTTAATCAGATACTATATTTAATGGGCGATAAAACAATTGAGACATGGTGGAATTCAGGAGTGGGGAATCCTCCATTTGACAGGATAGAGGGTGGAATATACCCGATAGGTCTAGCCGCTATATATTCCGCTGCAAATAATGATAACCACTTATATTTTCTTGCTGATGATAATAAAATCTATCAACTCCCAAATAAAGAGAATATATCAACTATCGCATTAACTCATGAAATTGATTCTTATTTAGTTGTAGATGATGCAATTGGATACTGTTTAACGTTTGAGAACCAGAACTTCTACCTATTAATTTTTCCGACAGTCAATAAAAGCTGGTGTTATTCTGAATCTTCAGGGCAATGGTTCGAGCTCAATAAAGACCGTTATATTGGTAGTTCTTATGCGTACGCATTTAGAAAGAACCTAATAGCCGATTATCGAAATGGGAACATCTATGAACTAGATATAGATACTTACTCAGAAAATAGTGAATTTGTAGAAAGAGTAAGGGACTCTGGGCCTATATTCGGTGAGCTTATGGGCGCATCTGGTAAAAAGATAGAAATGAGCCGTTTTGAGCTTATTATGGAAGTCGGGGTTGGTGGACTTCCATCAACTACAGATAATAGTGAAAACCCTATTATCATGCTTCAATTCTCAGATGACGGTGGAAAAACGTTCTCTACTGAAAAATGGGGTAAAATAGGGAAGATGAACAAATACGTAAAAGTAGAATGGTTTTCTTTAGGCTCATTCTTTGAAAGGATTATAAGGATCAAAGTATCAGATCCAAACTTCATCTCTATCCACTCGTCCTCAGCAGACCTAGAGGCAGGTATATGAACCCACCCCCCGTTCAAGTTCCATTAAAACTGCAAGATCAATCAGATGTAAAACTATTTTTCAATACTCTTATTAAAAGTAATTACTTAGTTTGGTCAAATATAATAACGGCTTCTCAAACAACATTAACCACTTCAGATACAAATACTCCTAATTCAGGGGATGCTACTACCGACTTAATAATAGCAAACCTACAAACGAGAGTTGATGAATTAGAAGCAATCATTATAGCTATAGGACAATAATATGGGAATCAGTTTAAATCCTATCGAGAATTTCGATTCTTTTTTTGGTACTGATCTATCTGGAGAAGGGGCAGCACAAGCTTCAGTAGAAGCAGCAAGACTACAGTTAGAGGGAACTAAATTAGGTATTGCCGAGGTAAAAGCCGGTAGGGAGCAGGCTAGAGCTGACCTATCACCTTTCAGGCAGGCAGGTGTAGACGCCCTTCCAGGGCTTTCAAGCCTTATTCAAGACCCTAATGCTCAAAAGAGCTTTATCACAGATAACCCATTCTTTACTGCGCTGGCAGATGATGCTCAAAGTAGGTTATTTGCGAATCAAGCTGCAAAAGGAAAGATTGGATCTGGAGATACTCCAAAAGCCCTTCAAAACAGTCTTCTTCTTCTTGGAAACGATCTTCTAAACCAGAATATATCCCAAAGGTTTAATCTAGCTACCCTTGGAGCTAATGCAGCAGCAGGGCAAGCCACAGCTACCCAGAGCGCAAGCGCAGGAATATCAGACCTATTCACGCAGGGCGCTAACGCGCAAGCAGCAGGGTTTGTAGGAGCCGCTAACGCTAGAACAAATGCTACTAACCAGCTTCTTCAATTAGGAACCACTGCTCTGTTAGCCTCAGATAGGCGCGTTAAGCGAGATATAGAGCAAATAGGCATGTATAAAGACCTTCCTGTTTATACGTTTAAATATATCTGGAGTGATGAAGAACAAATCGGATTTATGGCTCAAGAGGTTAGAGAGCTATTTCCTGATGCTGTAGTTGAGAAAAACGGTATCCTTCACGTGAATTACGGAGCAGTTTATGCCCATTAATCCAAATATCCCCTTAGGCGTTCAAGGAAGTAAATTCGGAGAACTAATAAGTAAAGGGTTCCAGCAATACCAGCAAGCTCAACACACTAAAAGGGTTGATGAGCAGAATAACGCCTTGCTTCTCCTGAAGCAGGAGCAGGCAGCCCAAAAAAACAAAGATATAGAACGTAAGTCAATTCAGCGCCAATTTGCTTCCACTGCTGTTTCACAGCTACTCCCTGCTTACGAAAATGGTGATTTCGGTACTGTTGAGAAAATAATGACTGATGAAATAACCAGACTAGGAGTAGACAATAAAGAGTCTATTCCTATGGAAGATGCTTTAACCGCTCACAAACAAGACCCTCAAAGGGCTTTTAATGCCATTAAACAGATCGTGTCACAAGCAAGGATGGAGAAGCTAATCCCTCAGCAGGAAAAGGGAAAAAGAGTAAATGCACAGATCCCAGGGCAGTCAGGGATAGTCCCGGCTATTGAGACACCTCAAGGGTTTCTTACAGACCCTAAAACAGGAGCTAGGCTTCCTGACGCTATTAAGGCTCCTTCACGCCAGGAGACTGGAGGAGCAGGGTCTTTAACTGGTTCTCAAGAAGGTAAGCTTATATCTGGAAGCATAGAATCTGAGCAAGCTATTTCTAATACTATTTTATCCATGGAAAGCATAAAAGAGCTTGTGAAAAGTCCTGACTTTATGGGAGGAGTATCTGGAGATATAAACTCTTTAATTAATAGTGGATTACAGCAGATTAAACAAATTACTAAAACTGAAGATATTTTCATTAGAAATCCTGATGGAAAGGTCACACTTGACGAATCTAAATTAGGAGATTTAGGGGTAAAAAATATGGGGAGATTTAGAAGGGCCGCTATTAATGATGATAGAGTTGATAGCGCCGTTTTAGATCTAGCTTATACACTTGCTCAAGTTAGAGACCCTGGAGGAAGATTATCGGATAAGGACGTTGAAGCAGCAGAAAAAACTATAAGGTCTGGAGCAGATAGAGTATCTATTTTAAAACTTTTAGAAGACACACAGAAAAGAGCAATACAGAAATTTAATTCAGATACTAGGATCTTAAATAAACGTACTGGGGGAAATATTCCTCAAATCTCTATTGAAGAGATCTTAGGAAATAAACGTGTTGATACAGAAGACGAAGTAGCCGATAGAATCCTTAAGAAGATGGGATTATGAGAGAGCAATTACTAGAAGCAGTCGTTAGAAGGGGTGAAGAAGATATAAAGGCTCTTCCTCCTGAAAGACGCTCTGGAGCAGTAAGATCGATTATCCAAAGATTATCTGAGAAAACTGATGATGAACTTATCTCATTAGTATCTACTGGTAAAAGGGATATTGATCCTGAATTATTAGGTAAAATTGAAGAATTAAAACCAATGTTAGAAACTCAGGCAGTGAGAGACTCAATTGCCAGGGGAAAATTTTCAGGATTTCCAAAGCTTGAGGGTTTTGAGAATGAAGCAAAATTACAAAGCCTAGGGGTTGATACTAAAAGAGAACTTCCAGCCGGGAGTATTGAATTAGGATTTGGTGACGACCCTGTAAAGGCGGTCTCAAGAGCATTAACTAAGCATTTCAAAAAACCAGTTATCTCTTTTAAAAGAGGGGAAGATATTCTATATCTAGACCCTACAGATAATGTGCTTGTTAAAGCTAATCCTAATATCTTCGGCGCTGTTGGAAAAGCTCTTCCTATTGCTGGAGATATAGCCGGAACCATAGGAGGAGGAGCCGTAGGGGCAGTTCTGACTAAGCACCCTGCTGGTATGGTTGCTGGAGAGTCTCTAGGCTCTGGAGCGCTTACAGGTGGTGCAGAATACCTTAGATTGTACGTAGGTAAAGCCTTAGGGCTTCATGATCTAAGTCATAGCGATATGGCAATAAAAGCAGCAGAAAAGGGTGGAGATGCCGCTATTGCGACCTTAGCGACAGGAGGGTTAATTTCGGCTGCGAAAGGAGTTAATAACTTCCTTAAAGGAAGGATCTTCACCAAAGAAGCAGCATTACAACATGGGCTGACTACAAAAGAAGCTGATGCCGTAATAGGGGAGGTCAATAAAATATTAGGCAAGAATGGAGTAAAAGGAACTTTATTTACGAGAACCGGTGATGTAGTAACTGGATCGTCTGAAGCTCAGGTAAGGAAGAATATTAAACATGCTTCTGATTTTATAGAAAGAGATCTTTCCGATCAAAAAGCATTAGTTAAATCACTTGATATCGTGACAAAGCCTGGGAAGGCAGAAGGTGGAAAAGCTATTCAAGATATAGCGGAGAAACAAATATCAAAACGTATCACGCAGGCAAAAAGCATTGTTTCAGATACAACTCAGAAGCTTGATGATAAGATATCCATATTAGGAAAAACTAATAAAGAGACAGTAGGAGAACCTACTAGAGAAGTTTTGCTGAGTCAGTCTAAAAAGGCTAAAAAGGGTGTTGAGGACGCTTGGCAATCAGTAAAAACTAAAGGTGGCTTTAATGAAAAGACTGAGTCTTTTGGTATAAAAATACCCTTAGGAAAGGAAACAGCAAGACGTAGCGACATAATGTTACGCAGATCTAAAGATGCTGTAACAGATATCACAAAACGTCCAATAGTAAAAAAAGGGTCTCCTGATCTTGCAGACTATAATCGTGAGATATCTGACTTAAAATCAGACCTTAGAGCAGCTAAGAAAAACAAACAGTTCGGAACTATCCAGACAAAAGACCTTGACGATGTCATTCACTCATTAGAAGCTGATAGAAGAACCCATCTTGTCCAGATAGGAAGAGGCGATCTAATTGATGAAATAGAAAAGGCAGAAATTAAAACAGCAAAATTCCATGATGCATTTAATAGAAGTATTGTAGGAAAATTAACAAAGAAGGATGAGACAGGAGTTTTTACGATACAAAGTAAGAAATTCGTAGATACAGTATTGAAGGGTGATACAGAGTCAGCAAAGCAGCTTCTTGATGTAATAGGGACAAAACCATCCTTAGTTAATATGTGGAAAGAAGGTATATCAAATGCATATAAGCGTGATGTAATTGATAAAGTAAAGCCTTTTAAAGTAGGATCTAAGATTTCAAATGAACAGAGAAAAGAGGTAGTATCTAAAACTGAAAGTTGGATAAGCAAACATAGTGATGTTTTAGGGCAATTCTTTACAAAGCAGGAACTTGGAAATATTAAGCAAACTGGCAATCTAGCTATGACTGTTAAAAAACAGATAGCTCAATATAACCAAATTATAAACGGTGCTGCTAAGAAATTCGGAAGAGGAAAGCTAACATCTTTAGATCCAGAGAATCTTGTTAAATTCGTAACAGGTAAATCAGGAAGCTTTTCGTCTCCGACAGGAAGAGGTGTTGAAGCAACTATTAGTAAAATACGTTATGTGAAAAACATCACAAAAAATCATCCTGGAGCATGGGGTGAGTTTCAGAAAGAATATTCAACCTCTCTTAGAAAGACTGTTGTAGATCCAGATTCAGGGTTTATAAAACCAAAAGCAATAAGCGATTGGATAAATAGTCAGTCTGATGAAATCACAGAAGTAATGGGACCAGAATATGCAAAGAATATTAGAAGCATTAATAAAGTCACTCAATTGCTGAAGGAAAAACCAATTTCTTTAGGTGGCGATGAAACAAGGGCTGGAATAATACAGGCAATAAGGAGCGGTGCTGCTCCTCCACTTACTAGAAGAGGTAGAGCTTTCACGGCTGCTGTTATCTTCGATAATAAGCGCGCTCATGATGTTATAGCTAAAGCTTTATTAGACCCTACAACAATGAAGAAAGTAGCTAAATTAGCAGAACATAAAACATTAAATAGAGAAGCTATTGAGCTTGCTGTTTCACTAGGAATTATAACGGAGTAATAATGGCCTACTTACCTATATCAAGAAACCTTATCCAGTATGTTGATGGTTCTGGAGTTCCGTACAGTGGTGCTGTTTTAAAGGCTTACAAAGCCGGCACAGCGACAAATCTGCCTATGGCTACAAGCACAGCCGGAACCACAACTGCTACCTCAATAGAATTAAATTCATCAGGATATCCTGAGATAAACAGTAATATCGTACTACCTTATATTAATGAGGACTTCAAACTAGCTCTATACCCAACACAGTCCGCAGCAGATTCTAATACAGGCGCTGTATGGGTAACTGACAATGTCCCTTTCACTGACTTAGGAACTGACTTTGCAGCTACTGAAACGGGTACTGGAGACGCTTATGAGATCGCTGTGATACTAGTCCCGCCTACCTACACAGCAGGACAAGAACTGTCTTTTGTCGCCTCAGAGGCTAATACAGGAGCATGTTCTTTAAATGTAAATGCATTGGGCGCAAAGTCTATAAAACTGGCAGATGGAACAGACCCTTACAATAATGCAATTGTAGCCAATATGATTGTTTACGTTAAATACGATGGTACTAACTATCAGTTAATGAATCCACGTGTGTCATATATAAAACCATCATTTAGCGTTCATAAAAATGGAGTAAGTCAAACATCCGTTGGAACATCGTTAGAAATAATAACATGGTCAACTGAAGAGTTTGACACAAATAATAATTTTGCAAGTAATAGATTTACGCCTACTGTAGCAGGTAAGTATTTATTATCAGCCTCTTTATATTTTTCTGTAAATTTATTAGGTGATAGTCTTGATGTGGCAATTTATAAAAATGGAGCTCTTTATAAAAGAAGATTATTTACAACCTCGAATGCTAATTCAAAACTGATGACGGTAACGGCGATTGCTGATGCTAATGGAACATCTGATTATTTTGAAATATTCGGTGCTAATATAACTTCAGCCGATACCGTTCAAGGCGCCGCCACTAATACTTACTGGAGTGGATGTAAGGTAGATTAAAATTTACAACCAAGATAAATCATCTTAAATTCCATTCCCCAGTTTTTCCCTTTGGTATTCCAAAGTATTTAATATATTTATACAATAAAAACATGATCTTCATCACACTTAACATTTAAAAACGCAACTATACTAAGGATTATATATGTCTCAACAAGGTGAAGAGATGAACGGACGCAGAGAGATAGATAAGGATACGCCTAGAAAGAATCTAGCGTTATATGCAACGATATCAATACAAGCTCTGGCTTTAGCTGTTACGTTTGGATATAAAGCTAACGACATTGATAAAATATTGGAGAACGATAGACGGCAAGATATGGAAATAAAGGCTGTCGTTACTATTATTGCAGAAAAACATTATGACAAAACAGAACTTGATAGGTTTGTTATTAATCCATTTAAAGATGAAATGAAGGAACTACAAGGAGCTATACGAGAAGTAGGGAAAAGTGTAAATCAGATACGAAACACTCAATATAAGTTTATTTCAGAATATCATATAAAAGCACGACAATGACAGACCAGACATTTAGATTCACTCTACTTTTATACCTTTTTTGGTATAGCGCCTTCCAGGGATAATATCCACGATTTCCCATTCTACTTTCATAATTACTCCTTTTTATTAATCAGTTAACAATTTTAACCTTTTCTCCAACAATTCAATTTTACCTTTCAGTACTATTACTAACTCATTATCCGAATCGCCAGAGTCAATATATTCTTTTAACGCTTCATAGTCAGTTATTAAATCGTTGATAATAGAATCAAAATCCTCTGCATTTTCAGACAATCTTTTCCTGTAATCACTCATTAATTTAACCTCATCTTTATCTATTTGCGCATTCATAAAATCAAAGAATCCTGGTGTTCTATTGCAAGATTTTAATTCATTCCTCATCACTCCTCCCTAATTGCCTTAGCTATAATTCCGGATAATTCATAATCACTTGCATCACAAACAAAAACGCCATGGCATATATTCTCTGCTATCTCCGCATCTTTCTCCTGCTGCTCCAGTCTTGCCTGTTCTATTAATGCGTTCACATAGTCAATTTCATTATTATGTTTAACTGCATTTTTTATATTCACGTTATCACTCCAAACCTTAAATAAATACGCTTTTACTTCCTTCTCTCTCTGACCTCTATGCACCCATCCTATCCCCCAGCCAAGAAAGAGACCTAGTGAGAAGATAAGGATGTAGATCATTGATGTAATGAATTAGCAAGCTTGCTTGCAATTGTATATGCGTCTTCTATATACCTTATCTCGCTTATATCCTCAACTTCTAAATTAAGAATTATTTCATTAACTTCCGATACTATTAGATCAATAAACTCATTTAGCTCATCTTCGAAGCCATCAGGACACATATCAGTAATTTCTTTCCTTTTATCGCCTTTCATATTACCTCCTAGTGAAAAAATTAATATACAGATCATTCAATGTCATCTACTTTCATAGGAAAGCTAACAGTTTTATGAAACATAATAACAAGTTCGACAGCAATCATAACGTCATCAATTCCGGCTATTTTCCTAGCCTCTCCTATGTTCTTTCCGTCTTTTGTCATAGCTGCCCAGAATATTTTTTTTACCGATAACGGTAAGTTCTCTGCTTTTTCGCGTGTTTCTGCCCGTCTTTGTGCTGCTGTTTTAGGTGTCTCAACCACTAGATCTTTCCGTAAGCTTGATATTTTCATTTCTTCTCCTTAGCGCTATAAATCATAAAGATATGCAGTAGCTATTATTTTAGAATCTTCATCTCTTCTCATTAGCACGCGTATTTAAAACGGTATCGGATCATTGAAATCATTTGTATCTGGTGCAACATTTGCCGCTTGCTGTTGTTGATCCATCGGTTTTAATGATATAGAAATAAATGGTTTATTACTGTCATACCTGGAGAGGATTTCAGACAGTAAGCGTTTATCGCTATCTGAAATGTCTTTAGAGAACCAAGCTGACGCCCAGAATCCTTTGTTTGTCTCACCTTTTCCGGTTAGATGCGGATGAGACTGTTCTTTACGGTCTTTGTTTTTCCATAATGCGAACCTATTACTATTGTCATAACTCATGATTTTTGCTCCATTAACTTAGTCATTGATGTTCTCTGCTGGGAATTAAACATTCCCCATAATACAATCTTTTCCTCATTCCCAAATTCGTTCCAAATCTCCAATAAGCCCATAGCGTCCCCTTTAGACAGACAAGATAAGCTTTGATCAAATACATCTTTTTTGATCTGGTTGGACATTTTAATTACAGGATTAGGTGTTGCCCAATCAGGTAAACTGGGCGGAGTCTCGATTACATAGCTTCTTCCTTTCTGCTTGATTGGAACCCATACATTTGGTAAGTCATAGAGATATTGTCCTATTCCCCACAAAACAGCAGCCCTTTTGAAGGAATCAGAATACTGGCCTTTCTCGGCCTCGTAATCAGTTACCCCAGCCCCGTTAGCCTTCCATATCCATTCTGATTCAACCTTAATCCCTACCTCACAGCAGCCTGTAAAAGGATAACGACACTGCCAGTTCTCAGGCCCGCAGACCTCATCTAAGCGCCCCATTACGTCCCTTGCATCAATATATGCTAAAGCAATCCCTTTGCTCTTATCGCTTGTCGTTGCCCCTACACGCCACCTGATAGAATTAACAGGAAAGGGTTTTTTCAATTGCACTAGATCCATTGTTTTCTCCTAGTTTTAGGTTTAACCAATTTACGAAATCATTCATTAAAGGAATGAACTCATTATAATTAATCTTAGTTGATGGATAAACATACATAAAAGCGCTAAATAGCTCTTTTTGATTATACTCATCTACATCAACCTCCTCCATGCCCCATCGCCCTCTGTTTTTCTTGAGCATATCCTGAGTATTGTCTTTATGCGTTCCTAAGAACAAGTGATCAGGATTTACACAAAAAGGCACATCACATCGGTGACAAACACACAATCCTTCTGGTATTTCGCCAACGTGTAATTCATACGATACCCTATGTGCCGCTAATGTCTTATAGTTTACTGTTAAATGGCCATACTTTCCACTGACCAAATAATCAGTCCACAACCAGCAACCTGACTCCGTTACTGGAGTCCATTTTTCATTGAATCTATCTATCAATGGCCTAATTTTAGGCACCATACTTTCCTCCCAAGTCCTTTAAACAGGCCCAGGCTTCCCATTTAAGACGCTCATTCATTACTTAATTCCAGCGTACCGGTAAAGTTTTCAAAATTGTCCATATCCCAATAATCTGATTGTTTGCCTATTGTATGACGTCCTTTACCATGAACGACAAAACCTATTCCTTTAGCATGAACGACAAAACCTATCTTGTTGTCTGTAAATAAAACCACTGATCCGCTTAAAAAGCCATCTTTGATCTGCATTAGTTTAGGGTATTTATCTTTCTCTTTTTCAATTAATATACTTTTCATTGTTTGTCCTCGCATCAATGGCTTGTTCGATTTCGTAAATTAAGATCGGATTTGTGATTTTTTGATCATCTATGTAATACTCGATTTCGTCAGTCTGACGAATCTCAATTGATGAACCATCTGCAAATTGTATGCTATTCATTATCTACTCCTTCAATAGCTAGTTCTTCACAGTAATCAGAAAATAAAATGTACATTCCGCTACCAACTGTAACATCATCATCTTTTTGCATAGATTCATGTATGCTTTCAAGAAGGTTGGAAGTTTCTTCGTTTATCTCAATATTCTGAATAAATTCGATAAAAGTCCCAGAATCTTCAAAATATTCCTTCCATTTCTGAGTAATCAATTCATTTCGTTTCTCTGATTCCATTTCCTTAGTCTCTCTCTGTCTATCCATTATCTCATCATAATGAGGTAGTATTCCTATTGCATCAATTATGTTCATTTTTTAACCCTTTCACATTACCATAATAACCATGTGCTTTTTCAAGCTCTTGCTCCATTGCTTTTATGACATTTTCTCTTAAATTATTACCTTCAGTATGAACGATATATCCTTTCTTATTAAAATATTCAAGATAAGGAATTCCTTTATTATCGTGATGAAGTCCAATGGCTTTTTTTTCTATCCAATTCAATATCTCTGAATTTTTCTGTGACTCTTCTACTTGATAACCTATTTTATCAAGAATATCCTGAAAAGTATCACCATGCCCGTAAGCAAATCCATACTTACTTGCCCATATGATCAATCTTTCTGTATCGTTCATAATAGTGTCACCCTGTTTTTTGGGAACAAAACTACCGAAAATATAGGGAAATCCATTATCTCATCCCACTTGACCTTCTCTCCGTTTATTACTAAAGCTTGGTTCTTGATCCATCGTTTTAGCTCTGAGTTACTAGCCTTCCCTGATCGCTCACGGCTCATAAAATGGCAAACTTTATTTAGGTTCATCAATAATTCCCATGCATTCATACCTACTCCATAATCCTTTCTTGCAAGAGATTTCATATCTTCCGTCAACTTCTTTGCATTCAGTGTTTTGACTTCTCTAACAACTCTTTGATTACTTTCAATTCTTTTTTTCTTTCTGTCTTTCCGCAAATATGCACTCCTTCGCAGTCGCACAAATCTTCTTCTAGCCAAAATTCCATCCATTTCCCTGTTAATTCAAGCGCTTCTACCAATTCAGGAAATAGATTACACATTTTAACTATTGTATTTAAATTATCTTTTGAAAAAACAACAGCAATAGTATCTATATCTGAATCGTATATTTTATCATTTAATTCATCCTTTAATAAAGGTAACTTCATATTCTTCTCCTATAGTTGAGTGTCAGTGTTTTTCTCGAAGACATTCATTGTTTTGCCCTGGTTAGTAATTCTTTAGCCTTTTTTTGTGCGCTCATTAAATAACCATTAGATATTAATTCTGATATTTCCACTAACTCAGGAAATAGATTACATGCTTTAACGATGTATTCTGCATAATCTTTAGAGACGCATTTTATTTCACCTGTTAATATTGGCCGACCGCTATGATACAAACAAGGTGACTCTTGTTCAGGATCGTAATCCCAAACATTCCCATCCCATATCCAATTATTCATATCTCCTCCTATAGTTAGATGGATGGAGATTATCGCGTGACACCCCCTCTCGCCTTGTCGCCTTGTCGCCTTGTCGCCGTTCAGCACTATTAACAATCTAGCCGCTTTTCAGTGCCCCTACTTTACGGCAATCATTAACTTCCGGGTGGCAAGCCGTTTTCAGCCTCATCGTCAGCACGACAAACTGGATTCCGCAATATTTGGATGCCTCCTACTAATTACTTTCCCCAGCAGAGGATGCCACTCGATAATCACCATCCACAGTTCTAATGTATACCATCTGGTATTAAATGTCCAGCACTATTTCAGGATACTTCAATTTCTATCCAGTCTGTGCCATCCCATAATTCTATATACCCATAATTAGAATAGTCAGGCATTAGATATGTATTGTGAAGCATTAAAGTGTAATCAGCTATTGCATCGACGACAGCTTTTGCAGTTTCTAAAGAATCATATCTTTTATCAAAATCATTGACCTTCATTTTTTCAAGGGCTGGATTAAATATTACCCTGTACATAATTCCTCCTTTACATTTAATACCAGATGGTATACTATACTCCTTAATGAAGGAAAAGGAAAGTCAATGTTACAAAAAATGATTGAGGATTTAACTGGCTGGTTGACTGAACAAGAAATAGCCGATGCTGTCGGAGTAAAACAGCCAACAGTCAACAGATGGAAAACCGGAGACAGGAAGACCACCAATCATTTGATTTATCCTAAGGTAGAAGCATTATGGAAAACAGAGAAGAAGAAATCAGAGAAGCGACGATCAAGGCTATCATAGGCCGTATGGCTATCTGTGAAGGTTACGATGCTCAAACACGTCTTGAAATCATTAAGGAATTACGGGAATTATTGGAGGAGACGGTATGATAGCAGAAATGCTAGAAACAATTGTAAAAAATGGCGAATATGTAAAAGAACTAGAGCAAAAACTAGAGAAGTGTAAAGAGGTTTTAGAAAGAAATAAATTAGCCTTAGATGATTGGCTAAACACTTTTGCTTCAGAGTATTGTGATCCTGATCGAGTAGCGCAAGCTAAATCCAGAATAATGCAATATGGGACGGTTGGTTATATTGCTGAAATTCAGCAAGAAAACCGCGCCCTATTAAAAGAAATAGCAGATAAGCTTGATGAACTTAATGGAGAGGACAAATGAAAGAGATAGAGTTTGAAGACATGCTTGGATACGGCTTAGATGGGAAGCCTGTCCATACAAACAACAAAGCTCTGTTTATAGCAACGGCACATAACGTTGCTATTGCCATTAATAAAATTAACGAAATAGTTAGTTATCTACAGGAGCAAGAAAAAGAAAAGATAAAAGGAGAGAAAAATGAAGTACGTAAAAACAGAAACAGAAGAATATATGGATACCGAAGATAATGATCTTTATGATCAACCAATAATAGTGAGGAATGTTAAAGGGTATAAAGGTTGTGATATAGAGATAGAGGCCGCGGTCCTGACATGGGACCAATTAGATCTATTAAAAGCTGCAATATCAATAGCAGAAAATAGATGGAGAAAATATGAGAAAAGAATGTAGGATGAGTGGAAGAAGCAATTCTCACTAGAAAATACGCATAAACCCTTAGGAGAACAGAATGAGACTAAATGTTAATAATCTAATATATACTTTAAAGAATATTAGGCATATTCCAGAATATGCTGAAGAGGTTATTAGATTACCTATCCGTCCAGTGAAGGCTTTACAACCAATACAGGAAGATAATATAAATTATTCAGCGACATTTAAGACAATAGAAATTGTTGCTGTTCGGTACTGTGTTACACAAAGTGATTGCTGGTTAGAGTGGGAAGTTCAATGCTAATATATAAAGTATGTAAGGTTATAGAGTCTTGTGAGACTTTAGATCAACTCGAAGTAGCAGAGGAATATTTGAAGCGAGTTAAATATTATTTAACTCAGTATGAGCGAGAGGCAACAAGGCTTGTTTTTGAGATAAAAGAGAACGAACTGGAGGATGAGTAAATTATGAACACAATACAAATTACAGATAAATACTGGGTTTTGTAATGCAATACAAACGCAGACATCATCCTACTTCAGGATCAACAAAATGGAGTATTAGAAGAAAATCAGCAGGTGACGGAGGTTTTTTAGATTGCCCATATTGCGAAAATGTTTTGCATTATATTAATGGTGAGATAGATCACATAGACCCTTGGGAAAAATCTTTTAATAACAGGAAAAATAACATGGTATTAGTATGTAAAGAATGCAATACAAAGAAAAATCGTAAAAGTTTATTGCAATGGTTAATAGAAGAAAAGATAGCGCCAGAAAGTGTTTACAATAGGCTTAAAAAGCTCAAGAAAAAGATTCCACAAGATATGCTAGATTATCTTGGATATGAATAAAGATGCCTCAGAACGAGCCGCAAATGGCTTAGAATTGAATATTAGTAAAAGCTAACAGGAGAGAGTGATGAGAAATAATTTAAAGAAATTTAGAAATGAAGTCAATATAACATTACAAGAGTTTGCTGATATGTACGGCGGCACTAAAGCAAATTGTTGGAATTTAGAAGAAAACAGATCGAACCCAACCTTATTGACCGCCTATGCAATAGCAAAAATTTTAAATAAAACTGTTTATGAAATATGGCCTGATGAAACAGAAGTAATAGAAGAAACAACTATTGTAAGGCGGATAAAGAAAGGGACCCCGAAAGGTCCCTCAGAGACTAGACCAAAAGGAGGAAATGGTCTATAGTAGGTATGCGAACACCTGAATTGATATTAGACCATTCAGTCAACAAATTCAAGTATTCGCCGCTCTTTAACAGGATTTGGCGCGTTAACCAGAATCCTTACACTTAAAGTCCTTAGTTTAAAGGAGGTTTATATGGGTTGGCCATGTGATTTATCTGTAGATGACTACTGTAATGATCCAAGGTGTCGCGGTGGACGCGAATGTCAAGCCTGGTTATGCGCCCCTAATGACTATCAAGGCAACCAAGAGACGGAAACCAAGAACTTGGGAACCCCTCATGACGATACACCCCACGGTCATGGTGGACGACGCCAGAGTGTTACTGAGCGTCAAAAGTAGCGGGTTTATATAGGTGGAATGCAATGGCAACCATTGAAGAAATTATCAAAAAAGTCAATAACGGGGAGATTGTGAAATTCTCTCGTAAGTATTGGCCTAATTTTCAAGATTACTTAAATTTCATGGTATTAATTTTAAATGCAAGATGGTAATTGATGATGATAATATTCTTCTTGGCCCGGAGCAGATACAAGGCCCAAAGCAAATACGTTAACAGGGGTAAAAATAAACCCAAGCTCTCCGTAGCCGGAACTTGGTCCCGTGATGCTCGAGAGAGTTGGTAACGCCTTAAAGGATTAAGGTTCTCGAAAGAGAGGGGGAAGATGAGTACCATGTCGAAAGACATTGCCAGACAGGCGGCGGGATCTGAGGTGGATCACGGGGGAAAAGTTACAGTTATGTCTGGAGGAAATATGTACATATATGTTCTAAGGAAAAAGGCTAATTCAAATGCTCCGATCAAGATTGGCAAGGCAAAAGATCCAGTAAAGAGATTAAAGGGTCTACAAACCGGAAATCCAGAAAAACTAAGGATTATCCATTTAGTGAAATGTCGTAGCGAAATGCACTCTCGGTCTATTGAGCAGGAACTTCATAGCAGGCTGAAGAAATATAAAATGACTGGAGAATGGTACAAGTCTGGCGCCTTGGGTAAGTTTAGAGAAATATTGGATTCGATGAATTATTTTGATCGAAAAAGGTATGAGCCAGCAACGAAAGGTTGTTGGACTTTATGACCCTTGGGTAGATATGTCTTAAACAAAGGAGAATATAATGGAAGTAGTGTTAGTCACTAAAGGTATTAATGACATAGTAGGTTTTGCGACTGTAAAGGTATTTAATAATACGATGGCAGCGCTAGACTTTATCGACGAGGTGAACACAGGTAAAAAAAGAGAATGGACTGAAGCCATAATGATTGCTCTTGATGAAGAAGTAGAGCTTCTACAGCCAAGCTACTTTATTTAAAAAATAGGGGAAGATAATGAGTAATTATAACAAAAAGAGGATAACAATATGCATAAACCAAAACAATTAGATAAAGGAATTGTTGAAATGTGGTGGAACTCTGTTAAAGATAATCAATATTGGAGTGGCTCAATAGTTAATCTCACTTGGAATCAATTGTGGGATGAAGCAAAAGAGGAACTTTATCAAATAGCCAATAAACTGGAGGAGTTAAACCATGCCACCAAAAACAACTAAAGCGCGGATAATGGAAAAATACATTAAAAATTGCTTAACTTGTTCCTATTGGATTGGCGATAAAGATAAAACTTTATTTAAAAAATAGGAGAAGATAATGAGTAATTATAATGTGCATAAAGAAACATTTTTTCAGTCTGCCGATGATGGGGTGCCTTCAACATGTTATTGTCTAAAATAGGATAGAGGAAATCGATAAGCAATACTTAATAAAATGTGGGAATTATTTAAGTGCTAAATGAATTAAGTCTATTTTCGGGAGCTGGCGGAGGGTTGCTTGGCACCAGCCTTTTAGGGTTTACTCATGTCGGCTATGTTGAAAAAGAAGAGTATAATCAAAAAATTATAGCGCAAAGAATAAAAGAAGGGTATTTAAATGCTGCACCAATCTACAACGATATCGAAACATTCAATGATCGGGGATACGCCGACGAGTATAAGGGCATGGCTGAACTGGTTACAATTGGATTCCCCTGTCAGCCACATTCAACAGCGTCAAGAGGAAAGAGTCCAAAAGATACTATGTGGACTCATGCCGCCGAAACCGTTAAACGAGTACAGCCTACATTCGTGCTATGTGAGAACGTATCAAAACGGGCAATTGAAATGGCAGAGAGAGACCTACACGCAATGGGTTATTTTACCAGAAAGACTAAAATCTCCGCGAAAGACTTGGGTGCAGACCATAACAGAATCAGATATTGGTTACTTGCATACACCGACCACGAAAGCGAATTATTGTGCGGACAGCATGCAGAAATGGAAAAGCTGCCTCTTATACAAACGAGTGTTTGGGAGACCTTCCCCGATTATTCAGGAATGGTTGATGGGGATGCCAATAGGGTGGACAGATTTAAAGCCGCTGGAAACGCACAAATACCAGCAATGGTTGTCGCAGCATGGTATACGCTAACAATACCCCAGCTTGGTTAGATATACATTAAACAAAAGAGAGGTTATTATGAAAATATCAATACCTACTAGAAAGCTTAAAGATATAGGGGAACTTGATACCATGAAATTATTACCAACGGTCGGAAGAATAAGAGCAGGAATGAAGACTATCTGTGATAGATGTAGAAAGCCTATTGAAGACGAGTTTTTTATTGCTGGCTTCAAGAAAGGTTTTCCGAACATGAAATTTCACGAAACCTGTATCAATAAAGATTAACAATCTATTATCTAAAACAGGAGGGAATAATGCACAAACCAAGACGATTAGAATTAGCTGAAATACTTGACCATAATGGTTGGTTTGACGATGAGGTATTACTTGATCATTACAACAATCTAATAGAGGTAGTTAATAATCTTGTTGAATCACATAACAATGATATAAGAAATTCAGGCGCGGTAATATTATTCGAGGAGGAGTGATGTTAGAATTTAAAGAGGCAGCAAACAATAAGTGTATGCTAAGGGTTGTCCAATTAGGACAAGAATGCGCGATCGGGATGATTGATATAAATGACTATGGACATGGGATAAGATTTTATCCGCTTGAGGGTTCATATTCTTCTGGCGATTTAAAGCAAATAGCCGATAAACTAGATTCTTTGAATGGTCATACAGATGGATTAAACTTTGGAGAATGAAATGTTAGAAGTCTTGAATTTTGAGAAAAAACAAAGCAAAAAAGAACAGGCGACAGAAATAATACAATTCCTTAACCTTAAAACGGGCAGACGATATAGGCCGACGCAGGTGAATTTAAATTTTATTTATGCTAGACTAAAAGAAGGATATACGATAGAAGAAATAAGAGCTGTTATAGCAATGAAAGTACGTGAATGGCAATACGACGATTTAATGAGTAAATATTTAAGACCAGCAACGTTATTTAATAACGTAAACTTTAATCAATATGCAGGAGAATTAGGTGAAGACGTGTCCTGATTGTGGTAAACGATTAAAAGAACTACAGACTACTTGTATCTGTGGTTGGACGGAAGTTGTTAAGGAAACAAAAAAGTTATGTTTGTGCGGAGATATAATATTTAAGGAAGGTAAATGTTTTTCATGTTACTATCCTTCAACAAGCAAAGAGACAAAACAAAGATTACATTTTAAACTGCTGGAGCTTAAAGAAAAATACGGATTAAAATAACCTTTCCAGTAAATAAAAATATTCTATTAGACAGACAATAGAACAAGCGGATATTATAATAAATATTCTAGGTTTTAATGATGAACAGCCACGTACAAGAATACAAAAGAAAGATTTGGCGTAACCTTGGAAACATGAAGGAAATAGTAAGCGCTTCAAATGACAAATGGACAACGGCAAAGTTTCTTTGGAGGCTTAAGACGGAAATGGGAGTAACATTTGAAAAAAACAGAAGATCGCAGGCACTGCATAGAGTGTAATGGGTATATTCGTAATGAATATTTCTATGATGCATGGGTAAAAACTTTAGGAGGGTATATGTCAGGCAGAAGCCGGATCTGTGTAAAGTGCGAAAAAGAGAACTGGAATTGGGTATGGAGAATATTGTCTAATGGATAATGCACAATTAATAAATCAAGATAGCGGTGACTACGAATGGTATACTCCGCCAGAGATATTGCAGAAAGTAAGAGAATTATATGGCGTTATTCAATTAGATCCAGCATCCAGTGAGCAAGCAAACAAAATAGTTAAGGCTGTAATGTTTTATACTGAAAATGGTCTTGAGCAAAATTGGTATGGTGATGTTTGGATGAATCACCCATTTAGCAGAGAGAATAATCCTTTATGGATCAATAAAGCTGTATCTGAATATGAATCAGGGCGAGTAAGACAATTAACTTGCATAACTTATGCTGCAACATCAGAGAAATGGTTTAAACCATTAGTAGTGTTTCCACAATGCTATCTTTGCCCAAGGACAAATTATTATCTACCAGACGGAACAAAAAAGAAGGGGGTAACTAAAGGGTCTGTGATAACCTATATGGGACAGAATAAAGACAAATTCCGTAAATTATTTAAAGGTTATGGGTGGTTTAAATAATGGATAAAGAAAGAAAACAGCGCACTATCCTACAGAACAAAAGCCTGCATAAATATTGTGAGTTATTGGCCGAAGCCTTAAACGATGCAGGATACGAAATGAAAGCTGTTCTCGCCGTAAAGCAAGTCGATATACCATGGAATAAAGACAGAGTAAAAGGCGTGCTCTGGAAGCCGTTACAAGAGGCTATAACAGGAAAGGAATCAACAACAGAACTTAACACCGTAGACCCGTCAGAGATATATGCTATACTCGATAGACATATCTCTCAAAACTTTGGGGTCCACGTCCCTTGGCCATGTGAAGAAAGTTTATACAGAGGAGATTATGATGTTTAAAAATAAAAGATTACAATACGCAGAGAAGAAAGCCGATAAGCTATCAGAATCTAATGATAGATTGGAGAAGGAAATCGAATCTTTAAGGGATGAAAAGATAAAACTCCACGAAAAGGTGGAAATCCTCAAGGTAGAGAAAAAGACCAGCGAAGAAGACATCAAGCATATGATGAGAAAGAAAGAGGAAATGCTTGAGCTTAAATTTCAGAAAAAAGAACTGGAAAATGAAAAGAAGAAAAATGATGAGGTAGCTAAGGTTAAAGATCAATACCGTGACAAGCTTGAAGTCAGGCTTGAGACAGAAGTTACAAATATCAAGGAAATGTATGGGCAAATTCTTGAGCGTTTACCTAATGTTAATGTGAAGATGAAAGGGGAAGTATGATGTCAGGTGGTCTTTTAGATCCATTGTATGGCGGACAGGCACAAATGGGCGGTTTAAATTCTGCTAGTATTATAGGCGAATATAAGCAAATGTCACTTATTATGGGCCAATATAAGAAAATGTCACTTGCGCAAGCGATGCGAAAAGCACAAGAACAGGCGTTTGGGTGGCCAACTATGGCGAGAGACTATGCAGAAGAAAAAGTAAAGCCTCCGCAATCCTTTCGTGAAGAACTCCAATCAGAGATAGACGAATGGTTAAAGTAACATGGGAAGTCAGATATGAAACACTCTTGTTAGAGCAGGCTAGTAAATTATTGGAGACCACAATATGAACAACAATTTAAGTACAGAAAAAGTGGAAATGGAGACAAATCCAAAAGCCATAGAATTAATTATTGAAGAAATATCATCACAAGTGGATGGGCTTCAACAAAGCGTAAAAAGATTGGCTGACATTGAAGAAAGATTACAAGGGCCAACTCCAAAAACTCAAACGGAAGATATGTGTGAGCCTTCAAACGATTATTTAACAATGTTAAATAATCAAATCGAAAATTTAAAAACTGCTAATCGAGCAGCAGAATATATTATAAATAATATTGAGATAATCTTATGAAACCACAAATAGATGAAAAACGAATTAGGCAAATCAGATATAACCCTGAACTAGTTAAGTGTATCTGGGTTATTATATTCGCAACTATTTTCTTAATCGGAATATCGGAGTGGCCATGCATTCAATAGAAGACATCAAACGGACTATCCCTCAGCATTGGCGACAGGCCGCAACGGAGTACGAGAAAGGAAACGAAAAGGAAGCGTTAACCTTAATCTATATGGGGATAGATGCTGTAGACATATTAAAATCAAGAGAAATAGAAGCTGCTAGTTCTGTTAGCGGAATAGGAGAACAAGATTATTTCTAATATGAAAGAGCAGGGCTTGTTAAAAGATGATGTTGTAAAGATACTCCTTGAAGGCAAGCAATATAGGCAGAAAAGTTATTGAGGTAGAATAATGGACACATGGGATACACTCAGTGCTAAAATATTCAGAGAGAATATCGAAGCCTACGCGATATATTGGAGGGAGCGTGAGCCTACAGAAATTCAAATACATCAGATCGAAGAAAGCCCGGCAATCGGCCAAAGGCGAAGACTGTCTGATGAATGGCCCTAGCTGTAACTATAACCCGGAAACCACGGTATTGTGCCATAGCAACAAGCAATTGCATGGGAAGGGTTGGGGAATAAAGGCAAGTGATGAGTACAGCTTCTACGGCTGTTCAGGGTGTAATATGTGGTTTGATTCTGTGTCTGCCCCAGAAGAAGAAAAAGAGCATTATTATCAAATCGCTCACGAAAGAACACAGGAAAAGTTTAAGGAGAAAGGATTATGGGAGGTTGTGATAAATGGTAATTATAGGAATTGATCCGGGAGTTACCGGAGCTATAGCCTTAAGATGGGAAGGATATTATGAGGTTTATGATATTCCATATACTGTTGCCGACAAAAAAGGAAAACGTAAACAAGTGAATCCGGTAGCGTTATGGGAATTGTTAAAAGTTCAAGCGCCAAATCGCACTAGAGTTTTCTTGGAGAAGACGCACGCAATGCCAAAAAACGGGGTGATTGCCTCGTATTCTCAAGGCGATTCAAACGGCTGTATAAGATCTGTATGTGCTTGTCTCGGTTTTCCAATAGAGCTAGTAACACCTCATGCATGGAAGAAATATTTTAAACTCGGAAAAGATAAAGAGGTAGTGAGAGCGAAAGCAATAGAGGTATTTCCAAAAGCAGAACTACATTTAAAAAAACATCACAACAGAGCTGAGGCATTATTAATAGCTCAATATGGGATGGAAAATGAAACCTGAATTACCAGAAAGAATATGGGAGCCAACTCGGATCATTGAGGTGGATGGGAAATATGGCCGGGAAGACTTGCAACTATGGGCCTCTCGCCCTGCTACGTTGCAAGACCAAAGTGACAGACGGGAATTTCTGAGGAAATGGGATGAGCGGAAATGAGCTAAAGCAAAAAGCAAATGAATTTTATGCTAAGGAAATATGGCAATCCAATGTTAAGAAGCGGGTGTACCTGGATTGGCGAGACTTATTTACCACAGAAATAAGGGGTATTTTTATTGGTGAATATGATAACCATACTGACGGTAGAGAGTTTTTTCTCGATGTTATCCAAAGGCTCAGAGAATATACGAAAGACTACGCTATTCCCACGAGCATGCAGAACATGACGATTGATTATGAGGATGAATAATGCTAGATAACATAACAGAAGCTGTTCGGAAGACTAAATGCGATTGCGTAACAAACTGCGGAGACGATCCACGTGTAGAAAGAGGAGAGGTTGAACCATGTAATATGAGGAAAAATATGGCAGTTTCAATTATGCTGGATGAGCTTGGAAAGATTGTCATAGAAGCTGCTCGATTATGGTCAAATAAGCCTAGTCTATCTACTCTGCGCAACCTCGATGAGGCCGTAAAGAGGTATGAAAATTTTCTGGAGAAGCAATTGATTGGGAGGAATGATGGAGAATACTAGGTTAATTAAAAGCTATGTTTTCTATAAGGATAAATGTTGGTTTGTCAGTACTATAGACCGTGATTCATCAGCCCTTTATGGGGGGCGGTATGCAGAGACCTTAGTTTGGGAATATAACTGGGACAAGGCTGAGAGAGGAAAAATTGTTGGTCAGGCTGACTCAGTATGGGGAGATATTTCAGCACATACGAATATGTGTGAATTAATATTCAACACAGGTGAAACAGATTTAGAGGAGGAATAATGGATGATCACATAACATCAGTAGTCTTAGGGAAGATAATAACCAGAGCGTCCGCAGGGAAGGTTAAATATGGCGTAACAATGGAGCGGACAGACCTTACAAGAAAGGAATGGTTAAATCATGCTCAAGAGGAAGCAATGGATTTGTGTGTATACCTAGAAAAGCTAATACAGGAGGAATGATGGATAAATTATATTATACGCAACCGGTGAATAATGGAGAATGGATATCAGTTAAAGAGAGATTGCCAGATAAGAATGATTATTATATATGTATATACATAGACGATGAATCTGATCGAATGACAGATATTATGTTTTATAATAAAGGTATCAGGAAATTTATTGGACGTTTAGAAGTTGGTGACGCAATGTATGGGGATGAGGTTACTCACTGGATGCCCATACCATCACTACCGGAGGAGCCATGAAAGACGAATCTATGAAAGAATTAAATAAAATGATAAGGGCATTTATTAATGATAATCATGGGAAAATAATCACTCATGCAGGAATGACTTATAAACTAAGAGTTCTTGCACAGAGGGCAATGAAATATCAGTTTGACAAAGGCAGATCATTTGGAATGAAGGCGCGCAAAAATATAAGCAAGATTCCTAGATTTTATACTTTAAAAGACCTATCCGAAGAATTTGATAGAAACTTGAGTACGGTATATACGAGATTAGGATCCGGCCTAACTTTGAGAGAAGCATTAACGCGGCCTGTTGAGCCAAAAGACCATGAAGAAAAAAGGGTTTATTATGGAGACTAGAGAACCTTCAACACATTTAAACAGAGGGAAGAAGCCTGACGACAAATTAGAGCGAATATTAGAGCCGTGGGGGCTCTATCGGCAAAAGGGTGTCGATGGGCTTAGCTCTAAAAGAAAGTCACCCCTAGAGGGTTTCAATTGCCTTGAAACAGAGTTAACAGATCATATAGACAAAAAGAGAAAAGCGACAATACGTGAAAATTTAATAGAAATTGGATATGGGAAAAAGAATCTTAATTATTGGGTGGAATTTTTTTATAAGATATGGAAGTATGGAATTTATGAGTTAAAATTCCCAAAAGAGACTTTGTCAGCCAAACCATCAAATCCTTTGTATAACGGTGACAAGAGATATTCAAAAATAAATATAATACTATCATCCATTAATAGTCATTATTATAATATTCTAATACAGAAATATGAAAACTTATGGGAAATAAGGGATTTTCAGATAAATTGGGGATGGTCAGGAAGCGTTGCCAGAAATAAGTTAAAAAGGGCGAGGGCAGCAGCCAAAAAAGCATTGCGGGAAAATGGATATAAAGTTTGACAAAAACGTTATATAGAGCTATATTTTCATTAGAATTTCCATTCCTGCCTGGGAAATTGTTAGCCGGTGAGATCGTTTACAGCCAATTGTACGATTAAGTCTCAGAAGTACGGCGTTTTATTCAACTTTACGAAACAATCGTAAAGTAGTACAGAGTTTGATGTTGTGGCGGAAGTTGCGGAATAGCTCACAGGACGCCATTTTAGGAACAATGCAGGTTGGTGACCGCTTTAAAAGATGGTATAGCGAACTGTGACGGCACTTGATAGGCCAACGATATCAAGCCAACATCAAATACCCTAAGGATTGCGGATACGCGGTCGGGTGGGTTGCGAAGGTAAAGCTTCGCTTTGAGTCCCTGCCTCAGTAGTTTGTAGGGTGGAGGCGGCGGTAAAGCGCGCCAATTGAGGTACCAATGGTTAAATGTCAAAACGGTTAAAATCCGTAGACAGCCTTGACCGTCAAGCCCGGCGGTATATAAACGGGTATGATGTTATTATGTTCCCCGGTAAACTAGCTGCGATTTGTCATCGCATTGATGGGATAACATAATAGGTAGGATTAATCCATTAACATCAAACCTGACCCCGATGGTATACGGGGAACTAACAACCAAAGAGAAAGGCCCTGATCCGGGGCGGAGCAGCTAGGGCCTCCAACCCTAGGGAGAGAGCAGAAAGGCACCTGTCTCCACTGTTCTAAGAAGGCTATGTGGAAATAGCTGGATTGGGACAGAGGATAATATTTAATTCACAGCATATGTGGTAACAAGTTTTTATATTGCGTACTGAGTCCCGTTACATAGTACGCCTAGCGTGAGAAACCTATGGTTAATATAAAATATCCACCGTTGAGATAAAACGCGCAGCAGGTAATGACCGGAGAGTAATCGTCCGGGGCTAAAATATCTCTGTAATACGGTGGACCTTAACCCTGATAGTCGTTACCTCGGTCGAGCTATCAGCGGTAACAACCGAGGGCGGAATAGCTTCCAGAGACAAAAGCCACGTTGGTGAGAGGCCAAGACTCCACCGTAGGGTAATCCGGGCTAGCATAGCCAGTTGCTCT
>JGI24023J19991_10000050_pt1 | contig 67566 bp, 58 predicted proteins | sample Cruoilmetagenom1_FD_19991 | JGI IMG/M metagenome (IMG submission 19991)
AAATTATGACCAGCTATGTTGCTTTTCATGAATTGAGTGACCAGCACATTACACTTGATCAAATGGTGGTGATCAGCGAAAAAGCCTGGCGCATGGACGGCTCCCGAACTTTTCTCGAGGTCAATAGCCCGGCCGCAGTCAGAGATTTGTTGATAGGTATTATTATTCAGTCGGGTAATGATGCCAGCGTAGCGTTGGCAGAACATATCGCCGGTAGTGAAGCCAGCTTCATAGACATGATGAACCATTACGCCCAACTGCTGAATATGGAAAACACCCATTTCATGAATGCAAGCGGACTGCCTGATCCCCAGCACTACAGCACGGCTTATGACATGGCTCTCCTGATTCGGGCAATCATCACAGAGTTTCCGGATTACTATCGCTGGTACAAAAAAACGACATTTACATACAATGGGATTACCCAATCCAACCGAAATCAATTGTTAATTCGTGATAGCAGTGTGGACGGCGTCAAAACCGGTCATACCCAATCCGCGGGGTTTTGTCTGGTGTCTTCCGCCGTACGCGATAATCGCCGCCTCATCAGTGTTATGATGGGCACCAAAAGCGATGAAGCCCGAATCAGTTACAGTGCGTCTCTGCTCAATTACGGGTTTCGTTTTTTTGAAAACCACAGGCTTTACGCACGTAACGACAAGCTGGTGGAAGCCAAAGTCTGGCAAGGCGCTGCTCAAAGCGTTCCTCTCGGAATCAGCGATGATATTGTTGTATCCATTCCAAGAGGACATTATGAGAGACTGAAAGCTTCCGTACTTCTGCCGAAAACTGTCGCAGCACCCGTTGCCAAAGGCAGTCAGATTGGATCCGTCATCATCAAGCTCGGAGACACACCTCTGCTACAACAGCCTTTGATCAGCATGGCTGAAGTAGAAAAGGCAACTTATGGCGCAAATTCATTGACAAAGCAGCACTGAGACCTGGACTGATCGGCAAAGTGCCGCAACAGCCTTTCTGGCAGGCTGTTGGAATTCAATATGTGACCGTCAACCAAGGAAGCTCTGAGCAAATCATGAACTCGGTTCTTACGTCCCTTATGTCCAGCTTCATTGTGTTAAATCTTCGCAATAGCCCTGCTAACCCGCGCAATTTATCCCTCGAATCTGAACATGGGAAATCACACCTGAGCTTACCTAACAACCCCTTATCAGAGAAATATCTATGTGGATGAATCATAAAAACCCAACTGAATATTTGATCGCTCTATCCCTGTTAGCTGGGATAGCATTATCGTGGGGACTGCACCATACTGCATCTGCCCTCCCTTTACCCATACCTTCTGCGCCACCGATCCAGGCCCAAAGCTATGTGCTTTTCGACCCGGAAAGCCAGCAGTTATTAGTTCAACAAGCGCCGAATGAGCGCATGGAACCTGCCAGCCTCACCAAAATTATGACCAGCTATGTTGCTTTTCATGAATTGAGTGACCAGCACATTACNCTTGATCAAATGGTGGTGATCAGCGAAAAAGCCTGGCGCATGGAAGGCTCCCGAACTTTTCTCGAGGTCAATAGCCAGGCATCGGTCAGAGATTTGTTGATGGGTATTATTATTCAGTCGGGCAATGATGCCAGCATAGCGTTGGCAGAACATATCGCCGGTAGTGAAGCCAGCTTCATAGACATGATGAACCATTACGCCAAGCTGTTAAATATGGAAAACACCCATTTTATGAATGCAAGCGGACTGCCTGATCCCCAGCACTACAGCACGGCTTATGACATGGCACTCCTGACCCAGGCACTCATCACAGAGTTTCCGGATTACTATCATTGGTACAGCAAAAAGACATTTACATATAATGGAATCACCCAATCCAACCGAAATCAATTGTTAATTCGTGATAGCAGCGTGGACGGCGTCAAAACCGGTCATACCCAATCCGCGGGGTTTTGTCTGGTATCTTCCGCTGTACGTGATAATCGCCGCCTCATCAGTGTTATGATGGGCACCAAAAGCGATGAATTCCGTATCAGTTACAGTGCGTCTCTGCTCAATTACGGGTTTCGTTTTTTTGAAAACCACAGGCTTTACGCACGTAACGACAAGCTCGCGGAAGCCAAAGTCTGGCAAGGCGCTGCTCAAAGCGTTCCTCTCGGAATCAGCGATGATATTGTTGTATCCATTCCAAGAGGACATTATAAGAGACTGAAAGCTTCCGTACTTCTGCCGGAAACTATTGAAGCGCCCGTTGCCAAAGGCAGTCAGATTGGATCCGTCATCATCAAGCTCGGAGACACGCCTCTGCTGCAACGTCCTTTGATCAGCATGACTGAAGTAGCAGAAGGCAACTTATGGCGCAAATTCATTGACAAAGCAAGACTGAGACTTGGACTGGTCGGCAATAATGAAATTTGAACCTTATGTGCATCTCAACGGTGCGCTTGTGCCTTCATCTGAAGCCAGAATATCCGTTTTCGATCGGGGATTCCTGTTTGGTGATGCAGTCTATGAGGTCATCCCCGTATATCAGCGGCGCATCGTTTACTGGCACGCCCATCTCGAGCGGCTCAATCGCAGCCTTCAGTCCATAAGGATGCGCAATCCCTATGACGCAGAGCAATGGGAAACCTTCATCGGTGAGCTCGTTGCACATCATCCGGAAAGCAATCAAAGCGTCTACATCCAGGTGACTCGCGGCACGGAAGGAAACCGACACCACTTGCCTGATATGGATATCTGCCCCACCGTCGTTATGTTCAGTGCACCTTTGCCGCCCTTCAGCGCCGAAAATGCGGCAAAGGGACTATCCGCCATCACCACCGAAGATATCCGTTGGCAATATTGCCATATCAAATCAACCAATCTGTTGGCGAATGTATTACTGCTGATACACGCTCACGACGAACAGGCCGAGGAAGTGATCCTGCTTCGCAATGGCAAAATCACCGAAGGCGCCACGAGCAATGTCTTCATCGCCAGAAACGGGAAACTCATGACACCACCCCTCAATGACAGCATCCTGGCTGGCGTGACCCGGCAGGCGGTTTTTCGCTCCGCCGCCAAGGCACATATCCCGTGCATAGAACAGGAACTTTCCCAAAAGGATTTGATTGATGCAGATGAAATCATGCTCAGCAGCACCACGCGGGGCATCAGACCAGTGTTGTATCTCGACGGACGATCCGTTGGCGATCACAAACCGGGCCCCATCTGGCAAAGGTTGATGCAACCATTCGAGAATGAATTAACCCAGGCGCTCGAAACCGGAACCTATGAATGATGGATGCCGATAGACTGGCAATCATGCTGCCAAAATCGGAATTGCATCTGCATATCGAAGGCACCATGGAACCGGAAATGATGCTGAGTTTCGCGGCGCGCAACCACGTCGATTTGCCCTATAAAACCCCGCAACAGGTGCGCGATGCCTATCAGTTTGATGATCTTCAATCCTTTCTGAACCTCTATTATCTTGGAACCCGTGTTCTGAAAACCGAGCGGGATTTTTACGAATTGACCATGGCTTACCTGCAGCGCGCTTTTAACGATCATGTGTTGCATACCGAGATTTTTTTTGATCCGCAAAGCCATATGCATCGCGGCATTCCTTTTGATGTTGTGATGCAGGGCATCGGCGCAGCTCTTGAGGACGGGAGACACCAACCCGGAATCAGCAGTCGGCTGATTATGTGCTTCCTGCGTGATCTTGGTCCTGAAGATGGCATGCTGACCATGGAACAAGCGAAGCCTTATCAGGCTCAAATCACTGCCGTTGGTCTCGATTCCACGGAGTTGCCCTACCCGCCGGGCCGGTTTCAACGCCTGTTTGACCAGGCCCGCGAACTCGGATGGTACACAGTCGCTCATGCAGGCGAGGAAGGTCCGGCACAGTATATATGGGAAGCTATTGACAGGTTAAAGGTCAAGCGTATTGATCATGGCGTCCGCAGCGAAGAGGACCCACAATTGATCGAGCTTCTGGCCCGGAAACGCATCCCACTGACCATGTGTCCCTTATCCAACGTCAAGTTGAAGGTCTTTCCCCGGCTGGAGGAGCATAATCTTGTGCGATTGTTGCATGCAGGCATCTGCGTATGCATCAATTCCGATGATCCAGCCTACTTCGGCGGCTATATCAATGATAACTTTCTGGCATGCCGCCGAGCGCTGAATTTAAGCGCTCAAGACATTATTTTACTGTGTCGAAACAGCTTTGAGGCCGCTTTTCTGGATCAGGCTCAACGCATGAAATACTACCACATGATTCACACCATAGTGGGGGAAACCCAAAATCATAGTTCGGATCATGATTAACCCACACCCCACCGGCGCGCTTCTGGATCCAGGAGTCTCGAATCGTGATCCATCCAATGCCCGCCCCAGGACTCAAGTTATTTGACTATTCAGATAGCTGATAATCATATTTAAAATATCTCACCAAACCTCGGGACTGCAGGCAAAAAACGATACCTTGGAAAAAAGGTCAATATGCTATCCTGCACACCTTATTTATTGCTTTTTGAATCCTTTTCCATCTAATAGAATAGAGTATTTCCAATCCATAAATGCGTCTAAAGAAGCGCACCAAGGAACCTCTGATTAAGTCATGAACCCGGTTCTTGCGTCCCTACTGGCCCAGCTTCATTGTTGACAATCTTCGCAATAGCCCTGCTAACCCGTGCGATTGTCGCCTCGAATCTGACATAATGAATCACCATATACTTCCTCCAGACTTAATCAGAGGTTCCTTAAAGACAACCTGTTAGCCGATATTCAGACTAACAGGTATTGGACCCAGACAAACAGCTGATGCTCGCGAAAAAGCATTGGTTGAACACTTCGGTAAAACAGCTGTTAAACAAAATGGATACCTTGGAATTGAAGACTCTGGAGCAACATTCATTACGATTTCGCTTGGTTAACGAAGCACATATTCGCCCCTACATACAGGTAAAACTACCCTGCCGTGCCTCTCACCTTGCCTTTACCACCCGAAATATACCCCTGTCTCATGAACATACTCACATTAAAAAATTATGTGAGCATTACGGTGTTGTACCACCAGTGGAAAATAGTAAACACTATTCTGAAAACTTTCGTGACTTCCTTTTTAAGTGGGAACGCCATAATGAATTCTCGACCTATACATTTCTCAGGCAAGATGAGGAAAATATTCCTTTTGACAGACCCGCGATAAAAGAGGTCCCGGAAAACTGGCTGGCTGAATTAAACTATAAACTATTGGTCGCATTACATCTGGTTATACTCCCCCGCACGACGACACCACCCACTCAAACAGATCTCCATCGATATTTTAGCGCCGACAGCCTTGTAGGCAGCTCAGTTATCGATGAGGCTGCTTTAGTCTGGACAGATTTTCGCATCCATAGCGATGGTTTTAGCCGCATGCTAATCCTTGACCGAAGCCTGCACGCCAGACAAACTGGCCGCCTATTACAAGAATTGCTTGAAATGGAGTCTTACCGAATCCTTGCCTTATTAGGTTTTCCGCTAGCAGAAAGCTTAAATCCAATGCTTGGAAAACTGGATCAGCGATTAACCCGGTTATCACGTCAGATGGTTTCCATCAGCACTTTGGAGGAAGAACATTCTCTATTGAGTGAATTAGCTAACCTGGAAGCCGAAATTGAAAAACTAAATTCAGAAACTGCTTATCGTTTTGGAGCCACACGGGCTTACCATTCAATTGTTGAACATCGAATAGTGAACCTAAAAGAAGTTGAACTGGGTGGCCTTCAAACACTATCAAGTTTTCTTGAAAGGCGTTTTCTGCCAGCAATGAACACCTGTGAATCAATCTCATCTCGACTGGAACACCTGTCTAGACGCGTTGCCAGAGCAAGCCAAATTTTATCAGCAAGGGTTGATTTAGCCCTCGAATCCCAAAATCGTGACCTACTGCATTCCATGGACAGAAGGGCCCATTATCAATTCAGATTACAAGAAACAGTTGAAGGCTTATCCATTGCAGCCATTAGTTATTATGTTGTTGGGCTGGTTAACTATGTTTTAAAAGGCATTGAATCTGCTGGGTATCAAATCAACCCAGAAGCAGTACTTGGCGGCACTATACCCATTGTTATCGCTAGCGTATGGTTTACTGTACGGCGAATAAAGAATAAAATAAGTAAAAGTAATCCTTCTGAATAAGCTCACCTTACCCTTAACATCAGCCCTGTCTAACTAAGGAAGCTCTGATTAAGTCATGAACTCGGTTCTTGCGTCCCTTATGTCCAGCTTCATTGTCGACAATCTTCGCAATAGCACTGCTAACCCGTTCAATTGTCGCCTCGAATCTGAACATAATGAACAAGCAACCTGCTTCGTCCAGACTTGATCAGAGCTTCCCTAACGAAAAAATAAAAAAGCATTGATTCAACCCGCAATTTTAGCGCAGCATCTCAGTAAATCTTTTGATGGTCATGAAGCGGTGCGAAATGTCAGCTTCAGCGTGACTCAAGGTCATATCTGCGGACTGATCGGCGGCAATGGCGCCGGGAAAACCACGACCATTGCCATGCTTCTCGGCCTGCTGATTCCTACCCGGGGCAAAGCCTGCATTCTCGGCGTAGACATGACCCGCCGCCGCCACCAGATCTTATCAAGAATCAATTTTTCGTCTCCCTATGTTGACCTGCCTCAGCGTTTAACGGTAACTCAGAACCTGACTGTCTATGGAAGACTCTATAATGTGGTCGATCTTGCACGACGCATCAAGGAACTGGCTGAAGCATTGAATTTGCATGATCAGCTAGGCCAGCCTTATGGCAAACTTTCCGCGGGTCAAAAATCACGGGTGAGCATAGCCAAAGCGTTGATCAACAGACCTGAAGTGCTCCTGCTCGATGAACCCACCGCCTCGATGGATCCGGAAAGCGCCCATCGTCTGCGCCATCTGCTCATGGATTACAGGAAGGAAAACGGCCTGACCATTTTAATGACTTCGCACAACATGTCGGAGCTTGAAATGATGTGCGATCATTTGATCGTTCTCGACCATGGCAGAGTGGCAACCCAGGGATCTCCCGGTTCCCTGATAGAACAACATGATTGCAGCTCTCTGGAACAAATGTTTATCAAGCTGGTACGCCAGACCCGCTGATTTCCCTGGTCATCCTTCTTTCCGGGCTTGATCAGAGGTTCCTTAAGCCAATTGGTGGAAAACAAAGCATATTGACTTCCTGCCCCTGAGCACAAATCATGCGCCAGCCTTATTTTATCCAGTTTATTCTCCCTCTCCCCGAACAATCTTCATGGCCCAAAACACACACAAATAGCATCATAAATGCGTGAANAAATAGTGTCNTAAATATATTGCCGACTTAAAACTTGACTCAATGATTAAGAATGTTTATTGTGAACTTGTGGGGAATAGTGGAATAATGTGGTAGATAATGCGTTTTCGTGGAATTCACCCGGCGTCAGTGGATGAAAAGGGAAGAATAGGCATCCCGGCACGCTATCGTGCGGACATCATCCTTGAAAGTGGTGGAATGGTCATGCTGACGATTGAACCGGACGGCTGTCTTTTGCTCTACCCAATGCATCATTGGGAAGAACTTGAGCTGAAACTGAGCCACCTGCCAGATTTCGACCCGGCCACCAAAGCCTGGCAAAGGCTTCTCATCGGGCACGCAACAGAAGCATCTCTTGATAAATCCGGAAGAATTTTGATCCCTCAACCACTGAGAGAATATGCCGGGCTTGAACGTCAGGTTGTACTGCTTGGGCAAATGAATAAATTTGAGCTTTGGAGCCAGAATCTATTTGCCACCGAGCGTGAACGTTGGCTTCGGAACATCCGCCCATCGCCCGACATCATCGAGCGACATTAAATACCGATTAAACCCTGCCTTACTCAAGGTTAACCCTTTCAGAACAAACATACCATGCGCCCAAACAATTTTCCTGACGATTTCACAACCACCCCAAACGGACCAAATCATTACCCGGTGATGGTCGAGGAAGTCGTTTCCGCCCTCATTACGGATCCAAATGGTTGTTACGTGGATGCCACTTATGGACGTGGAGGTCATAGTTCAGCCATATTGCGTCAGCTCGCGGATAAGGGGAAATTGCTGTCCATGGATAAAGATCCTCAGGCTTTTACCGCATCACCGCTCAAGGATAGTCATAACCGACTGGAACTGATACAAAGTTGTTTTAGCCAGTTGCATGAGCAAATTCTGCAACGATCATGGCAGGGTCGCGTCCATGGCATTTTGTTTGACCTTGGAGTCAGTTCACCCCAGTTTGAACAACCTGAGCGGGGTTTCAGTTTCAGGTTTGACGGCCCTCTGGATATGCGTTTTGATCCTGCGACAGGAATCAGCGCGGCAACATGGATTAATAGCGCCAGCGAAAAAGAAATCGGCAATGTATTAAAAAAATATGGTGAAGAACCGGCGTATCGGCGCATATCCCGCGCCATTGTCGAGCAACGCACCCAGACGCCGATTGAAAACACCAGACAACTGGCGGAACTGGTAGCGCGCGTGGCACGCCATTCCAAAAGAACGCATCATCCGGCTACCCAAACCTTTCAGGCCATCCGCATCCATATTAATCAGGAGTTGGAAAATCTCGATAAGGTTCTTCCACAGACGCTGGACTGCCTGGCGCCAGGAGGCCGACTGGCCGTGATCAGCTTTCATTCACTGGAAGATCGTGCAGTCAAGCGATTTTTACGCCACCAGTCTCATGGGAAACAACCCTGGCCGGTCACACCAGAGCCTTCCAGAATCAGGCTGATAGGTAAGACACAAAAACCCAGCGCTGGAGAAATCGCTGTGAACCCAAGGGCAAGAAGCGCCATTTTAAGAATAGGGGAAAAAATAAAATGAATAGTCTGCGCATCGGGTTGCTGGCACTGGTTTTCCTGACCATGGCTTTCGCAGTCACTCTCGTTTCTCTCAGGCATGATCAGCGTGAGTCATTCCGCGCCTGGACAATATTAACCCGACATGCCAATACGCTGGAAGTGGAATGGGGTCGGCTTCAACTGGAATCAGCCAGCCTTCAACGCCCGGAACGCCTTGAGACCTATGCACGCCAGCAGCTTAACATGTATGCTATCAATGAAAACGCCAGTCCGGAAAGATAAAACGCATGATGTCGCCCCATCCAGATAAAAACCCCCGCTGGCGTCACTATTCGCTGAAGCTCCTGCTTTTTGGAGTTTGCGGCGTACTCCTGGGTCGTCTGCTCTATCTGCAGGTATGGGAAACAGAGCATCTTAAAACGCGAGGCTACTCGGCACACTTGAAAACTTTGAGTCAAGCCCTTCCTCGCGGCGATATTCTTGACAGAAACGGACGCATTCTGGCTATCAGTACACCGATTTCATCAGTATGGGCCAATCCACAAAAACTGCTGAGCGAGAATGAAGATGTCGAGCAATTGGCGCGATTATTGCGCATCCCCGAGACGCAACTACGCAACAAGATTCAAAAGCATGCCGCTCGCCAATTCATTTATCTCAAACGACATATCTCCCCCGCCATGGAAAACGCCGTCCAACAGCTCGGGCTGAGAAATATTAATTTCCAGCAGGAATATCAACGCTATTATCCCGACGGCGATATTCTCGGGCATGTCGTGGGTTTCACCGATATCGATGAAAATGGTCTTGAAGGGATCGAGCGGACTTTCAACGATCTGCTACGGGCAAAACAAGGTTACGCCTATGTAACCAGAGACAATGCCGGCAAAGCCGTCGACACCTTCAAGCCAGGCATTGACGGTGTCAAAGGAACCGCCATTCATCTCACCATTGACAGCAGAATTCAATACCTGGCTCAGCGTGAACTTGCTTCAACCTTTGAACACCACCAGGCCGATAGCGCCGCCATGATCATTGTAGAAGTAGACAGCGGCGATATACTCGCGATAGCGGTTCAGCCCGGATTCAATCCCAACAACAGCCAGGAGCGCAAGAGCGAATTATACCGAAATCGGGCCATCAGCGACGTTTTCGAACCCGGATCGGTTCTCAAACCTTTTATCGTAGCCATGGCGCTGGAGGCTGGTACAATCTTGCCGGACACCACGATCAATACCAGCCCGGGATACTGGCAGGTGAATGATCGTACCATCAGGGATTTACATGATTACGGTGAACTCGATATTTCCGGTATTTTATCGCGTTCCAGCAACGTGGGTATCAGTAAAATCGCCCTTGAACTGCCCGGATCTCTGGTATGGTCCAAGCTTGACGCGTGCGGCTTCGGTCATTTTCCAGGCGCGGGATTATCAGGCGAGCGTTCCGGATTTTTACCTCACCACAGTCAATGGTATCCGACCACACAAACAAGCCTGGCCTTTGGTTATGGACTTTCCAGTTCCCTTTTTCAACTGACCCAGGCCTATATGACCATCGCCACCGACGGCATCTCGCGACCTCTGCGTCTGATCAAGGACGCAACGCCCGGGAAGGGGGAACAAGTATTTCAGCCTAAGGTCATAAAGACAGTGCGCACCATGCTGGCCGATGTCGTTGAAAACGGCACCGCAAAGCGGGCTATTATACCTGGGTACCGTATCGCGGGGAAAACCGGAACCAGCACCAAAATTCACCAGGGTGGCTACCGTCGAGGGCACTATACAGCATTGTTCGCAGGGATGGTTCCAGCGGAAAACCCCGAATTACTGGCCGTCGTCATGGTGGATGAACCCAGGGAGAACGGCTATTATGGAGGAACCGTCGCCGCACCCGTATTCGCTCGGGTCATGCCCGAAGTACTGCGTTGGCTTCATGTCGCCCCTCAACCTGCCCCGGATAAAATTATGGCCCAAACCGGAAACCCGGAATGACCTGCATCAGCATCCAGCGTCTGCTTGAAGGGTTATTGCCGCAGAAAGATTTACCGCCTTGTGAATTGATGGTTAGGCACGTAACGGCAGACAGCCGACTTGTTCAGCCTGGCACCTTGTTTCTGGCGCTCCCCGGTTCATCCCAACACGGATTTATGTTCGCCGAACAAGCCGCGCAACGGGGCGCCGTTGCCATCGCCGTTGACCCAAGAGGACTGCCTTCGGGTCTGCCTAAAGTCGAATATATACCTGTCTGGATGATACCTGGCCTGGCTTCGCATTCAGGATTGATTGCAAGCCGCCTTTTGGGTCACCCTTCACGCAAACTTTGGGTCGCCGGTATTACCGGCACCAATGGCAAAACATCCTGTGCCCATTACATCGCCCAGATCAGCCCTGATCCAATCGGACTGATCGGAACTATAGGCGCAGGAATGCCTGATGCCATGACCCCCTTGTCTCATACCACTCCCGATACCACCGAGATCCACTACTGGCTTGAACATTGCGCCAGCCAGCATGCCAAAGGCGTGGTCATGGAAGTATCCTCCCATGCACTCGATCAACAACGTACGCAAAACGTTTGTTTCGATACGGCTATACTGACCAGCATCCAGCGCGATCACCTCGATTACCATGGAAGTATCGAACGATATGCCGCAACCAAGATGAAGCTGTTCCAGCAACCTGGGCTGGCATCCGCGATCATTCCCGCGAGCGATCCCTGGGGACCGCGATTCAATGAACTCAGTACCTCCATTCCCAAGCGGATTGCCTATGCCACTCGCAGCGAATTCAAGCCGCTTCAGGCATGCGCCCACCTGATCACGGAAATCACCAGATCGGATGAGAAGGGGATAACGCTGAGTTTTGAAGGCGACTTTGGTACGGCACAAGCCGCAGTCCCTCTTTTTGGCGCCTTCAATGCCATAAATCTGACCACCGCCATTGCCACGCTACTGGCCAGGGATATAAGCCTTATGGATATCCTTGCCCGCTTGCCGCGAGTGCGCGCCGTGCGCGGTCGCATGGAAAAACTGGGTGGAGCCGGTTGTCCCAACGTAGTCGTGGATTTTGCCCATACCCCGGATGCCCTGCATGCGGCTTTGCTGGCCTGCAGAACCCATTTGCGCGGCGGCAGGTTGTGGTGCGTTTTTGGCTGTGGAGGAAATCGGGATCAGGGCAAAAGATCCGTGATGGGCGCGATAGCCGCCCGATGGTCGGACCAGATCATCATCACCGATGACAACCCTCGATCCGAACCACCCGACGCCATCACTGCACAGATCGCCGCAGGCCTCATGGGGAGTGAAAAACCGTGGATGATTGAACACGACCGGTTCCAAGCCATCGGACGCGCTATTTCCGAAGCCGGCGCCAATGACGTGATTCTTGTAGCGGGCAAAGGTCATGAGAATATTCAGGACTATGGAACCGAGGCAATCCCTTTTTCAGATCAGCTTACGGTGCTGTCCCATCTTAAAATGCGGGACAATATGGCATGTTGACGATGAAACTGAGTCAAATCGCCGCCATCTGCGGCGGGAAACTGTATGGAGCGGATCAAATGATCCAGGGCGTATGCATTGATACGCGCCAGGCTTCGGATTCCTCGCTGTTTTTCGCCTTCAAGGGAAAACATATCGATGCGCACGATCTGCTTGAGCAACAGTATGAATGGGGTGTCGGAGCCGCTGTCGTCGAGCGGGTATTAAACATCTCTTTACCTCATATCGTGGTCAAAGATGTGCGCGATGCCCTGTGGTGCATCAGCGCCCACTGGCGTCGGTGCTGGGATCCAGTCATAATCGCTGTTACCGGAAGCAACGGTAAAACCACGGTCAAGCATATGCTTTCGTCGATACTCGCCCCTATGGGTCCTTTGCTGCATACGAGCGGCAATCTTAATAATGAGATTGGGGTTCCCCTGACCATTCTGGCGCTTGATCCAGGGCATCATTATGCCGTTATAGAAATGGGCGCCAATCATCCCGGTGAAATTGCCAGACTCTCCGCCCTCGTTGCCCCGCACGTGTCAATTGTTACTGGAGCTGCGGCGGCGCATCTGGAGGGGTTCGGCACCATTGAAGGGGTCGCAAAGGCTAAAGGTGAAATCTATTCCGGTCTGCCTTATACCGGAACCGCCGTGATCAATGTCGATGACAGATTCGCTGAATTATGGGAAAATTTGGCTTACCCGCGGCGTATCGTGCGTTTTGGACTGAATCCGGGAGCTGATATCCATGGAAAACAGAACCACGCGTCTTTTATTTTACATACGCCTGCAGGAGAAGCCCGAGGAGCATGGCATTTCCTGGGACTCCATAACTGGCGCAATGCTCTTGCCGCTGCTGCGGCAGCCTACGCCATCGGAGCTGCGCCCGAAATTATAGCTCGTGGGCTTTCAAGCTGTTATCCTGTTTCCGGGCGTTTGAATCGGCTTCCTTCACGCCATGGCGGGGTATTAATCGATGATAGCTACAATGCCAATCCGGGTTCGCTCAAGGCTGCGATTCAAGTGCTTGCGAATCAGCCAGCTCCACGCATACTGCTGCTTGGAGACATGGCTGAATTAGGGAAAGATGCCGAACACTGGCATCGCAAGGCGGGACTATGGGCCAAAGAGATGGGCATTAGCAGTTTATGGACGACGGGAGAACTTGCCTGTTTAAGCGCGCACTCCTTCGGAGGGCGCGCCCACACGTTCAAAGATTCGGGTACTATGGGTCGGTATGCGATCCATCATATTCCTGCTGGCGCAAGCATTCTGGTCAAAGGTTCACGGTGCGCTCACATGGAAAGGGTCGTCGAATCCTTAAGGGATCAAAGCCAGGTTGCGAAAGAATTATGATGGTTGTGAAATGATGGAACTCTCCGTATTAGGTGCGCCCTGGCCAGTCGGTCTGCGCGCCCTGGCGGCTGGGTGGACGGCTTTTGGATTAACCATGGCCAGTCTTCCCTTATGGATAAGCTACCTGAATAAACGCCAACTCCAGCAACCCATCCGCAAACTTGGGCCGCAACGACATCAGATCAAAGCAGGCACCCCGGCCATGGGAGGTCTGCCGCTCATTGCTTCCATCCTGGCTGCAAGCTTGTTATGGGGTCAATGGCGCCTTGCCCTGTTATGGCCTTTGCTGGTTATGGCAGTCTATGCCGCCATTGGAGCGTTGGACGATATGCACAAGCTATCCACACGACACACCGATGGTCTCTCGGCCCGCAGAAAATACCTTTGGCAGACCGCAGCAGCACTGATGGCTGCCACGCTGTGGTTTGGCGCACAACCGGAGCATGCCGGGCGGATCCTGTTGCTGGTGGGTCCACTGTGGATACCAGTTGGCATCGGCTTCATTCTCTGGGCCAATCTGGTCATCGTTGGCAGCAGCAATGCCGTCAACCTGACCGACGGGCTGGATGGGCTGGCTGTTCTATGCACCATTGCCGTGGCCTGCGGCTTATTGATTGCCGCTATCATCGGATTCCATCTATTGCCGGATCATCCTGCACTTTCCTGGGCTTACAGGCCTGGAAATCGGGAAACCTGTATTTTATGCAGTTCCGTTATCGGCTCCGGCTTGGGTTTTTTATGGTTTAACACTTATCCAGCACGAATTTTCATGGGCGATGTGGGTTCATTGGGCTTGGGCGCATTGCTTGGCGCCATCGCCCTGGCGCTGCACATGGAGTTGCTGCTTGTCATCATGGGCGGTGTATTCGTAGCGGAAACACTATCTGTCATCCTGCAGGTCGGCTGTTTCAAGCTAACCGGCAAGCGTATTTTTCGCATGGCGCCACTGCACCATCATTTCGAACTTAAAGGCTGGCCAGAAACCCATGTGGTGGCGCGTTTCTGGATCATAAACATGATACTCATCAGCACAGGACTCTTTCTTTTATGGTTGAGACTTTATGGATCAAGTTAGGCACGCCTTAATAGCCGGAATGGGTAAAAGCGGGCGAGCATGCGCACAATTCCTGCTTGAGCGCAACTGGCGGGTCGGTGTAACAGATACGCGTTCCAGGCCGCCACAAGCGCTATGGTGGAAAAACCACCTGCCGGAGATTGCCGTATATCCAGACTGGGGCACCCTTCCTCTCAATCATTTTGACATGATCGTCACCTCGCCCGGAATCCCGTGGGATGATCCGGTACTGGAACAAGCACGCCATAACGGCATATCTGTGATGGGAGAACTGGAATTGTTCGCCCGCCAAATCAAGGGGGAACTGATCGGTATTACAGGCACCAACGGCAAAAGCAGCGTCACGGTTCTTCTCGCGCTGATGGCCAAATTTTCAGGCGCCCATTTTAGAGCAGGAGGAAATCTGGGGCGACCCGCCATTGATCTGCTCAATTTGCCCCGGCCCGATCTTTACATCCTCGAATTATCCAGTTTCCAATTGGAAAGTTGCTGGAGCCTGAAACCAAAAGTTGCGGTTTTGCTTAATATTACCGAGGATCATCTTGAACGTCATGGCGACATGCATGCCTACGCACGTATAAAAACAAATTTTTGCCGCCAGGCTCAGCATGCCATAATCAATCAGGATGATCCATGGATTCGCGACGCTAAAATGGAAGGGGGACACTTTATCCCTTTCAGCGCACAGACATGCCTGCCCCAGGCCAGAGCATCAATTGTCAGCCACGGCGGCGCCCCGTGGATCGCCACGGATGGCAAACCATTGATAGAGTTGAGTAAAATCGGAGTGAATGGGATGCATCAGTGCAGCAACGTGCTGGCCGCCGTATCGGCGGCACTGATCATGGGTTGGCCCGGATCCGCTATCTGCCAGGCGCTGACGCTATTCAAGGGACTCTCTCATCGTATGCGCTCGATAGCTACGATAGAAGGCGTAAATTATATCGATGATTCCAAAGCCACCAATCCGGCTTCTACGGTAGCAGCCATGGGGCAAATGGATCAACCCTATGTACTCATTGCCGGCGGCGCATCAAAGAATTCCGATTTTACGCCGCTTCTGGAGGCTGCGAACGAAAAACTGACAGGTGTGATCCTGATGGGACAAGAGGCACCCCGGTTAGAGGACATGTTTAGCCACCACTCGCGATTGTGTATCGTCCGCGATATGAAAGAAGCCGTAGACCAGGCGCACCGATGGACGACACCGGGAGAAGCGGTTTTACTATCACCTGCTTGCGCGAGCCTGGATATGTTCCGAAGTTATGCTGAACGGGGTCGTATCTTCACCCAGCATGTCAAAAGAATAACAACCCCCGTCTTGACCAAGGCTGAATGCCTATGAAACCCGTCACCTTCTCCGCCACAGCGCATCTGACCAGACGCTGGCAACCGGACAGCATCATCATCGGCTGCGCACTTGGTCTTTGTTGCTTTGGACTGGTAGCGGTTGCATCTGCTTCCATGCCTATCAGTGACCGCGACTTCAACCAGCCCCTGATGCTGTTCTGGCGCCAGCTTATCTTTGCCGGCACCGGCATTCTGTGCGCATGTGCTGCCTTCCAGATTCCCACGGGGGTATGGCGTCATTGGCGGATGGTCATACTTGTGAGCGCTTTTTTTCTTGGAATTATTGTGCTGATCCCGAGTATAGGGATCAGCGTTAATGGCAGCCGACGCTGGATAGACCTAATGTTTCTGCGTCTTCAAGCCTCCGAGTTGATCCGCTTATTGCTCATCGTTTATCTGTCGGCTTACGTCGACAAATATCATGAGTTGTTGCCTTCAAACCGGATGGCATTTTTCAAACCGGTCTTCATCCTGATTCTTGCCGCCACGCTGTTTCTGATGCAACCAGATTTAGGCGCCGCCGTTTTGCTGATCACCACCGGCATCCTTATGCTTTTTGTAGCAGGAGCACCCCTATCTCTGTGCCTGTCCTTTGGTGCAGCAGGAATCGCGGCGATCGCGGTGCTGATTGTCAAGACGCCCTATCGATTCGAACGACTGATGGTGTTTCTTGATCCATGGCAAGATCCATTCGATAGCGGTTATCAACTCATTCAGTCCATGGTCGCAATCGGTTCAGGTGGCTTGTCGGGATTAGGACTGGGGCAAAGCATGCAGAAATTGTTTTATCTGCCAGAAGCACATACCGATTTTATCTTTTCAATCATAGCTGAAGAAATGGGTTTGTTCGGCGCCACTTTTCTGATTTTATGTTTTCTCCTACTGCTATCGCGAGGATTGACGATAGCGCGCATGGCAAGCGAACGATCCTGGGCTTTCGGCGCCGCGCTGGCTTATGGCATCAGTATCAGCCTGGGTTTACAGGCTTTTATCAATATTGCCATGACCATGGGGCTTCTACCTACCAAGGGTTTAACTCTCCCTTTTATCAGTTATGGTGGCAGCAGTCTTATCATGACCTGGCTGATGATCGGACTGCTGTTACGTGTTCACAAGGAGTGCGTCGATGAGTACTGATTCCGGTGAACAGCCAGTCATGATCATGGCGGGGGGTACCGGCGGTCATGTTTTCCCGGCGCTGGCCGTAGCTGAACAACTCAAGCGCCGAGGGATTCCTCTACTATGGCTGGGTACGCGTAAAGGGCTTGAAGCTACGATCATTCCACCTTTGGGAATTCCCGTGATATGGCTGCCAGTGCATGGTTTGCGTGGCCGCAGTATTCAGCAATGGCTCATTGCGCCGTGGCGAATTGGATGGGCGGTGATCAAGGTCGCTAGAACCCTTCGGCGCGAGCGCCCCTTGGCTGTTCTCGGCATGGGAGGCTATGTTTCAGGACCGGGTGGCATAGCCGCGCGCCTATGCCATATACCGCTGATTATTCACGAACAGAATGCCCGACCCGGATTGACCAATCGCATTTTGTGCCGAATTGCCAATCGCTGTTACACCGCTTATCCCCAGGTCTTTCCGGACCGATTGGTCACAGCCATGATCGGCAATCCTGTGCGCAATGAAATTGCCGAACTGCCATCACCGGAACAACGATGGCGCGAACGCACGGGATCCATAAGAATCCTGATCCTGGGTGGCAGCCAGGGCGCAGCCTGCCTTAATCGTATCGTCCCTGTTGCGATCGGCGCACTGAAACCAATGGGACAATTCCTGATCTGGCATCAGTGCGGCAAATCCCATGAGGAACCTACGCGCGAAATTTACCGATCCCTGAATCTGGAAGCCCAGATCGACCCTTTTATACACGACATGGCTTCTGCTTACTCCTGGGCGGATATCGTCATCTGCCGCGCCGGCGCACTAACGCTGGCGGAGCTGGCAGCCGCCGGACTCGGCGCCATCCTGATACCCTATCCCTATGCCGCCGATGATCATCAGACATTGAACGCCCGATGGATGGTCAAAAGAGGCGCCGCATTCATGATATCAGAGTCCGAATTGACCCAACAGGAGCTGACGCAAACCTTACGCGATAGAGTATCTGATCGCCTGGAACTGTTGAACATGGCACAATGTGCCCGCAAACAGGCCCCAATAGATGCTCAGGCCGAACTGGCAAACGCATGTATTGAAGCTGGAGAAAAAAAATGACCATCGACCAACACGCACAGGCTTCCTTCACCATCCCCATGGGAATGCTCAGCCGGATACACTTTATCGGTATCGGCGGCAGTGGCATGAATGGTATTGCCCATGTCCTGTTAAACCTTGGCTATCAGGTTTCCGGTTCCGACCTGCGCTTCAGCCCGCCCGTGCGGGCATTAGAAAAACAGGGCGCCACAGTTTATGAAGGGCACAACCCGTCTCATGTAGTAAACAGCGATGTAGTGGTGGTTTCCTCTGCCATCCCCGATAATAATGTGGAATTAAGAGCCGCCCGAGACCGCGCCATCCCGATCGTACCGCGAGCGGAAATGCTTGGAGAGTTGATGCGTTTCCGCCACGGAATCGCCATAGCCGGAACCCATGGAAAAACCACGACAACCAGCCTCATTGCCAGCATACTGATCGAAGGCGGTCTCGACCCGACCTTTGTGATTGGTGGCAAGCTCAACAGTTGCGGGGGCTACGGACACCTGGGCAAGGGGCGCTACCTGGTCGCTGAAGCCGATGAAAGCGATGCTTCCTTTTTATTTTTACATCCTGTTACCGCAGTCGTCACTAATATCGACAGGGATCACCTCGATACCTACGGCGGAAATTTTCAGCGACTGCAAACAGCTTTTGCGGCCTTTCTTCATCAATTGCCTTTCTACGGATCTGCCGTGATCTGTCAGGACGATCCTGTACTGCGCCAATTCCCTTCCCGGGTTAATCGTCATTGTTTAACCTATGGCATTGAGACACCAGCCATGACACGCGCCAGCAACATTTCATTCCACGATCAACGCGTTCGATTCATGGCCCATCTTCCGCATTGGGAACAAGCCCTTCCAATTAATCTGAACCTCCCCGGGCGTTATAACGTACTCAATGCGCTTGGCGCATTAACGGTAGGCGCTGAATTGGGTCTTCCCAGGACAACGTTGCAGTCGGCTTTATCCAGCTTTGCTGGGATCAGTCGGCGTTTTCATGTGCGGCGCATCCAGGACGAGCGGATTCCTGCCGCGTGGCTGGTGGATGACTACGCGCATCACCCGCGAGAAATCGATGCCGTTATGGAAGCAGTACGAGAAATATGGCCGCGCAAACCAGTGACCATGGTCTTTCAACCGCACCGCTATTCCAGAACATGTGAACTTTTTGATTCCTTTATTTCCGTGCTGTCGCAATGTGATCGTTTAATTCTATGTGACGTATACCCGGCAGGTGAACCCCCCATGCCAGAATATGACAGCGACCAACTAGCCCATGAAATCGAGAAACGTACTGGCAAAAAACCTTTCCGGGTCACGACTCCACTTGAGGCTATGATCCCTTTGCAGGCGCGTATTCAATACGATGACGAAATCGTGCTGGTATTGGGGGCAGGCGATATTGCCCAATTGGCAGAACATTTGAGTAAAGACTACAGAGCTGTGGCATAAAAACGATGAATCAATCCAGCCCAAACTTGATCTGGCGCGAACAAGTGCCTATGGCACGCCATCTGACATGGCGTGCAGGCGGTAAGGCCCGAAACTTTTTCATTCCGCTCACACTGGAGGCGCTGCAAAAAAAATTATCCCACTGGCACAGCAGCCAGTCATTGCTCTGGTTAGGCGCGGGCAGCAATCTTCTGATCCGCGACGGCGGCATCGAACAAACCGTTATTGCCTATAGAAGAGCACTTGGATGGTTCAGAATTGCCGGACAAGGGGTGTTTGAGATTGGCGCCGGAGTTCCCTGCGCCAGAATCGCCCGCCGAACCGCCGATCTTGGTTGGAGTGGCTGTGAATACATGATCGGGATTCCCGGATTGCTCGGCGGGGCACTGGCCATGAACGCCGGCGCCCATGGAACACAGACTTGGGATCATGTCGAAGCCGTTCAGGTTATGGATCGATGCGGTCAGATATACTGGCGTGATGCGAATGAATTCCAGCCTGGTTATCGACATGTTTCCAGGCCCGATAACGAGTGGTTTATTGGAGCAAGGCTGGTTCTGAAACAAGGGATGCCGACAAGCATCCACGATCGCATCATTCAAATTCTCTCGACACGCCGCAAATCACAACCCATCGGTCAAGCCAGTGCCGGTTCAGTTTTTCGCAACCCGCCTGGTCACAGCGCCGGAAAATTAATAGAGGCAGCCGGCCTGAAAGGCAGGTCTTTTCATCAGGCGCAGATTTCTCCGCATCACGCCAATTTCATCATTAATCATGGCGGCGCATCCGCCGATGCCATTGAATTTTTGATCCATTTGGTGATAAAAGAAGTCAACAGAACTTCTGGCATTGATTTACAGCCTGAAGTGCATATTATGGGATTACCCGCAGAGCAACGGACAAAACATCTATGATTGCGATATGATAACCCAATGAAATCAAAACATCCCGGACAACAAAAACGAAGCCTTGGGCGCATCCATACCCTGGTGCCCTGGATCGGCATACTCTTGCTTTTTCTCATCATCCGAACACAAAAACCTGGATGGATAGATGTGCAGGAAACAGGCGCGCAAATGACCGCCGATCAAATCAGCCTCATTATCCGCAACGAAATGGAAGCACATCACACCGGGCTTAGCGCCAACAGCATCCGATCCGTTCTGACAACCTATCCATGGGTAGCCGATGCCGATGTGCGCCGCATCTGGCCCTATGGAATACGTATTAATATCACGGAACATCAGGTTGCGGCGCGCTGGGATGAAGTCGGCTGGATGAACCTTCGAGGGCAGGTTTTCGCCGCGCTGCATGATTTGCCAAACCCACCGCCAGTGCCAAAGCTCACGGGCCCGGAACAGGCTAAAGCATATATTTTGGCACAAAGCCTTATCTGGGGTGATATCCTGTCTGCCCATAATCTTGAGCTGGCACACGCGCATATGAACAAGGATAGAAGCTGGAAGTTGCGGGTCAAGCCTCATATTGAAATCAGAATGGGCAGTGATATGGAACACAATACGACTCAGTTATCCTCATTTCTGGTACACAACTGGAGTGATTTGTCCATGCGCAAAAACAGCATTCAATATATTAACCTAAACTATCCAGACGGGTACGCAGCTGTTTCTTATAAAGATTCGGCGCCGTTAAGCAAGGAGGCAAGCTCATAATGGCAAAAAAGGGGGAAATGCGGTTAATTACAGCGCTCGATATCGGGACAAGCAAAATTGCCGCCGTAGTCGGTCAGCTTGACAGTGATGGACATATTGAAGTGATTGGGCTCGGAACACACCCCACCACAGGTCTGAAAAAAGGCGTTGTAGTGGATATAGAGTCCACAGTGAATTCCATACAAAGAGCGATCGAGGAAGCCGAACTGACATCGGGGATTTCCATCCGCTCGGTAACGGCAAGCATCAGCGGTAATCATATTAGAAGCCTTAATTCCAATGGTGCTGTGGCTATCAGCGGTACCGAAGTCCATGCAATTGATGTGGAAAGGGTGATCGATGCGGCGAAGGCTGTCGCCATCCCCAATGACCAGATGATCCTCCATATTCTCCCTCAGGAATATACCATTGATAATCAGGACGGTATCCGAAATCCCATTGGCATGTCCGGGGTCCGGCTTGAAGCCAAGGTACATATCATCACCTGTGCCCAGAGCGCGGCGCACAATGTCATCAAATGCATTGAACGCTGCAACCTGGCTGTAGATGAACTGGTTTTCGATCCGATGGCATCGAGTTATGCGGTTTTACTCCCGGATGAGCGGGAATTGGGTGTCTGCCTGGTGGATATGGGTGGTGGCACCATGAGCATTGCTATATTCATCGGCGGCTCCATGCGCTACAGTAATGTTATTTCCCTCGCTGGCGGCCATGTCACCAATGACATCGCCGTAGCCCTGCGCACGCCGACCAAATATGCAGAAGCAATCAAATGCAAATATGGCGCTACCCTTCCCCACCTTGTGGAAGCAAACGAACATATTGATGTTCCGGCAGTCGGTGAACGCCCTCCAAGGAACATCAGCCAGAGCAAGCTTGTGGATGTGATAGGCGCCCGATATGAAGAGTTTTTCCAGCTATTGCTGACTGAACTTCGGCGAACCGGCATGCTTGAGCGCATACCCGCCGGCATGGTACTCACCGGCGGCGCTTCATTGATCCGCGGCGGGCAGGAAATGGCCGAACAACTACTGCAAATGCCCGTGCGTATCGGTTATCCTGAGAATGTAGTCAGTGGGCTCGAAGATGTGATCAATGATCCGATCTATTCGGCAAGTATAGGGCTCTTGCTTTATACGCGGCAGTTGCTGACAGAAAGCGCCAACGGGAAAATCCTGGCTCACGAGCAACGGAAGGGTATTTGGGGGCGGATCCGGCATTGGCTGCAGGAAAATTTCTGACGTTACATGGTAATTACGTCAATTTTATCTGTTATTTGAACAGAGGCTATACTGAAATGAAGGGCATGGCGTTATCTGTGCCTGCCAAACCTATGATAGGGAGAACGAATCATGTTTGAATTAATCGAACCTTATGGACAACAAGCGATGATCAAGGTGATCGGTATTGGAGGAGGCGGTACCAATGCCGTGCGCAATATGATCAACAACAATCTGCAGCGCGTTGATTTCATCTGTGCCAATACCGATGCGCAAGCGCTGCATAACATGGAAGGTTCCATGGTGCTTCAACTCGGAAGCGGGGTCACAAGAGGTCTCGGCGCCGGCGCCAATCCCGAACTCGGACGCCTGGCTGCCCAGGAGGACAGGGATCGCATACGTGAGGCCATCCATGGCTCCGATATGTTGTTCATTACCTCCGGAATGGGCGGTGGCACCGGCACCGGAGGCGCTCCGGTTGTTGCCGAAATAGCCAAAGAATGTGGCGTTCTGGTCGTTGCCGTCGTTACCAAACCCTTTGCATTTGAAGGCTCAAGACGCATGCAACTTGCCATCGACGGGATCAGGGAATTGAGTTTGTATGTAGACTCACTAATTACCATTCCCAATGAAAAACTATTGGGCGCTCTGGGTAAAGACATCACTATGCTATCGGCATTCCAGGCCGCAGATGAAGTGTTACACAATGCAGTTCAAGGCATATCCGAGCTCATCACCAGGCCGGGGTTGATTAATGTTGACTTTGCCGATGTACGCACGGTCATGGCGGAAATGGGCATGGCCATGATGGGCTCCGGCAATGCCAGTGGAGAAGACAGGGCAAAACTTGCCGCCGAGTCGGCGGTAGCCAGTCCGCTGCTCGAAGATATCAATCTCGCCGGTGCCAAGGGAATTCTGGTCAATATCACCGCTAGTCCCGATCTGGGATTAAGCGAAGTGACCGAAGTCGGTGAAATCGTCCAGCGCTTCGCCGCCGATGATGCCATCATTGTGGTAGGTACCGCAATAGATCCGGATATGCAGGATGAAATCAGGGTCACTGTCGTAGCCACCGGATTAGGCATGCCATCTTCGTTACAGTCGTTAAAAGGAGTCAACACCGAAAGCAACTCAGTGCAAGGTAGTTTGCGCACCAGTTATCGACCGGATATGTCCCATACGGAAAACGACCTGGATTATCTGGATGTTCCGGCTTTTCTAAGACGTCAGTCGGACTAATCTCGAAGCGCGAGAATCTTTACGGCCATGCCACTGGTATGTCGTCAAGCTCGGCGGCGCAAATTCAGGAGCGTTCCAATCGTGTCATTCTGAACAAAAACATCATGGTTCAGCCCAGGGCTGATAGCGTAGACAGGGATGCAAATTTAAAAGATGATCATCTCTGAAAACTTTAATTATATGACATTCATGTTAGACTACGGATGGTTCCGTTTGCCTGTATTTTATGGCAAATTCGACAGGTTTCACATAAAAAATCATTCAAGCTTCATCTGGTTTCGATTAAGTTACCAGAAAAGTATTGTGGGGGAAATCGATGGTGCTACGGCAGAAAACACTTAACAACAGCGTAAAAGCTACTGGAATCGGGCTTCATTCGGGAAAGAAGATTTTTATGACCATTCATCCCGCCAGTGTTGACAAGGGTATCCTGTTTCGCCGCATGGACCTTCCCCATACGCCTATGATCAAGGCCTGCCCCGAAAATGTGGGTAATACGCGCCTTTCCACCACCCTGTTCTCGAATGGAGCCAAAGTAGCCACAGTTGAGCATATTCTTTCCGCCATGGCTGGCTTAGGCATTGATAATGCCATCATCGAACTTACGGCTGAAGAAGTTCCGATCATGGATGGCAGCGCTAGTCCTTTCATATTTCTCCTGCAATCCGCCGGCTTTGTCGAACAGGCTGCGCCCAAACGTTTTTTGCGCATCAAGAAAACCATCAAGGTAGAGCAAGATGATAAATGGGCTCGTTTTGATCCCTATGATGGTTTCAAAGTTGGCTTTGAAATCAATTTCAATCATCCCGCATTTAAAGACCGGTCAAGCCGGATGGTGATAGACTTTGCTTCTCATTCTTTCATCAAAGAAATCAGTCGTGCCCGAACTTTCGGATTTGTTCAGGACATTGAACAATTGCATTCCAAGCAACTGGCATTGGGTGGAAGTCTCAATTGCGCAGTGGTACTCGATAATTACCGGGTGCTGAATGAAGAAGGTCTGCGCTATGAAGATGAATTCGTGCGGCATAAAATTCTCGATGCAGTCGGTGATCTCTATCTGCTCGGAAGCAACCTGATCGGCTCTTTTTTCGGCCATAAATCCGGCCATGAACTCAACAACAAGTTACTCAAAGCGCTTAAATCCAATCCTGAGGCATGGTGCTACGATACGCTGGAAGAGAATCATTACGGTCAAAGTTCTCCAGTTTTCAACTTTAGTCAAAGTATCTGAAGTTTGATCACGACCCATAAAATTAAGGAACTGGACGAATCCATGACTTATGGAAGGAGGTATATCAACAGATTTAGCGCAGCCCCAAGGGTACCTCTGGTCATGTCGCATATCGTGGATACAGCGCCTGGCATGCGCACTCCGCTTCAGTGAGGATTACTTAATGATGGCGCCATAAACGGCATTCTATCCGCTCGATCGGCTCTTCCCAGTATTTCTGGGCGTTTTCAATGATTTGAGGTGCCAGAAACCGTACACGCGTAGCCCAAACGGAATGAGAAACCCCAAGAATCAGTCGGCCCTCACGCACATTCATAATCTCAAGTTCCTGATCCACTCCAGATGGCCAGCATTCTTTCATGTGCATGCGCAACTGCTCGAGTCGGCGCGCCCGCCTTATGATATCGCCCCGGATCCGGGTTCCGTTTTCAAGCCAGGCAGCCATCTGTTGACACTCTTTTTTTCTGAACATGGTGAATATAACCTGCATCTGATGGCGGTGAGTGAACAAAAGCATATAATTTATCGTACCAGATTCTGAATTGGAACGATCATTTATATTGTATGAACCCAAGCCCGTAAAAGAGTGTACAATCTGGGAATTATACAGCAGTATACCAATCGAATGTTAAAATAAACTTTTAGCCGATAAGTTAAGCGACGCTAAAAAGTCAGGGGATCTCTGATTGATTTCTGGACGAAGCTCAGGTGTGGTTCATTATATTCAGATTCGAGGCGTAAATCTTCGTAATAGCTTGCTATTGCGAAGATTGTCAACAAAGAAGCTGGACATAAGGGTCGCAAGAACCACGTTCATGAATGGTTCGCAGGTTCCTTGGTCAATCGACACAATTCATCATAATAACTATCGCTTATCAGGCTGAAATTTTCGCAAACCCGATAGTCAACCTTCAACAAGGCATCGATCCATACATGTTGGGAAAAATAATCAAGACGGTGGTCGGAACGCGCAATCAACGCTGGCTGCGCACTCAAAATACCACCATTAGTTCCATCAACGCACTGGAAGACAGTTATCGCAAGCTCAGTGATGCGGCGCTCAGTAACAAAACGATCGAATTTCGCGCCCGCCTCGGGCAGGGTGAAACCCTTGACGATCTCCTGCCCGAAGCCTTTGCTACCGTTCGTGAAGCCGCCAGCCGGACACTCAAGATGCGGCATTTTGATGTGCAGTTGCTGGGCGGTTTCGCGTTGCACAGTGGCCGGATAGCTGAAATGATAACCGGCGAGGGAAAAACGCTGGTCGCAACCCTGCCCGCCTATCTCAACGCCCTGAGTGGGCGCGGTGTTCATATCGTCACAGTCAATGACTACCTCGCGCAACGCGATTCCGAGTGGATGGGGCAGCTATATAGCTTCCTCGGATTGACTGTCGGGGTGGTGATCAGTGGTCAGGATACGCAAACCAAAAAGCAGGCCTATGCTTCGAATATCACTTACGGTACCAACAATGAATTCGGCTTTGATTATCTGCGCGATAATATGGTCTATAGCGCTGACGAAAAAGCCCAGCGTGAGCTTTCGTTCGCCATTCTGGATGAAGTTGATTCCATCCTGATCGATGAAGCCCGTACGCCACTGATTATTTCAGGCGCAACCGATGAACACACCCAGATGTATGAACAACTGAATAGCATCGTTCCTCAATTGCAAAAGCAGGCCGACGAAGAAAGCGAAGGTGATTACTACATCGACGAAAAAGGCAAACAGATCTATCTGAGCGATGCTGGTCACGAGCATCTGGAAAACCTGCTGGCCCAGTCCAGATTTTTGAATGAAGGCGAAAGTCTTTACGATGGCGCCAACCTTATCCTGATGCATCATGCGCTGGCGGCTCTGAGAGCCCACCAGCTTTTTTCCAGAAACGTGGATTACATCGTGCGCCAGGGTCAGATCGTCATCGTCGATGAATTCACCGGTCGCATGATGCCAGGCCGGCGCTGGGGCGATGGTCTTCATCAGGCCATAGAAGCCAAGGAGCATGTAAGCATTCAAAGCGAAAATCAAACGCTGGCTTCTATAACGTTCCAGAATTACTTTCGCCAGTACGACAAACTCTCCGGAATGACTGGAACAGCGGATACCGAAGCCTACGAATTTCAGCACATTTATGACCTTGAAGTGGTGGTCATCCCTGCCAATCGCCCCATGATCCGCCAGGATATGCCAGACCGCATCTACATGAACACGCAGAGCAAATTCGACGCGGTAATCAGTGATATCGAAGCATGCCGATCGAAAGGACAGCCCGTTCTGGTCGGTACGACCTCGATAGAAATTTCAGAGCAGCTTTCGCGCATGCTGACACAAAAAGGGCTATCCCACAATGTACTCAACGCAAAGAATCACGAGAAAGAGGCGGATATCATCGCCGAAGCCGGCATGGCTGGGCATGTCACGATAGCCACCAACATGGCGGGAAGAGGCACGGATATTGTGCTTGGCGGCGCCATACCCACCAACGAACTGGTTGAAGAATCATCGGAACACGCCCAGGCTATGCGTCAATGGGAAACCCGCCATCAGCAGGTGCTGGAATCAGGTGGGTTGCGCATCATTGGAACCGAGCGGCATGAATCCCGGCGCGTAGACAACCAACTGCGCGGGCGAGCCGGTCGTCAGGGTGATCCCGGATCAAGCCAGTTTTATCTTTGTCTGGAAGATAATCTGCTGCGAATATTCGGCTCGGGCAAACTGACGGGCATGATGAACCGACTTGGAATGGAGGAAGATGAAGTTATCGAAAACCGCTGGGTTTCCCGTGCGATCGAAAATGCCCAACGCAAAGTCGAAGCCCACAACTTCGATATCAGAAAGCAATTGCTGGAATACGACGATGTCGCCAATGATCAGCGCCAGGTTATCTATCAACAAAGGCGCTTGTTCCTTGAATCAGAAACCGTGTTTCCGATTATTCAACAGATTCTTCACGACATGGGTGAACTGACGGCGATCGAATATATTCCTCCTGGCAGTATTGAAGAACAATGGGATCTGGCAGGTCTGCAACAAGAATTGGGGAATATATACCATATTCAGCTTCCGATTAATGACTGGAAGCTTTCCGAGGCAGACTTGCTGGCTGAAGATATCACCGCCATGGTCGCCGAGGCGTTGATTTCCTCTTATCAGAGCCGACGCGAATCATGGGGTGAAGAGTACAGCGCGTATCTGGAAAAAATATTGCTGCTGCGCTCCCTGGATAATCTTTGGCGTGATCATCTGGCCGCGCTTGAATATCTGCGTCAGGGTATTCATCTGCGCGGATATGGACAAAAAAATCCCAAGCAGGAATACCGCCGCGAAGCTTTCATTATGTTTGAGCAATTGTTGGAACGGATTAAGGCCATCACTGCTGAAACATTGTTCAACACCCGTGTGGGCGCGAGTGAGGAGACCATGGAACAAGAGTCGATACGACCAACGGTCAATCTCCAGTTTCAGCATCCCTCAACACAAAGTCTGACTTCCCTTCCAACTCCAGCCCAGGCTTTGCCTGAAACCGAATCAGGGCAGATAGAGTCCAAACCGGTGCAGACTTTTGTGCGCGACGAACGCAAAGTGGGGCGCAATGAGCCTTGCCCATGCGGCTCGGGGAAGAAATACAAGCATTGCCATGGACGCCTGGATTAAATCCTGCGCCAAGGAACCTCTGATTAAGTCATGAACTCGGTTTTTGCGTCCCTTATGCCCAGCTTCATTGTTGACAATCTTCGCAATAGCCCTGCTATTACGCGCAATTTAACCCGAGAACCTGAACATGGGGAATCACACCTGAGCTTCGTCCAGACTTGTTCAGAGGTCCCCTAACCCATGAAAACACCAATCCATGAGCAATTGCACAGTTTCGAGCCTCACCCGATCAACGGATTAAAGCTTGCGACCATATGTGCTGGAATGTATCCAGAGAATCGCCAGGACATGGTACTGATGGTCGCCGACCAAGGAAGCCACTGTGCCGCCACATTTACCCGTAACGCCTTGTGCGCGGCGCCGGTCAAGGTCGCTCGCGATCATATGGCACGTGACACTCCCCGCGCATGGTTGATCAATGCCGGTTACGCCAACGCTGCCACCGGTCAACAAGGTCTGGAACTGGCGCACGAGAGCTGTCGGGTTGTCGCCGCAGCGCTCCAATGCCGAGTCAGCGAGGTTATCCCTTTTTCGACTGGCGTAATCGGTGGACTCCCTCCGCGCCAAAAATTGCTTGGTGCCATTCCAGAACTTGTGAGCCAGCTTCACTCCGATAACTGGGTTTCGGCTGCCCACGCCATCATGACCACCGATACCCGGATTAAAACGGTACACCGCGAAATCGTCCTGTCGCACCAAACGGTGCATCTCAACGGCATCGCCAAAGGTGCAGGCATGATTCGCCCCAACATGGCGACCATGCTGGCATTTATCGCCACCGATGCCAGAATCGAACCCTCCGCCATGCGGAGCTGGTTATCAAGCGCCGTGGCACGATCGTTCAATACCATTACGGTTGATGGGCAGACTTCCACCAATGATGCCTGCGCTTTTATTGCCACGGGAAAAGCCCACCCCAGCACTTTAACCAACGACCACAGCGACGGTCTGGTCTTTGCTCGCGCGCTGCACGAGGTCTGCCTGGAACTGGCCGAACAGATTATGGGCGATGCGGAAGGCGCCACCCGTTTGATGGATGTGCGAATTGAACATGCGCGCGATGATATTGAGGCTCGCCTTGTCGCCTACAGCATTGCCGAATCAGCCCTGGTAAAAACAGCATTGCACGCTGGCGATCCCAATTGGGGACGTTTATGGTCCGCCATAGGTCAAGTCTTACCGGAGCCGGTCTGCGAGCAAACTATCAGCCTCTGGCTCAATGATCAGCCTCTGTTGGTTCATGGCGCCCTGGCTGAATCTTATCGTGAAGAACAAGCCACTGCTGCGATGAAAGAGAAAAAAATCACGTTCCGCGTCGATCTCGGGCGTGGTCATGGCTATGGGCATATTCTAGGATGCGATCTGAGCCATGAATATATCCGGATCAATTGCGACTACCGCAGTTAAAACTCGCCCATCCATGATCGAACAACATGTATCGGCAGGCATTCTGATGGATTCCAAAAGTCGGGTGCTGATCGCGCAAAGACCCACCGATAAGCCATTCGGTGGCTGGTGGGAATTTCCCGGTGGAAAACTGGAACCGGGTGAAACGCCCTGCCAGGCGCTGCGGCGGGAAATTCATGAAGAAACAGGCGCCCACATCGTGTCTGTGGAACGTTTCATGCGGTTGCGATACAAAGACGAAATCATCCACAGAACGCTCCATTTCTTCAAAATTCTGGAATTTTCGGGATTCATCCATGGACGGGAAGGGCAGAACATCATGTGGCTCCCGGTTGAAGCATTATCTTCCTGGCCCATGCTGAGAACCAACAACCCTGTGGTATGTGCATTAAATTTGCCATTGATTTATGCGATCACACCTTTAGTTGACGAGGTAGATTGCATAGTCAACCTGATACATCAGAATCTACGTCAACGTCATCACCGACTGATACAGTTACGCCAGCCACACTGGAACTGGGCGCAAACGCGCGCAGCCTCCCGCTCAATCCTGGATCAGAGCCGATCCAGAGGCGCTAGAATCCTGATCAATGCCGATCCGGCATGGGCAACCGAGTTGGGCTTTGATGGCGTCCATCTTAACGCAACCCGGCTGCATCACCTGACTTCAAGACCCTTGGATTGCAATCTTGTGGGGGCTTCATGTCATAATATTGAGGATCTTATTCACGCGCAACGCATCCATGTCGATTTCGTGGTGCTCTCCCCCCTCTTTCCTAAAAACCAGAACGGATCCGCATTGGGATGGCGTGGATTCGGCCGCATGATTCGCGCGGTCAATTTACCAGTTTATGCGCTTGGAGGCATGCATCCCACCTATGCGCGCCATATTCGGCGCCTCGGTGGTCACGGCGTGGCGGGTATCAGAGCTTTCTGGCAAGATCAAGACAGTAAATTTTTTACTTTGAGCTAGCCATTTTTTAGGTTAAACTAATTTGCATAATCAACTATTATGAGGTGCAATAATTTGGAAACGACAGACATCGACGAAACAGGACTGGTCATTGGTCGGCTGTTGGCTGAAACGGCGCGTATCTGGCGTTACCGACTCGACCAGCGTCTCAGACATTTGAATCTGAGTCAGTCCCGCGGCGTAACACTTTTACAAATCTACCACAGCAACCACCTTAGAAGTGCGGGTCATGAAATCACCCAACAGGAGCTTGCCGATAATCTGGCGATCGAAGCACCCACGCTGGTCCGCTTGCTCGACAGGCTCCAGGATGACCAACTCATTGAACGCAGGCCTGATGCACTGGACAGACGGGTGAAACGTATTCACCTAAAGGAAGAAAGCCTGGCGATAATTCAAAAAGTTGAAACCATCGCCAAAGAACTCGAAAAAGAAATCGTCTCACAGATTAAAAAACCGGAATTGCAGCAATGCCTGAAAACACTGAAAACGATCAAGGAGAACGCTCACAACATGAGCTAAAGACACTGGCATCTGCCAACAGAAAAGGCTGGTTACGCCTTGCAGCATTCAGCCTTGCCGGGCTGTTGATTCTAGGTTATTCAGCCCGGTGGTTGCACCACCGCTGGATCCATGTTTACGAAGTTGACGCAAGAGTCGAAGCAAGGACCATGCTGATGGTTTCAAGTCGTTTGCCGGGCTGGATCACGCATTTCGAAATATCTGAAGCAGATATCCTTGCCCCGGGAGATTTGATCGCGCAAATCGATAACCGGGACTCCTCTCTGGCTTATGAAGTGTTGCAGGCTCGCCAAGCTACCCTGAAGGAAGATATTTCCCGGCTTGAGATCAAGATTGATCTGACCAGCAAGCAGAACCAGGCTCTATATGAAATATCCGAAGCGGGAGTATCCAGCGCTGGAGCTAACCTGAACGAAGCAAGAATACAACGTAATCAGGCTAAAGACGACTATGAGCGCGACCACTCTCTGGTAGCGGAAAATCTCGTGACCGAGCAGCATTTTGATCATGCAAAAACAAAGTATGAACAGGCCAAACAAAAATACCAGAGCGCTATGGCTAACCATGCTTCGGCTGAAGCCCAACTGGAAGAATCGAGAGCGCGTCTTCAGCAGACAGAGGTCATGATGAAAGAACTGGCTATGCTGCATGGGCAAATGGCGCAACTGATTGGCGAGATGAAACGTCAGGAACTTGATGTCAATGATCGCCGTCTCAAAAGTCCGGTCAACGCCATTGTAGACCGAACTTTCATTGATGAAGGTGAATACGTCTCACCTGGGCAAAACATTGCGCTCATCCATGATCCCGACAGCACCTACATCGAAGCAAAAATCAAGGAAACCGCCGTCACTAAGGTTAAAATTGGTCAATCGGTCAAAATAACCGTGGATGCCTATCCCGGTGAAGTCTTTTATGGTGAAGTTTATCTCATCGGTCAGGCCGCCACCAATCAGTTTGCATTGTTGCCCAATCCAAATCCCAGCGGGAATTTCACCAAAATCACGCAACGCATACCGGTGCGCATTTCTCTTCCCCAGCCCAGAGAGCAGTTCAAACCAGGAATGATGGTTGAGGTTAGTATTGACATCCGCGATTGAAGCACAATTCGAGCGTTACGGCCCCGTCTATAAGTGGCTGGCCACCATCACCGTAATGATGGGCACCATTTCGATGGTGCTGACCACCACCATTATCAATGTGGCTATTCCGGATATTATGGGCGCTTTCGGCATCAGCCAGGATCAAGCCCAATGGCTGTCCACAGGATTTCTGGCAGCGATGACCGCCACCATGCTGCTCAATGCCTGGGCTATCAGCGCGTTCGGGCAACGAAATACTTACGTCGGCGCATTAGTTATTTTTATTTTTGCTTCAATCATGGGTGGATTAAGCCCCAACCATAGCGTACTCATTATTTCTCGTGTATTGCAGGGCGCTATGGCAGGATTAATTCAGCCTTTGGCCATGCTGACTATTTTTCAGGTTTTCCGCCCCGAGGAACGCGGAAGCGCTATGGGAATTTATGGCATTGGAGTGGTGCTGGCGCCCGCCCTTGGACCAACCCTCGGTGGGCTTCTGGTCGACAATTTTGACTGGCGAGCGGTCTTTTTTGTAGCTTTGCCCTTTTGCATCATCGGCATTTTTCTTGCGCCATTTTTCATGATTCCCAAAGAGTCGAAAAAACAGCCCATATCCCTGGACTGGTCAGGTTTTTTACTTTTGAGCCTGTTTCTGGTTTTTCTGCTTTACGGGCTCTCCAATGGGCAACGTCTGGGATGGGATCACGCTAATGTGCAATCGAGCCTGTTGTTGTCGATCATTTTTGGATTGTCATTTATGTGGCGCGAAACGCATACCTCTGATCCTTTGCTCGATGTACGCATTTTTACTATCCGCCGCTTTGCGGCGGGTTCTGGCGTAGCTTTCATATATGGAGCAGGATTGTTTGGTTCCACCTATCTTCTACCGCTATTTGTCCAGAATATTCAGGGCTTCACCCCCACCGCTTCCGGTATACTGCTCATGCCTGCCGGTTTGGCATTGGGTCTGATCTTCCCCCTGGCTGGCCGCTTGTCAGATCGCTTGTCTCCGGATATGCTGATTATACCGGGACTGGTGTTTTTTTCTTACTCCTGTTTCTTGCTGGCGCACGGTGATGTGAATACCCCATTCTGGACCATGGCTATGTGGATCGTCATGGGACGTGTAGGGCTTGGACTGGTGCTACCCCCTTTAAACGCCCGTTCTGTGGCATCATTACCTCCGGAATGGTTCGCGCAGGGTGCTGGTGCCATCAATTTCATGCGTCAGTTGGGCGGTGCCTTTGGTGTGAACCTGTTATCCATCATCCTGGATAGACGCACTTTTTTCCACAATGAATGGTTGGCGCAAACTCAGACGCACGCATCATCGATTACACTCGAGACACTGAATCAACTTCGCACCATTTTCGCCCACGCAGGTGTGGCTGAAAATTTGCAAGTACCTGCCGCCTATCATTTTCTGGCCAAGATGGTGGCCTCCCAAGGGGGTACGCGTGGTTTCCAGGACGGGTTTCTGATCGTCGCCTTTCTTTTCCTATCTGCCATTATCCCGGCACGGATAATGGGAAGTTCAGCACGAGGATAAACAATGATGTATACAACCATTCTTTTGGCTTTTGACGGAACCATCGAAGGAAGAGAAGCCCTGCGCCAAGGGTCGGAAATTGCTTCCCACTTTCATTCTGAAACCCACCTCCTCGCTGTGATGCGTCTGCCGTTATCCAATGTTGTGCCCGAAATGGCGCTACCCAGCGAAATTATGCAAGAAACCGTGAATGAAGTTCAGAAAGTTGTGGATGATGGCGTGCAAGAATTAAAGCTCATGGGCATTAATGCCCATGGCCATATCGCAACAGGTGAGCCTATTGAAGAGATTGCCGCACAAGCCCGAAAATTGAAAGCCGATCTACTGGTGGTCGGACACCATCAGCGGGGGCGGTTAAAACGCTGGTGGCAAGGATCTGTCGGCCGTTCACTGGTTGAGGTGGCTCCTTGCAGTATTTTAATAGCAGTTCAACCTAACCCATAATTCCTCTTATATTAGCGCTAACATTTTTAATACTATATTAAAGAAATAAATGGATGTGAAATAACTATTGACTTTTGTTTATAGTAGGTTTAGACTTGATCCAAGTGATTGCTACAAACATTGCTGTCGCTCGTCCACTCTCCTCCAGAAAGGACAAGGTCCTTTCGAGTACTTGACCCTTATTGCCTTGGGCAATAAGGGTTTTTTTTTAAATTTATCGAGATCTTTGCACGAAAACTATTGTGGGCTGGAACGACCGTGAATACGCGCAATAGAAGAAACCATATTCTTTATTCCCTGATTTCCGTCGCTTTGTTTTTGTCATGCCTGGTTGCTGTACATGCGAAGGAATCTGATCAATGCTGGCGTAAAATTGCTACAAAACGCCATTATGGCGGACCTGCCATGCAACAGTTTCCCAAAGGGCTGTCTCAACCGGGTTCCATCGTGATAGATCGAACCAATAGCAGACTTTTTGTCCTTGATCATGGCAACGGGATGATCCAAATCCTCACAGCGCAGTTTTTGTTACCTGTGGGACAACTCCGCATTCCAGGCGGCGCTCAACCAACCGCCATATCTCTATGGAAGCATACACTGTTGGTAGCCACATCAGATCAACGCTTATGGCGGTTTGATTTATCCCCCCAACCCAGACCTATGGGTGTGCTCAACACGTTGCCAGGACAAGCCTGCCTGATGACCAGCAATAAAGATTCCATTGTTTTTTACGATTGCACGCATCAATCGCTTTATCACATTCATACCAGAAAACCGGGTTTTTTCCGTATGAGCGGTTTATCATCCGCAAGTAGACCATCATCTTTAATGATGACTTCAAGCAATGAACTGTTTCTTACTGACCGGACACTGTCCGTAATTCTTCATTATCGTGGCGTACAATCACGACCCATGATTTGGGGACAACCTGATCACACCAATCAACCCGTGACCATTGCAGCGGATCAGAATCGGCACTTCTTTTATGCCCTGAGCAAAAGCGGCATATTAAACGTTTATCTCGAGGGTAAAATATGCAACCGCATCAATCTATTCAGACGAAGAACATTGCCGCTGTCCGGAGCTGATATAGCCGTGCAAGGATCCCGATTATGGCTTAGTGACCCGGCATTGAACCAAATACTTTTGTTTGATCTAGAATGATGATCCAAGGGGAGCCTCTGATCAAGTCTGGACGAAGCTCAGGTGCGATGATTCCCCATGTTCAGATTCTCGGGTTAAATTGCACAGGCTAGCAGGGCTATTGCGAATATTGTCAACAATGAAGTGTGGGCCAGCAGGGAAGCAAGAACCGAGTTCATGAATGGATAAGAGGTTTCTTATATTATAAAAACTTGTAGAGTTTCGGTGTATAACGATTATAATCCACGATTGCCTTCTGGCCTTTTTTGATAGTTCCCATGCGGTTGCCAACTTCATGCCTGGCATAAATCATACGCTGTGACATTTTATCGATTCTGCATCGAACCTTGAAGAAATACGCCGGGTCTTCCGCGATAAAACCGCTTTCACTCATTTCCTGAATAAGATCCTGACATAAGCAACAGGCGTTGATTATGTCAACCCACTGTCTGTGATCAAGCGATTGTTCGAGATCAATCAGCAATTGATTGAGACGCTGGAACAAGCTAGATTCTTGTGGCGCCACTTTCGGTTTTATCATTCAACAAAGATTTTGCAACATTATTTTGTTCTTCTTTTAATACCTGTTCCCAGGCTTCTTTCAAAGGGCGCAGATGCTGAACCGCCATATCCAGAAAAGTTTCATCCTGCTGCAGGTGTGCCGAATAAATCAGTTCTTCAACATAAACATAGATTTGATCAAGATTAGCCGCGATATCACCACCGCGATTAAAATCAAGCACACTTCTTAAGCCCGCGACTATTTCTGTAGCCTTAACGATATGCTGTTCCCTTTGTTTAGACTTATCCTGTCGCAAACAGCCCTTGGCTTCGAGAATATGGGAAATACCAAAACCCAGCATCTGAGCGATAACGGCAACATTCGAATCCGCAGCAGCCATGGACTCATTTTTTATTTTATGGTAAGCATCAATCATTTTCGGATCCCTTGTGCATTTTCAAATGCGCAGGCCTGACATTAAAATGGATTCCAAGGAACTCTGATCAAGTCTGGACGAAGCTCAGGTGCGATTCCCCATGTTCAGATTCTCGGGTTAAATTGCACGGACCAAGGCTATTGCGAATATTGTCAACAATGAACTGAGCCAGCAGGGACGCAAGAACCGAGTTCATGATTTGTTCAGAGCTTCCCTAAGACCCTTCCAGCGACTGTGATGCATTCAGGGCTCCGAGTTGCTGGCTCAGTTGGGAACTGGCCCGCTGCATCCCGGAAAGTGCCACATCAAGTTCCGAATATTCCTGCCGCAGCCTTTCTTCGGTGAGTACAAGCTGATTCTGGGCTTCCACCACGTCCTGTTGTTGAGCCCGCAATTGTTCATTGAGAGCTTTCTCCTGACCGTCAATCACTCCATCATACGTGGTAAGATTCTCTGCAATGCTTATGAATTGGCGAACCAATCCCGTCTCGGGATCAAATAGGTAAGATCCAACTGCTTCAGGATTCTCCTGCCACACGGCATGGAACAACTTTTCATCAATAGCCAGTGTACCACTTCGATCAAAAATCAAACCTGCTGATGCAGGATAACTCATGATTCCGGGGCTGGGCATATAAAAAACATCTTCAACACCACCGTCAATTAATCGAATGGTGCGCAGCACTTCCGGATCATCGGCGTATTCTTTACTTATTTCATCAAGCCGCTGTTGCAGGATATTATAGGCATCAACGAAGCGTTGTAATGACTCCAGAGGCGCTCCGACTGCAAGCGTTTCTTCACTCTCCAGGCTCGAATCAAAAGAAATGCTTTCAATCGCATTCGTGAAAGCCTCAACACTCTGAACTAATTGTCCATATGCACTTAGACGATTTTCAAGCTCACCGGTCTGTTTTTGCAGGTTAACCAGCGGCTGAGCTTCCAGTTCAACCAGTTGCCTGACAATGTTATCAACATCCAGGCCGCTTCCAATACCCAGAGCAGCAATGGTAGACATGTGTGCAATCTCCCTTTTTCGCAATAAGCCCGGCAGAACACTTTACGCTGGCTTGATGCGACACAAACACCAAGCCGGTCATATCATTATGGTCTAACAAAGCGATGAAACATATTTTGAATATGCTTTATTGTACATTGCTATTAATACAAAAAACAACAAGGAACCTCTGATTAAGTCAAGACAAAGGTGATTGTAGTTCCTTATGTTCACTTCGAGGCGCTTATCGACCGATATAGCAGACTATTGCCAGGATTTACAACCAAGAAACCGGGCCAGTAGAGCCGCAAGAGTCGAGATTTATGAATGGATCAGAGGTTCCTCAAGTATAGTGACCAATAACTATATTCATTCGCAAGTGTTTATGCATAGTCACCCAACCCTGCAATCTGCCTGTTGCCAAGTATTACACAGCACTAACCCACCCTAATCCGCTACCAAGTGACACAATGGCATCACGCCTTGGTATCAAAAACAACGCGGCGAAACGAATCCATTTTATAACGCAATTCAAGCAGTTCCTCGGCTGGGATCTGAACGACGATATCGCCACTTTCCTTATTCACCACTTTGGCAACCAAAGCACCGGTCAATTCATCAACATGATACGTAAGACCCCGTTGAAACGGCTGCCTTCTGCCAACAACCTGGTTGGCCATGTCAGCCATCATCTGTCTGGAGGCTTCTCTCTGTTCCTCGATCTTGCCCAACACCTCGCTAATGCGACCCTGGAGCTCAGCGCGTCGCTGCCCATAATTCTCCAATACGCGGGCATTCGCACGCTGTTCGTTACGAATAGATACACGGTGCTCAATTCGCTCATCCTGCCGCTGCGTTCTATGTTCCACACGAGCCGCGCGCCCTTCCGGAAAAGGATTACGCTCTAAACTGATGGATTCTGATCCTGCGATAGTAATCATTGTAATGCAGCTCCCTTATCTACCTTTAGTAGGGTATTGATACGCTAAGCGTCTCCACCAAACGAAAGTCCGCACCAACGTACCCATAATCTTTATCAAATATATAGTTGCATAAACTGATATTTCCAGGGGGTTTTACCACTCAATTCATAATTTTATATAACCCGCTGGATTCATTATACTCATCCAGGCATATCAAACCTCTGTAGGCGCCATAGCAAATCACCGAACAAGCCTCGAACCAGATACACTATTGCGTATCGCACCACCATCAAGGTAATTAAGCTGGCTAGCCACTGGACATCCTTGCGGCATTTAATTTCACCGCGCCACGACCTATAGATGCGAATCAGCAGAAATTCTCAAATAAAAATCATCTCTTCCGAAAACCGATCGATCGTTTGTTTAACACGAAAACCAACCGTTCATTCACGCAAGAGACCTGTTCAACTCGCAGCACTGACCATATTTTCTTGTGCCAGACCAAGCCTACCCTGCTGCCGCAGCTAACTATGATCTATACGGTTATCCCAGGTATTCACGTGAAACTTCCCGCCGATCAGAGATTCCCTAAACCTGACTTTCCGAAACATACATCAGCGCCACCCAAACACAAAGTGTGGCGCTGATGTACTTATTCAAGTGCTGTTGTTCTGGCTCCTATCAGGATTGAACCAGCAACAAGGCCGCCTGCGGCGTCATATTAGCTTGTGCTAATGCGGCTATTCCCGATTGCTGCAAGATCTGCGCCCTGGTTAACGCAGTGGCTTCCTCGGCAAAATCCGCATCCATGATCCGGCTGCGGGCATTACGCAAGTCATTCTCGTAACGCACGTTATTGGCGGCCGCATATTCCATACGCAGCTCTAACGCACCCAATTCACTGCGCTGACCGGCAAGAATCTCGATATCCTGATCGATTTTCTTGATGGACTCAATGGCAGCTTCCTGAGTGGTAACGTCTACCACAGGGTTTCGCCCATAATCAAAACCAATATCCGGTGTATACAAATTGAGCTTGTAGGCACCTTCGGTCAGATTATAGATACGCAAAACCGCTACGTTGGTATCATGGCGTAATGTATTATTACTACTGCTTGTACCCCGCAAAGGCCCGCTTACTGCCGCCTTGACGTCAGCGCTGCGCACAGCATCACTGGCGGGACCGTTCATGCTGACTTCTGAGCGCACACCGCCGCCACTGGTGTTGAATATGGGCCTGTTTAGTATAGGCTCACGCTGATAANCAGAACCTAGCACACCTCCAGAAAACCGGGCATTTCTCGCATCAAAACGTTGCGCCCGGGCGCCTTGNCGCGTATCCTGGCGATACTGAGCCTCAGCTTTCCGCGTATCCTGGCGATACTGGGTCTCAGCCACTCGCTGACCTATACCATTGTCGTAGCGAGCCCCCGCCCTGTTTTGAACATTATCAAGCCTGTTTCGAACATTATCAACCCGGTACTCAGCCCGTAGAGCCACATTCTGCGTGACCGGAAGATTAGCGGCGCGATCTGCAGCGCTGGACATGTTTTTCTGCCGATTTTCCTTCCGATCAAGCTTGCCCTGCTGGCGGGTATAACGGCGATCTATCCGGTTATCCGCTTGATTTTCACGCCGAACTTCACGCCGATCCGTACCCCCTCTGCCGGAGTTGGCGATTTCTTCGGTATAAGGAGGTGGCCCGTCATAAGAACCCGGACCTACAGGCTGCAACAGCCGTGGCTTGACCGGCTCAAAGCCACTGCCACGAACTCCACCTCCAGTTTCCGGCGTCTTGCCCGGAAGAACAAGCTCCGGACTTACAGGNTCCGGACGAACAGNCTGGCTGGGAGCTGGTCTACCTGACGCGGTTCCGCGAGATGGCCCCTGGCGGTATGGATCGTCGTATTTCCCGAAGCTGATGTAGTAATTGAATTCGAGCGCATCATCTCCAGGAGGCGCATCGGTAAACACATTCACGCCGTTGAATTCGGTCTGCTGAACAACACGCGATATTTCACGCGTAATCTGATCCACTTCCTTTTGCAGGTTCGTACGTTGCTCGTCTGTAATGGTATCATTGGCCGCCTGAACAGACACACGCCGCAAACGATTTTCCATATCGAGCAACTGGGTGACAGCGCTTTCAATAGTCTGCGACATGGTAATCGCTTCCATGGCATTTCTCGTCGCCTGATCCAGACCTTCCACACGAGTGGTCATCAATTCGTTAACCGCATAACCCGAAGGATCATCCTTGGCTGAGTTCACTCTTTTCCCGGAAGAAAGCCGAGTAATAGACTGATCCAAATCCATCGTTGTCTGCCTGATCTCTTCCTGGGCGCCCAACGCCAAAGTGTTTGTATTCACTGAAATCATCAAATATACCTCCAATAAACTACCCGATCAGGGCAGGGTTCGATCTCACTATGAGTCTGAATAATTTAGCGGCAAATGTTCGAACTATTTTAGACCTCAACCGATAATGGGTTGTTGCATGACAGAAGGATGCGCGTCTTCCGGCTCCAGGGCGCTGCCATTAAGCCATCGTTGCCATGTGAGCGCCGCGAAATGCGTGGCATCGACCTGGCATAAGGTCCGATATCCCCGCGGATGGTTGAAATCTTTACGCCATGTTTCGATAATATCCCACCCACCACCGTTCAATCTGCAATCGGCTCGGGGCAATTCAATCTCATCCTTGCGGCACAAACGCTCCGGAACCAGCGGATGCGGTTGCCCGACCTGATCCATGACGAAAGCGCCATACCAGAGTTCATCGCGACCACCCGGGAGCAATACCTGAATCTCGATATCCTGTTCACAGCCGGAGTTGCGCCAACAGCTATAAGCCGATGCTTCCAGTGAAGAAACGGCAACAACAGGTTTGCCCCAACCCCAGGCCAGCCCCTGAATCATGGCGGCCCCAATACGTGCGCCGGTCAGGGAACCAGGGCCGCAGTTAAACCCCAACGCGATGATTGCGGTCGGCGCCAGGTCTATCCGTAACAGCAATTGATCAATGCGCTGCAATAATAACGTAGCAGATAATGGCTGATCGATACTTTCAAGATAAACATCTTCGCCATGGTTCATCAATGCGACACTTGAATAGCGGCTGGCGCTATCTATAGCCAGTATCCAGTGGCGCCCGGAACTGGACAAGCATTCAGCCCTCTGGCGGCGGTGGTTCATTGAGTTGCCGTGTGGCTGCGCTACGCGCAGCATCCTCTATATGCCCCAGACCCCCATGGCGAATATCCTCACCACCCACCTGGAAAATAACATACTCACTGATATTACGTGCATGATCGCCGATCCGTTCGAGTGAGCGAACGACCCACATCAGCACCATGGCACGGCTGATGGAGCGCGGATCTTCCATCATAAAGGTAATACACTGCCTGACGATGGCGTCATATTCCTGATTGACATGTTTATCTTCGCGGCATACGGCATAAGCAGCCTCAGCATCGAGCCGGGCAAAGGCATCCAGGGCTTCGCGCACCATAGTTCTCACTTTGCTGGCCATATTTGAGGCCCGGGAAAAGGAGGGGCCGCGTAACAGCGGCGCAGCTTCATTTTCAATCCCGCGCAAGCACATGCGGGCGACTTTCTCAGCCTCATCCCCGATGCGCTCAAGATCCGTGCTGGCTTTCATGATGGCGATCACCAGACGCAAATCGCCGGCTACAGGATGATGACGCGCCAGAATCAATTCACAGTCCCGATCGACTTCAACTTCCATTCGATTGATCTGATGCTCGCGATGGACTACATCTCCCGCTTTCTCATCATCGCCATGAGCCAGTGCATCGACGGATTCCTCAAGTTGTCGTTCAACCAATCCTCCCATCGCCAGAAAACGCGCCTGTATCGCGCGAATATCCTCATCAAATCGCTGTAATGAATGACCTTTGTTCATGCTTGCCTCTCTAAATTTAACATCGAAGCATCAATCTGGATCATTATCAACCATAACGACCAGTAATATAATCTTCTGTCTGCCGTTGCTTGGGGGCGGTGAATAATTCACTGGTATCGTCGAATTCAATTAATCGACCGATATACATAAACGCCGTATAATCAGAAACCCTCGCTGCCTGCTGCATGTTATGGGTAACGATGACGATGGTATATTTTTCCTTCAGTTCATCGATCAATTCCTCAATCTTGGTGGTCGAAATGGGATCCAGCGCCGATGCCGGTTCATCGAGCAGCAAAACTTCGGGCTCAACGGCAATTGCCCGGGCGATGACCAGCCGCTGCTGCTGACCGCCGGAAAGACCGAGCGCATTATCATTGAGACGATCCTTGACTTCGTCCCACAATGCAGCGCCTTTTAATGACTGTTCCACGATATCCTGGAGTTCCGAACGACTTCGCCTGCCCTGCAATCGCAAACCATAAGCCACATTTTCAAATATGGATTTGGGAAAAGGATTGGGTTTCTGAAACACCATGCCTATGCGCCGACGCAGGGTCGCCACATCTACGCCTGGCTCATAGATGTCTTCTCCGTCGAGTAGCATCTGACCATTAATCCTTACCGAGTCCACCAGATCATTCATGCGATTGAAGCAACGCAGAAGCGTCGATTTACCACATCCGCTCGGACCGATAAAAGCCGTGATGCAATGACGGGGTATATTTATATCGACCCCATAAAGCGCCTGTTTGGTTCCGTAAAACAGGTTCACATCCTTGACTTCAAGACAAATATCCCTGCCCTTGTCCGGATCCACTTCACGCTCTGTAATTTTGACCGAAATATTAGGCTTTTGCTCCGCCTTAACCATACTATAACTCCATAAATATAAATACCACCCTATCCAGCCAGTATTAAGGGATACTCTGATCAAGTCTGAACGAAGCTCAGGCGCGATTCCCCATATTCAGATTCGAGGCGACAATTGCACGCAATAGAGATATTGCGAAAATAGTCAACAATGAAACCGGGCATAAGGGACGCAAGGATCGAGTTCATGACTTGATCAGAGCTTCCTTAACCTCCTAGAGCGCGATACCGTTCGCGCAAGCGATTGCGTATCATAACCGCCGATAAATTCAACATCACTATCACCAACACCAGTAGAAAGGCCGTCGCGTATACTAACGGGCGCGCCGACTCCACATTGGGACTCTGAAACCCTACGTCGAAGATATGAAAACCCAGATGCATGAACTTTCTATCCAGGTGAACGAAGGGCGCGTGATGATCAAGCGGCAGCGATGGCGCCAGTTTCACCACGCCGACCAACATCAAAGGTGCCACCTCTCCGGCAGCGCGAGCGATGGCAAGAATCAGCCCGGTCAAAATCGAAGGGCTTGACATGGGAAGAATAATCCGCAGTAATGTCTCCGCCTTGGTCGCCCCAAGCGCCAAACTGCCCTCGCGTATCTCACGCGGGATACGCGTCAACCCCTCTTCCGTGCTGACGATGACCACCGGCAAAGTCAAAATAGCCAGCGTCAGTGACGCCCACATAATACCCGGCGTGCCAAAAGTCGGATGCGGGAGTTTGGCCGCGAAGAATATCTCATCAAGCGACCCACCCAGGAAATAGACAAAAAAACCAAGACCGAACACCCCATACACGATCGATGGAACACCGGCAAGATTATTGACGGCGATGCGGATCATTTGGGTCAGCCACCCCTGTTTGGCATATTCACGCAGATAAACCGCCGCGACCACACCAAATGGCGTAACCAGTATCGACATGATCATAACCATCATCACCGTACCGAACAAGGCGGGAAATATACCGCCTTCGGTATTGGCTTCCCTCGGTTCATCTGAAACAAATTCCCACATTTTAGCGCCCATAAAAGCCAATTGCTGCGCCAAATTCATATTATTGGGGCGCAAAACACGCACGATCTCACCAATGACCTGTTCGACCTCCTGGCCGTCAGCCAGCCGCACGACGACCCTATCCCGCGCCAAAGCTTCATACAAGCGATTCAAATCCAGACGCAGTTCCTCAAATCGAGCCTCAAGCTTTCGTTTTTCGTCACCGATCGCCTTGATTCTCTCCGGCGTATCACCTCCATGCAATTCCAGACGCCGTTCTCTGACGCGTAACTGCTCAATCGCATGGTTGACATCACCAATCTTGCGCTTTTTCAGATGTTCTATCTGACTTCGCAGTTGCTCCGCGCGCCCAAGTCTTTGCTTCAATTCGCTCCAAACTTCCGATCCTTGCGCAATCAGGGTTTCACCTTGATAAACTGCCTGGGCATATCCATACAGGTTGCCCCATTCCATGCGCTCGAAAGTCAGCGCCTGCCGGGGTTGAGCTTGATCGCGCAGATAACCCCGCATCACATAAAGGAAATCGGATGCCTGGTGATCCCTGTTCCCCGCCTTGATCAGCCACTGTTCATAGGTGCCAGAACTTTTATGCTCCAGCCATCTGGCATAGGCCTTTGATTTCAGCCACCCACTGAAGGCATAGCTATTCAACCAGACTTCCCTGGCCTCTTGCTCCAGCCAGATGGTGTAAACATCGCGCCCCTCGGCATTGAACCAGTGGCTAAAGCCCGCATCAGACTGCAATTGCTGCAATTCACGCTGATGCCAGGCTCTCAGGTCTTTGACGTGATCCTCGCTGTCCTGCGAAGCAAGCGCTTGAGCGCTTTCTTTCCATGATTGATATGCCGCAATATTCTGCACAGTATCCGCCCCGACATGCAACAGCCAGTCCGCAAAGGCACCTTGTTCAAGCCATTGTTCATAACCATCCTTGCTGTCCTGCCAGCGTTCATAATCAGCGCCTTCATCCGGCGCCAACATCTGGGCATCATGCAATCGCTCGATCGTAAGCATGTTTTTGCCATGGATCTCACCGAGTACATGTTTCTCTTCGCCGTCATAAGGCGCATAAACAGCCGCCACAAGTTGTTTGGGCCAGAAATGATTCAATCCACGCCAGCCAATCACCATAAGCAGGCTAAATACCATCAAGGCCGAGATACTAACCGCTCCCGCCGTCAGCCAGATCCAGATATCACCCCTGGCAACATAAGTTCTAATATTCATAAATCAGATGCCCGCATATTTTTTACGTAAGCGTTGCCGAATCATCTCAGCCAGCGTGTTGATGGCGAAAGTAAAGCTGAACAATACAAGCCCGGCAAGGAATAACACCCGGTAATGGGTGCTGCCAACCTCGGATTCTGGCATTTCTACCGCGATATTAGCCGAGAGAGTGCGCATACCCTCAAAAATATTCATATTCATAACCGGAGTATTGCCCGTAGCCATCAAAACGATCATGGTTTCACCCACCGCTCTACCCAGACCAATCATGACGGCAGAGAAAATACCAGGCAAAGCCGTCGGCATCACCACCCGCGTGATCGTTTGCCATGGGGTAGCGCCGAGAGCCAGCGAACCCATCGATAGATGTTTGGGCACTCCAAACACGGCATCCTCGGAAATGGAGAAAATGGTCGGTATCACCGCAAACCCCATCATCAGCCCCACAACCAATGCGCTGCGCTGATCGTAACCAATTCCGAGATTATATTCTATCCAGTGAGGCATGTTGCCATTGAACAACGCCTGCTCAATGGGCAAACTGAGCTTCACGCACACCCAGATGGCAACTATTATCGGCAACAACAGCAAGCCCGCCTCCCAGCCAGGCCCCACCCGATGCCGAATGGCTTTGGGGAAACGGCTCCAGATAAAACCGCCCGCGACAATCACCAGCGGAAGCACCACCAGAATCAGAAAAATCCCGGGTAAATAATTTTCAGCAAAAGGCGCCAGCCATAAACCCGCCAGAAAACCCAGTATCACGGTTGGCAAGGCTTCCATGATCTCGATCGTTGGCTTGATAACGCTTCGCAGACGCGGCGCCAGAAAATAAGCGGTGCAAACCGCGCCCATGATCGAGAGCGGCAAGGCGAACAACATGGCATAAAATGCCGCCTTCAAGGTACCGAAGCTCAATGGCATCAGGCTGTATTTGGGCTCATGGCCTACGGTGGCCGCCGATGACTGCCAGGTATAGGTCGGTTCAGCATAACCTTCATACCAAACCTTCCCCCACAACGAACGCCACGATACCTCGGGATACGGGTTGTGGATGGAATAAAAATGCGCTCCAGTGGAAGAAGTGATCAAGGCAAAATCCCCACGTGGCGCCAGCGCCGAATGTTTGACAGCGCCATCATCCAACTGCCTGACCAGCATCTGCCTTTGGGCTGTGGCATTATAAACGCCCATACGACCTTGCGCATCAAATGCGGCAAATCCCTTGCGTCGCGCCTCGGTGGACAATGAGGTGATCGCCGCATCCCCCATGACAGCAAAATCCCTGATATGCGTCAGCCGGGCTTCCCCTTCACTGCGAACAGGAAACCATTGTGACAAACCGCCTTCACTGGTTCCAACGATTAATGATATGCCACCGGTCAATAATTTAACGGCGCTTATCCTCGACCCGCCCGGCGTCAGATCCACCTGATGCCACAACTTTGGCGCCCCGGATGCCAGATCAAACACGTCGGTCATGCCATCATCAGAGATAGCATACAAAAAGCGTTGATCCAGAGACATGCGCAAAAATTGCGGCGAACGATCCAGGGTTATACTATGATCCGAAACAGGCGCAAACGTACCCTCATCACCGAGATAACGGCGTTTCTTTTCGAAACTTCTAACCAGAAGCGTGCTTGTTTCTTCATTAAAGGCAGCCAGCTTTGCCCGTGAGTCTTCCACGCGCAACGCAAATTGATCAAGCGAGCGATCGGATCCTGAAGACAAGGTCTGTCTACCCAGCGGATACTCCACCTCGGGGCGGATATGACGCTGATTATTGATATATTCCAGTTTGTACCTGGGGCGATAAACCAGGATAGTGCCATCCGACAAACCGACCGCCGACAAACCATCGCTCTCATCCACCATGATTCCGGAAACCAGCCGCGTTCCATCCGGAACAGGAAGATGCTCTTGAGCCAGGATATGATGTTCCTGGGTATCCACAAATTTCAGCCCACCCCGGGTGGTCAAAAACATCACTATCTCGCCGCGCTCTTCTACGCCAAGTTGCAACAAATGTTCCGCAGCGGAATCAAAAACGTAGTCCGAAACGTGTTCCACGTTCACACCCTTAAACAGAGGGAATACCACAGCCAACAGATAAAAGAAAATCAGGCTCACAGCAATAATAACGCTGATACCGCCCATGGAAACAACGATGGTCATCAGTCGATCGATGGTGCGTCGCAGTCGGTACCGTACATCCGAGGGCTTTAGTCCGGATGGATTATTTCCCGAAGACGCGGATTCAGCCCTGGAGTTTTGCATAAAGTGCATCCGCAAGAAAATGATTATGGATCAATTGATCAGAAGCTCCTGAATGTATGGGTGCAAGCACGCCAGCAACTGACGTGCTTGCCTGGTTACTGCCCAGCACCTAGAAATCAATCTGGGCACGTATTTGTATGATATCGGGCTCATCTTTAGTGCCATCCGCGTATTCGGCTTCCGCCATCACGTAATTGAGCATAAAGCGCAAATTCGGATTGACATAATAATTCACGCCCAGAGTAATGTTTGAAAGCTCGCCCTCGGAAACAGCGCCGTCATCGAATTCAAGCGCACTATATCGGGCAGCCACTTCCCAGGCTCCTGCCGGACTCTTGGGTTTAACGCGACCAAAGACACCATTTTTATAGACACGGGATTCGCCCGTGATAAACCAGCTGCCATAAACATAATAACCGCTCAAATCGGTATCGTCAGTCATGTTGCCTTCGTTTTCATCCTCGAAGATCGTGGTCGTGAGGTATTCGGCCTGCAGCGAAAACGGACCAAAAACCGCAGCGCCTTCCACACCCAGCTTGACCGATCCATCCGCGCCGGTCAGCGTACCGGTGTCCAGAAGTCTTTCAGCAAGATGCGACTCCGGTCTTTGGCGATAACTGAACGATTCCACTTCATCCTCGTTTTCATTCCCCGTCTCCCATGCTCCGGCCGCACCGAAATGAATCACGCGGTTCTTTTCATTGATCGGCGCAAAAGTAGCGCGGGCTCCGACCCCATAACCCTCATCTCCTTCGGCATCCTTGTTGACATCCTGACCGTAAGCGCTGGCGAAAAAAGTAGCCTGCCCGGTATTCATTTTCCAGCCAAGCCCGACACGCCTGCTGGGGGCAAAGATATTGGGAAGCGCACGTTCCATAAAGGTAATGTATTTGGAACTGGTCAACTCCTCAAGACTGAAAGGCTGTTTGAAATTGCCCACGATGATCTTGCTTGATGGCAGGGCCGTATAAGCGATGTAGGCATCCTTGATATCGGTGCCATCGGCAAAATCATATTGTGCCTTGTATTCCCAATCCCCGAACAGTTTGCCTGCGGCAAAAAAGCGCGCGCGGCGCATCTCGGTGCCATCCCCCATATTGATATGATCATCATCGAAATAAGCAGCATCAAGCATCAGACGACCGCCAAACTTAAAACTGAATTGCCCGTCGTCGCTTGCAACGGATAATCCACCTTTGGTTTTCACTTCGGCAGCACCGGCCCAGACCGAACAACCCAATGTGCCAGCTATAACCGCCCACCCGGCATATTTTTTCATCGATATCATATTCCTTCTCCTTGAAATCCAATATTCTCATGCCAATCCGGTAAAGTACGCTTCACCGGATTCGATCAACTCCAGATCGCGACAACGTGCTTATTGTAATTTTTCAAGCTCTTCCAGCAATACAGGTTTGGGCAAAGGCATATAACCATCCTTGACCACCACCTGCTGGCCCTGTTGTGAAAGCACCAGCTTTAGAAACTCCATCTCAAGGGGAGACAATTTCCGCTCGGGGTGCTTGTTCACATAAACATACAGGAAACGAGACAGAGGATATGCACCACTGGCCGCCATTTCTTCGGAAGCAGGAATGAATTTATCTCCTTTTTCACGTGCCAGCGCTACAGCTTTAACCCCGGACGTGGTATAACCAATCCCGGAATAACCGAGACCGTTAACTGATTCGGAAATTGATTGCACGACCGATGCCGAACCGGGCTGCTCATTGACACTGTTTTTAAAATCTCCCTTGCACAAGGCGTGTTTCTTGAAATAGCCGTAGGTGCCGGATACGGAATTGCGTCCATAAAGTTGAATGGAACGTTGCCTCCATCCACCTTTTAAACCAAGTTGACCCCATTGCGTGATATCTTCCGGATTACCGCAGCGGCGTGTCGAGGAAAAGACAGCGTCCACCTGCGGGATCGTTAAACCCTTGATCGGATTGTCTTTATGCACGAAAACTGCCAGCGCGTCAATCGCCACGCGCACGGGCGTAGGCGGATAACCATGTTTCTTTTCAAATGCCTGAATTTCATTATCCTTCATGCTTCGGCTCATAGGACCGAAATTGGAAGTGCCTTCCGTTAAAGCCGGGGGGGCTGTGGAAGAACCCGCCGCCTGAATCTGAATATTGACATTGGGATATATTTTTTTATATTCTTCTGCCCAAAATGTCATCAGATTAGCCAGCGTATCCGAGCCCACGCTGGACAAATTCCCGGATACACCGCTGGCACGCTCGTAAACAGGTAGCGAGTCAAGCTGATCGGCGGCCAAAACCCGGTTGCCGATCCCTGCCATAACCAGAGCGATCAAAAAATACCGCTTCAACATTTAACTTCTCCTTAAGATAATGGTCATTCCTTAATGCTTTGAACACGACCCCACATGATTCAAGCATCGTCATCAAGTTTATCGGCAGGATGTAACAGTTTGATGAAACCCAGGCAACCTCTGATTCATTCTGAACGCAAGTGATTGTGGTTCCTTGCGTTCAGATTCGAGACGACAATCGCACGGTATAGCAGGGTTATTGCGAAGATTGTCACCAAAAAGACCGGACATAATGGCCGCAAAAACCGGGTTCATGACTTGTTCAGGGCTTGCCCAGGGAAATCAGGCGCGACGGAGGGAAAGCACACCGGAACATGCTGCCGACACCAGGAGTACTTTCAATTTCCAGCATACTGTCATGTCGTTGCAGCGCATGTTTAACGATCGCGAGTCCGAGTCCGGTCCCCCCTTTGTCTCTCGAGCGAGCCCGATCGACACGGTAAAACCGCTCGGTTAAACGCGCCACATGATGATCTTCTATCCCTATCCCCGTATCTTGAACTTCGAGTAGCCCATAACCCGCCCGCTCCTGCCACTTGATATGAACGTGACCCTCGGCGAGGGTATATTTGACGGCATTGGAGATCAGATTGGCACAGACGCTGCGCAACTCGACTTCACTCCCCGCCAGACCCCAGCGTCGATCCAGATCCATTTCGATGGTGAGCTTCTCTGCCGCGAACATGCTGATATCGCGGCATATGTCTTCAATAATCGGCGCCATAGGCACATGATCCTGACGCACCGAACCATGTTCTGATTCCATACTCGCCAGCAACAGCAAATCTTCCATCAGAAGCTGCATGCGCCGAGCCTGCCGCTGCATTTCCATCATGGGTCTGCGCCAGGTCTCGAGCCCGGGATCATCATCTTCGAGAAAAGCATCGAGATAACCGGCAATGACCGTCAGAGGGGTGCGCAATTCATGCGAGGCATTGGCCACAAAATCCTTGCGCGCCGATTCTAGCTGGGTCAAAATCGTCAGATCACGCGCCACGATCAAACAGCGATAGCTTGGTAAGCGCACAAACTGCAATTGCACTTTTTTTGCCTCTCCGCGGGAGACGCTCATTTCCATGGTACCTGTGCCGGCAGAAAAACAGGTATCGAACGTATCATCGCGGATAAAATGGCTCAAAAGCATGCCGCAATCCTGAGGATAGCGCAATCCGAGCAAGTGAAAAGCGGCGCGGTTAAACCAGAGGATTCGCCCATCCCGTGACAATAACAGCAGACCTTCCGGAAACACACGCCGGGCGACTGATACCTCCTGCATGACTGCGCGCATGATATGCAGGCGCCTTTGCTGATGATTGTATTTCAGGCGTAAAATTTCATCGAGACTAAGCCATGGCTCATTAAACATGAGCGAACCGGTCATTTCACCCTCGAGCTTCTGCCAGCGCCGCGACAGCTTCAAACCCTGCTCGATCATAAACAACCCATAAACGCCGCAGCCTGCCAGCACGCCGACTGAACCTGCATCAAAGAGAATCGAACCGAAAATGCCGCCGACAACGCCGGCGACCATCAAACGCAGCCACTCAAGCCACCATAAACGCCGCATCACAACTGCACCCCGAATCAGTCGTATTGCGAGAAGCGGTATCCTGAACCCCGAACAGTCTGCACCATGTGGTCGATGCCATATTCGGCCAGAGACTTGCGAAGTCGGCGAATATGCACATCTACAGTCCGTTCTTCCACGTAAACGTTTTGCCCCCACACATGATCGAGAAGCTGGGATCGGGTATACACCCGCTCAGAATGAGCCATGAAAAACTGCAGCAGCCTGAACTCGGTCGGCCCCAACGGAATATGTTGATCATCGACTCTTGCCCGATGACTATTACTATCGAGCTGCAACGATCCGACCACAATCAAACCATCACCAGACTCATCCTGGCAGCGCCGCAAAACAGCGCGAATGCGCGCCATCAGCTCTCGTGGCGAAAAAGGTTTGGATATATAATCATCGGCGCCAAGCTCCAGAGCCTGCACTTTATCATCTTCTCCACTCTTCGCCGTCAGCATGATTACAGGCAGGTCGCGCGTGATATCATTGCGCCTGATTCGGCGCACAAATTCAATCCCGCTCAGCCCCGGCAACATCCAATCGATGAGCGCCAGACTCGGCTTCTGAACCGTGACCAGAAGCGCAGCTTCCTTCGTATCCTCTGCCGGTAAGGGAATATAACCCGCACGCTCAAGGGAAAAACCGATCATTTCACGAATCGGCGCTTCATCTTCAACGATCAATATAGTTTGCTTTTCCATAAAATAAAGCCTGATATGAAACTACCAAGTTATTGAAACATAACAGAATGACATTTTTATGAAATCCCAGAGCTTAGAGAAGCTCTGATTAATTCCGGATGCAAAATACGAGTTCATGCATGGATCAGAGGTTCCTTAACAATCCGCTTGATCTTGATGCAGAGCGCGCCGAACCATCTCCTGGACCTGCGCACCATCAACCCTGGCTTCAATGAACTCGAGCTGCTGACGCATCAGAGATGCATGGGGTTCTGAAAATTCCGCCCATGGCGCCAAAGCTCCGACCAGACGGGAAGCAAGTTGCGGATTGAGCGCGCCAAGCCTGACCACTGCGTCAGCCAGAAAACGATAACCGCCCCCATCCACCGCATGAAAAGCCTCTGGGTTATGGTGTGCGATTCCGCCGATCAGGGCACGCACCCGGTTTGGCTTGCCCCAGGTAAAGCGAGGATGTGATAACAGCCGTTCAGCATAAGCGAGTTGACGTGGTCGCCACGCCCGTGCCCATAAGGAGAAACATTTATCCATCACCAGATCATCATCGCCCCAGCGACGCGCCAGATCCTCAATCGCGGCATTTGCCTGATCGGCATCAATTTTTGACCAGACCTGCAGCGCTCCCATGCGATCAGTCAAATGTTGCGCCTGCTCATATTGGAGACGGCAAAGTTCCGCGGCTTCCGCGCGATATCCGGGGATCAGCCCCAGATACTCAAGCGCGCAGTTTTTAAGTGACCGGGCGCCGATCGCAGACCGTTCATAGCGATAAGGTTCTCCCGGATGATGTCGCGTACGATAGACATTCTGCCACTGCGTCAGCCCAGGTATCGCCGTCAAACAGGCGAATCGACGCCGCACTGATTCAAGGCGCAAAGGGTCAGGTGTAACGTAACGCTGACGCAATTCATCAAAACCCGGCCAGGTCAGCACCCGCGTCATCAGCGTATCCTGCATATCCGACTGCGACAGACACCAGCGCACAGCCTCAAGCCAAACTTCCATGATCGAATCATTTTCACTATCGGCCCACACGCGATCAAAAGCATTCATCATCAAGCGGCGCCCGGCTTGCCAGCGCGTCACCGCATCATCTTCGCACCGCAGCAGAGCCAGATCGTCGTGGGCAGACTCATTGCAATCAAGTTTCACCGGCGCTGAATACCCGCGCAATAGCGACAATAGCGGCGGTTCAGCCACTTGTTCAAAGATCCACTGCTGGGCGCCATTGACAAGCAGCAACGAAGGATCCGTTTCACGGTTCATAACCGATCCATCGGCAATCTGAAGGGGCATCCGTTCACCAGCAGCATTCCATAATGCCAAACGAACCGGGATTGGCACAAAGACGCTCTCAGACCCTGAACAAGGGGGTAATTGTTGCTTGAGCTGCAAAGTCAGCGTTTTTGCCTCACCATCATAATCACCGGAAACCTGTAAAACAGGCGTGCCTGCCTGCCCGTACCAGGTTAAGAAACCGGACAGATCCATTTGATTGGCATCGCCAATGGCGGCGATCAGATCTTCCACTGTAGCGGCGGTTCCATCATGCCGAGAGATATACAAGGCAAGTCCGCGCTCAAATCCATCCCGCCCCACCATGGTTTCCATCATACGAATAATTTCAGCGCCTTTCTCATAGATCGTCGGCGTATAGAAATTGTCGATGCTCCGATAATGGTCCGGACGAACCGGATGCGCCGTTGGACCTGCATCTTCAGCAAACTGAACCGTCATCAGATACTCGACATCCTCGATGCGGCGCAGATCTCCTCCGCCCATGTCCGCAACAAAACCCTGTTCCCGGAAAACCGTCAGTCCTTCCTTGAGGCTTAACTGGAACCAGTCGCGGCAAGTGACCCGATTCCCGGTCCAGTTATGAAAATATTCGTGCCCCACCACCGCTTCGATACGTGCATAATCCGCATCGCTCGCCACATCGGGTGATGCCAGCACACAGGCAGCATTGAACAGATTCAATCCCTTGTTCTCCATGGCGCCCATATTGAAAGAACCGACCGCCACCACATTGTAAACATCCAGGTCACAGATCAGTCCAAAACGCTGCTCATCCCAGGTCATGGCATTTTTCAATGCCATCATGGCATGATCGCACCGCGATTCATTGCCGTGCTCGACATAAAACCCGATGCTGACCCGTTTCCCACTCCCACTGAGCCAGACATCATGAACCGAGGCCAGATCGCCTGCCACCAAAGCAAACAAATAGGACGGCTTGGGAAAAGGATCCTGCCAGCAACACCAGTGACGACCATCACCATAACGCCCTGAACTGATAAGGTTACCGTTAGACAACAACGCGGGATAACGCGCTTCATCGGCAATAAGCACTGTGGTATAGCGTGCCAGCACATCAGGGCGATCCGGAAAACAGGTTATTTTTCTGAAACCCTCGGCTTCACACTGGGTACACAGCATTGCGCCTGATTGGTACAAACCCGAAAGCGCGGTATTGGCGCTCGGGTGAACTTCGGTTTCGGTCAGAAGCCGGAAATGCTCACCCACTCCGAACACCGAGAGTCCGTTTTTTTCAAGTTGGATACGATCTGGCGTCAGCTCTGCACCATCGAGCGAAGCAAATAACAAGGGTTGTCCATCTCCATCAAGCCATAACGGTCGATCAGCCGACACACCTTCTCTACGCCTGCCTTCTATGCAGCAGCGAATCTTCGAGCACTCAGCGCCGAGTTCAAACACCAGGTTGACCCGATCAATCCAGTAATCCGGCGCTTGATAATCCTGTCGTTGCACCATATGGTCGGTCGTTTCACTTGCATTCATAACATCATTCCCTCAAGATGACGTCGATGATGTACGCCATCACCCGCCATGGCCTCCAGGCGCTGTGCCCGCTGCCTGAACTGGCGCCACAGTTCCCATTCCGATGCCGCCATGAAATAGTCATGACTCATCTCTACCATCTCCAGAAAAAGCCGACAGGCGCTGATTTTCAACATCCTCACAAAAATTTCCGCTTCTCCGCCTACTTGTACACCCAGCAAAACCGCATATTCCAGCAGGCTTTCCATTCGACGCATATTATCAAGCAAGGGCGCCCAGGCTTCCATGGCGGATGAATCCGTAGCACAGATCTGTAATTCAGGATTATGACAGCATTCGTGCCAGACGCGTCGCGCCCCACCCAAAGCCTGAGCTGCCGTCAGAAACGCCTGCATCAAAGCATTCTCGCGCAACAGCGGTAACACTTCCACGCCAGCAAGACGCGACGATTGTGGTAGATAAAGCCCATCTGCCCTGAAATTAGCCATGGGCCAACGAAGCTCACGACTACGCCCAATCTGCCAGCAGCCGGAATCAAGCCATTGTGAGCGCTCAAGCCAGAACAAGGCATGCGCATTATCCAAAAGCGCGGTGAACAGCAGCGCGTCCGGTTCACATCCGTGCCAGATGGCGTATTTCTCCCCCCGCAATACATATCCATCCGCTTCGTCCATCACACGGGATGACAGTTGCTCCGGTTCCCAGGCTTCCCCACGTTCCTCGAACGCCGACACAAGCATAACATCTCCTGCCAATACCCTGGCCAGAGACGGCTCTTTGGCGCTATGGCCCAATAATGCCAGCAAGCGCGCGGACAGCATCATTTCCATAACCGGCCACGGCGATAAGCAATAACCAGCCTCGAAACAGACGCCTAAAGCAGACACAAGGTTTCCAACTCCTCCCGTTTCATCCACGCGCGCGCCGGGAAGCAAGTATCCAGTCATTCCACTGTGGGCAAATGCGCGCCATTGATCGCGCCTTACCTGCGCAGTCCCGACTTGCGCACAAAGATCCAGTTTCTGCCATGACGCAACGCAGTTCTCGATTTGAGGCCTCAATATCGGCTGATCCCAGAGAACAAGCGGTTCAAGCCATGAGGCACCCATTCCATTCATACAGCAGCCCATCCCGTAGTTTAAACCATCCCGCTGAGACCCTTCGTTTTCAACGCCGATTCACGATAGCGAAACCGATGATCCTCGTTCCACCAGCCGCGCATCATATCAAGCAGCCTTTGCACCTCCTGTTCGAGTTCCTGTAATAGCGCATCGCCTTCCATCATGCCCATCATCCCGGGACCCTGTAATCGACGCACCATGTTTCCCAGTTCCCGCAGACATAACATGGTTCCGCGTCCACCCATCAGAGGATGCATCAGAACCTCCTGCTGTTGCGGCGCATAAGGTCTGAACGCATACAGAATCATAAAACGCAGTTCCATCGCCAAAGATACGTATTGCAAACGCAACTCGTGTTCTTCCCATGCCGGGCGTCCGTCACGCAAGCTGCGCTGACCATAATCCCGGCACCGCCGCAACATGGAGTCGAAAAGCAGCGGCAAACCCATGGCGCCCCCATTCAGGCTGGCGCAACGCATCAAACCTGCCTCGAGAATATCTTCACCCGCGCCTGGAGCACCCAAAATATTCTGTGATGGAACATGCACGTCATCAAACACCAGGCCTGTTACATCATGGCAGGGTTCTCGCCTGATTCCTTGCAGGTCAAGCGGGATCAGAAGCAGCGAACTTTCCATGCGCTCACCCGCCAGCACCAACCCATGGGTAGCAAATGCAGCGACAGGCGGACACCTTATCATTCCGTTTACGATAACACCATCCTTCTCAACCCTGGCTTGCAGCGCAGGACAGGGAACCATTGAGGGACTGGATAAGCGGTACAAGCCACAGGTCCAGATATGGGAAGCTTCGAGCATGGGACGCAGTAAAGACAGCTTCTGAATCTCAGTGCCATATTCCAGTATAAGGGGGCCTGCCAGAGATAATCCCACCACGTCGGCAACGTCAGCCGCACCCACGCTCATGAGTGTTCGCCCAACTGCCAGCTGGCATTCCGGATCTTTATCATATCCCCCGAACTGCCCCGGCCAGCACAGCCCGATCAGTTCGGCTTGATATAATTCCTGTTGCCAGGCGCGCAGAGCCTCAAATGCCCGCCTGTCTTCTAGCACCAAAGGAGAAAGGGTACCGTGCAAACCTTGCCGGATTGCCGCATGCCACAAATCGGCGGCTTTTCTGCGCAATAAAGTGATCGCATCAGTCTGATTATCATGTGAGTTAGTCATCGCACTCCCATTTGCTGATTTTTAACAGAAACCGCCCTGTGCGTTCTATAAAAAGAAAACCGGATTTACCATCTTGGCAGGCTGTTGGGGAGTCTCTGATTCATTCCGGACAAAGGTGATAGTGGTTCCTTATGTTCAGATTCGGGGCGCTTATCGACCGTAATAGTCGGCTATTGCGAAAATTTACAACGATGAAACCGGGTCAGTAGGAACGCAGATACCAGTTCATGAATAGATCAGAGGTTCAGCGCCGCAAGAGGAGGTTCCCGCAACGGCGACTTAAAAATCCAGGTTAAGCTTCAACCAGCTTTTGATGTCATTCAACTCATCTATGTTGACGCTGTGTTCTATGGGATAACGGTTCCACGAGACGGGACAGCCACAATAAACCAACGTGTCACGCCCATATTCACCCGCAACGATGGGAATAACGGGATCACGCGCGCCATGCGCCAGAAAAATGGGCGTTTTTCTGTTTTCAGCATGAATTTCGTCGGCAAGCTTTCTCGGCATCGGCAGATAGGTTGACAAGCCTATAATGCCAGCCAGCTTCTGCTGGTAACGCAGAGCTGTATACAAAGCCAACGCGCCGCCCTGGGAAAATCCTGCCAGAACAATTTGCTCCGGGGCGATGCCCGCATCTGTTTGATCCTGAATCAGATCTTCAATCTGCCTGCGGGCTGCATTGAGTTGCTCGACATCTCCCGCGCCATCCATATCCAGAGACCGGACATCGTACCAGGCACGCATCATCTGACCACCACTAAGCGTCACCGGACGCACTGGCGCATGAGGAAAAACAAACTTCACGCCTTTATCTGAACCCGGATCCAGATATTCCACCGCCGACAGAAAATCCGTTCCGTCGGCGCCGAGACCATGCAGCCATATGACCACAGCGCCAACGGGTTCGGAAGTGATGCGCTCAATGCACTCGAGTTTCATCGCAACCCGGCGCTTTTTATGCCGGGTAAAGCCAGCCTCGATTTGCGTTCATCCCGGACAGGCACGCCAGACCAGCGGCGGATCGCCACTTTTGCCGCTTCATTGGTTGGGCGGCTGATTATTCCCTGCTGGGCAAGGAGTACTTCATAACACGCGCCATCCGCCATGGGCATATAGTTGGCGCAACCATACATCGTATCAACCCATGGCACAACCTGCCCGTAGCGCTGCGCCAGCATGCCCAGATTCAACCCTACATCCTGGCTGAGAGATACTACCGATGGAAATTGATCAGCGTATTGCGCAACATGGCCAAATCTCCCACTGATGCGCTCGCATCGATACCATGTATCCATACCAAAAAGATTGGCGATATTTTTCCATTTCACCACCCGCACATCAAGCTGCCATTCATCGCCAAAAAGCTCCATGCGGCAGACTTTTCCATCCTCGGACAGGATCATCTCGGCTTCAAAGCGCTGTCGTTCCACTTGTCGAAATGAAAGGCGGGCAATGAGATTCTCTCTACCCATACGTTGATACGTTAGCAAATTGATTCCCAATAGCACAAAAACAACCGCCAATACCATCCAAATCACGCTTAGACCTACCTGAAGAAATTCCCCCGAAGACGATCCCATCAAGGAAATCAGCCCTATGAGAAAAAAAAGGCAACCCGTGATCAAACTAGCTCGGCGTAACCAGATAAGCATGCGCAACTCCTTTTCGATTGAAATACCAGATAGCAAAGGATACCATGATCATTTTAGCCATGCTCCCATAAAACAAGATTGTACAACCTGATAATAGCCTTATTCGGCTATTAAGCTAACTGGTTCCGTGGCACAGAGCCAGAATTCTTTCATCACGATACCTCAGAATCGAATGCAAGCGCTTTGCTATAAGGAGCCTCTGATTAAGTCTGGACGAAGGTGATTGCGATTCATTATGTTCAGATTGTCAGCAATGAAGCTGGGCTTAAGGGACGCAAGAACCGGGTTCAAACTTAATCAGAGGCTCCATAACAGGACGGTATGGAGTTTTTATGAAACTGAACCAGAACTGGATGCTCGTTATCGTCCTGCTACTCCTGATCTCAGGATGTGGACGCAAAGGTAGCCTTTACCTGCCCGAGAAAGATCATGATCAGAATCAAAGCCTGGAACATTCCGGCGTAGATTCTGCCTCAGAGATTCCATAGATGGTACAGAATAGCCGCTACGCCGGGAAATCGGCGCACGTTTGATGCTGCGCCCCGATTCTCCGGCGTGGCGGTCTGCAATAATGGTTCAGATAGAAATACCGCCGGTGGTATTTTTCCAAAGATTTTCGGACCCGAGCTTTCTTTACCTGGCGATATCAAGATGTTTCAGCGATGAAAAATAAGCCGCCAGATCAGCCATGTCTTCTTCGCTCAAGTTTGCTGCCATGCCGAACATAACAGGATCCTGACGTTTTCCGCTTTTATATGCCTTCAACGCTTCGAACAAATAGTCCTCGTATTGCCCCGCAAGGTTCGGATAGATCCCTATCGTACTGACGCCATTAACATTATGGCAAGCGAAACAGGCTCCCGCCTTTTGTTTTCCGATTTCGGGATCACCAGCCGCCCACGCTGAAGCAGACAGCATGGTGATCAAGCCCCCAACAATCCCCATCATCAATGTCATTTTGCGCATGCTTGCTCCTTATTCTCCCAGAGTGGACAGATAGTCCGCAATTCCTTCCATCTCCTGCCGACTTATGCTCATGGCCTGTGCTTGCATGTTAGGATGTGGACGGGTTCCATCCTTATAAGCCTGCAAGGTTTTTACGATATATTCCGCTTTTTGACCTCCGAGTTTGGGTACATGGTAAGTCGGATAAATAAATACGTAATTGGGGATGCCGTGACACCCCAGGCAGAAACTTACCTTACTTCTGATCTCTTCTTCCGAAGGCAGCTCCCCCCAAGCCGGCGTCGCCAGCCCAAGACACATGGCAACACCACACCACACAACTTTTATTCCGGCATTGATTCTATTCATAAGTCCAAAAGGCTCCCTGAATGTGATTTTATTCAGCCATTGCTTTTATCTGCCACCAACCGCGCATCAGTATAACTTATTTGTGCCGTTGCGTCATCAGCCAAACGATTGATTACGTTTATCTAACCTGACAAACTGGACAGCGCGCCGTCCGGCACCGACAGGATTCTATAGCAATAGTCTGGCAACTCTTCGTCGATTTCTGTCAGCATCTGATGAAATGATTGCGCACCCGATTTTGCATCATTGCCTGCCTCCTTCTCACGCAACCATGTCCGTCCACCGAGGATATGACGCGTTTTCTTGTCGATGAGACGCACTTTCAGCCCCAGCCGCAGGGTACTGGGCTGGGTAGTGAAATCCTGATACAAATACAGCAGGTGTAATTCCAGTTCCACATCGGATAATGCCGCAGAATGAGAAGATGTCACCACTTGCGTCACCATCTTTGCCTGCTCCAGTGACTGGTGGGCATGCAACGCGATCATCTGTGCCGGCTCGGCGAGCCATTGATGATGCGCATAATAATGGATGAGCCCCTGTTCGTCACGATAAGTCATGCGCCGGGTGGCAAAACCCGGTTCAGCGGTTGGTCTGGCGATACCAAGAATCACGGGCAACATGGCAGGCGCGGATTTTTGAGTCGTTACCGGCGGTGCAACCCAGAATAGTTGCATATCATGCTTCGCCAACCGCCCGCTACAACCGGTGATGGACAATCCCAACACCAGGAATAAGCACCAGCGTATCCAATGATACTTTAACATTTCATTGTTCTCCCGGGCCCGACTCTGGTATAGAGCCCCATAACAAGGCATTGGGCTTTTCAGAAAGCTGCCGACCCAATTCTTGCCCTGTCCGAGCCAGTTCCCGCATCTCCGCAAGCATCAGATCAATCTCGGGCATCGTGTAACGCACGAACCGATCAACACCGGTTTGCCCTGAAGCAAGCAAATGATCGGTTTTTTCAGTCATTTCGCGTATTTGTTTGCTCACTGTTTCCACTTCTGCCGTTATGTCATCGACTCTATCCATCAGACCCGGCCAGTCTTCACTGCTTTTCTTGAGGTTGGCCAGAATGATCCGGGTATGATCGATGCTTTCCCGCGCGGCGCTATCCTGTTTCGAGAGATCTTCCATCATTGAGGTAAAACGTTCAACGGAATCCGTCAGGCGTTCCTGTGTTCCATCCTCGATCACCGTATCGAATTGGCTGGATATTTTACCCACCATATCCATAGCCTGATTCAACACTTCGTCAATACGCACGATCAAAGAGGGCTTGCTATCGATTTCCGGGTATTCATCCCCGCTGGAACGCTCCAGCGGCGGAGCATCAGAAGCACCACTGCTGAGCTCAATATAGGAAATACTCGTCAGACCCTGTGGTGTCAATTGAGCGGTAGTATCCACCCGAATCGGTGTATTTTCCTCCACTTCAATCAGGATCTTCACACGACCGGGAGGATCTGCCACCAGATCGATAGCAACGACCTTACCAACCGTAACGCCCTGGAATTTAACGTAGGAGTTTTCTATCAGCCCTGACACAGATTCATCCATATAAATATGATATCGTTCGTATTTCTTTACCGAGATATCCGAACCCAGCCACAGACCGATACCCCCCAAGGTCACGCCCAGCAAGAGCACAAAAATTCCAACGATGGTATAGTTTACCTGATTATTCATCTCCCAGCCCTCTCGATGCGCTTTCTTGCCGGTAATTGTCATCCACCGATTTCGGCCGATCAGGACGCGAAGCCTGAAAATAGGACCGTACCATGGGGTGGTCATTTTCGTATAGTTCCGCGGGGGATCCAAGCGCCAGCAATTTCCCTTCCCCCAGAAATGCCGCCCGATCGACGATGCGCCACAGCGAATCCTGATCGTGGGTGACCATCACCACCGTCAGATTCAACTGGCTTTTCAACGTTTCAATCATATGATCGAAACGGTCGGCGCTAACCGGATCGAGACCTGATGTAGGCTCATCGAGAAACAGCACCTCAGGTTCCAGTGCCAGCGCACGAGCCAGCGCCGCGCGCTTGATCATGCCACCGCTTAATTCAGCAGGATATTTGATGACATCCGCGGTCTTCAATCCCACCATGCTCACCCGAAGCATGGCGGTTTCACGCCGCAAACGGGGACTCAAGTCCGTATGCTCCACCAGTGGAAAACAGACATTTTCCAGAACCGTCATCCCGCTGAACAAAGCCCCATGCTGGAACATGACGCCTATTCTGACCAACAGCCTGCGTTTCTCATCCAATCCCAGCTTTTGAATATCATGACCAAGCAGTGTTACCCTGCCGGAACTTGCCCGCCGCAGCATCAGGAGCGTGTGCAACAACACTGTTTTACCCGCCCCGCTTCCGCCCACCAACCCAAGAACCTCGCCACGCTGGACATTAAAACTGATATGATCATGAATCAGGGTTTTTTTAATCGTATTACACAGATCCTTGACTTCAATAACCATCTCGCGATTCTGGTTCATGGACAGTGCGCCTCACCTTGCACAGGCTTACCAATCAATGCGTGTAAAAAGAATGGAAAACACGGCATCAATCAGAATCACAAAGAAAATGGATGCCACCACGCTCGCCGTAGTTTCGCGTCCGACGCTTTCCGACGAGCCATCGACCTTAAACCCACGATAACAACCGATAATAGCGATAATCATGGCAAAAACCGGCGCTTTGATCAGCCCGACCCAAAAGGACTTCGGACTGATGGAAACAGCTTGAGGAAGACGGCTGATAAAATCATAGAATCCGACATCCAGTTGCCACCGCGCCACCACCATGCCACCGAAAATGCCCGTGATATCAGCATATACGGTCAGCAATGGCAAGGCTATCAACAACGCCGTCACCTTCGGGATAACCAGCATTTCTATCGGAGTGATACCCAGCATGCGCAAGGCATCAATTTCGTCGGTCACTTGCATAGTCCCTATTTCGGCAGTGTATGCCGAACCGGTACGTCCCGCCACAATAATCGCCGCAAGCAGTGGCGACATTTCTCGCAACATCGTCAGACTGACCAGTTCCACCACCAGGAAATTGGCGCCAAACCGCTCAAGTGTCATTCCACCCTGATAGGCGATCACCACACCCATCAAAAAGGAGATCAAACCCACGATCAGCAAAGCATTCACGCCCGCCATCTGTATCGTACGAAAAATCTGACGGAATCGGATGCGCCATGGTTTCAGCATCAAAATACCGAGGTGAAAGCTGGTTTCACCGATAAAACGCAACATATCGAGCATCTCATCCGCCATGCGTACCGTTGACAGCCCCAGCCGCCCAAATGCATTGAGCTTTTGTTCCACCGGCGGTTTCATACCCTGGGATGCATTCTCAATCACCAGATCAAGCAAAGATCGTTGCCATGACGGCAATTCGCTTTGTTGCAACAAGCTCTCACCACCCGGTATTTTCATGACGATTCGATATAATAACCATGCGCCAACGGTATCCATCCGGGAAATGCCGCGGGCATCAAGAACCCAGCGCTGAGTAGAAGGCCAGTGGACACGACGCAACAGTTTTTCCAGAGAGGCGACTCCATCAATGGTCCAGTCACCCTCACATATCAAGCGGTTTTTCTGTTGATCTAGAACGAAACCCGCTTGAGCGGCTTTTTTGGCGGCCTTGCTTTTAGCCGCGCTACGGGTCATGGATGTTCTCGCCGCTGCCACGCATCCCGGCTAATATATTCCATTGCGCTTCCAGTTCCATCAGCGACATCCCCTGTTCTTTCACCCGCTGGCGCAGCTCATCCACCACATTTTCTGGCGCACGAGCCAGAAAATGCTCGTTGCTCAGTTTTTTCTCGCCCTGTTGTATCGCGGCGCGCAGTTTTTCAAGTTGTTTACTGATCCGCTCCTGCTCCGCATCAGGATCAATCAAACCCGCCAGTGGCATTGCAACCGTTGCCCGACCCAGAGAAACCACGGCGGCTCCTTTGATCTGAACGGGCTGATCGGGCAAGTCGAGTTGATCCAGCCCCGCCAGATCCATCAGCCACGGCAGCATATCCCGGATATGACCTGTCTGAACTGGCGTTAAACCCTGCAACACGACCTTTATTTTTTTTCGCGGCGCAATTTTGTTCTGGGATCGTATCTGGCGAATAGCGCCCACGACGGATATGAGCCATCCGACTGCTGCATCAGCCTCTTCGTCGAGAGGGAAGCGGCTGCTTTCAGGATAAGACTGAAGCATAATACTCTCGGCTTTGACCCCCGCCAATGGCGCTATGCGTTGCCAGATTTCCTCGCTAATAAAAGGAATCATCGGATGAAGTAAACGCAGCAGACTTTCAAAAATATCGACCAGCACCCAACGGATACGATGACCAGCGTCGCTGTCATCCTGAGTTAACAACAAACTCGTTTTGCTCATCTCCAGGTACCAGTCGCAGAAGATATGCCAGGTGAATTCATGCGCAGATTGCACAAACCAGTCAAACCGGTAATCCGTAACAGCCTGGCGCGACTGCACCACCACCTGACCAAAACGGCTGATGATCCAGCGTTCCGGCAGAGATACATCCGCTTCCGATTTCGGGGGTCGCGGTGCATCACCGACCTGCCCCATAATATAACGCCCGGCATTCCATAACTTGTTACAAAAATTACGGTATCCGCCCACACGCTGCAAATCAAAGCGCACATCGCGGCCACCACTGGCCAGTGAGGCAAAGGTCATACGCAACGCATCAGCGCCATAAGCAGGTATGCCTTCAGGGAATTCACGCTTCGTCAGACGAACGATACGCTGGGCCATTTCCGGCTGCATCAAGCCCTGCGTGCGTTTCTCGAGCAGTTGTTCAATGGTGATCCCATCAATCACATCCATAGGATCCAGAACATTGCCTTTGGATTTCGACATTTTATGCCCTTCGGCATCACGCACCAGACCATGGATATAAACTTCCCGGAAAGGCGCCTCTCCGGTAAAATGCAATCCCATCATGATCATACGCGCCACCCAGAAAAAAATGATGTCGAATCCCGTAACCATCACATTAGTCGGGTAAAATATCCTTAACCCAGGAGTCGGGTCGGGCCAGCCAAGGGTGGAAAATGGCCACAAAGCGGAAGAAAACCAGGTATCGAGCACATCGTCATCCTGCCGCAATACCAGCTCTGGCGACAGATGATAATGACGTCTGATATCGTCTTCATCTTCACCCACATAAATTCGACCCTGTTCATCATACCAGGCGGGGATTCGATGCCCCCACCAGATCTGGCGCGAGATACACCAGTCTTCGATATTGCGCATCCATTCAAAAAAAGTTTTGCTCCAGTGTTCCGGAGTGAAGCGAATTCTTCCCTGTTCAACCGCTTCTATCGCTGGTTGCGCCAAAGGTTGCACCTTAACGAACCACTGATCCGTCAGATAGGGTTCGATGATAACCCCACTGCGATCCCCTTTCGGCACCTTATGCGTATGCGTTTCTATTCGCTCCAGAAGATCCTGTTCGCGCAAAGCGACCACCACCTGTTCGCGCGCCTCAAGCATGGTCTTGCCGCGATAATCCTCCGGCACTTCTTCGTTGAGTCGTCCATCATCTGTCATGATATTGCGCATGGGAAGTTGATGACGTTTCCCTATAGCGTAATCGTTAAAATCATGAGCTGGTGTTATTTTCACGCACCCGGTGCCAAACTCCAGATTCACCGATGCATCACCGATGATCGGAATAGTGCGGCCAGTCAAGGGCAAATGAACATTTTTGCCAATCAAACGCCCCCAGCGCACATCATCCGGATGAACCGCGACCGCCACGTCGCCGAACAGAGTTTCAGGCCGGGTCGTAGCTACCGTAACCGCCGTACTTTCAGAAACCACCGGATAGCGGATGTACCATAAATGACCCTGCTCCTCAATATTGTTCACTTCCAGATCGGAAATAGCGGTTCGCAGAACCGGATCCCAGTTGACCAGGCGTTTGCCGCGATAAATTAAACCTTCCCGGTATAATCGAATGAAAACCGTGTGCACCGCCCTCGACATAGCAGGGTCCATGGTGAAGCGTTCTCGCGACCAATCCAGCGATGCCCCAAGCCTGCGTAATTGGCGAGTAATACCGCCGCCGGACTGCTCCTTCCATTCCCATACCCGGCGCTCGAAGGCTTCCCGCCCCAAACTCATCCGATCAAGCCCTTGCCGGATCAATTGCCGTTCCACCACCATCTGGGTGGCGATTCCGGCATGATCCATACCTGGCTGCCATAAGGTATTGGCGCCACGCATGCGCTGATAACGGATGATCAAATCCACGAGCGTGGACTGGAAGGCATGACCCATGTGCAGCGTGCCTGTCACATTGGGCGGAGGAAGCATGACGCAAAAAGATTCCCTCTGAACTCCGCTTTCGACATCAGCCCTGAAGTATCCCGCGCTTTCCCAGCTTTGATACCAGCGCGGTTCTATAATTTCGGGTTGATAAGCTTTATCCGACATAGCACATGTTGACCTTGATACTCACTGGCATTGATTCCCCTATGACGCGGGGCATGTTACGTTTGAGACCTTTGCACGACAGGGTTGAACCAGGGAACCTCTGAACAAGTCATGAACCCGGTGCTTGCATCCCTTATGCCCAGCTTCATTGCTGTAAATCTTCGCAATAATCCTGCTTGACCCGTGCAATTGTCGCCTGGAATCTGAACATAATGAACAATTACCTTCGTCCAGACTTGATCAGATACCATCTCCCATGTATATCCACAAGCCCCTGTGTGACACGTGGACAATACGCTTTTTGGTGTTTTAACACAGCGAAACA
>JGI24023J19991_10000052_pt1 | contig 65800 bp, 55 predicted proteins | sample Cruoilmetagenom1_FD_19991 | JGI IMG/M metagenome (IMG submission 19991)
CTGCCCTTGTGGCTCTTGGTGAACTGATTTTCCACTTGTTCGAATGGCCGGCCGAGCTTGTCGAGCTCCCGCTCGGGAATGCCGATGCCGGTATCGGCGATGGCGATGCGGACCCGTCCCTTAGCGCTGCGGCTGAGGCGCACCGAAACGGTGCCGTCGGCGGGCGTGAATTTGACGGCATTGGAAAGCAGATTCAGCAGGATCTGCTTCAACGCCCGGCGGTCGGCCTGCATTTCCAGCTTGCGGACGCCGGTGCGTTTCAGCGTGACATTCCGCTCCTTGGCGCCCTGGGCCACAACCCGGATGCTGTCGCCGACGATTTCACCCAGATCCAGCTCTTCGACGTTCAGCGTGATCCGCCCGGCTTCGATCTTCGCCATATCGAGGATGTCATTGATCACTTGCAGCAGGAAATTTCCGCTTTCGTGAATGTCGCGGGCATATTCGTCGTACTTCTCGCTGCCAAGCGGCCCGAACAGGCCATTTTGCATCACATCGGAGAAACCGATCACGGCATTCAACGGCGTTCGCAGCTCGTGGCTGAAATTGGCCAAGAATTCGGATTTGCTCTTGTTGGCGGCCTCGGCCCGGTTCTTCTCGAGCGCATATTTCTCGGTCAGATCGACCAGCTGTTGCTTCTGCTGCTCGAGTTCCCGGCGTGAGAGCTGAAGGTCCGCGACCGTCGCCTTGAGTTCCTTTTCGCTCTCGAACAGTTTCTGTTCGTTCTGTTTGAGGCCCGTAATGTCGGTGCTCACGCTCACATAGCCGCCATCCTTGGTGCGCCGCTCGTCGACATGCAGCCAGCGATTGTCGTCAAGCTGAGCTTCATAGGTGCGGGCGTCGGAACCATTGGATTTCGAAACCGGATTCTGGCTGCGCACGATCGGCTGGGTCGCCGTGGCGGCTACCTTCTCATATGGCGTGCCCGGAACCACGATGTCGTCGGTGAGGTCGTGGAACTGCTGGTACTTGCTGTTGCAGAGCACCAAGCGGTTGTCGCAGTCCCATAACACGAAGGCTTCGGAGATGGATTCGATTGCGTCGCGCAATTGGGCGTCGGCGCCCGCAGTCCAGGCAGTGCTGGCGCTGGGGTCCTGAACGGGCCTGACGATCGCGACCAAGTGTGACTCACCGTTCTTGGGGTTGCGCTCCAAGCGGCCGCTGAGTTTCACCCATATCCAATTGCCCTCGGCGTGCTTGATCCGGAAGGTCTGATCGATTGCTCCGTCCTTTTGGCGCATGGCCTGTTCGACCCGGGCATAGAGGTCGTCGTCCTTGTGAACCGCCTTGGTAATATCGCGAAAAGATAGCGCATCGTCTTGGGGCTCTTGGCCCAGGAGACCGAACATGGAGCTGGACCACCGAACGTGCCCGCGCGCGACATTCCAATCCCATAATCCGCAGCCTGCGTTCTGGAGCGTTTGGTCAAGTTTTGGCGAGAGCGGAAAGGCGTTAGCGGAGCCTGACGCGGCGCCTGTTTGCGGCAACCAGAGAAAGGCCGCGCCGAACAGCACTAGAAGCAGGCCGGTGGTGGAAAAAATCGTGATGTCGAATGCCGCCTCCTTCCACCAGCCCCGCAGCGCCTGGTCCTGCAGCTGAATGATCGCAAGCTGGGCGGTGGGTTTGTGCAAATTGCGGATCGTGGCGAGCGCCTCGGCGCCGTCATCCAAGGTCACCGGCAGCGCGCCTGCCGGCGCGCCGAAACCGATCAGAGGTTGGCTCGACCCAATGACTTCGTCGACGGGTTGATCCAGCCTCTCGGGATGGTAGGGGGCGGTGGCCTTGATCCGCCCGTCGGCGCCAGCCAGCAACACCATGCGGCCAGCCAGTGTGGCGCCCGCCGGCAGGCTCGACGCCAAATCATTCTGCCAATTGTCGCTGTCTTCGCTCCCTCTAGCCTCTAGCGATGCCGCAGTGGCATCGGCGATCAGCCCCAATTGTTGGCGCGCCTCTTCAAGAGCGACGCGCTTGCCGTAAATCACATGGGAGGCGGTGCCCACGATCGTCAGTGCCAAGAAAACAGAGATCAGGATGAGGATCAGCCGGCGCAGAGTCGGCGCCGTGAACAGGTGCCGGGCGAGCCTTTCAGCTTGCTCGCCAGCCTGTTGCAGCAGGACTGAAGGTGCGAATCCTGCAGGAGCGGACCGGGTCCGCGCCATATTTGGCCCCTCGATCGTTCTTCCAATAAACGCGGGACAAAGAACTGCCGCATCCGCGAATCACCTAACTATTTGATTCCAAAGGCCGCTCACTTGTCCAGAGAGAACATGTGGAGAACCTGTGAAACACTTTGGGAAAACTAACGTGCGGCCGACTAGGCCAGCGTCTTGGTCACGATCTCGAAGACGTCGCGGGAGAGGCCGTCATGAGCGGCAATCCGCTCAAGTGCTGAGCGGGCATGACCCTGGCGGCCGGGTTCGAGCCTTTTCCAGCTCTTGAAGGCGCCCGACAGGCGTGCCGCGATTTGGGGATTGAAGGCACCGATCTCCAATATGGCGTCTGCGACGAAATTGTAACCGGCACCGTCACCGCGGTTGAAACCGATCGCATTGGCCGCGGCGAAGGTCCCGATCAGGGCGCGGACCTTGTTGGGGTTATCGAGGGAGAAGTGGGCATGCGTTCTCAAGGCCTTCACGCGCTCGGGCGTATCGGGGAGCGAGGAGAGCGCCTGCAGAGCAAACCATTTGTCGATGACAACGTGGTCGTCCTTCCAGTTGTCATAGAAATCGGCGAAGACTTCCACGCGGGCATCGTCATCGATATGGGTCAGAATCGAGAGCGCCGCCATCTTGTCCGTCATGTTCTGGGCGTTGAAATAATGTGTGCGCGCCCGCGCGACTTCGTTGGCTTCTGCCTTGGCGCACAATAGGGATAGGGCCGAATTGCGCAGATCGCGCCGACCTACGCTGGCGGCATCGGGCGAGTAAGAGCCGCCATCTGCGTAAGCCTCGTACGTCTCCAGCAGCAGTGGCCCCAGTTCATCGCGAATATCGCCGCGCACGCCGTTGCGAGCCTGGTGAATAGCGTCCGTGTCGACATTCTCATGAAGCTCCCGGGCAATATCGGCCTCGCTTGGAATTTTGAGGAGTTCCGCCCTGAAGGCGGGTTCCAACTCGGTATTTTGCAGCGTGGTCCCAAGCGCCCGCGCAAATGCGTTTCCGGTTGCCGGTGTCTCGCCGGCCCGCAACGCCTCCACCATGCCGGTCAATAACCGGGTGACGTAGCGTTGGCTGGCCTGCCAGCGATTGAAGAGATCGCTGTCATTGGTCATCAGGAATTCGAGCTCGGCGTCGGTTTGCGGCGAAGTGAGATTGACCGGCGCCGAGAAGCCGCGCAGTAGGGAGGCGACGGGGCGCGACGCGATATTGGGAAAGCGGAAGACCTGCGAGCGCTCCCGCAGTTCGATTAGGCCATCGGCGATCTCGTCGCCGGCATCGTCCAGCAGGGGAAGGTCGCCACCATTTGCGCCCAGCAGCCCGATCCGCAGTGGGATCGGAAGCGGCCGCTTCCCAGTCTGCCCGGGCGTCGGTGCGGTGACCTGGCTGACGGTCAACTCCGCGACCTTTGCGTCGCCGTCATAGGCAAGCTCGCAAGTAAGTTCGGGCGTGCCGGCCTGGGCGTACCACTCGGCGAACGCATCGAGATCGGCGCCATTGGCGTCCGCCATGGCGGCCAGAAAATCCTCCACCGTCGCGGCCTCGCCATCGTGGCGCTCGAAGTAGAGATCCAATCCCTTCCGGAAGCCATCCCGGCCAAGCTGGGTTTGCAGCATGCGGCAGAGCTCGGCGCCTTTCTCGTAGACGGTAGCGGTATAGAAGTTGTTGATTTCTATATAGGAATCAGGTCTTACCGGGTGCGCGAGAGGTCCACCGTCCTCGGGAAATTGATGCGCCTTGAGGGCGCGGACATCCGATATGCGTTTCACGCTTTTCGAGCGCATGTCAGCGGTGAATTCCTGATCGCGGAAGACAGTGAGACCTTCCTTGAGGCAGAGCTGGAACCAGTCCCGGCAGGTGACCCGATTACCGCTCCAATTGTGAAAATACTCATGCGCGATCACCGCCTCGATCGCCATGTAATCGGCGTCGGTCGCGGTGTCGGGCCGGGCCAGGATCAGCTTGTCGTTGAAGATATTGAGGCCCTTATTCTCCATGGCCCCCATATTGAAGTCGCTGACAGCGACGATCATGAAGATGTCGAGGTCGTATTCGCGGCCGAAGCGGCGCTCGTCCCAGGCCATGGCGCGTTTCAGGGACTCCATGGCCCATTGGCAGCGGTCCTCCTTGCCGGGCTCCACATAGATGGCGAGATCGACGATCCGTCCTGATTGGGTGGTGAAGACGTCCCGCAAAACGCTCAGATCGCCGCCGACCATGGCGAACAAATAGCTCGGTTTGGGGTGGGGGTCGTGCCAGCGGGCGAAGTGACGGTTGGTGCCTGCGATCGCGGCGATCTCGGCTGGATTGCCGTTGGCGAGCAGCACCGGCACCTGATCGCGGTCTGCTTCGAGACGCACGGTGTAGACCGAGAGCACGTCGGGTCGGTCCAAGAAGTATGTGATGCGGCGGAAGCCCTCGGGCTCGCATTGGGTGCAATAGATCTCTCGGCTTCGGTAGAGGCCGGAAAGCGCCTTATTGCTTTCGGGGTCGCACAAGGTGGTGATTTCGAGCTCGAAGGGCTCGGCCGGGGCATTCGGGATCAGCAGACCCGCATCGGTGAGTTCATAATCGTGAACGCCCAGCACGCTCTCATTGAGCGCCAAGCGATCGAGATGCAATCCGACGCCGTCCAGAGACAAGCCATTGCCGTGGGAGGTGACTGGATTGGGCCTGATGGCGAGCTTCGAATGCACGCGCGTCGCCTTGGGCTCCAGCGCGACGTCGAGATCCACCGTGTCGATCAAGTGGCTCGGCGGCGTGTAGTCCTTGAGATAGATGGGTTGGGGAGCTGACTGGTCCATGGGCGAGGCGGGGGTCCGTAGCTTTTTCGAGTTTAAGGGCTTGCATGCTAGATAGCGCCAAGCATCAAAGCCAGACACCAATCCGTCTAAGCTCCGGGCTTTTGCAAGCCGGGGTCAAGTTCAGGGAGATCAGCGCATGGGCAGCTCGTCGAAGAAAGCCGCATACCAGCACATCATATACCAGGAAGACGGCGATACGGCCCGGATCACGCTGAACCGTCCCGACGTCGTGAATTGTTTATCAATTCCGATGTCGGACGAATTGGTCGACGCCTTCGAGCGATTGCGACAATCGAAAACTATCAGGTTCGTCGTGATCGACGGCGCCGGCGGCAACTTTTGCGCCGGCGACGACCTGAAAGAGATGTCGCTCGGCCATTGGGGCAATTCCAACGACTATTTCCACCGCGTCCGTTACTACCAGTGGATGGCTTATGCGCTGGAGGAGCTGGACAAGATCACGATCGCGGCCATCGACGGTTTTGCCGTTGGCGGCGGGCTCGAAATCACCATGTGCTGCGATTTCGCGATTGCCACCGAGCGGGCAAAATGGGGCATGCCCGAAGTCGATTGGGGGATTACGCCGGGTTGGGGCGGCACCACGCGGCTGGCACGTCTGATCGGGCGGCGCCGGGCCAAAGAGATCAACATGCTGGCCGCTTTGCATCCAGCCAAGACGGCTGTTGAGTGGCATCTTTGGAACCGGGTTTGCGACGACGACAAGCTCGATGACGAAGTCGATGCGCTGCTCGAACTGTTGCGCGCCAAGAGCCAGCAGACGCTGCGCCAGCTCAAATTCATCCTGAACAAGAACGTGGAAACCGATCTCTACACGGCCCAGGCTTTCGAGGCGCTGTCGGCGGCGTGGACCGCTTCAGTGAATGGATGGGCAGAGGTGCCCGACGCCGATGGCGGCGAGGGCCTAAAGGCGTTCCGCGAAAAGACAGGCCTAAAAGATAAGCGCCGAACGCTGGGCAAGGATTTCTGGGTGGATCAAGCCTAGGCGTCCCTCGCGGCACGATCCCTGTTTGCGTTCGCCGTCAGTAGCGAAGATAGGCTTCGCGCTCCTCCGCCCAAGCCTGTTCATCGGGCTCGGCGAGGGCGTCCAAGTCGCGCGGGGTCGCGGCCGGGTCGTCCACCCATTCCCGCAACCGCGGGCCGCCATTGATGACGTCGATGGCGGGCTTGCCGTGCTCATACTCGTAGGCGAAATCCCGCCACAGCGCGTAGTCCGGATACAGACCACGGATCGCCTTGAAGGCGAGCGCCTGGAGCCGCCACGGCTTGAAAGTTCGGTGGTCATAGCCCGGACCTTCGGCGTGAATCTGAACGCCATTGCAGAGCTCGGCCGCGTGCTTGTGAAAGGTAGGCTCGAACCAGCAATCGCGCAGCGAGCAGCCCTCTAGCCATTGCGGTGCGAGCGCACGCATTTTGTTCAGGACATCGCGGGCGTCGATGTCGGGCGCACCGAATAGCTCTAGCGGCCTTGTGGTGCCGCGCCCCTCGGAGAGTGTCGTGCCTTCGAGCATGACCGTGCCCGCATAGGCCCGCGCCATCGATAGATTCGGCGCATTGGGACTGGGATTGATCCATATTCGCGTGCCCAACGGCCAGCCGAAGCCCGGCGCTGCGTCCGGCTGCCAGCCTTGCATCTCGATCACGCGATAGTCGACGTCGAGTTTGAGGGTTTCAAGGAACCACGAGCCCAACTCGCCAAGGGTCAGCCCGTGACGCATCGGCAACCGTCCAGCGCCGACAAAGCTTTCCCAGCCCGGCCGCAGCAGCAGGCCTTCGATGGGCCGGCCAATCGGGTTGGGCCGGTCCAAGACCCAGATGGCCTTGCCGTGGGCCGCGGCTGCTTCCAGGACGTAGCGCAAGGTCGTGATGAAGGTGTAGATCCGGCAGCCCAGATCCTGCAGATCGACCAGCAGGACGTCGAATGTCTCCATCATCTCGTCCGTCGGGCGGCGCACCTCGCCATAGAGGCTGAAGACTGGAATGCCATGCACCGGGTCCTCAAAATCCGGCGACTCGATCATGTTGTCCTGCTTGTCGCCGCGCAGGCCATGCTGGGGACCGAAGGCGGATGCGAGTTTGATGCCGTTGCACGCAGCCAACCCGTCGAGCGAATGGGTCAGGTCCGCCGTGACCGATGCGGGATGCGCCAGCAAGGCGACGCGCTTGCCCTCAAGCGGCCCCCGCAGCTCGGGTTGGCTGAGAAATCGATCGATGCCAAATTTCATGGCTGTCTTGCTGCTGGAATTTCGAACGCAAAGCAATCGGAATGATGGAATCGGTCCCGCCGATCCCGCGATACTCGAAGGGCGATGAGCCCGCAGCGACAATTCAGCAAATTGCGAAAGGCCGGGCGAGAGTATAGGATTTCACAACCCCAGTCCGTCAGTAGGTCACGTGCATGACCAGAGATTGTGAGCGAGTACCTGGCAAGGAGAGACCAGCGACTCTGATCGCTCCCGCAGAATTGCCGGTCTGGGTTCCTGGACAAATCTTGTGCGCAAGCGACCAGCTGGGGTGGAAGGACGTCGGTCAGCGGACCTACAGGTATGAGGGCCAGGACGTCGAAATCCCGCCCATGGATACCTTCATGATCGTGCAATACCGCATTGGCGAGACGCCAATGGACAGGAAGTTCGACGGGCGCTGGACACGGACCCATTGCAGACCTGGCAATTTCTCGCTGCTGTCTCGCTCCGCAGAATCGCAGTGGCATTGGACGGAAAGGGTCGAGGTCTCGCATCTATATTTTTCCAATGCCCTGATGTCGCGCGTTGCAGGAGAGATCACCGGCAAGGATGTCGCCGAGGTTAACCTCCATGACGTTGTGCGCGGGTCGGATCCCATCGTGACTCATGTGGCGAATGAAATCACCCGCGAGGCTATGGATCAGCGCATCGGCGGCCCGCTTTATGTGGAAGCTCTATCCGTTCAGCTCGCCGTGCATCTTCTCAGGGAATATGCGTCCTGCGTTTGCAAGGACCAGGCAGATTCGACGCGGCTCTCGCGAGTCGAGATCGCCAGACTGGAAGAGTTCATTGATGCGCACCTGCATGACGGCGTAACGCTGGAAGACTTGGCCGGAGTTCTTGGAATGGGCGTCTGGACTTTNAACCGGCGCGTGCGGCAGACGCTCGATCGTTCGGGCTATGCATTGGTCGTCGAAAAACGGATTGAGAGGGCCAAGCAGCTTCTGCGAAACGGAGATTTGGCGCTAAAGGAAATTGCCGCTTGCTGCGGATTTTCCGATCAGGCGCACATGACGCGTATGTTCCGCGACAGGCTCGGCGTCACGCCAGGCCAATTCAGAAAAGCCGCCTGACTGCGAAGAACACTTTCGCAGGGTGAGGTTGGCGGGTGCTGCTATGGGAGTTCGGCGCGAGCTGCTTACCTCTGCTGCCCAGATCGTTCAAAGATTTGTAGTCATTCTTCAAGACGGGCGAGCGGAGGCGAACTTACGCTCTGCGGAAGTGGAGGATCCGCCGCGAAGATGCGCGAGCCACGATGCCCGAGATGCGCATCGGACCTCTGCAGCCAACCAGATCGGACATTAGTGAGAGAACACCCATAAGGAGGAGACGGCAAATGGATGTTGAAACCAAGGAAAAGGCTTCAGGCAACGGCAGCTCTGACACCAAGAAACTCGACGCGCTGGTTATCGGCGCGGGCGTGGCGGGGCTATATCAGCTGCACCTTCTGAGGAAGCAAGGGCTTAATGTCAGGGCCTATGACAGCGCATCCGACGTCGGCGGCACCTGGTATTGGAATCGCTATCCGGGTGCGAGGTTCGATTCCGAAGCTTACATCTACCAGTACCTGTTCGACGAAGATTTGTACAAGGACTGGAGCTGGAGCGAGCGTTTTCCGGGTCAACCGGAAATCGAGAGGTGGATGCAATACATCACCGACCGTCTCGATCTGCGCAAGGATATTCAGTTCAGCACCAAGATCACAGAAGCGCACTACAATGAAGACACCAACCGGTGGACCGTTAAGACCGACCAAGGCGAAACCATCGACACGCAGTACCTGATCACGTGCTGCGGAATGCTCTCCGCGCCGCTGGATAAGATTTTCCCAGGCCAGGACAGCTTCAAGGGAGAAATCTTCCACACCGGCCATTGGCCCCATGAGCCGGTTGATTTCGCCGGAAAGCGCGTTGGTGTCATAGGCATCGGGGCGACGGGCATCCAGGTGATCCAGACCATCGCGAGCGAGGCCGAGCAATTGAAGGTGTTCGTGCGGACGCCGCAATACGTCCTGCCGATGCTGAACCCGAAATATAGTGCGGATGATGTGAAGGCGTACAAGGCGCGTTTCAAGGAGTTTCAGGAAGTTCTGCCCAACACCTTTACGGGCTTCGAGTACGATTTCGAAGTCGCATGGGAAGATCTAACGCCGGAGGAACGCCGCGAGCGGCTCGAGAACATCTATGCGGACGGCTCTCTCAAACTCTGGCTCGCCTCCTTCTCCGAGATTTTCTTCGACGAAGAGATCAGCGAGGAGGTCTCCGAATTCGTCCGCGAAAAGATGCGCGAGCGACTGAAACATGATCCCCGGCTATGCGACCTTCTGATCCCGAAGGATTACGGTTTTGGAACCCATCGCGTCCCATTGGAAATGGACTATCTGGAGGCCTATCTCCGCCCCAATGTCGAGGCCGTCGGCGTCAGGGATAATCCGATCGAAGCCGTGGTCCCGGAAGGCCTCAAGATGGCCGACGGCACCGTCCATGAACTCGATATGATCATCATGGCGACGGGCTTCGACGCCGGGACAGGCGCGCTGACCCGGATCGACATCCGCGGCCGAGAAGGCCGCTCACTGACCGAGGATTGGGGCAATGCAATCCGCACCACCATGGGGCTTCAGGTGCACGGCTACCCCAACATGTTCACGACCGCGGTGCCGCTGGCCCCCTCGGCGGCGCTCTGCAATATGACCACCTGTCTGCAGCAGCAGGCCGAGTGGATCAACGATTGCATCCTGTATATGCGCGACCAGGACAGAACGGTCATCGAGCCCACCGCGGAGATGGAGGACGCGTGGGTGGCCCACCATAACGAAACCGCCGACGCGACCCTGATCTCGAAGACCACCGGCTGGTATCTGGGCTCCAACGTGCCCGGGAAGCCGCGCTGCGTCTTGTCCTATACGGGCGGTGTCGGCACCTATCGCCAGAAATGCGATGAGGTCGCCGCGGGCGGTTACCAGGGCTTCGCGATGCGGTAGACGCATCGGAAGTGGGCGGCCTGTCCTGGACCCTGCCGCGCGCGCCCGTCTCCAGCGCGCGGCGGGGTTCCCAGGCCGCTAGCCGCCAGGCCAACCGCTGGTCCACGCCTCCACGCCAAATCTTATCGAGATTTCACCGGCGGAATTTCGAGCGCGAAGCCATCGGAATGATGGAAGTCGGGCTTGCCCGGAGGGTGGGCTAACGCCCAATACGATATTCGCCCGCTCACGTCCTCGATCACCGCCGAGAGACCTAGACGCCACGGCATATCGGCCGGCAGTCCCGCTAAGCTGTTCAGCTCGAGTACGGCCTCTAGTTCATACATCCCGTCGCCGGACTGCGGCTCTATGCGCGGTGTGCCTATCTCGTCCACGACCCGCACGTTTTCCCTGTAATCGGTGAAGGCATAGGCCGCCCATCGCGTCGAGGGCGCAAAGTTGAACTCGTAATAGGCTGGGCCCGGCGATTGCTGGACGAAGGCCTCAAAGCAGGTGTGCCGCCAAAGCTCATCCGCGCGGGCAGGTGCCGTCACGGGCGGCAGGCGCAGAACGCTAATGTCGCCGGTCACCACATAGCGCAGCTGCAAGGTGCCGGGTTTTGAGCACGTGGCCTCCACTTCGATTTGTGTCACGGCTTGGCATCGCGAGTCGGGATGAAGTGTCAATCGCAGGGACATATCGGCAACTTAGCCACGAGGGCGTTGATGTGAGGAAGAACTTCGTAATGACATTTGGGCGTTGAAGTCCGGACTGGGGGTGATTTTCGGCGATGCCCCCTATATGAAACACCGTAATACCTTCAATGCTGCGAGAATGTTGAGAACCATCCCGTGCCTGCACAACTAAGCCGCAGACTGTCCGTCGCGCCGATGATGGCGTGGACCGACCGGCATTGCCGGTTTTTCCTACGGCAAATCTCGCGCCACGCTCAGCTCTACACGGAAATGATAACCGCGGCGGCGCTCTGCCACGGCGATGCGGAGCGGCTGCTGGCCCACCACGAGGCCGAGCATCCGCTGGCACTGCAATTGGGCGGCAGCGAGCCGGTTCAACTCGCCGAGGCGGCGAAGATGGGCGAAGCCCGTGGGTTTGACGAGATCAACCTCAATGTCGGTTGCCCCTCGGACCGGGTCCAGACCGGCCGCTTCGGCGCCTGCCTGATGGCGGAACCTGCGCTGGTCGCCGATTGCGTGAGAGCGATGCAGGACGCGGTCGAGATTCCGGTCACGGTAAAGTGCCGGATCGGGATCGATGACCAAGACTGCGAGCGCGACCTGGACCGGTTCATTGATACGGTTGCAGGCGCGGGATGCCGGACTTTCATTATCCACGCCCGCAAAGCCTGGCTGCACGGGCTTGACCCGAAGGAAAACCGTACCGTGCCGCCGCTGGATCACGATCGCGTCTATCGCCTGAAAGGCTCGCGCTCTGACCTTGAAATTATTTTGAACGGCGGCGTCGAAAGCTTGGACGAATGCGAGAAGCACCTGCAACACGTCGACGGCGTGATGCTGGGCCGCGCCGCCTATCAGGACCCATATGTGTTGGCGGAGGCGGACCGACGGGTTTTCGATAGCAAACAAGAGATCCCCAGCCGGCACGAAATCCTGGAGCGCTTCGAGCCCTATGTGGCCGGCCAGCTTGCCCAAGGCGAGAAGCTGCACCGCATGACCAAACACGTGCTCGGGCTTTTCAAAGGCCAGCCAGGCGCCCGTGGTTACCGGCGCATTCTGAGCGAGGAGGGCGCGGGCGACGACGCTGGGCTCGAGGTGCTGCGCCGCGCGGCCGCAACTACCCGGATCGCAGACATGGAAGCGGTCCCGGTCGCCGCCGAGTGACTTCGTCCGGCGCTTGCGGGGTCTAGCTGTCAGATCTTCTGATTGTACTCCCCGACCTCGGGGTGGGCTGAAAGCTGGCCGTCGATCTCCTTGAAGATCGCCCGCATGGCCTCCTCCGAGGTGGGACTCTCCACCACCACTACGAGTTCCGGCTTGTTGGACGACGCCCGCACCAGGCCCCAGGTGCCGTCATCCAGCACGATCCGGATACCGTTCACGGTGATCAATTCGCGGATTTTCTGCCCGGCCAGCTCGCCGCCATTGGCGGCAACATTCTTAAAGTGTGAGACGACGCGGTCGACCACCTCGTATTTGATCTCGTCGGCGCAGGCGGGAGCCATGGTTGGCGACTGCCAGGTTTGCGGCAGCTCATCCCGCAGCTGGCCAAGCGATTTTTGCGGATTGCGCTCCAGCATGTCGCAGACCGCGAACGCCGCCACTAGACCGTCGTCATAGCCCCGCCCGAGCGGCGGGTTGAAAAAGAAATGCCCGGACTTCTCGAAGCCTACCAAGGCCCCGATCTCGTGGCTATAGCGCTTGATATAGGAGTGCCCGGTCTTCCAATAGGTGCATTTGGCGCCGTTGGCCGCCAGCACTGGATCGGTCAAAAATAGGCCCGTGGATTTCACATCAGCCACAAAGACGGCTCCCGGGTGCTCGCTGGAAATATCGCGGGCGAGCATGACACCCACCTTGTCGGCAAAGATCTCGTCGCCCCGTTCGTCGACGACGCCGCAACGGTCGCCATCGCCATCGAAGGCAAGCCCTAAATCCGCACCTTCCCGTAGGACCGCCTTTCGGACCTCGGAAAGCATCTTCATGTCTTCCGGGTTTGGATTGTAGTGGGGGAAGGAGTGGTCCAGCTCGCAGTGGAGCGGCACAACCTCGCAGCCGGCGGCCTCGAGAACCTGTGGCGCGAAGGCGCCCGCGGTTCCGTTTCCGCAGGCCACAACCGCCTTGAGCCTGCGCTTGAGCTTAGGCCGCCCGCTGAGGTCTGCCATGTAACGCTCTGCGATCTCGGGGTGATAGTGGTAACTGCCGCCAGCCTGGGGCTTCAGTTCACCCTCCAGCACGATCTGCTTCAGCGCCGACATCTCATCGGGGCCGAAGGTGAGGGGACGATCCAGGCCCATCTTGATACCGGTCCAGCCGTTTTCGTTATGGCTCGCCGTCACCATGGCCACGCCTTCGATATCGAGATCGAACTGAGCGAAATAGGCCATCGGCGAGACTGCGAGGCCGATGTCGTGAACCTCGGCCCCGCCCGCCAGCAGCCCGGCGATCAAGGCCTGCTTTATCGCGGCTGAATAGGACCTGAAATCATGGCCGACTACGATACGGGCAGGCACGCCGCGCTGACGAAACAGCTCAGCCAAGCCAAGGCCGACGGCCTGGATCCCCATCAGATTGATCTCTTCCGGGAAGCGCCAACGGGCGTCGTATTCGCGGAACCCGGTCGGCTTGATCAGCGGCAACCGCTCGAAGTCAGCCGAATTGGGCGCGAGATCATGGCGCGGCTTGGGGAACATCGGGTGCCTTTTTGCGGGTTGAAGCACTTCAACACATGGAAGCCCGACCGCCCGCCGTCAATAAGAGTCTCGGAAGCGGTATTTCGAACCGCAGGTCAAGCACCGGATTCCTGCCGCTAATTGGGGTGAGGAAGCGGCAATCAGCCGCGCAAGGTGAGGAAATCACCCGAAAACTCATAGGAGCGCAGCCGGCTTAAGAAGCTCATGCCGAGCAGGCTTTGGTGAAGATCGCCCGGCTGGGCAATGAGCGCATCGACGTTCGAAAGTCCCAATGCGCCAACTTCAACTTGGTTGAGCCGCATCCGTGCCGAATGGGTGAGGCCGTTGGCAGTTCGAACCGGCACCGTATAACTGAGGCCGGCGGTGTCGATGCCGATTTTACGCGCGTCCTGCGAACTCAAGACGATGGTCGCGGCGCCGGTGTCCACCACCATCGGAACCGCGACACCATTCACATGGGTCCGGGCGACGAAATGGCCGTCGCCCTGGCGCCGGATACGTACGGCGTGGCTGTCTCCGGGCTCGGTTTGCACGGATACCGCCATTCCGGGCACCAGTTCGCCGGCGATCCGGTAGGCAAAGGGGACCAAATCGTCCCGCAAGCTGTAGACACCGACAAGAATGAGCGCGAAACCGGCCCAGGTGATTGCGTGGCGGCCTGCCTCGGCGGCTCGGCCACTGTAGTCGCGGATAACCGCGCCTCCGAGATATATCAGCAGCGCCAGCCCGGCGACCAATCCGGCAAAACTGGCGCTGTCGAGGCCCGCAATGGTGCCGGCGTCATGCTGCAGCACCAGAACAAGGCCGGCAACAATCAGCAGCCCGAGCGCAACCCATGGACCCATGGAAAACTCCTATTCTCCGCCGCGAATACAGACCGGACGCCCGATCGAGTTTCCGCGCGGTTGGGAGCCGAACCCCCTAAATATTTAGGAATTGGAAGAGCCGGAGGCAAATTCCGGATGGGCTGCGGCGCTTTCGAGCTGGATTAGGCGCGCGCAGTGCCGCGGCGCGGCCAATTGCTCTGTATTGGGCTCAGGCTCGCGGACTCGCTCGCCTCGGCGCGGCGCGATGGGGCTTCGATAATACGGTCACTCGGAAATGTGGCGATCGCTTCGGTGCCCGTGCCGAGCGCGCTTCGCAACTCGAATGATCCGCCGTGCAAATCCGCCAGTTTCTTGACGATTGGTAAGCCCAATCCGGTGCCGCCCTCGGCAGTTTGATGCGCGAGCGACCCCTGACCGAAGGTGCGCAGAACCCGCGGGATCTCCTCCTCCGGAATGCCGGGGCCGGTATCCTTGATGCTCAAAAACTGGCCGCCGTCCTTGGTTTCGCCAACCGAAAGCGTGATCTCTCCGCCACCTGGCGTAAATTTGATGGCGTTGGAAACGAGGTTGATGCAGATCTGCCGCAGCGCCCGTTCGTCGGCCCAGAGCGGCGCCAGCCCCGGGGCGTAGTCTTCGATGATTTTAAGGCCCTTGTTTTGGGCGCGCAGCTGAAGCAGGCGATGGCAGTCCTGGGCGACGTCGGTCAAATATACCGCGTTCTCGTTGAGCTCGTAATGGCCGGCCTCGATGCGAGAGAGGTCCAAGACCTCATTGATCAGATTGAGCAGATGCTCGCCGCTTTCGTGAATGTTGCCCGCATATTCCTTGTAGGTCGGCACCGCATGCGGGCCCATCACCTCGGTCTTCATCACCTCCGAAAATCCGAGAATGGCATTGAGGGGTGTGCGCAGTTCGTGGCTCATGGTCGCCAGGAACCGGGATTTGGCGACGTTGGCGGACTCGGCCCGCATCCTTGCCTCGTCCGAGATCGATTTCGCCTCTTCGAGTTCGGCGATCAGCGCGTCCTTCTCGGCGCGAAATTCCAGCATCGCCAGAACGGTCGAGTTCGATCCCTTCATCAACGAAATGAAATAGAAATAGAGCCCGACCGCCAGCGCCGCCATTGCCCAGTAGAAGGTGTTGTCGAGCAGCATGAAGCGCAGCACCAGCGCTGTCGCCATCGGCACGGTGCCCGCATAGACGATGGGCATCACGGTGGAGGCGAACATCATGCGAATCGAGATCACCACCGTCATGGCGGCGAATACGAAAATATGCGCGGCCGGATGCGGGCTATAGATATCGATCATGGCGATGCTGGCCCAGGTCACGCCGTACAGGAATTCGGCGGCCGTCAGCTTGGCCTGCCAGGTGGTGACGTCGACATCGGCGCGTCCGCGCTTCAAGAATTGGCGGCAAAGGCAGAGCAGAATTCCCTTCGACATCAGCACCGTGGCAAGCCAGAAAATTAGCTCGCTGCCGGGCGCCCAGAACATCGAGGTGAGCGCAACCACGACCGCCAAAAGGGGAATAGTGAGTGAGGCGCTGAGTTCGTTTTTCACGAACATCGCCAGCAGCTCGTAGTCGAACTCCGGGCGCCAAGATGGCCGATGGGTCAGCCGCTCGCGCATCCCCTGCGCCCGGTCGCCGGCCCAGCCACGCGAACCATCGACAGAGTCTTCCTTGCAGCCTTTGGCCGAAATGGCTTCTGCGCTCATGCCCTACGCGATCACAACTGGTTATGGGGCCGTCCCGTTCAGGCGGCGGCCCGGAGCACACATCGAGCAGCCAGTCTCGGCGAAATTGCTTAATCTGGCGTTTACTTAGTGGAGCCCTTGGGGCGGGCCTGACGGCGGCGCTTGGGAGCCGGCCGGCGGCCCGGAAGCGAGCGTACAAACGCACTCACATAGTCGTCGGCAGGCTTTTCCAGGATCGACTGCGGGCGGCCGTGCTGGACCACTACGCCGTCCTTCATGATCGCGATTCGGTCGCCCAGGAGCAGCGCCTCGTGGAAGTCGTGGGTGATGAAGACGATGGTTTTTTTCAGCCGCTTCTGCAGCTCGATCAACTGGTCCTGCATTTCGCGGCGGATCAACGGATCGAGCGCGCTGAATGGCTCATCCATCAACAGAATGTCCGGGTCCGTAGCGAGCGCGCGGGCGAGGCCCACCCGCTGTTCCATGCCGCCCGACAACTCGTCGGGCTTCGCGGTCTCGTAGCCCGATAGGCCCACCAATTCGATCCAGCGCTCGGCGTCGCTCGCTACTTCAGCACGGCCCATTCCCTGGATCCGAAGGCCGTAACCCACATTCTGCAACACGCTCATATGCGGGAACAACGCGAAACTCTGAAACACCATCGAGACCTTGTGACGCCGGAATTCCCGAAGCTCTTGGGTGCCCATGGAAACCACCGAATGGCCATCCACCAGGACATCACCTCTGGTGGGGGCCACCAATCGATTGATCAAGCGCACCAGCGTAGATTTGCCCGAGCCCGACAGCCCCATCACGGCGAACACGACGCCCTTGGGTATCCCAAGCGTCACGTCGTTCAGGGCAAGTGTGCATCCGGTTTCGGTCCGGATCTGATCCTTGCTCACGCCGTCCTCGAGCAGCGCGAGCGCCCGCTCGGGACGCGAGCCAAAAATCTTCGTTGCATTTTTGAAGGCTATCTTGACCACGTCAGCCCGCCGGTCGGCGCTCCTTGCCGTTGGGCAAGGCGAAGGCCTGGGTTATGCGGTCGAAGATGATTGCGAGCGCGACAATGGCCAAGCCCGCCTCAGCACCCCTTCCGAAGTCGAGCCGCTGAATGCCCAGCAGCACTTCCTGCCCAAGTCCCCTGGCGCCGATCATCGAGGCGATCACCACCATGGCCAACGCCATCATCGTGGTCTGATTGATGCCCTGCATGATGTTCGGCAGGGCCAGTGGCAGCTGTACGCCGGTTAGGAGTTGCAGGCGGTTGGCGCCAAAACTCTTGGCGGCCTCGACCACGGATTTGTCCACCAGACGAATGCCCAGATCCGTGAGCCGGATTAGAGGCGGCGTCGCATAGATCACCGTGGCGAGGATGGCTGGGACCTTGCCCAGCCCGAACAGCATCAGGGCCGGAATCAGATAGACGAAACTCGGCATGGTCTGCATCACGTCGAGCAGCGGCAGCACCAGCATCTGCAGCCGATTGCTAAGCGACATCAGGATGCCGATTGGAATGCCGATCAAGATGCAGATTGCGATGGAGACCAGCATGATCGCCAGGGTCTGCATGGCGAGATCCCAGAGACCGAACAGCCCAATGGCAAACATCGCAGCCATCATGCCGAGCGCCTTCCAGGGGTGGCGGGTCGCATAGATCGCGATCAAGCCGACCACGAGAATGACGATCCACCAGGGGATCGCCCGCAACCCATGTTCCAGGGCGACCAAGACGGTCAGAAGGCTATTTGCGGCGGCCTCGAAACTGTCTCCATAGTTCTGTACCAGCCATTCGATGCCGCTATTCACCCAATCGGCGAGGGGTATGCGGAGGTTTTCAGGAAACATGGAATTCAGCCCGGTTTCGCTGACGCCGGCGCCTATTCGAGTTGCGCCTTGCGGTCCATGGCGCTCAACGCCGCTGTGACCCGCTGCGCTGCGTCTTGGGGCATCCAGGCCGTCCAGACATCTTCACGGGTACGCAGGAAATTCAGGGCGGCGTCGTCGACATCTGCGCCCTTGTTTTCATGGATATAGAGGAGAGCTTTGCCAACCATTTCACTCGACATGCGGTAGTTGGTGAGAAGCGTGGCAATGGCAGGCGCCGTTTCCGCGAACTTGGTATTGGCGCCGGTATAGACGTCGGCCAGGGGATAGGCGCACGCCTTGGCCGGATCGTCATTGTCCTTCAGCGTCTTCCAGATGTTGCGGTTATAGGCGGGTTCCTCAAGCTTCACGGCGTCATATTTGGCCATGATCCAACTCGGCGTCCAATAATAGAACAGGACCGGGCGTTTTCGCTCGAAGGCGGCGGCCACGGCGGCTGCAAGCGCCGCGGCGCTCCCGGGGCGCAAATTGGTATAATCGGGATCCAGACCATAGGCGGCGAGCTTCTTGGTGTTGATGGTCTCGCAATCCCAGCCAAGTTTGCAATTGTAGAACCGCCCCTTTTCCGGCTCTTCGGGGTCGCGGAAGAGTTCTTTGAATCGCGGCAGGTCGCTGACGCTCTTCAGCCCCTTGGCGGGCGCGTTTTCGCCCTCGACCAGATAACGCGGTACAAACCAGCCCTGTTCCGCGTCGGGGAAGTTCACCCCCATTGGTTTGACCTTTCCTGCGCTTACTGCCTTCTCCCATACCTCCGTAAGCTGGCCCGTCCAAACTTCCATCACGATATCGAGGTCGCCCCGAGCGAGGCCCGTCAATAACGGAATCGTGGAGCCCGGCAGACTCTCGCTCTCGCAGCCATAGCCATGCTTCAGGATGAACTTGATCACTTCGACATGAAAGCGGTCACTGTCCCAATCCAGGCCGGCGATGCGCACCGGGCGGTCGACCTCGCATTGCGGCGGGGCCGCATGTGCTGGCGTGGCGCCAAGGACGGCCCAACTCAACGCGATCGACAACATCAAGCGAAGCAACATCAGACGATTCTCCGGCGGCCTTTGCGCAGCCTCCCGTCTCGATCGAACTTCGGCTTGTCTCGCAAGCCCCTTGATCGCATTCGGAAGGTTCCGTTCTTTATAAACATATCATCGAATGTGACCATGCCCATGAACCCTATCCTGCAAGCAGCGCGCCGCAGCCGAGTGGTCGATCTGGTCCTGTTCGGCCTTATCGTCCTGGCATTGCTTGTGGTGGTTGCGATTCTGCCCGAGCCCGTCGTGACGCACCTGGAGGGCAGGGCTAGGGCTATCGACGGCGACAGTCTGGTGTTGGAGGGATCGGAAATAAGATTGCAGGGAATCGATGCGCCCGAGGCGAGGCAAAGCTGCACCAAGAACGGTGCGGCGTGGAGTTGTGGGCGTGAGGCAGCGCGGCAACTGGCGAGGTTGATGCGCAGCGGATCGGTGCGTTGCGAGGCTTATGACAGGGATCAGCATAACCGCTTGCTCGCCACCTGCTGGGTGGGTGACGTCGAGATCAACCGGCGGTTGGTGGAGCAGGGCTGGGCGGTGTCATTTGGGCGCTATCACGCGGCGGAGCGTGAAGCACAAAACGCGAAGCGCGGCCTGTGGGCTGGAGAATTCGACCGGCCCAGAGATTGGCGCGCCGAACATATGGGGAATTGAAGCGGCGCGCCTTGCCCCTTGGTCACGGCTCCATTACGACATCACCAGCGACCCACCAGCCTAGAGGTAATCCATGAAGATCATCGAAACCAGACGGGCGCCGAATCCGCGGCGGGTCCGGGTTTTCTTGGCCGAGAAGGGCATCGATATCGATTTCGAAGAAATCAACCTGATGGAGCTGGAGCACCAGCAAGACTCCTTCGGCAAGATCAATCCCAGACGGCGCGTGCCGGTCTTGGTACTCGATGACGGCACGATAATCTGCGAGACCGTCGCTATCTGCAGGTACTTCGAGGAAATTCAGCCCGAGCCCGTGCTGATGGGAAGCGGCGCGGTTGGCAAGGCTCAAGTCGACATGTGGCAGCGCTGGGTCGAGCTGGACCTGTTCTGGCCGATTTCCCAGGCCTTCCGCCACACCAATGAGCGGATGGCGGTTCTCGAGAGCCCTCAGTTTCCCGAATGGGGTAAGGCAAACCGGCGCCGCGTGACGGAGTTCCTGGGCTTTCTGGACGGGTCGCTCGCTGACAAACCGTTTGTCGCCGGCGAAGCGTATTCGATCGCCGACATTACCGGAATGATCGCAGTGGATTTTTTGGGCGCGGCCTCAATGGAGCGACCGCCGGAGCTGAAGAATCTAGCCCGCTGGTATGCGGACGTCTCGTCGCGGCCAAGCGCACAGGCCTGAGCCCGCCGGTCCGCACGTCGCTGCTGACTGCCATCCATCGAACCATGTGTGGAGCAACGCGTGGCCGAGACACTCGTAACGCTGATCCAGGAAATTAGCGGTTGCCGGCACTGCGTCGAGTCTCCGATCGGTTCACCCTTGCCCCACGAGCCGCGCCCCGTGGTACGGGCGAGCCCGAGCGCTCGAATCTGCATCTCGGGCCAGGCGCCCGGCACGCGGGTGCACGCCTCGGGCGTTCCCTTTGCCGATCCCTCAGGCGTGCGCTTGCGTGAGTGGCTGGGCGTCAGCGAGGACGAGTTTTATGACGAGAACCGGATCGCCATCATCCCCATGGGTTTCTGCTTTCCTGGCTTGGACGACAAGGGTGGCGACCTGGCGCCGCGCCGCGAATGCGCGCCGCTCTGGCAGAACCGGCTATTTGCCCAACTGCCTGGAATCGAGCTGCTGGTTCTGGTGGGCCAATATTCGCAAAAATGGCATCTGGGCCGCGGCTGCAAGCCGAGCCTGACCGAGACAGTGAAAAGCTGGCGCGAATACACCATCCCAGAGCAAAGAGGGATGGCCACGATACCGTTGCCACACCCATCGTGGCGCAACAATGCCTGGCTGAAAAAGAACCCTTGGTTCGGGCAGGATGTCTTGCCCCACTTGCGCCGGGAAGTGCGCCGCTTGCTCGGCTGAAACGACGTCATCCAGACCGCTGGCGGGTGCGCGGCATAGTCGGCCAGATTTCCACAGTTTTAGAAAATTGTTCTAAATCAAGTGATGATGGGCTATGCATGGCAAAATGATCGCGTAAAAAACGCGCTTTGAAGAAAGAAAATACTCATCATGGCCATACAGATCGACAAGACAGACCGTAGGATCCTGGAAATCCTGCAGCATGACTGCACTATGCCCGTTGCTGAGATTGGCCGGGCGGTCGGGCTTTCGACCACGCCCTGCTGGCGCCGCATCCAGAAGCTGGAAGAAAGCGGAGTAATCCAGCGGCGCGTAGCTTTGCTCGACCCTAACAAGGTGAATGCCGGCGTCACGGTTTTTGTGGGCATTTCGACCAGCGAACACAGCCATGCATGGTTGGAGCAATTCCATTCGGCGATTCAGGAGTTCCCCGAAGTGGTGGAATTCTATCGGATGAGTGGGCAGGTGGATTACTTGCTGCGGGTGGTAGTTCCCGACATCGAGAGCTACGACAGCTTTTACAAAAAGCTGATTTCAAAGATTCAGCTGAACGATGTGAGTTCCAGCTTCGCCATGGAGCAGATCAAGAACACGACGGAATTGCCGCTCGCCTACACGCTGGCAGAAGAAAATAAGGCGGCCTAGCCGAGGCCCACGTCAGCTGATTGGGGCTTGGGGAAAGGCGAGCTGTTCGCGGGCCCGCCATTCGTCAGTGACATAATTCACGATGATCGACTTGCGCACGCCCTCGATCGCGCGCGGCTCGAACCCGTGATAGCTGATGTCGGACGGCACAAACACCATTGCCGCGTTCGACGCGAATGGCGTGCGGCCCACGGCCTGCTTGTCTGTGTCGTAGATATCGGTGCCCAAATCGCGGTGCCCTTTATCTTTCGAGACATAGAGCAGCATGGTGAACAGCTTGACGCCGAGATCGGTGTGGGGCTCAAGCCAGAAACCGTCCGTGTCCTGGGCATATTCGATACGCAAATAGCCGCCCTTGATGTCGGTGCCGAACTGATCGGCAATCCGGCCCGTTATGCGCTGGTCCTGAAAGGCATCCGAAATTGCCCTCACGACGGGAAAGCGTTCCTGATTCGCTTGGTCGAAATAGGTGCGCGAGGCGTTGTGCAATTCTCGCTTTCCCGAGACGCCGTCGAGATCGGGAACCTCGAAGGGCAGCTCGTGCACGTCCTCCAATGCCGCTCCGGGGAGACAATCTCGCAGGAGCCAATAGCTGTAAGGCGTATTGAAGCGCGCGCCATCGTTCACGCTCTTCAAGTAGCAGCCAATGACGTCTTCCGATGAGATGGACATGGACCCGTCTGCTCTCCGATTTCGGCGCTGACGCCGCGCGGGCGGCGCCCAAGAGCCAGCATGCAAGTGTTTGGATTAGATTTGAATGCGGTGCTGTGTAGCACCGGCTAGGGGGCAGCGCAATTGTGTGGAAAGGCAAGCCCGCCGCCGGGGCCGGACCGGCGGCGGCTTGATGGTTCTTTAACTGAAATGGACGCAGCTAATGTGGCTCTCGGCGATCTTTCTCGCGATATCGCCGGTTTCCCTCTCAGCCATACGCATAGGCGACTCAAGTCCCGCTTCTGGATTCCTCAGGCAGCTCGCCATCAATTCAAGCATTGATGCATGTACCGCGCGTTCCGAGGCAAATTGCGGCGGATTTTTAGCGAGAAATTTGAGAATCTCCCCGTATTCCGGCATGGATATCCCTCATGAGTCTCGCCCCTGCTCTGCACATAGGATTTATACCTGACGCCTTGTGTCGAAACTTTGGCTCTGCGGGGGAAAAAGCGGGGCAAGGACCAGATGCCCGAGGATTTCCGCGGGCTTTAGCTGTCAAAAGGAAAGCGGGCCAGCACCCGAAATGGCTTCTCCGACCCGGGATCTCCGCACAAGGAAATCGATTCTAGCGTCAGCGGCGGGCCGCAGACGTCGTCGAGATTCGCCGCCAGCTTTCCCATGATTTCATCAGACTGGACCGCATCGAGTGAACCGGTGAGGGTGAGGTGGAACGGAAACTCGGAAAGCATGCGGGGATAGCCCCATTGAGCCAGCATCAGGCGCTGCGTCCACGATAGCTCTGGCTCGGAATGCCGGGCGCGCTCGGCTTCCGTGAGAGGCGCCCAGTAGGAATCGAAGGCGAAGGCGCATTCCGCGTGGAGCGCGCTCAGCGCGAAGACATCGTTCTTGGGAACCAGTGCCAGAAAATCGAAAAGTCTCTCAAGCTGCAATGGGCCGACCTCGACGGGACGACGCCGGGCGGCGAACCGCTGCATTCTGTCGAGAAGCTCATTTGCCGATTTGCCGTCGCGCAGTCGGTAGGGCGAGAGCAGGGTGCCGTGAAACCCGTAATGGCGGGGAGTAGTGGTGATCTGCTCAAGGAGATCGAGACCGAGGCCGCGACAGTCGCGCTGATCGACCGGGTTGCCGGTGTCGGCGTCGTAGCCCAACCAGCTGCGCCCGAATTCCGCCAATGGCGAGCCGTGCTCGGGCGTCCAATAGAGCGCATAGCGCTCGAATTGCGCCTCTTCGCCGGCATTAAGCTGCTGGGTCATGATTTTCGAATCTGTTTGAAGGAGGCGGGTTCGACGCAGACGCAGCTCTGTTGTACGTAGCTCGTCGTCTGCCTAATGTCTTCGATACTCCACACGCCAGGAACCATACATGATCGACCTCTACACATTTGGAACACCCAACGGGCGCAAGGTCACCATCATGCTCGAGGAGGTGGGGCTCAACTACACGCCCCACATCATCGATATCTCCGAAGACGAGCAGTTCGCTCCAGAATTCGTGAAAATCTCTCCCAACAGCAAGATTCCAGCGATCGTCGATCATGACACCGGAATCACGTTGATGGAGTCGGGCGCGATCCTGATGTATCTCGCAGACAAGACCGGCAAGCTCTGGCCCCAGGATTTCGAGAGCAAATGGCGGGTTACCGAATGGCTGATGTGGCAGATGGGCGGGCCGGGCCCGTTTTTGGGACAGGTTCATTATTTCGTCCGCTTCAATCCGGGAAAGTCGGCTTACGCGGAAGAACGCTATGTGAATGAGGGCAAGCGACTTTACCAGGTGCTCGATGATCGGTTGGGCGAAGTCGAATATGTGGCCGGCGACTACTCGATCGCCGATATCGCGATTTGGCCGTGGATTTCGCGCTTCGAATGGCAGACCATCGACATCAAGGCCTATCCCAACGTTCTGCGCTGGTACCTTGCGATCGCCGGCCGGGAGGCGGTGATCCGGGGCCATGCCGTGGCGACCAAGTATCCTGAGATTCCGATGCCTTGATGAGGCCTGGCGCGGTCAAGAAAAGCCACGCGACTGCCACATTGATCGGATGATATGGGCCCATGCAGGCGGGGAAATCGTGATAACGCGGACTCTCGCCAATTAAGCACGACATTTGGGTGAAATTGCCGGAATTGGCGACTGAACCTATTGTTGTCGGCAAATCCGGGGGCGCAAGCCTGATTCGATACTGATGGCCCGAGGTCGTATTCGGGAACGCACTAGAGGACAAATCTGATGAAGCATTCGAACACATCCATCATTCGGCGGCTCACCCGCTTGATGCCGCATGTGCTGCTGTCGGCTGTGTTTTTGCTGGTGAGCATCTCGGCCACTTCGGCGCAGGTCGTCGAGCGCGGCGTTCAGGGTGCGCTAATTGGCGCTGGAATCGGCGCCATCACCGGCGGCGGCAAAGGCGCGGGCAAGGGTGCGCTTATTGGCGGCGCGGCAGGTGTCGCCGTTGGCGCGGTCGAAAAGAACAGGAGAGACCGCTACCGCAATGCGCCGCCCGCTGCCTACCGGTCGGTGCCCCCACCTCGCTACTCCACCTATTCGCAAACCGTGGCAGACGTTCAGCGCGAGCTGTCGCGTCTTGGATACGACCCAGGTCCTGTCGACGGCCAGTTCGGCCCGCAGACAAAGACGGCGATCAGAACCTACCAGGAAGATTACAATCTGGTGGTGGATGGCAGGGCTTCGCGGCCGTTACTGGATCACATGGTTCAGCAGGGCGGTGGACCCACGGGCTAGTTCCGAACCAAGTCATGAAAAAAAGCCCCGGCGGTGCGGCCACCGGGGCTTTTTCTTCGCCAGATGCATTCCGCGGTAACGCCACGGCGATCGTAGCGCCTTAGTTCGTGCCTTCCGCCGCGACTTTGGGAAATCCTGCACGCATATAGGCGACGATCCGCCAGATTTCATCTTGGGACAGGGTTTCCTTGTAGGCCGGCATATCTGTTTCGAACTGCTTACCGCCCTCCGATATGGTCCAGAGCAGGTACTCGTCGCCCGAATGGCGCGGCCGCTGAATCAGATAGGCCAGCAGCGCCGGGGAGGGCGTAAGCCCCTTCGCCGCTTTGCCATCGCCTAACCCCTCATTGCCATGGCACTTGACGCAGTTATTGGCGTAAAGGGCGCCACCTGCCTTGATGTCGGTATCGGTTGGTTTGAGCGGCGATTTCGCGTCACGATATTCGGCTGGAATTCCATAATGCATGAAGGTCCAATGGCGGCGCACGCGAGCCCTGACATCGGGATCGGCGCCGCGGCCGCCGCGCCACATTCGGCGGTTCATCCATCCGGGCGACCAGAAATCAGTGGTCTCTTGCGACATCTGCGCCCGCATATGGCGGCCGTGCCTTTTGCCTTCAGCTTGGGATCCGGAGATTGTTGCAACAAACAGAATGAGCCCGATGCACATAGTCACCAGGAAAGCGTGCGTGGAAATCGCTTTTTCAAACATCCTGGTCTCCGCATTCTCGCGAATGTGTCTGGACGTGTTCGCGTGTTCGGGGCGAAGATCGGCATTGTCAGGCCGGTGCGCATTGAATTTTATCAAAAACTTGAATGTATTGTTTTATCGTCAAACCCGGGCAACGGACCTCACGATCTCCGTCATGTCGCCGCCAAAATCCGTTGCCATTAATGCGCGTCCAGGCCCATTCCTTGCCGCTGCCCGCATTCATATGATTGTCCTTGGCGCGGGCGAATCCATTGGGAGAAACGCATGAGAAAGATCGCCGCGATTACGCTGCTGCTCAGCTTCACGGTATTCGGTCTGACCTTCGCACAAGGTGCCGACGATCCGGTCAAGGCCCGCCACCACTTGATGAAGGAAGTGGTTGGCAAGAACATGAAGCTGATCGTCGCGATGCTTAAGGAGGAATCCGAGCAAGATGCGATCCCCTATGACGCCGCCAAGGCGCAAGCCGCGCTGAAAGCCATCTCCGAAGTGCCGGATAAATTCGTTAAGCTGTTCCCGGAAAACACCAGCATGATGGACGTGAAGACGGACGCGAAACCGGAGATTTGGGACAATAAGGCCGACTTCGAGAAGCAGGCTCAAGGGCTGAAGACCAAAAGCGCGGAAGCAGCAAGCGTGGCTCCGTCCGGCAAGGAGCAGCTGAAGCCGGTGGTCTTCGGCAAGGTCGCGAAGCAATGCAAGATTTGCCACGAAAAATATAAGCAGCCGGACGACTAGCGCTCAGTGCAGAAGAGTTTGGCGGCCGCCGCGATAGGTGGCCTGAAAGGTGTCCCATGCGGCGCTTGATTTGGGCGGTCGTCGGAGTGGTTCTGCTCGGCGTGGCGGCATTTCTGATTCTGACAATGCCCAGGACTATCGACGCCTCGGAACTTCCGCAGCACACGCCCGACGTGAAGAACGGCGAGTACATGTTCTATGCGGGAGGCTGTGCTTCGTGCCATGCAGCACCAGCGCCAAGCGGGAAATGCGATGACCCGGCGATGCCTGACAAGCTCAGCTTGGCGGGCGGGCGTTGTCTGAAGTCGCCCTATGGCACCTTCTATGTGCCGAATATTTCACCCGATCCCGAGGATGGAATCGGCGGGTGGAGCGACATCGATTTTGTCAACGCCATGATGCGGGGCGTTGCCCCCGAGGGGACCCATCTTTATCCGGCCTTCCCATACATGTCGTATCAGCGGATGAGTTACCGGGACATTCTGGACCTCAAGGCCTATCTCGGCACCCTGAATCCGATTAAGTCCAAGCCGCCCGACGATGACCTGAAACTGCCCTATCGCCTGCGGCGGGGCATCGGCCTTTGGAAGCTGCTTTTCATGGACGATCAGCAGTTTCAGCCCGATCCCGCCCGTAGCGCGGAACTGAACCGCGGGGCCTATCTGGTGGAGGGTCCGGGTCATTGCAGCGAATGCCATTCGCCGCGCGATGCGCTGGGCGGCCCAATCGCGAGCGAACAGCTTGCGGGTGGTTCGGCACCCGAGGGCAAGGGCTATATCCCAAACCTTACGCCCGGTTCCGGCGGCCTCAGCAGCTGGAGCGCGAGCGATATCGCCTATGCGCTGAAGACCGGATTTACGCCTGACTTCGATATGTTGGGCGGCACCATGACCAAGGTTCAGGAAAATATGGCGAAGCTCACCGATCAGGATCGGAGGTCGATCGCCGAATTTCTGAAGTCCCTCCCGCCGGTCGACAGTAAACGCCGGGCCACGGACGGCAAGGGGGCTGGGCAATCGGATTCGTAAATGTCAGTTTTGTTTGGCATGGGCCCGGAAATTCAGTGAACCAGGTATCCGCGATATGAGTACACGTCCTGGTTTGATCATGCAGACTGTTGGATTGGCCGCGGTGGCGTGCGCCTTTGCCGCCGCCAGCGCCCTGGTCTCGGCCCAGGACGTGGCCGAACGTCAAGATGTGCAGCTCGCTCCCGTTGTGGAAGTCATTGCGGCGCCCGCCGATCCGGCCGCCGCTAAGGCATTCGAGGCGTTGGAGAGGCGTTGCGCCGCCTGCCACCAGGCGGGTCGGCTGAGCCCGGACGGCAGGGCGGAGGGATTTGCGAATGTGTTGGCGCTGAACCAACTCACAAAGGACCCCGCTCTCGTCCTGCCCGGCAATCCCCATGGTTCGAAGCTTTTCGCCGAGGTCATAAAGCTGCAAGCGCCACATCACGCCCTATCGGATGGTTCTGGCGATCCAAAGGCCTTGGCCGAGGATCTATTCGCGATACATGACTGGATCCAGTCGCTCGGCGCGATGCCCCGCGCCGGCTGTATCGATCGTGAGCCGATCGACATGCAGGGCATGGTGAGCGCGATCGCAGCCGACGTGGATGCCCAGCTCGGCCGCCGCCGCAAGGGCATGCGCTATTTGACCCTTTCACACCTTCACAATGGCTGCGCGAGCGAGCCGGCAATGAACCGCTTTCGCCAGGGCGCGGTGAAGCTCTTGAATAGTTTGAGCCNGGGCAATGCACCGATCGCAATGCGGACGGTCGACGAAGCCAAGACCATCCTCGCGTTCAATTTGGACGATCTNCAATGGNCGCAAGANGACTGGAACCGCCTGATTGCANNCTATCCCTATGGCGTGCGTCCCANCTCNACGCTCTATGACACNGTNGTGGGCCAGACGGAGACACCCTTGCCTTGGTTGCGGGCAGACTGGTTCGNCTATACCGCATCCCGTGCCCCGCTNTANTACGAGCTGCTGAAGCTGCCCGTCAGCTATGCCGAGCTTGAAAAGCAGCTCAAGATCGACGTCGCGCAGAACATTGAAAAGTCGCTCGCCGCTCGTGCCGGCCTTCTGAAATCGACGCAGAGCGAGCACAACCGGCTGATCGAGCGCCATGGGCTGGAAGGCGGGTATTTCTGGACCACCTACGATTTTCGCAGCGGCAAGCCGGAACAGAATCTTTTGGAGCGGCCTCTAGGCCCCGCTGGCGCCAACGCTTTTCAGTTCGATGACTCGCAAACGCTGTTCAGCCTGCCCAATGGCTTTGTGGCCTATTTTCTGAGCAACAGCGAAGGGCGCCGCCAGAATAGCGCCTCGCTGGTAGCACCGGCGGAGCCCGGCCTTTCGGATCATCGCAGTCGCAACGCCATCTCTTGCTTCGGGTGCCACGCCCAAGGCGTGCGCCGGGTCGGGGATGAAATACGAACCAAGGTTCTCGCCGGCTCGGATATCTCGGCGGAAGCCCGCAAGAAAATCGAAGCGCTCTATAAACCCGCCGAAGAAATGGAAAAGCTACTGGGTCAGGATGCGGAGCGCTTTAGCGCTGTCATGCGCAGCGCCGGGCTCGATCCCGATCTTGATGCGCCGGAGCGGGGCGTCGAGAGCATCGCTTTCCTCTCGCGGCAATATGGCAAGGTGATTGGATTGCGCGAGCTTGCTGCCGAATATGGCGTCGGACCAGTTGCGCTGGCCGAGGCCTTGCAAGAAGCAGGCGGCATCAGAATTGGTCTTAAGCGGCGGCTCGAGCAAGGTGCGGTGCCCCGAAGACTGGTCGAAAGTCAATTCTTGGACCTGATCGACATTGTGTCCGAAGACGAGCCCATCAAGTTGGAGGTAGCGCAGACCACGGCAGCGGCGCCCGCGGAAAATGCATCAGAGACCGAGCCCATCGATTTCGATCTGGCGCTTATTTCTGACAAATCACTCTACAGGGTTGGCGAAACTCCGGTGCTAACGGTTTCTTCCGAGAGGGATTGTTACCTGACACTGACGAGGGTCGATCCGAAGGGCCGGGGTACGGTGATTTTCCCCAACAAAGCGCAGCGTGATAATTTCCTGCTGCAGGGCACGCTTTTCCGGTTTCCGCCGAAGAAAAGCCCGAACCTTCTGCGCCTTCGGGCAAAGGGCAAGGAAACGATGATTGCGCGCTGCAACGCCGAGGGCGCCAAACTCTCGGGCGGCGAGGACGAATTCAAGCGCCTCCGCCGGACAAAACTCGGTGATTTTGACGATGTTCTCACGCGCCAAATCATTACCGCCGCGAAACGAGCCGAAGGCGGCACATCGGGCGAAGGCGCGAACCGCAAGCCGCTGCCGGCAATCGCCGAGACCGCGATCACCTTTGATGTAGAGTAGGCAAAACGGCGGGAGGTAATCCGGAAATGCAGCGCTTTGCATCGGTGTCCGATCTGGTTCGTGAATGCAGCCCCGAGCGGCCGGTGCTCTGTTTGCGTCCCCACGCGGCGTCGCGGGCAGCGGCCTGGTTCCGCGAGAATTTTCCCGGCACCGTCGTCTATGCGTTGAAGGCTAATACGGCGCCGGAAATCATCGATGCGCTTGCTGGCGCAGGCATCGATCATTTCGATGTCGGATCAATGCCGGAGATCGAACTGGCCGCCCGTATTCCGGGCGCGCGTCTGTTCTATATGAACCCGGTGAAGCCGCGCAATGCGATCGCGCGCGCCTATTCCGAGTTTGGCGTCAGGCACTACGCGCTCGATAGCGAGGCCGAGCTGGCAAAGATCTCGACCGCTACCGGGAATGCGAAAGACCTCGTGCTCTTCGTCCGTATTGCCGTCTCCAATCGCCACAGCGTGATTCCATTGGAAGGAAAATTCGGAATTCCAGCAGATCGAGCGGGCGAATTGCTGATCAAGACCCGTCAGGTTGCGGCGCAGTTGGGCATCACGTTTCATGTGGGCTCCCAAGCCCTGGGAACGGAAGGCTTCGCCGAAGCTCTCGCGCTCACCGAGCGGACCATCCGCGATGCCGGGGTTATGATCGACAAGGTCGATGTCGGTGGCGGGTTTCCCAGCCGCTATGCGGCGGCCGAACCGCCGCCGCTCGAAACCTATATGGACGAGATCAAATCGTCCCTGCAGCTTCTGCCGGTGGCCAAGGGATGCGAGATGATTTGCGAGCCTGGCCGCGCGCTTGTGGCAGAGGCAGAGTCTGTGCTGGTCCGTGTCGATGCCCGAAGGGGCGATCATCTCTACATAAATGACGGCGCCTTTGGCACGCTGTTCGACGCGGCCCATTCGGGCATCACTTATCCTGCGCGGGCGGTGCAGACGCGAAGTGGCGAGCGCGCGGAACTCCAGCCCTTTTCGCTCTATGGGCCGACTTGCGACAGCAACGACCATATGCCCGGCCCCTACCTGCTCCCCGGCGATATTGGCGAAGGCGACTATGTCGAAATCGGTCAAATCGGTGCCTATGGCCGCGTGCTGGCCACGGGCTTCAACGGCTTCGGCAACTATGACGAGGCCATTCTGCTGGATGAGCCCATGGCGACCATGTATCCCGCCGCGCCCGCGAGCTCGGATGCGCGGGCCGTCGGGCAATGACCCGCTGATGCTGGCGACCCGGTCCAAGAATCGGCGGGCCATTGACATTGAATAATGCACAGTCCGATGGATGAATTCCGTTACCGCGCTCCGGCACGTTCATTCCTTGGCGAGGAAGCCTGGGCGGTGGGCTCGGCGCAAGACGCCAGAGCAATCGTGATTCCGTTTCCCCTGGAAGCCACCGTCAGTTCCGGAAAAGGCACCCGACGCGGGCCAGATGCGATCATCGCGGCAAGCGCCGCCCTGGAGGCGTTCGACGAGGAATTGGGGTCTTCGCCGTTACGGTCATTTGGTCTGGCCACCCTCGAGACGCCCCGGATCGCAGAGCCGCTCGAGGCGGCGCTCGATCAGATCGAAAATCTCGTTGGCGCAGCGTTATCGAGGGAGAGGTTTCCGTTGATCCTTGGCGGCGAGCATTCCTTGACCATAGGCGCGCTTCGAGCCTTTGCGGCGCGGTATCCTGAACTCGCGGTGCTGCATTTCGATGCCCATGCCGACCTGCGCGATAGTTATCGGGGCGGGCGCTTCAGCCACGCCTGCGTCATGCGCCGCGTGCTGGAGAATCAGCACCTCAACCTTGTCTCGGTTGGCGTGCGCAGCATCTCCCAAAGCGAGATGGCCTTCCTGAACGCAAACCCGGACCGGATAGCCGTGCACTGGGCAAGGGACCGGGCCGCCTGGGACGTGAGGGAGATCGTGCGCCCGCTGGCCGGCAAACCGATCTATCTGAGCTTCGACGTCGACGCATTTGACGCGAGCCTGATGCCGGCTACCGGCACGCCTGAGCCCGGCGGCCTGTTCTTCGATGACGCCTGCGCCATAATTCGCGCCGCCTCGGAAGCCGGAACGATCGTCGGGGCCGACCTGGTCGAGCTTGCGCCCATCCCCGGAATGACCGCCTGCGACGTTACCGCCGCCAAACTCGCCTACAAGCTCCTCGGCTATGCGCTCGGCCGGGAGGCCATGAGTTGATCCCGGGATTTGTCGTATTGTCTGTGGTATTTCATCGGGCTAGGTGACTGCGGCGAAGCTCAGACTCGGCGGGTGCGGCGATGGCGGCGGTATCGATGATACGAGAATTCACGCGGTTGGAAGCCGCCGGCGGCATCGTCTTGGCGATTGCTGCGGTCGCCGCCCTAATCTTCGCCAATTCGCCGCTGGGCGGGATCTACAATGCTTTTCTCGAAACCCCCGTCGCGGTTCAATTCGGCAAGCTCGAAATCGCCAAGCCGTTGCTGCTCTGGATCAATGACGGCCTGATGGCGATCTTTTTCTTCCTGGTTGGGCTCGAAATCAAACGGGAGTTCCTGGAAGGAGAGCTCTCCAGACCATCGCAAATCGCGCTTCCAGGTATCGCGGCGATTGGCGGCATGGCCGTACCCGCGTTGATTTACGTCGCCATAAATTGGGGGTCGGGGGAAAATTTGAACGGCTGGGCGATACCGGCCGCCACCGACATCGCCTTTGCGCTCGGCGTGTTGGCGCTGGTGGGAAGCCGCGCGCCGCTATCGCTCAAGGTTCTGCTCACGGCGATCGCGATTTTCGACGATCTCGGCGCCATCATCATCATCGCATTCTTCTATACCGATCAGCTTTCGCTGACCGCGCTCGCCTATGGCGCGGTGGCGATCGCTGGGCTTATCGCGGTGAACCTGTTCCGGGTCACTCATGTCGCGGCCTATCTGCTGCTCGGCATCGCGCTGTGGATTTGCGTGCTCAAATCCGGCGTCCACGCGACCCTGGCGGGCGTCATCACCGCGTTGGCGGTCCCGTTGCGGACCCACGACGATGAGGGCCACTCGCTGCTTAGGCACCTTGAGCACGAACTGCACCCCTGGGTGGCCTATGCAATCCTGCCGCTCTTCGCCTTCGCCAACGCCGGCGTCTCTTTTCAGGGCATTGGCTTCTACAACTTCATTGAGCCGGTCAAACTCGGCATCTCGATGGGCCTGTTCATCGGCAAGCAGATCGGAGTTTTCGGGCTGCTGTGGCTCTGCATTCATTATGGCATCGCAAGAATGCCGGAGGGGTCCAATTGGGCGCAGCTCTACGGAGTTTCGCTGCTCACCGGGGTCGGTTTCACCATGAGCTTATTCATAGGCTCGCTTGCCTTCGAGCACACCGACTTCGATACGCCGATCAAGATCGGCGTGTTCACGGGCTCCATCTTGAGCGCGGTTGTCGGTTATCTGGTGCTGCGTTTGGCGCCGAGCCAGCAGCCCGTGCGCGTGGCTGAGGCAGCGTGAGGCAATTCGGAAACTGATTGCGAGCATGCAGCCTAAGGACGAAGGCAACAATCGGTTCGAAGGCGGTAAGAACATCCGAGAGCTTCCGCAATCGTAAAGGGCAACAATCGGCGTTACGCATGGGCGCTGACGGGCATCTTCACCTAGCAACGGATCGTCGATCGCGATATTAGGCCAACCTATCCAGGCTGGGGCCGTCTCCCCGCAGCGACCACGTTCCAAGCACCGAACAAGGATTGCCAGAATGGCCAAGCGAAAACGAGCGCTATCGGAACTCCTTTCACAGGTTCCAACCGCGCTGTTTGCCATGGCCCTTGGCCTGACGGGCCTGGGCGCCGCGTTCCGCTTGGCAGGCGCTCTCTTTGAACTGGCTTGGATGGAGGCCACCGGCGTGGCGCTCCTAATCGTGGCCGCAGCGGTGCTGGTCGTCGACACGGTCCTCTATCTCGGAAAGCTCGTGCACGCCCACGAACACGTAAAGGCGGACCTCGGCGACTCGACCTCGGCCAACTTGATCGCGCCCGCATTCATGGCAACCATGATCATTGGCTCGCAGCTATCGGCCGTGAGCGCAATCGGGCTTTGGCTTTGGGCCGGAGCCACCATCGCCCATCTCCTACTGCTGCTCCATTATGTTGGCCGTTGGGTCACGGTCGATCACGATTCCGACGATCTGAATCCCACCTGGTTCCTCCCCGCAGCCGGCATCATGACGGCCTCCATGGCCGCGCCGGATGGTGTTCCAGCCCCGCCGGTCTATTTCGTCTTCGCGACTGGCCTTACGCTCTGGCTGATCTTGTTGCCCCTTTGCGTGCGCCGCACGATATTCGAGCCGGCATTGCCGCCGCCCATGCGGCCATCGCTGTTTATCTTTGCCGCGCCCTTCGGGCTTGCCGCGAGTTCGTTGATGCGAATTGCCCCCGGCGTTGATCCGATCGTCCCCGCCACGCTCGCCTTTGGCGGCGCATTTTTTATCTTCGCGTTGATCGCGCGGCCGCGATTCATCGCCAAATCCGGCATATCGCTTGGTTGGTGGGGCACGACCTTCCCCGTGGCGACCGTTGCCGCCGCTCTGATGAATCTGGCAGCCCGTTCAGGATCGGCCTTCGAGGCTGGGCTTGGATTGGTTCTCCTGGCGTTCGCCGCCCTCTCCGTGGCCCTTGCCATCGCGGCCACGGTGCGGGTTGCCTGGAACACCTGGATTGGCGCATCCGACGTCGCCGAAAGCGAGATCGCGGCGCTCCGAGGGGGCATGGGCGAGGATTAGATCAGGCTTTCGCGCAGCCGTGACAACTCAATGCAATTCGTAATTGGAGACCGTGGTGGGCGGTACAGGACTCGAACCTGTGACCCCTGCGATGTGAACGCGGTCAGGACTTATTTGCGCTCGCTGGCGCGAATTACCGTCCCTGCGCTAAACAGCTGATGCAACTTGCGAATTTGCTTGCGCTCTTACACTTCGTTTTCCATCCTTATTCCGCCGAATCGCGATGGGATGACGACACTATGGCAACACGGGCCGATCCTGCGAGAGCGCAGGCGACCAAGGCTCTGTCTATTTGTTGCCATTCGCCGCCGCGGCGCTAGCGCCGGCGGGGGGCGATATGCCGAAAAATGCCGAGACGTTGAAGCTCACAAAGCGAGCCGTTGCGGCCGCCGGAGCTGACCCTGATCTCACGCCCAAAGACAATAGGCGAAGACGGTTCATCTGGGATACCGAGGAAAAGGGATTCGGCCTACAGGTGCTGCCCTCCGGTGTGAAATCCTACGTGTTTCGCTACAGGACGCCGGAAGGCCCCGGCGGCTGGCGACCATCGGGCAGCACGACGACTGGGACCTGGAGGCGGCGCGGAACGAGGCCGCTGCCATGCGGGAGGCTTGCCGCGCGGGACGCGATCCTCTGCGCGAGCGTCGACAGCTCCGGCAATCTCGGACGATGGCCGATCTGCTGGATGCTTATGTCGAGTCGGCCCGCTTTAAAGCCAAGACGGAGCAGACGCAGGCGATAGACCGAGGACGGATCGAACGGCATCTCAAGCCGACGCTGGGGCGGGAGTATGCTCACACCCTCACCCGCGATGATGTGGAACGCGCCTTTGCGGCCATTCGTGACGGCAAGACAGCATGCGATGAGACAACTGAAAACCCACGTGGCCGTGCGCGGGTGACGGGTGGGCCAGGTGCGGCGCGAATGGCGATCGACCTGCTTCGGGCCGCCTTCAATTGGGCGAAGGGCCAAGGCCTCGCCGCGGCCAACCCATGCGAGCATGTTGAGACGGGCTCGAGCCGCACCCGCGACGCAATCCTCGAGGACGCTACGCAGCATGCACGGCTCTTCAAAACGCTGGCGCGCATGGAGAACGAGAAGCGGATCCGCGAGCCGGTGGCCGACGCCATCAGGCTCATCGCGCTTACCGGCGCCAGGCGCGGCGAGGTTGCCGGCCTGCTCTGGGACCACGTCGATCTCAAGCGCGGGCTGCTGACCCTACCGCCGGCTGCGCATAAGACGGGCCGCAAGACGGGCGGGCCGCGCGTGATCGGCCTGCCGGCTGCGGCGCAAGCGGTCATTGCCCGGCAGCCCGAGGGCGAGGCGGACGATTACGTGTTCGCGCGCTCGAAGGGGTCGCTCGCCAGCACCCTGTCACACGCATTCGCCGAGGTGCGCGAGGAAGCGGATCTGCCCAACGACATCACGTTGCACGGCCTTCGACACACGGTGGGATCGCACTTGGCGATGCGCGGCGCCAGCGCCCCTGAGATCATGACCGTGCTGGGACATCGGCAACTCTCAACCGTGCAACGGTATATTCACTTCGCCGAAGGCGCCCATCGCGATTTGGCGGAGCGCGCTGCCGCCGTCGCTGTGGCGGGCTTGGCCGAGTCTACTCGCGACGATGCGGCTGAGGTCGTCGACCTGTCGAAGACGCGGGGCAAGAAGTGATGGAGCACCGTCGACGGGAATACGCGCTCGAACTGGCACGTCACGAAAATCTGGGCAAAAGATCTGCCGTTCCCGTCAGCGAGTGCATCGACATAAACCGGCTCAGCCGCGCCTGGGATTACGCCGCGAAGGTCGTACGGCTACATGGTCCCGTGTATCTGCCGATCTTCGAACAGTTTGATCGGGAGTTAGCTCAGCGGGAGAAATGCGTCACGACCGCCCGGCGGACCAACGATGTGATAGCCGAGGAGCTTCGGAAGGTACGGTTCATCGGCGCGGGAGGCACGATAGTCCGGAACTATATCTGCAGACTCCTGAATAAACGGATCGACCGTCGGGGAAGGCCTCGGCGGGAAATCGAGCATCGACGCAATTGGGCGGAACTGTGTGCGACGCTTCCGGGCGAGATTCGCGCTTGCGACCATCCGAAGAAGGAAGAGCTTGCCACGTGGTTGCGCGGGGAAGCCCTGGTGGGAGGATGCTTGTCGCCAAACTTCGACAATGGCGAGCTGTTTGAGTTGCTCATTTGCGCGGCACGTGTACTCGATGGCTCGATTAACAGGCGCGGGCGACTGCGTGGGAAATATTCGCCCACGGCGTACGTCACGCTGGAAACGGCCAAAAAAAATACCGGCGCGCGGCGAGTTAATCCGACTGCATTACGTTTTATTACATCTAACCCATTGAATTCGTTGGGGTGCGAATCCCCATCTTCCACAGCGTCCGGTGGTCTAAGCCTTTGAAAGTCCTAAAGTGTCGACATTCGGCATTTGAAAATTGGTTGCACTTATTTTTCTCCCCGTCACGCAGCGACCGGCGACTAGCACGCTGCTGTCATCACCTTGGGTGTTGCCACAACAAACGACGTTACATCCGGGATCGGCTACAGACGCCGATAGCCAAAGCAGTAGCACTCGACCGAGTTGCCGTTGGACAATGAGATCGTCGCACACTGTCGCGGCCCTTATTGCGTCTTGTCGTTCGAGACCGTGGCGGCGTTGCGCAAGCATGGGTTGACCGTCTAGCGTCTCCAAGATGGGTATCCGGAATGGAAAGCCGCCGGACTTCCGGTACAGAGTTCGACGGCAGAAACAGCCTGAGCGAACAGATCTCTGGCCAAGCTGATTGACAGCGTGAAGGGTGAGGCAACAGCCCAAATCAAATCGGTAAAATGACCCGCATTACCTGCTGCCGCGCCGAAACCAGTCCAGTCCGGCTCGCGAGCGATCTAGGAAATACCAAATGAGATGTGTCATCATTCTGAACGACCCGCCATACGGGTCCGAACGCGCATATAACGGTCTGCGGCTCGCCCACGCGCTACTAAAAAACGACCCGGACACGAACGTCACGGTCTTTCTCATGGCCGATGCGGTGGTTTGCGCGAAGCAGGGGCAGAAAACACCCGACGGCTACTACAACATAGAGCGCATGTTGAAGCGGGTGAACGCCAAGGGACGCGTGCTCCTCTGCGGCACCTGCATGGACGCGCGCGGCCTTACCGATGCCGAGTTGATGGAAAATGCGCGTCGGAGCACGATGGAAGAGCTTGCGGGCGAGATTGGGCAATCCGACAAGGCGCTGGTGTTTTGATGGGGCCGCACCCGTTTGGTTATGGGGGCGTAATGCACCAGGTACAATTCCATGACGTCCGCTTCGGGTCAGGAGCCGACGTTGGAGCCTTCTACGCGGGAGGTCTGCTTTACCCCCAAGAGCGGAGACAGATTCACCTAAACAGGAGCGTTCGCTTCTAGCCAAAAGCTGCCATCAGACCTCAAGCACACACCTGCCACTCCCGCCTCGCTATGCTCATAGTAGTGAAGTAGTGAATCATCTCTACGTTCGCTCCGGTGCGCTGGGGCAGCAACTTCTCATAGCAACTCGCGGCTCGCTCCCAGTCGAACGTAAATCCTGCTAGCCTTGTCAGTAATTTAGGGGGCGCCCCCTGTATAATCCCAATTTTGGATAGGCAGGCTCATGGTCGAGCCGGACCGTGTCATAATTCATCGCCGCAAGGGATTGGACCGGATCAAAACGACTAAACCCCATAGCCGCCGAGCCCAGTCATGCAAAACAAGCCTACGACACAAACAATCCGGCTCGTAAGCCCGCAGGACAAAGGAAAAATCGCCCAGGACAACTCCCGGTTTCTCTGGGAGCGCCGGGCGCAGACTGGTGGAGAGCGGACGGTTTTTTATGCATTGACATTATTTGTTGCGCCATCAGGTCCTGAATCTGAAAAACAAACCAGACCCAAACCGATTCTTATTTGGAATAGCATCACAAAGAACTTTCTCGATTTTCCCGCCCGCGCCAAGGGGTTGAGGCCTGGGATTACCTATTGGTGGCAGATAAGAGCCTTTGACCAGGACGGCCAAATTTTGGGGGTAAGCGACAAGCAAAGCTTTCGGGTAGAAACGAGCTTCGAGAAATTGCCAGCAATAGAGGGGAGACATCCGGAACTTGAGCGTAACGGCTATCTCCTGGCCAATACTTGTACGCTCGGCACCTCTTCGTTGTCGCTGTTCATGGATCAGCTGCTACCCCCTCCACCTAGCGTCTGGGGAAAGCCGGTGAGGGTCCGGGCTCGCAGCGGGCTGGATCAAATGGGTTCTTCTGAACCGACCATCCCCGAAGACGGACCAGGCACGATCGGTCCGCTAGCCATGGTTTGGGGCGGCGACGCTGGAGAGATATATCTGCCCGTTGAATTGGTCGAGCGTTGCTCGGTTCACTGGGATCTGAGTGGGGTCGAGGGCTGCGAAGCCGTCTTGTTCCAGGTGAGCGGGCAGGATGGGTTTAGCGAACCCAGCAATGGAAACGTGATGGAGGACGAATCGGTCGTCAATTATTACTGGGGTCCTCCCCGTATTACCTGTGGAGCGTGGGAATTGAACGGTCCAACTACGTTGGGAACACTGATACCAGCGGACAGGATAAATCTCTTTGATCAAATAGGCGGCAGCGACGGGGTCACGATATTACCCGGCAACTTTGACATCATGCTTCAGCTTCGTGTGATTCCCTGCAATGGAAGCCACGAGCAAGTGGACGTAGCATCCGAACCATTCACGGTTCACGCCGTTCGATGTCCAACCATAAGCGCGGGCACCACGACTTGTGAATGGACCTGGGGGGACAACCCAGGCAGGCAAATCAATTTTTCCCTGCGTTTTGAAGGACGATATCCCAATGTTGATACCGTTCCCGCGCCGACTGCACCCAGCACGTTGTTGATATGGGCCCGCACCTGCGAGAATGTCAGCCTTACAATGAATGGAGAGACTATAGAGCGGCGAAACCTGATTGCGACACATCCAGGGGAACTTTTTGGGGGTGCATGGGAGGCTTTTGTTGTTGAATTGCATGAATGGCCAGGCGAAGGCGAAGTGAATTTCACCCTTTCCCAGGAGTGGCTGGGATGGTCTCTCATAGACTTTCTGGAACCACGAGTTAGTGCGCTGGTTATTCCTGGAATCGCGCCGACATACAATTACTGTGGCGGCGTATATGACGACTTTGACTCTTTGTATGGCCGTGGTGACCTGCCCGAATTAGCCACTCTTATCCCGTTCAATAGGACTGAAATATACACCTGCCGGGAACCTCCCTATTTCGAGCGCGGCCGGGAACTCAGTGGAGTTTCGCAATTCAACGACTTTATGGATCAGACATTCCGCGGAACTCGGAGGGTCATTTTCGATGGGGGACCCCCGGATATATATGACCCCTCGGTGCTTGAGGATGAGGGCACCGAGGAGGTGACCGTCAATTTCGAAACCGGGGGCATTGGAGAAAACAGATATGTAGTGCCGCGGATCGACGAGCCGGTCATGATGCACGAACAAAGGGCTTCAAGGGAATTGATTTGGGAGGTGCGCGTGCTCGACGGCCATCGAGCGGCATTGTTTACCACCAATCGCACTTGGAACATAATGTACGGCAACCGCCGTACAGAACCCGGATGGGCTGGCAGGTCGCGCTTTGAGCGGCGCCGGATGGAAATATGGCTTAGTATTAATGTCGGATACACTTCAGAATATCGAGAAATATACGCAGATATACATTATGATTTGACGGCGGATTAGCGGGGGCACTGATCCAAACGGTCCAGCTTGGGGGTCGCCAATGTCTGCCTTGGGTCATTTCCAGAAGCTATAGGCACCCCAGCCCAAAATTCGCTCTTAGCCAAAAGCAGACTTCGGCTGATGATACGCCGCCGCCATAGAATCTGAATTCCCAACGCTGAAGCCGTCGAGCAGCGTGACTGCGATCAACGCTGCTGCAGCTTCTTCTCGATAGCATGGATAGACTTCGCCGGGCATTCAGAACCAGCGGATGTGCGGGAGTTTGTCTGAGCGAAGCACACATCGGCAGCAATAGCGGGCACAATGAACAGTACAATATGGTTGAGAACGAGCTACTGGGCGGGGGCCGTCGCCGATGTGGCGATTGGAGTCCTTACGCTGATACCCAGTAGAATGGGGGAAACCGAGTTCAGATACCCGATGGGGCTTGCCGCCTCGTTGATGTTCTGCTGGGCGGGTATCCTGATTTGGGCAGATCGTATGCCGCTGGAACGGAGGGGCGTTCTTATACCTACTATGGCCGTTATCGTTGGTTTGGTAGCCGCGGGTGCTTACGCAGTTGCCTCCGGCATTTTTCCGCTGCAGAGAATCATACCAACCACCGTACTGGGCTGCCTTCTGATTGGTCTGTTCAGTTTCAGCTATTTCAACGCAAATTCAAAGTAACGGGCTGCCTCGAATATTTCTCCCCAATACATATCGGCTGACTTCGTTCGGCACTCGAATCTGATCTTGGATTTATTCATTCAATGGCTAATGCTTGAGGAGATGGCTGCCGCCATGCTGTAATTCTGGCAATCACGGCCCCGGAGGAGACGAATCCGTGCTGCAGTTCAAATGGGCAGCGTTGGCCGCTGTCCTCATCTTAGTTGCCTGCGGGGCACAGCAGCAGGCTCAAGCAACGCAGGAGCCCAAGGCAACCCTGATACGGCTGAGCCAAGAGCCTTGCAACGCCCAAGGGGCCGGGGAAGCCCGATCCACGGCGACAGATGCCGCCAAGCAGCCTGACGAGCCCCCCCAAGACCCGCAGGGAACGCCGGACTTGGGCAAGACATCTGTGGAAATAGAGGTCGAGCGGGACGGCGACAAAATTAACTGGAAGTATAGCGCGCGTGGCCATCGAAGTTGGTTGATCATGAGTGCGACGGTGGGCTCGGCTCACTGGTCAGACACTCGCAAGCTTTCCTCTTATGGAACCGGGGGGAATGTCTCGGTGCCCCATAATGTTGGCGTGGACTTCAGCGCCGCCGTTGACGACTCGCCGTGGGACTATGGCGGCGGCATTCGAATAGAGGTGAGCGGACACTTGCGACCGGGGGAGAGCTCTGCCCGTGCGGGCTGCTCCCTATAGGGTTCGCGCGCTGCCATACCGGGAAAAGGCCCGATTGTTCTGGCCTTTCGTTGAGGGTGCAAGACGCCGCAAAATCGCTTGAAGAGGCGCTTCGCAAGCATGTCGGGGTTTTTGCTACCGACATCGGTCCCCGCTCGCCATTTCACGGAGACGGTCTTCAGCGAGCCGAGCGGTATATAAGGGAAACCTTGGAGGACGCCGGGCTCGAAGTCACCGAACAGCCTTATCAATACTACGGCCAGCGCGTCGCCAACCTGGTTGCCAGGCCTCCCGGCGCTGCCAGGTCATCCACTTACTATGTCGTGGGCGCACATTACGACACCGTGCTCTCGTCACCGGGCGCGGACGACAATGCGAGCGCCGTCGCAGTAATGTTGGAGTTGGCCCGACGTCTCTCTGCGAGCGGATCGTCGGCTCCGATACGTTTGGTTGCATTCACGCTGGAAGAGCCGCCGGCCAACATGACCGGGCAGCAAGGTAGCCGGGTCTTCGTCGAGGAGTGCGCCCGCTGCCGCGATAGAGTGGCGGGGGCAATCGTCCTGGAAATGGTCGGTTACACGAGCCCGCGTCAGGACTATCCATTTGTTCTTCGCTGGGCAGGCTACCCGAGCCAAGGCGACTTTATCGGGATTGTGGGAAACTGGGGCTCACGGCGGATCGCCCATTCAGTTCTGAAGGGGTTTCGCAGAAACAAAAACCTACCGGTCGAATCGCTGTCCGTGCCCTTCAATGGCCACATCTTGCCTGAGACACGTCTGAGCGATCACGCGTCCTTCTGGGACGCTGGACTACCGGCACTGATGGTCACCGACACGGCCTTCTTCCGGAATCCGAACTACCATCTACCGAGCGATACCCCCGATACCCTCGACTTCGAATTCATGGCCCAGCTGGTACTGAGTCTCGAGAATGCTGTCGAAGAGTTGGCCAGGATGCCATCGGGCGATTGAGATCGGCCTGACATGTGGTCAGGCCGAGCTTATCTGCGCAGCCTGATATTCGCCACGCTTCGGTATTTCTTGGTGTTTACGTCATAGCGGGTAATGCTGACCGTCTGGCTCCGGCCCGAGACCTTGATGTTCATCCGGCCGCTGAAATTCACGCCCAGGATGCGAATGAAGATCGAGTTGCCTTTCACAGATCCCGACACGCCGCCGCTATAGTTGAAATGCGACTCCTTCCAGCTGCCGCTAATGTTGTTGCCTTGAACCCGGAAACTGCCTGACACGTTAATGCGGTAGTCGGCGCCGGCACACCTGACGCTCTGCGTGACAGTTGTGGCCTTTACGTCATATTTGACACGGCAACTTATGCGCTCCCGTGCACCCTTGGACGGCGAGGCGGTGCCGCTCCCGCGCCAAGTGCCTTTCAGCTGCCGTATCGCGTCGGGGAGCGCTAGGGAGCTTTCGATCATCGCTCCGTTGATGGCGCCACCCACCAACAAAACCGCAGCAAGCTGCCATGATCGCCGGGTTAAACGGATGGCCATCGGGCCTCCTTTTTTGTTTGCCTCGCCTCCCACAATATTTTGCGCTCAGCCCGCGGTTAAATACGAGCGTTGATCTCGTAACATCGCTCGACATTTGGGCTTGGTGTTACGGCTTCGCGGCGGAGGGGCGTATTCAAATATCCTCGTCATTGAAATTGAGCCGGGGTTAGTCTTGTCGCGTTGACGTGGATCAACGCTGTGCAGCGGCGCCGACGGCATCCTGTCGGGTAGCTCCTCAACATTGCCCTCGCAATTATTTGCACCTCTGTTCGCCGGCGACCCGCCGACCGGATGAGGGGGGATAAAGAGACGTGACTATGCCCGATAAGATCACACTGAGCGTCATCAAGGCCGACATCGGCGGATATGTCGGTCACTCTAGCGTCCACCCCGAGATTCTGGATTACGCGCGCGAGCGCGTCGCCGAAGCTACAAAGGATGGACTTTTGGTCGATGGCTACGTTACCCGCTGCGGGGATGATCTGCAGCTCATCATGACCCATCGCAAGGGTCTCGATCATCCGCAGATTCATGAATTCGCCTGGTCGGTATTCAAAGAGGGGACGGAGATCGCCAAGCGGCTGAAGCAATATGGCGCGGGCCAAGACCTGCTCAAGGATGCCTTTTCCGGCAACGTGAAAGGCATGGGCCCCGGGGTTGCGGCGTTGGAATTCGTAGAACGGCCGAGCGATCCCGTCATCGTCTTCATGGCGGATAAAACCTCGCCCGGCGCCTGGAATCTCCCGCTCTGCCAGATTTTCTCCAACCCATTCAACACCGCCGGACTTGTCATCGACCCTACTCTGCATGAAGGCTTTTCATTCGAGATCGTGGACCTCATCGAGAACAAGGAGATCACACTTCACTGCCCGGAGGAATATTACGACATGCTGATGTTTGTCGGGGCGCCTGGCCGGTTCATGATCAAAAACGTAACTCGCCGCTTCGACGGTGAGATCGCGGCGGCGGCCTCGACGCAGCGCTTGAGCCTGATCGCCGGCAAATATGTGGGCAAGGACGACCCCGTTCTCATCGTGCGCTGCCAGTCCGGATTTCCAGCCGTCGGCGAAGTTCTCGAGCCCTTCGCATTTCCGCATTTGGTTGAGGGATGGATGCGAGGCTCACATCGCGGCCCGATTATGCCGGTCGCCTTCGACGACGCTAATCCGTCGCGCTTCGACGGTCCGCCCCGCGTTATCGCGGCAGGCTTTCAAATCGCGGAGGGAAAGCTGATTGGACCGCGCGACATGTTCGACGATCCAGCCTTCGACAACGCGCGCAACAAGGCGAATACGATAGCCGATTATCTGCGCGCCCACGGTCCGTTCGAGCCCCATCGCCTTGGCCTCGAGGACATGGAATATACGACCATGCCGAAACTGATGGAAAAGCTGGAAGGGCGCTGGGAGGCCCTAGCGGACGCAGACCAACCGGCTGCGGCAGAATAAAGCGAGCCATCCGCCCTTCTTTCGAAGCGACGTTATTCGGCGGCTTGACGCATCTCTTTACCTGTCGCGAGCGGCGGGAACTCCTCCGGCGTCAGCGTCTCTTTTTCGAGCAGCAGCTTGGCGCCCTCCTCTAACGTCTTTCGGCGTGCCGTAAGTACCTCGGTGGCCTTCTCAAATGCCTCGTCAACGAGCTGCCGCACGGCTGTATCGATTTCCCGCGCCGTTGTTTCTGAGTAGCCCTTGGGACTTGTCGCAATGCCTGCGCCATCCAGAAAGGCCTGCCGTTGCTGTTCGTAAACGGCCTGACCTAGCTCCTCGCTCATGCCGAACCGGGTCACCATTTCGCGGGCTATTTCGGTAGCCTTGTCGAGATCGTCGGCTGCCCCCGTCGAGATTTCATCGAAAATCAACGCCTCGGCGGAGCGCCCACCCAGCAGCACCACAATCCTATTCTTCAGTTCGGAACGAGAGATCAGAAACCGGTCTTCGGTCGGTCTCTGCAGAGTGTAGCCCAGCGCGCCTATCCCCCGAGGGATGATGGAGACCTTATGTACCGGATCGGTACCGGGGAGCGTCGCGGCGACCAAGGCATGTCCCATTTCGTGGTGGGCGACAATTTCTCGCTCGCGCTCATTGAGTACCCGCGAACGCTTTTCGAGCCCGGCGACAAGGCGCTCCACGGCCTGGGTAAAATCATCCATTCCTACACTATCGGCGCCGCGGCGTGTTGCCACCAGAGCTGCCTCATTCACTAGGTTTTCCAGATCCGCGCCGGAAAAGCCGGGCGTAATGGCGGCCACTTGCTCGAGATCCACACCGGCCTCCACCTTTACCCTCTTCGAGTGCACCTTGAGTATTGCCACGCGACCCCCCTTGTCCGGGCGATCAACAAGCACTTGGCGGTCAAAGCGACCAGCGCGCATCAAGGCTGGGTCAAGAATTTCCGGACGGTTGGTTGCCGCCAAGATCACGACACCCTGACGCGGGTCGAAGCCGTCGAGCTCGGCCAGGAGTTGATTGAGCGTTTGCTCTTTTTCGTCGTGGCCGCCGAATCCGGGTGCACCGCCGCGAGCCCGACCCAAGGCGTCCAATTCGTCGATGAATATGATGCAGGGCTTAGCCTTGTCGGCCTGTTCGAAGAGATCTCGCACGCGCGCGGCACCCACGCCGACAAACATCTCGACGAACTCCGAGCCGGATATGGAAAAAAACGGTACGCCGGCTTCGCCCGCCGTCGCCCGCGCCAACAGAGTTTTGCCGGTGCCTGGCGGTCCGACAAGCAAGATGCCCTTTGGTATCCGCGCGCCCAGCCGGCCATAGCGCTTGGGGTTCTTCAAGAACTCAACGATTTCCTGGAGTTCTGCCTTGGCCTCGTCGATACCGGCGACGTCAGCGAAGGTGACGCCCGTCTCCTTTTCGACATAGACCTTGGCCTTGGACTTGCCGACCGACATTAGACCGCCAATGCCCTGGCGTTCGGCGAGCCGGCGGAAAAAGAACATCCAAAGGCCGAAGAAAAACGCGATCGGCAAGACCCAAGACAGGGTATCGCGAAGCAGCGATCTCTCACTACCACCAGTGAATGCAACGCCCTGTTCAGCAAGCTCACTTGCTAACTCGGCGTCAACTCGATTGGTGACGAAATATTGTTTGCCGTCACGAGCAATTTTCAATTTGCCCCGAAGGGTCGTTTCGCGAACCTCGACTTCCTCGATCTCTCCCGCCTTCAAGAGCTGTTCGAATTCCGAATAAGGAATGGCCTCAGTACCACGGACATTGGACCACCAGTACTGGAAGGCGAAAATGGCCGCCAGAGCCAGCGCGGCATATAACAGGTTGAACTGGTGTTTCTTATCCATGGTGCTTGCAATACCGAGCCCGTCTGAGAGTCATGAGATCACCGCTCCGGAGAATCCGTCAATGGGACGCAGCGGAAGTCATGCGATCCAGTGCAAACAAACCTTTCCCTAGGCAAGCGCGTGTAGGTGTACGTCTCGACCAGAATATCTCTTGAGGATCCCGACGGCTTTCTTCTCATGCAGCTCGTCGTGGGTGCGCACCCATAGCAACAACCCGCCATGATCGAGTTGCTCCTGGATGCGGCGTGAATGATGATCGCCCACGAATTTCGCAAATACAGAGCCGATTAAACCACCTGCTCCACCCGCCATGGCAGTGGCAGCGATCACACCGGCGAGCGTTCCACCGGAGCCTGCGGCTACAGCCGCGACGACGCCCCCGGCCACATAGATGAAGACGCCCAAAACGGCACCCTCGGCATCACCGATTGTTTCGGCAGGGATATAGGCGGTACGGGGCGCCTCCGGATCGTCTTCCAGCTCGCTGACTTTATCGTAGAGATGGCCGAGCTTTTCTTCGACAACGTCCTGGTTTGCCAAGAGGCTCAGTTCAGCCCGGTTGAAGCCAGAACTTTGCAGCTCATCGATCGCCGCTTCAAGCGACCCAAAGTCGTCGAACACCGCAACCGCTTCGGTGAGCGTCTTGCCAGATGATGTCTTGCTCATTATCGAAATTGGCTCGGGCCGAACATTGATCGTCGATGATCAACGGTCGGCACCGAGACGAATTGGTTAATGCGGCCTACGCGTTGGGGTCAGACTAAGCGGCCGCGCCTACTGCATCAATGATACGCGTCAAGGGTTGGCTGCGGTTGCCGCAACCAACTAATCTGGATAGCCGGTCAGCGAGCCGCGGTGCGATTCACAGCGCCTAACAGGTCCGGACTCATCGGTTCGAAATGAATGCGAATATCCGGGTCAACGCTGAACACGGTGCCATTGGGAACGCCGAGCCACCGCTCCTGGGTGATCGGTTCCGAAGCTAGCTCCACGCTGCGATACGCTTGCTGGGGGTCGTGATGCACGTGCGGGCGGCCGCAAATGTCGCATTCGAACATTCCGTCACGCTCCAAATACCACAGCGTCCGGTTCAGCCGCGATCCGGCGAAATGGCTGCCATCGGTCCAAAGCACGTTCAGCGATATGCGGGCATCCGCATCGATCTCGCGGGACCATCGCACGATTTGTTCCAGCCCCTTGCGCAGAGTCTGCCTCAGTTCGGGCTCGGGGTCGTGCATCCAGAGCGACAGCAGGAAACGAAAGATGTGCTCGCTGTCGGTGGTTCCGTGGATTTCGCTCCTGTGCAGCGGGTCGATGGCTTCCAACATGGGCACGCGCACGCGATCGAAATTCGGTACGGTTCCGTTATGGGCGAACAGCCAGCGCCCATGCACGAACGGGTGGGTGTTCTCTAATGATGGTTCGCCCACCGTGGCGCGGCGCACATGGGCGATAACGGTCCGTGCATAGACCCGTGAGGCGGTCTTCTTGAAGTGTTCGCCATGATAGGCAGCCCAAGCCTGCTTTTCGACCAACGGCACGCCATCCGGATAGCCGGCCACGCCCCAGCCATGGCCATGGGTCAGCCCCTCGCGGTCACGAATGCTCTGCGCCATTAGTGCGTTTTGCGCGTGAATCAGGCTGCATTCGATCCGGGTAGGCTCGTTGGCGGTGAAGCCGTAGAGGCGGCACATTCGCTGGCCTTAGCTGGCAATTGGCGGATTGCTGGTCATTGGGGAACGATCTTGGCAGTGTAGGGTGGGTCACGCACCCCCCGAATTAACGCCGATCAAGGCGGAATTGCCGCGATGGAAAGAGGTTTGATTACGACCCCCTGTCAGTTCTCAGGTACCAGTGATGCCCAGCATAGCTGCGGGCACCAAGCATATCTTGGACAGCCCGGCCTCGATCAGCCGAAAATCAATTCCGCTGGTCGAACATCATTCCACATCGTTTTCGACGTCTGATCGCACGCTGATCGATGCAATCGCGGCACGGCTGGTCGCCGACGAACCCGCGCTGAACGCCATCCACGCCTTTGGACCACGAGTTGGCTCGGGAATGTTGGATGGGCCGGCGTTGCTGATCGGCGATCATCGCGAGATTGCGCTTGCCACGCCTGCGATGGCAGAGACCTACGAATATCGGCTCGCCGTTCTTGCCGACTGCGGCGATGTCATTCTGATCAGCGGCAATCGCAATCCAGTGTTCGAGAACTATTTGCAGGACTATCTAGACATCGGTCCAATCGATGTCATCGAGCTACTGCGAAAGGGTCCGAACGGTCACCAACCACTCGCCCGTCGCTGCCGGAGCGACAAACGCGCCTTGGATCGACTGGCAGCCAAAGCTCGCGAAGGAGCGGGTCTAACAGTCGTTCCCCATATTGGAACCGGAAGCTCATGGGCTCTTGCCGGCTTGGTTTCCGATCTGGCCGGGGTCCCGGTGCGCGTCGCCGCCCCGCCGCCGCGTTTGACGCGCCGGGTCAACGACAAACTGTGGTTCGCGCGCCGTGTGGCTGAAGTGTTGGGACGGCCGGCTCATCCACCCTTTCGGTCAGCCTATGGTCCCGCGGCTTTGGCCGCCCAGATGGCCCGCCTCGCTGGGCGGTCGGAGCGAGTGGTGGTCAAGGTCCCAAACAGCGCCGGATCGTCCGGCAATGTCTGCCTTAATTCGAGGGATGTGGAGAAACAGTCTCTAACCGAGCTGCGAATAAATCTGCTGTCAATCCTGCGAGGTCTGGGATGGCGCGATAGGTTTCCCCTGCTTGTCGAGATTTGGGATTCCGACGTTCTCGCCAATCCTTCGGTACAGACCTGGATCCCGTTAGCTGGCCATGGCGATCCCATGATCGAAGGTATCTTCGAGCAGATCGTGGAAGGCGCGGAGGGCATGTTCGTCGGCTCGGTTCCAGCCATGCTACCCGAAGTTTGGGAGCGGGCCATTGTCGGTGAAGCATTCAGGCTGGCCATGCTGTTCCAGCGGTTGGGATATTTCGGTCGTTGCAGTTTCGACGCCGTCATCGCTGGTGAAAGCTATGAGCAAGCGGACCTGCATTGGATCGAGTGCAACGGTCGTTGGGGTGGGGTCTCAATTCCCATGACGCTTGCCAACCGATTGACAGGAGATTGGCACCGACATCCCTTCGTCGTCGTCCAGCAGATGCACCTGGCCATGGCGGCACGTGAATTCGCGCAAATTTTGGCAACACTCGATGGTGATCTGTTCCGCCTGCAACAAAGCCCCCATGGCGTCGTCCTGCTCTCCCCGCTTGGCTTTGAGCGAGGAACTGCAATCAATCTTATGGCGATCTCGGACTCCGTGGAGGAAGCCAAAGATCTAGCTGGGCGGTCGATCCGAGCCCTCAAGAATTACGACCGGCATTGAGCCAAGAATATGCGCTTAGAACCTCAACGCTTGGCGGGGGTTGCCTACGCAACTTCGACATGTGTCAAATCGCGCATCCGAGGCCGGACGCGGACGACGTCCGACCGTATGTCGCCATGTCAACGGGCATAGAGGTGGCACTGATGACCCGCTTCGGGGACAAATCCCCATTCTTCAAACAGGCTTGCCGTCGCAGCCTCGCAGGCCTCGAAGGCGTCTATCACAAGCTGCGTCATTCTAGGTTCTCCGCCCCCGGTCTCAGCCTGGTAGGCCGCGAGCTCAGCGTGCAATCTCGTGACAGTGTCTGCCGGCAGACCGAGCAGCCAGTTGTGCACGACGCCAATAATTTGTTTGGCATCCTCGGGTTTTTCCCAGTCGGAGACCACGATCTCAAACTGCTGGTCGTGCACCATAACGATCATTGCGGAGCTCCTCCATAAGGCGGCTCCAAGATGCAGCTCCAAGTCCGGCAGCCCCGCGATCATCAGTCAGCCTTCGCACCCTTTGGGGCACCGTCACGCGCTCTTGGCACGGCGATGCATCTCCTTTTCCATCGCCAAGATCTCAAGTGTCGTTTCAAGCACGCTGTCGGCATTCAGGCTGATTGAATCGATGCCGTGTTGGACAAGAAATCGAGCAAACTCCGGATAGTCCGAGGGCGCTTGCCCGCAAATCCCGATGTGGCGGCCGTTCCTTTTTGCGCCCTCAATCGCCATAGCGATCAGTTTCAGCATGCCGGCATCGCGCTCATCGAAGTCAAAGGCCACGAGTTCCGAGTCGCGGTCCACGCCAAGTGTCAGCTGGGTCAGATCGTTCGAGCCGATGGAGAAACCATCAAACAGTTCGGCGAAGGCGTCGACCAAAATGACGTTATTAGGAATCTCGCACATCACATAGATCTCGAGCCCGTCAGACCCGCGCTCCAGGCCGTTTGCCGCCATCCTATCGAGTACTTTGCGCGCCTCATCAACCCGGCGGCAAAACGGAATCATCAGCCGCACATTGGTGAAGCCCATCTCCTCACGCACACGCTTCATGGCCGCGCATTCGAGGCCAAATCCTTCCGCATAGGCGGGATGGGCGTAGCGTGCCGCGCCTCGGAAGCCGAGCATCGGATTTGCTTCCAGCGGCTCGAATGCGCGACCCCCGATGAGTTCGGCATATTCATTGGTTTTGAAGTCCGACATACGCACGATCACCGGCTTCGGGTAGAAGGCCGCCGCGATGGTGCCGACGCCCTCGGAAAGACGCTCTATGAAGTAATCCGTGGGCCGCTCGAAACCGGCGGTCAACGCTTCAATGCCCGCCTGAGCGGCGGGATCTTCCACCCTTTCCGGGTGCAGCAATGCCATCGGGTGGACCTTTATGGTCTCATTGATGATGAACTCCATTCGCGCCAAACCGACACCGTCATTGGGCAGGAAGCTCAGCCGAAAGGCGGTACCCGGGTTGCCGATATTGATCATCACATGGGTTGTGGGTCGTTCGACCGAACCAAGATCGGTCTCACGGACTGTGAATGGGACCTCTCCCTCATAGACCCGCCCCACTTCTCCTTCTGCGCAGGAGACCGTGACGAGTCCCGCCCCTGCGAGCAACCGGCTGGCGTCTGTGGCGCCAACCACGGCGGGAATTCCGAGTTCACGTGCGACGATTGCCGCGTGACACGTCCGGCCGCCTCGGTTGGTGACGATGGCAGCCGCCGTCTTCATGACCGGTTCCCAGTCAGGTGAGGTGGTGTCGGCAACCAGGATCTCGCCAGGTTTGAACCGGGAAAGTTCGGCGACGTCGGCGATAACGCGGATAGGGCCCGTAGCGACCTTAGTGCCCACGGCCCGACCGCTGACCAGCACCGATCCTTTCCCCCTCACTTCATATGTCTCAATAATGTGGGGATGTCTCTGTGAAGCGACTGTTTCAGGCCGGGCCTGCACGATATAGATCTCACCGTCCATTCCGTCCTTGGCCCACTCGATGTCCATGGGCATGTCCCGGGAAGCCTTGGCGCTGTAATGGTCGGATATCGTGATTGCGTATCCGGCCAAGGTGAGCACATCTTCGTCGCTGATGGAGAAACGGTTGCGCTCGGATTCGGGCGTGGGCACGTTGCGCGTAGCTTCCCGCGTACGGCCGGGAGCGCAAAGCATTGTCATTTGCTTGCCGCCGATCACCCGGCGAAGTACGGCGCGGTGCCCCTGCCGGTAGGTCGGCTTGTGGACGTAAAACTCATCGGGGTCGATGGACCCCTGAACGACGTTCTCTCCGAGGCCGTAGGCGGAATTGATGAACACCACATCGGGAAAGCCAGTTTCGGTATCCAGCGAAAACATGACGCCAGCGGCGGCCAAGTCTGAGCGCACCATCTTCATCACGCCCACGGAGAGCGCGACTTTGAAATGATCGAAGCCGTTGTCGATCCGGTAGGAGATAGCCCGATCGGTGAACATGGAGGCAAAGCAGCGCCGGCAGGCGTCGAGTAACATCGCCTCGCCGCGGACGTTGAGATAGGTGTCGTGCTGTCCGGCGAAACTCGCGCTTGGCAGATCTTCGGCTGTTGCCGAGCTTCGCACAGCCACGCTGAAGTCGGTGCCGTTCTCTTCACGGAGCGTCCGGTACGCGGTGAGGATCTGAGCGCTTAACTCGGGATCAAGCTCTGCGGCATACACGAGTTCGCGTGCCCGCAACGCCCGCTGGGCGAGCGCTTGGACGTCGCGTTTGTCCAGCGAATCCAGCAGTTCATGGAGGTCGTTCCACACGCCCGCCCTGGTCAATGTCTCACGGTAAGCTTCCGCGGTGATGGCGAAGCCATTTGGAACCTTGATCCCCAATGGTGTGAGCTCGCGGTAAAGCTCTCCCAATGAGGCGTTCTTGCCGCCAACAATGGGAAGGTCCTCCAACCCGACCTCCGAAGACCACCGGATGTAGTTTGCTTTCTGCATTGTGTATCTTAGCGATATCGGGGCGAGCCTGCGGGCTTCACCTCCCGCAGAGATCCGCTCAGATGTGTTGACCGGACAGGTTCACATCTATCACCGGGACTCTACCACTCGTAACTGCAAGGCAGATCGGCCGCCCACCCCCAAGGCCTTCGGACTAGGCTCCTTCCTCAATCTGCGAATATTCAGTCCGTGAGGAGCATACTAATGGGTTTTGCCTTCTTGCGATGTTGACCTGGCTCAATGCCGGCTGGGCCGCTCGTCGAAATCATCGCTCAGCGAAGGGTTGATGATCTGCCGGCAGGCCATGCTGATGGCTGCGGTACCTAATCTGGCAACCGGTCGATCGAGTGCCGGCCTTGCGCGGCGCGCCGCTGTCGCATTTGCCGAGTGCCGGCCACGAGACACCCATCGGAAGGTTCTCACGAAGGAGGCAGACGTGACGGAGTATGAGATCGATACGGCAGCCGATCAGATCGTGCACTGGGTTCTGGATGAGCTGGAGGCCGGCACTCAGCCACTCGAAGTGCGCGCGACCCGCGAATATTCTGCCGAGACGGAGGTCGACTTGGAGGAAGCCGGGGTGAGCGAGGACGCGGAGCTCTCGTCGCTCACTGCAATCGGAATTTTGGAAGTCAGTCCCATTGGCGAGCCGGATAGCTGGCTGTTGAGGGTGCGGGTTGAGGACATCGTGGGGCCGCACACGCCCGAGGAGGATTCCGTTTCCGGCGCGCCAGAGGAAATCGACCTGGAAGACTTCATAGACCAGTTCATCGCCCCGGATCGCGGCGCAATCTACATCACGGTCGATGCTCCAACGCCGGAGGCGAAGCGCCACTTCGACCGGCTATTCGCCAATCTGGTTCGCGATCGGCATGCCGGATGAGGGACACCCTCAGGCTTGCCGCGGTTTTCTCCGAGTGTCTTGAACGACAGCTGATTGGAAGGAACAATCGCTGGCTGGTCCTTGTCGACAAGCCCGTATCCCAAGCACTTGCTTGGAGTATCAGGCTTGCGTTTCGAGGAGTTTCTTCAAGCTGATTGCATTGCTGACGGCATAGGCATTTTCATCATTGTCGAAATAGCCGTAGATATCGGTGCCCTGGGCCTGCCATTGCAGGCATGAGCGCGCCAGATCTTGCAGCGGCCGGTCGCCATAAGAGCCCCTATAGGCCTCCTGCGGCCCGTGCATCCGGAAATAGATGAAATCCGCCGTTTGCTCAGGGGGCGATGTGGTGCCGGCGAGATCGAACTGACAAAAGGCTGCGTTGTGCCGGCGAAGCAATTGGAAAACCCCATCCGTCCACCAGGTCCGATCTCGAAGCTCAAATGCAAACCGGAGGTCCGCCGGCAGCGCATCGAGGAACGCGGCCAGGCGAGGTTCGTTGACCTGCCAGCGCGGCGGGAGCTGCACCAGAATCGGGCCGAGCTTGGGCCCCAGCTCCCTGATCCGATCGAGGAATGGCGGCAGGGTCGGGCCGGGGTCCTTCAGCTTTTTCCTGTGGCTGACAAACTGGCTGATCTTGCAGCTGAATACGAACGAGGTCGGCGTCCTACTCAGCCAAGACTCGATGGTTTCAGATTGAGGCAAACGATAGAAGGTGGAATTGACCTCAACCGTCGCAAAGCGTTCGGCATAGAAAGGAAGACGATCTGCGCTCGCCAGGCTGGAGGGATAGAACCGTCCCGACCAATGGGGGTAAAGCCATCCCGATGTTCCAATTCGAATCTGCGCCTTCGAGACAGCCACCGGCCGACCTTACCTGCTTAAGCCACCAACCGGCCCTGGCTCTTGTCGAGCGATCGGCCGCGTTCGGCGGCGCCATCCATCTCGACATTGGAGAATGGGAGGGTAAAGGGCGTGACCGCTCTCAATGCGAGGCGGCTCCCAGAAATATTTGCTTGGCCGCGGCGGGCTCGGGTTTGATGGGATAGGTGCAGGTTTCCCCTGGACCAAGCTCGCGAACTTCGTCAACCACCCCAATACGGAGCGTCGGTCCGGGCCCGGGCTGCGCCTCGATGCGGACCTGCTCGTGGTCGGCTTCAAGTGTAAGGCGGCGCTGCCGATAGCGCAGCGTCATACGCAGACGTCCAACTTCATCGGGAAGTCGGGGGTTCAGCCACAGGACATTGCCACGAGTTTCGATGCCGGTGTAGCAGCGAAGCAGAATATCGGCGGTGCCGGCCATGGCCCCCAAGTGAATGCCCTCCGATGTGGTGCCGCCCTGGATATCGGAAATATCGCTATCCAGAGCTTGTTTGAAGAGTGACCAGGACCGACTGCGGTCGGCCCGGCTTAACACCCAGGAGTGTACGACGCGGCTGAGTGTCGAACCGTGGGACGTCCGGTTGAGATAATAATCAATTGTCTTCGGTATGATTTCAGGGTCGAAGGCATAATCGAGACGGGTGAAGATATCCTCCAGTTCCTCGGCCGAGAACAGATAGAACAACATCAGGACGTCGGCCTGCTTCGACACTTTGTATCGGTTTGGCGTGTCGTCCTCTGCCTCTAGGATGCGGTCCAGGCGGTGAATATCGTCGTAGCGCAACCGATAGAGTTCCCAATCGAACTCGGTAAGGTTCTCATAGCCCTCGAATTGGCTGATGACGCCGTCCCGGTGAAAGACCACACGGATTCCGCGGCTAATCTTCTCCCAGACCCTCACCTCGTCATCGCTAAGCTGAAGCTTCCCGCGAAGCCGTTCGAATTGGTCCGCCGGCAAGAAATCGGCAAGCTGGGCCGCGCGCCACAGGACCCACGACGCCATGACGTTAGTGTAGGCGTTGTTTCTCACGCCCGGCGCCTCCGCCTCGGGATAGCGGTCGTGGTACTCATCCGGCCCAATGACGCCCTCGATCTCATAACGATCGAGACCGGGATTGTATGACGCTAAACTTGCCCAAAACCTTGCGATCTCGAAGAACATTTCGGCGCCGTAGAAGGAGAGAAATTCGAGATCGCCGGTCACTTGGTAATACTGCCAAATGTTGTAGGCAATGGCGGCGTTGACGTGCCTTTGCAGATCACTGTTGTCGGGAAGCCAGCGGCCGGATTTCGGGTTGAGATGCCATTTCTGGCTTTCCTCGCGTCCGCTGCTGGCGCTTTGCCAGGGAAACATCGCACCCATATAGCCCAACGCCTGAGCAGCGAGCCTCGCCTCACCAAGGCGTCGATAGCGGTATTTCAACAAACCGCGGGTGATCTCGGGCATGCGCAGATTGAAGAATGGAAAGACGAATAGCTCATCCCAAAACACGTGACCTCGATAGGCTTCGCCATGAAGACCGCGCGCTGGCGTCCCGACATCAAGGTCGAGACTGTTGATCGAAAGCGTTTGCAGAAGGTGGAAGGTGTGAAGACGCAGTGCACGGCCTACCGGCCCGGAATTCCCTGGCTCAGCATCGATCACGATGTCGAACAACTCCCAGAGATGGGTCCAATCTCGTTCGTGACTCTTGCAGAGCTCCTGGAATCCGGCGGACCTCCCTACAGCCGACTGAGCTTGCAGCGCCGGTTCAGATACCGCGAGGTCGCGGGACGTAAAAAGGGAGCAGATCTTTTCAAATTGGACAGCGTGTCCCTCCTTGAGATCCAGCGCGTATTGCTGAGCAACATAATCGGGCTCGTTGATCCGCTTGACCTCGATCAAGTTCGAAGAATCTCCTAAATCAACGACGTGACGCGCGGCCAGGGCAATTCGTATGTGCGATTGAGTTGTCTCCGCCACGAGATAAGTGGCTGATGCATCATTACCAGACGCCAGGGGCCTGATGTGCTTACCGCACAGGGCCCGATAGCGCGCCACACCGCGGTTCTCGACCCGACCATCGAGTGCCGAACGCACTTCCAGGGGTCCCGACCAGTTTTCCGGGCGAATGCTCATTCTTATCGCTGCCAGGTGGGGCTGCGACATGTGAACGAGACGTTCGCTCGAAAGCGCGGTTACGCGGCCGTCATCGTCGTGCATACGATAGCGGCGCGTAAGCACGCCACGGCGCATGCTGAGCTCCTGCCGATAGTCGAAAATGTCCGCCTTATCGAGGTCGAACCAGTCCCCTCCAGGATGGCGGATCGATATCGGCAGCCAATTCGGGAGATTCACGAGATCTTCGTTTTCGAGGGTTTTGCCGTCGACTTCGCTTTCCAGGCGGTTATAGCAGCCGGCGATGTAGACGCCTGGATAATGAATATCGTCCGGCCTCGCTTCCTCTCCGGCGCCGCGAGTTGCGAAGTAGCCGTTGCCGAGGGTGCAGAGGGCCTCCCGCAGCCCTTCCTGCTGGGGCTCGTAGCCTTCATAGACGAGGGTCCATGCGTTGATCACGACCGGTCGCTTAACGCGCTGCTGATGGCGCTCAAGAATTTCTCCACATCGCTGACGTCTCGTAGGAAGTACCGGGCAGCGGTTTCCGGCGGTCGTTCGGCGACTAGTATCCCGATTCCCAAGTCCCTTAGCGCCTCGAAGGCGTCGTAGTCGGTCTCGTCGTCGCCGATATAGATTGGAATCGCGTTGGTGCGATCCAGACCAAGCGCTTCATAAATCCACAGCACTGCCTTGCCCTTGTCCCACGGCATGTTCGGGCGAAGCTCAAAAACCTTCTTACCGCCGGTCATCATGAGCTCGGGGTGGCGCGTCGCAGCGGCTTCCACCGCGCGTTTTACGCGGCCCACATCGTTTTCCGCGACGCGCCGGTAGTGCGCTGCAACAGCGTATTTCTTGCCTTCCACTTGCGCGCCAGGGACAGAGGCAAGCGCTTGCTTGAGTTCCCTTTCTGCATCGTCGAGAACGGGAACGGCGTCGGAGCCGACCTGGTGCGTGACGCCTCGCTCCCGCGTGTCGAGAATATCGAAGCCATGGGCGCCGGCGTAGACCAAGCGGTCCAACCCCACCAAACGCTGAACATCTTCCACCTTGCGCCCACTTACAATCGTGACCGCAGCCAGCTCGCGGAGCCTTGCCAGAAGACCACGCATTTGGTCAGACAGGATCGCCAGTTCAGGGTGCTCGACGATGGGTGTGAGTGTGCCGTCATAGTCTAAAAAGAAGGCCGTCGGCCGCGATCCAATCGCTTGTTCAATTTCGTCGATGGCGTCCAGCGCGTAGACCGGCGGCCGCTGCCGGTCATCCCCGTCGAAGCTTAAGTCGTCCAGGGTCGATAGGACGGCGTCGGCACCGCATCGCCGCAGCGCGTCGGCTTGTCCCGACCGGTCGACGCCGATCACCAGCGCGAAACCACCTGACTTACCGGCTTCCACGCCCGCTAGCGCGTCCTCGATTATGGCGGCGCGCTCCGGTCTGACGCCCAGCCGCCCTGCTGCCTCCAAGAAAATGTCCGGAGCAGGCTTTCCCCTCAGACCCGAAGCTGCGGCCTCCACGCCATCGACAACGGCGTCGAAAAGAGAACTCAAGCGCGCAGTATCGAGAATGGGTTTGCAGTTCTCGCTCGACGAAATGACAGCTGTCTTCAGCCCTTTTTTCCGCGCATCGCGGACCAGACAGACGGCGTCGTCGAAGACATCAACACCCTGTTCCCCGAGCAGATCTTGAAAGACCTCGTTCTTCATGTTGCCGAGAGCGCATACCGTCCCATCGCCCGGCGCATCTTTGGGGGTCCCAAAGGGCAGCGCGATGTTTCGCGCATCCAGGAAGCTTGCTACGCCGTCATAGCGTGGTTTGCCGTCCACATAGCGCCGATAATCGTCTGTGGCATCAAATGGCTCCGCGCCAAGTCCGCGGGCAGTTAGAAACGCGTCGAAGACCTGCTTCCATGCCGCCGCATGAATTCGCGCGGTCCGCGTCAGAACACCGTCCAGGTCGAGTATGAGGAGCTTGATGGGCCGACCCAACAGCTTGGGTACGGGGTCTGTGGACGACCGCTGACTTGGAGTGCACACCTTCGAGGACCCTTGCGAGGTTCCCCGTGTGTTTCGGTCATGGGCAAACATTCTGTAAGCAGCCAGTCCATTGTTTGGCGCTCACGGCGTTGAGAGCCGCAGCAGTATCAAGTGCCATGGACAAGTTTCGCAAGCGCAGGGGTGCCGAGGCTTGACGTAAGTCAACGCGTCAATTTCCACATGACATATTTTGTAGAGAGGGTTCCAGGCGGAAACCCTTTCATATCCCAGGCTCGGATTAGAACTGAGCAAGCGCCCTGATGTAAGGCGTTCAAGGGTGCAATGTATCAACAATCTGGGGGCGAAGGAGGTTCGAGTCAGAGCCATGTCGCGGCTCCTCATCGTTTCCAATCGCGTTCCCGGCCATAAGAACAATGTGAAGGCAGGCGGCCTTTCCGTGGCGCTGCGAGCAGCCCTTGAAGAAAGGGGAGGCCTGTGGCTTGGATGGAGCGGCCGCGTGCGTGACGACAGGTCCGCGTCAGCCACTATGAAGTCGGCTGGGCGGTTCGATCTGGCCACCATTGACCTGACGAAAGCGGAGTACGAAGGATACTATAAGGGATATGCGAACCGAGCGCTGTGGCCGCTGTTTCACAACCGGTTGCTGCTCTGCGATTTCAACGCCACCGCCTTCGAGACCTATCGAAGTGTCAATCGGCTCTTTGCACAGCAAGCCAAAGCGCTGCTAAGGGCGGACGACATCATCTGGGCGCATGACTACCATCTCATCCCATTTGCCGACGAGTTGCGCAAGCTAGGCGTCACCGCGTCGGTCGGCTTCTTCCTGCATATTCCATTCCCGCCGCCCGAGACCATGCTGGCATTGCCCCATGGCCGCGATCTCATGAACATGCTGTTGAGCTATGACGTCATAGGACTCCAAACCGAACGCGACCTGAAAAATTTCACCAGTTACGTCGAGGAGGAGATGGGTGGTGCCATCACGGGCGAGGGAATCGTCACTGCGAACAACAAGTCGGCCTTTGTCGGAGCTTTTCCAATTGGCATAGATACCCGCGCATTTTCTCAAGTCTCACTCGGTGAGTCGGCGCAATTGGCAACATCGAAACTCAGTGCCACCCGTGGTGATCAGACTTGGATAGTCGGTGTGGACCGGCTGGATTACACCAAGGGGCTGGCTGAAAAATTCCGGGCGTTTGATCAATTCCTGAAAGGCAATAGCGAGTACCAGGGCCGGGTTCAGCTCATGCAGATCGCGGCCCCCTCCCGGGAGACCCTCCCAGCCTATGAAAAAACCCGCGCCGAGCTTGAATCGATCGTAGGAGAAGTGAACGGGCGCTTTGGTACTCTCGACTGGAGCCCCATCAACTATATCCGCAGAACCTACGGCCATACACATCTCGCGGCACTCTATCGCTGCAGCCGCGTCGGCCTCGTCACACCTCTGCGCGACGGCATGAATCTGGTCGCGAAAGAATACGTCGCCTCACAGGATCCAAACGATCCAGGAGTCCTGGTCCTGTCAGAATTCGCCGGCGCAGCTGACGAACTGAAGGGCGCCCTTACCGTTAATCCTTACAATATCGCCGAAACCGCGGACGCCATTCGCCGCGCGCTGGTGATGCCGCACCCCGAGCGGCAGCGGCGATGGCGTATTATGATGCAGCATCTGTTGGCGAACGACGTCCATAGCTGGCGCAAAACCTTTTTGCGGACACTCGAAAAGATTTCGGATGTGGCTGCGGCAGCCTGAGTATCGCCGACACGCTCCACCGGTCCTCGAGGGTATTTGGCAGCCGGGCGTAATCGGCGACCGCGACAGTTACCTCACGTCGCGCGGACTTCCGGGTAAGTCAGTCCCAAAAGTCCAGGCTCATCTCGGCTGATGATGGCTGTGGGCGTATCCCTGAGCTTGCCGGTCATGCGGCCCGATCCTTCAAACGCCCTGCGAAATGTCTTGTCTCGGATGAATTCGCGCAGCTGCCGCAGGATCGTCCCCGCCAACAGGACGCCGCCAAAGCTCCCCGTCACCAGAACTACGTCGCCCGCGAAGCGACCCAAACATTCCAACCAGTCGGCCACGGTGCATTGGGCCAGCTGATCGCCGCGCCGGGCGGCATCCGATATCGCTTCCGGCGTCAAGGACGGGCCACCGAAGCCCCGGTGAAGACGCGCGAGGCCAGAGCCGGAAAGCACGTCCTCCGCGCATGGCTGGGAGGTAAGGTCGGGCAGGCGCTGAAACAGATCCCATTCCGACTGGCTGACAGCGGCAAGTCGCGCATGGCCGGCTTCGGTGGAATTTATTAGCCATCCGCGCTCGCCATCCGGAACGATGAGACAAAGCCCAAGTCCAGTTCCCGGGCCCATGGCGAGAAGCGACGCACTGCCGTCGGGCTTTGGCATCGAGTCGCCTATCGGGACGAGGTCGGAGTCGCTGAGATGGGGAACGCTGTGACCGACGGCCACGAAATCATTGAACAGCGCAACACGCTCAGTACCAAGCCGATCGCATAAGGCATCGCGCCGGACGCGCCAGCGGCTGTTGGTAAGCTGAATCTCGTCGCCCTCCAGAGGTCCGGCGGCCGCGACTGCCGCCTCTGGGACCGCAACGGACGATGGCTCAATGGCGAGAAATGCGTCGAGGGCAGCCTCAAAGGTGGCGTAATCGCTGACCCGGAGTCGAAGCAGCTTGTCGAATTTTCCCGGAGCCCGCGACCAGGCAAAGCGTGCATTTGTGCCGCCGATGTCTGCAATGAGACGCATGACTTCAGGACGCTCGCTTCCATTGGACGGGACCCGCAACCCTATCCGTGGGGATGATCATCAAAACTACCGATAATCGCCTCATGCCAGGCTAGGCTTAGATCACCGTCTCCCACGGCTCGCTCAATCGGGTCGCGCCGTTGACCACCCCGACCATCGAGTAGGTCTGGGGAAAGTTTCCCCAGAGCTCACCGGTTTTCGGATCAATGTCCTCTGACAACAAGCCGAGATGGTTGCGGCAGGACAGCACGGCGTCGAAGATCGCGCGAGCCTCTTCATGGCGGCCGATGCGGTTCAGGGCGTCGATGCGCCAGAAGGCGCAAATATTGAAGGCGGTCTGGGGAACCCCGAGATCGTCCGGTGCTTCGTAGCGGCGCATGTGCGGCCCATCGCCCAACACCTCCTCGAGGCGTTGCACCGTTTCGGAAAATCGCGGATCGGCCGAGTCGATAAATCCGACCTCCGCCATCAGCAACACTCCGGCGTCGAGGTCGTTGCCGCCAAAACTATCGACGAATGCTCGCCGTTTTTCACTCCAAGCCTCTTTGAGGATGTGCTCTCGGATGTTCCGCGCACGCTCTGCCCACAGGGCTGCGGGTTTAGTGAGATTGAGCGCGCGCGCGATCTTGCCCAAGCGATCACAGGCCGCCCAGCACATCAATGACGAGCTCGTGTGAACGCGCTCCCGCTTTCTCAGCTCCCACATGCCGGCGTCGGGTTGATCGAACAGGCGAAACGCATGCTCGCCGACCGTTTCCAGTTGATGGAAGTGCTCGGTTCCGAATTGGGTGAAGAGGCGTCTATCGAAAAATGACTGTGCGGCAGCCAAGATCACGTTGCCGTATACATCGTGCTGCAAATGTTCGTGGGCCTGATTGCCCGAGCGCACCGGTCCCATTTTTCTATAGCCGGGCAATGAGGACACTTCCCGCTCATTCAATTCAGTCTCGAGACCGATTCCGTAGACTGGCTGGAGATGCCCGTCAGAGCGGGCAACCACATTGTTGATCCAACGCAGATAGTGCTCCATGGTACCGACCGCCGACAAACTGTTCAGCGCGCGCACGACAAAATAAGCATCGCGCAGCCAGCAAAAGCGGTAATCCCAGTTGCGCCCACTGTTCGGCGCTTCAGGTATGCTGGTCGTCAGGGCTGCGATGATGGCGCCGGTTTCTTCAAACACGCACATTTTGAGGGTGATACCTGCGCGGATTACGGCCTCCTGCCATTCGAAGGGCAGTGATAGCCGTCGCGTCCAATTGCGCCAGTAATCGTCGGTGCTCGCGTCGAAATCTTGGGCCGTTTCCTCGGGTGCTTCGGCGAGGGTCTCGTCGGGTCCGAGGATTAAGCTCAATGGCCGGTCGAGTAGAAACGTGGTCTCGTTCAGAATGTATTCGATTGGTGCATTTGTAGTCAGGCGAACCGCAATCGAATCGCTGAAATAACGAATGTGATTACTGCCGTGGGTAATCTGCGGATTGAGCTGGTTCCAGGAAAAAGTCGGCCGCAACCTGATGCGGATGCGGGGTGTGCCTGCGACCGGTCGTAGTCGGCGAACCAGGATCTTCGGTCGAAACAGGCGACCACGGGCGCGGAACCGCGGCGCGAAATCGATAATCTCCAGGCAGCCGCCATGGCGATCATACAATTTGGTCTGAAGGATTGCGGTGTTCTCGCGGTAAGCCTGTTCCGCATTAGCGAAGTCCTCCAATTCAACCGCGAACGTGCCGCTACCACCAAGCAGCGCATTAAAAACCGGGTCGCCGTCGAAACGTGAGAGGCAGCTCCAGACAATATGTCCCTGCCGGTCGACCAAAGCGCCAAGGGCGCAATTGCCGATCATGCCGAGGTTCAAGTCGACGGCATCGCTCATGACGTTTTGATCCTGCACAATTTGCCGGGCAGCACGTCAGCCTGGCATGTCCCGTGGCACAAAGCTCTGGCGTAAGACGGTTCCGCCATCCAGACCGCCAAAACGTCAACGACTCAACTTAGCGGCAACTCTAAGGGGCGGCTTGTGGAATTTGTCCCCGACAGCAAGTTATTCGCAGAATCTTGGGCCGGCCGTTCGCTGCCGCATTGGCTGCTGTGCCTCGTCCCAATCTCGATCGGTTAGCGTCGTTGATATCTTGCGACAGGCCTCAAAGGCATCGCGACTCCGCACTTGGCCCACCGTCCGTGCGGAGCGCAAAAACATGCGGCGAACGCGGCAGCGATGCGGATCAACCGGCCAGATCTTGACGCCTGTCAAGGCGACCCGAGCCCGAGTAGGAGACACTACACTTCATTCCACTCATAGACGGGGCAAACTCGCAGCAAGGATGGCCGGTCCTCATGGGCGATCAGGAAACTGCACAAGACGAGCAGCTCGCATCTATCGGATCAAAACGCCTCGAGGGCATATTGGTTGTGCCCGCAGATGCCAGCGGCCTTGTCATCTTTGCCCATGGCAGCGGCTCTAGCCGCTTGAGTCCGCGCAATTCGTTTGTAGCTAACGCCCTGAACGATCGGGGTCTCGCCACGCTTCTCTTCGATCTCCTGACGGAACAGGAAGCGGTGGACCGGGCTAACGTGTTCGATATCCCGCTTCTCGGCGCTCGTGTGGCCGACGCCGTTCAATGGGCGCGTGACTCGGAGCGAACCCGATCCCTGAAGATTGGGCTGTTCGGAGCGAGCACAGGCGCGGCAGCGGCGCTTGTCGCAGCCGAGCAAATGCCGGAGGCGGTGTCGGCAGTGGTCTCGCGCGGCGGCCGTCCGGACCTTGCCCACGATGCTCTTGCACGGGTGCGGGCGCCGACACTCCTGATCGTCGGCGGGGCGGATCACGTGGTGATCGAGCTTAATGAGCAGGCGTTCGAAAAGCTCGCCTGCAAGAAGAAGCTGGAGATCGTCCCGGGCGCGACGCATCTCTTCGAAGAGCCCGGAACGCTAGAACAGGTCATCGACTTGGCGGGCGGTTGGTTCAAGTCCCACCTGGGGGAACTTGGGCATGGATAGCGTGCACGTCTTCCAGGACCGCGCTGAGGCGGGTCAAGCCTTGGCAGAGCAGCTTGTTGCCAAGAAGTATGACAAGCCGGTGGTGCTTGCGCTGCCGCGCGGCGGTGTCCCGGTCGCGGCCGAGGTTGCAAAGGCACTTGGCGCGCCCCTAGATCTAGTTCTAGTCCGCAAGATTGGCGTACCGTTTCAGCCGGAGCTGGCCCTCGCCGCAGTAGTCGACGGCGGCGATCCGGAGTTGGTTGTCAACGAGGATGTTCGGCGCCTGACCGGCGTGACCGATGAAGATTTGGCGGAAGCAAAAACCAGGGAGCTCGCCGAGATCGACCGCCGCCGCGAGCTTTATCTGAAGGGACGCGATCGCATTCCGATCAGGGGGCGCACGGCGATCGTCATCGATGACGGTATTGCAACGGGTGCCACCGCTCGGGCGGCACTCCACGCATTGCGCCGACAGGAACCAAAACGACTTGTCCTTGCTATCGCCGTGGCGCCAGCCGATACGGTCGAGAGCCTGGGCACCGAAGTGGACGACATTGTTTGCTTGGAATCGCCCGACCCGTTCTTCGCCATCGGGCTTTACTATCGGGATTTCAGCCAAGTGAGCGATGAAGAGGTTATCGCCTTGCTGAAGCAAGAGGACGCACCGGCGAAGGACACGCTAGCCTTGCGCGACGACGAATCTCTCCCGGGACGCGCGTTGGATAAATAGACCCGTGGCTGCGCCAGGACATTGGAGAGCTATTGCGGCCAGAGCTCCCGCAGCCCTTTGGGTAGGGCATGACGAACGTCTTCTACCTCGCCGGCGGAAACATGATGGTTGAGCACCTTGAACACGTCGGTAACGGCCTCCTCGACATCGTCGATCGGATCAGTCTCGAACGCCTTGTCTATGCGCGCTAGAAAATCCGTCTTCGAGCGTTCGGCGACGGGTGTTCCTGCGGGATGCCAGCCTTCGTAATAAATTCCTCGGATCAATATGGGCAGCTGAGCGCCGAGGTGCGATGCCTCGTTCACCCCGAGCCAATCGCGCAAGGTCTGCAGCGTGACGCGCAGCAATCTATAGGCGCGTTGCTTGTCCTCCCACTCCAATTGGTCCATGAGGTCGTTCAGCCACTCATGGGTAAGATGAACAGCACGGTCGATCGCGGTTAAGCCCGTTGCGGCCATGGTTTTTCTCCTTTTTGCTTGTTTTCTGGGCCTGCGATTATTTGGCAGGTCTCGTTGCCATGGCACCAGTATATGGCACTGACTCAATGGCGAATTGAGTGGAGTCAATGGTAGCGAACTGCCCTCAAGTCCCTTCTTAGGTCGGACGC
>JGI24023J19991_10000053_pt1 | contig 65538 bp, 52 predicted proteins | sample Cruoilmetagenom1_FD_19991 | JGI IMG/M metagenome (IMG submission 19991)
GATACTGATACTACATCAGATGTAAGTGAAGTTACTTCTGATACTGTGAATGACGAGGACTACTATAATAATGGAACAGGTGCTAATGCTGTAGAAGTAACCGGACCACTAATACCCGCACAAGCAGCACATATTGACTATCTTGTTGACAATGAAATTGAAGCGCCACAATACATGATAGATTTATTGAATGATTTTACACTTGGTGGCGGCACAGAGGCTGATTTACGTAAATTTATTATTGAACGTTCAGGTTATGACGATGGGTATGATGGATTGAAAGACTGTCGTAACCCAGACTTAACCGAAGCACAGTATATGAACAACTGTACTTAGTGAATAGTAGATGGGTCATAGCTCCAGTAAAAAAATCAAGCCACCTTGCCATACGCTAAGGTGGCTTATTTGATTGATAATGGATTATAAGCAATGACTACCCAATCTGACATTAAGAAACTGGCCGAGCAAATGGCTGGTAGCATGAACAGCTTTGATGACATCAAAGACTTTCAAAAGCAGCTCATGCAGTCGTTTATCGACACTGCACTAGAAGCTGAGATGGAAGACCATCTCGGCTATCCTAAGCATGAAAAGAAAGCCTCACTACTCTTTATATGAGCGGTGAGGCTTTTTTTTGTCCAACTTTCAAGGCTTGTAACGTTTTTCAGCATGAGCTATTCAGTCTAATTGCTAAGTTTAACTACTCAATCAAAAAGCTCGTTTTCGGTGCAGTGCCCATTTGGTGCCCAAACCGTGCCCTACTTCTAAAACTAAAAGCTCGTTTCAACCGTTAAAGTTATAGTACTATTAGAGTTGACTGTCACTACAGTCCATTCTAATTAACGACAGATTGAGCCATTCATGAACTTTATAGACGTTGAACCCACGCTAGAAAACTACTGGCGAGCGATTATTTTGTTTGGTAAAAATACAGCTTCTTATAAATTCGCGCTTGCCAAAGCTCTGATCGACGTTAGCTTAGAAAGAGATTCTGATTTAATTTCATTAGAAGACTTGGCACTGCCCTACGCCATGCATCTGTGTGAACATCTAAAACACAGTCCTAAACAAAGCACTTTTGGTAGGGGTAAGTTTATCAATGCTTGCATTCAATTCAACCATCATCAGATTAGCGAAGACGAACTCATTGATATCACGAATAAAGAAGGATTTAAATACGTTTTGGACGCATTTCATGTGGTCAATACTAAAGCGGTGCAAGAACGGTTTTATGATGTGATTGATGAAGAGTTTTTTATTGATGAGCGTAAACATAATAAAGGTATACGTTTAACAGATAACTTATTTAAATTATTCTATGTGTTTGATCACTCGGCTGAAAATTTGAATTTTGAGACAGAATCACGTTGGAATTTGGTGGAAAAAGCATGGGAGCTCAATATTGGTAAAGGTTTAATTGCGGTCGAATTTGACCAAGATACCAAACAGCTATTTACTCAAGATACTAAACATCGCCGCATCGATATCACCAGCTCAAGAGGTGCCCTAAATGGTTATCAAAAGAGCAGATGCTTTTACTGTTTTAAAGAAATCAGTATTGCTTCTAATGACCCGATGCTAGCAGACGTTGACCACTTTTTTCCGCACACTTTAAAACCCCAAGTAGCAACCGCTGGTTGCTGTCGTCCCGTTAATGTCGATGGCGTTTGGAATCTAGTGCTTGCTTGCTCTGATTGCAACCGTGGTATAGACGGTAAATCTGCTCAAGTACCTAATATTGAATTATTAACAAGACTGCACACACGCAACGAATATTTGATTGGCAGTCAACACCCCTTACGTGAGACCTTAATCAATCAAACGGGTAGAAATGAGAAGATGCGTCAACAGTTTTTGCAAAAGTCCTTTAACTTCTCAAAAGAAGGTTTGATTCATGTTTGGCAACCTAAACAACAAGGCTGTAGTCTTTTCTGATAATAAACAGCGATATATAACCTATGATAGATCAATCAAACACCCTAGCCTTTTATAATAGTAATGCACACTCATTCATCGAGCAAACCATCGATGTGAATATGCGTCTGCTATATCAACCCTTTATAGATAATCTACCTGTCAGACCAATAAGCAAGCAAAATATACTAGACTTAGGCTGCGGTTCAGGTCGTGACAGTATGCATTTTGCCAACTTAGGCTTTAATGTTACTGCTATTGATAGTAGCTCGGCATTACTTGACCTTGCAAAAGCGGCTGCTCAAAAGCGCATGGACTATCAAGATACGATTGAGTGGCACTGCGCTACTTTTCAAGATATTATCCAAAAAAACTGGCAACGTCAATTTACCGCTATTTGGGCATGCGCCTCATTACTCCATGTACCTTATAAGGAGCTGCCTGAATTAATAGATGGGTTACTACACATGCTAACAGACGATGGTGTGTTTTATGCATCATTTAAATACGGTAATAGTGAGCGCGTGAAAGATGGTCGCTTTTTTTGTGATATGAATGAAAAATGCTGGGAAGCTATCAAGCAAAAAACCAACCATGAATTCAAAGACGAAATTTGGCTTACCAATGACCAAAGAGTAGATAGAGATGAAAAGTGGTTTAATATTATGATTAAGCGATAACAAACTTAAATTCTCACACAGTCTATTTTTGAATTAGGCTTCTCATTTATTTTGATAGCTTATATAGTGACTATGAGCTTAAAGATTTGCTTATGGACTACTATAGCTATTATCATATAAGTGAAGTATTTTACAAAACAAAAAGACAATAACCTCAATCGGAGTAAATAATGATTACCCATGTACCTGATGTGACTTTTAAAACCCGTGTTCGTGATGAATCTATCGGAGGAGACAACCCATTTAAATGGCAAGACTTAACCACAGATGAGTTATTTGCCAATAAAAAAGTGGTTGTGTTCTCGCTACCAGGTGCCTTTACACCAACGTGTTCGACCAGCCATCTACCTCGCTATGAAGAGCTTTACAATGAGTTTAAGGCGTTAGGCGTAGATGAAATCGTTTGTATTTCTGTCAATGATGCCTTCGTCATGTATCAATGGGGCTTAAAGCAAAACCGTGAAAATGTTTTCTTGCTTCCTGATGGTAATGGTGAGTTCACTCGTAAAATGGGCATGCTGGTTGATAAGAGCAATCTTGGCTTTGGTATGCGCTCATGGCGTTATTCGATGTATGTCGACAATAAAGCAATCAAAAAAGTATTTAAAGAAGCTGGTTTTGACGACAACTGCCCAACAGACCCGTTTGAAGTATCAGATGCAGACACCATGTTAGCGTATTTGAAAAGTAATGCTTAACAGCATTGACGCTTGACTGTTGTCATCAAGTGTTATCGGGCGTCTATAGATGCTCACATACGGATATTTAAAACTGTAGAACTGCTTAGCTCTTAAATATAAGGGCTAAGCAGTTTTTTTATGGTTTTTATAAAAATTTCTATCGCTGAGCGGTGTTGTTTTTAGGGATAGTGATAATGTGAGCATGATTTTTGGCAAACAGATAAGTATTAACCGTAAAAAAAGCCAGACAGCTTAAGTTGTCTGGCTTTTTGTATATCATCTATTAAAAACAGCTCAAAGCTTTTATGCCATTACAGACTCTAACGCTTACGTCCTATAAAGCACTTTAACCACATGCCAGCCAAACTTGGTTTTCACTAAATGTGGGGTGAAGAGTTCACCATTGAAGCAGACTTTATCAAATGCTGGTACCATTTGACCTTGTTTAAACTCACCTAAGCTGCCGCCTTTTTTACCTGATGGGCAGGTTGAGTGTTTCTTAGCCAACACATCAAACTGGGCACCTTTTTTAAGCTTGGCAATAATGTCGTCAGCCACCTCTTTGTCTTTTACTAAAATGTGTAATGCGCTAGCGGTACGAGCCATAATGTAAACCCTTTATAAAATATCGATTATCGGGGCATTATATCACTACTCTCTTTGGTTGCTGGCCTAACTTGACTACGCTACTGCATCAAAAGTCATTATCCACACAGGCGCTACTCTTTGGATGAGAATTGGTGCCTTTTGAGTGGCGCTGCCACTATCTATCAATCTATCGTTTTGAGGACCGCGAAGAACCTCGACCTTTTGCAGGGCGCTTGCCATTTGCAGCAGGTTTGCCTTTGCCAGCAGGCTTCTTGCTATCACCAAAAGGACGCCTGTCTTTACCTTTAGAACCCGCTGGTTTTCTAGCACCATCTTTGGGATGTTTAGCTTTTTCCTTTGCTGCGCCTGTTGGTTTTGAAGATTCTTTTGACTTTGACGAAGTATCTGTACGAGGTTTTTTTCGTGGCGCCTTACGAGATTTCTTAGCAGCAGTACTGTCTTCTGAAGAGGAGTCTTCTATAGATTTCAGTAAAACAGCCATCTCTTTTGGGGTTAAATCTCGCCAGTCTCCAACGGGAAGACCCTTAAGACTCACATTCATAATACGTGTGCGCTCAAGCTTCACGACTTCATAGCCAAAATGCTCACACATACGGCGAATTTGACGGTTTAAACCTTGCACTAGCGTGATGTTAAACACGTTAGGCGACACCTTAGTGACCGGACATTTTTTTGTCATCCTGCCCAAAATAGGTACGCCACCGGCTAAACCTTCAATAAAACTATCCGTTATCGGCTTATTTACCGTCACCACATAATCTTTCTCATGGTTATTACCCGCACGTAACACCTTATTAACCAAATCGCCATTGCTCGTTAAAAAGATTAAACCTTGGGAATCTTTATCCAAACGCCCAATCGGGAAAATACGTACGCTATGTCTCACAAAATCAACGATATTGTTTTTCTCAGAGCTTTCCGTGGTGCTCACAATGCCTACTGGTTTATTCAACGCAATAAAAACGAAATCATCTGCTTCCCGTGGCTCAATAAGCTGGCCATTAACTTTTACTACATCTCCAGCAACTACTTGCACGCCTACTTGAGCACGCTTGCCATTGACGTACACATTACCTTGTTCAATAAAGCGATCAGCGTCGCGCCTGGAGCAAATACCGCTTTCGCTAATGTATTTATTTAAGCGAGTCGAAGAAGCGTTAAACATAAAGCACCGTTTTTACCTAATAAAAAGTCTTTCTTGCTAAGAAAAAGACCTCAACTGAATGGATTATCAACAACGAGATGGCTGACATTATATAGTAAATTCAGTGCCCGTTTCAGGAGAGATGGGCAAAAACCTATTGCTCATTGTTTATTGCTCATTGTTTAAAGTTACAAGTAGTCTCATGGCCGTGACCATTACTTCGCTTAAGTTATAGTAATAAACGTTAATCGATGTCAGTTTAGAGAGATTCTGATTTAATTTCACTAGAAAACTTCGCCCCACCCTACGCCATGCATCTTTGTGAGCATCTAAAACGCAGTTCAAATTTAGTATGACAGTACCCTATCACTTGTTATAGTAATCCTCTAAAATAGATGCCATTTGTGTAAACCATCAATGTATTACCGTTCAGCTTACTGCAAACCCTTATTGCACAACAAGTACTAATTAGATAGCATGTGCTACTTGATACTTATCACACCAGCAGTAAGTGACTGTCCGCCACACCAACGTAAGGCTAATCATAATGACCCCAATAATTAGAGTCGCCATCGCCGGTTACGGCAACCTTGGCCGCGGCGCGCAAGCCGCCATCAAACAAAGCCCAGACATGCAGTTAGTCTGTGTATTCAGCCGCCGAGACCCTGCCTCCGTCACCCTGATTGACGACAGCGTGCCCGTGTACGCCATGGACGATATTGCCCAATATAAAGACGAGATAGATGTGCTGATATTATGTGGCGGCTCTAAGTCTGATTTGCCTGAGCAAGGTCCAGCGTTGGCTGGTTTATTTAATATCGTTGACAGTTTCGATACTCACGCTAAGATTCCTGAGTACTTTGCAGCACTTGATACACCGGCCAAGAAAGCTAACAAAGTTGCTATGCTATCTGTCGGTTGGGATCCCGGTTTGTTTTCCATCAACCGCTTATACGGCGAAGCCATTTTACCGGTTGGCGAAACCTATACCTTTTGGGGCAAGGGCTTAAGTCAGGGCCACTCAGATGCGGTACGCCGCGTAGACGGCGTGAAGTCAGGCGTGCAATATACCATTCCGTCAGAACCTGCCATGGCACGGGTACGAAATGGCGAGCAGCCAACACTAAGCACCCGCGATAAACATACCCGCGAATGCTATATCGTGCTAGCAGATGGCGCAGATGCCGATACCGTACGCAACACCATCGTCACCATGCCGGACTACTTTGCCGACTACGATACCAAGGTGCACTTTATCGACCAACCAACGTTTGAGCGTGAACACCAAAAGATGCCCCACGGCGGTTTCGTGATTCGCAGTGGCGTGAGTGGCATGGATGATGAGCAGAACAATCAAGTATTGGAGTTTTCATTAAAGCTTGGCAGTAACCCTGAATTTACCTCTAGCGTACTCGTAACCTATGCCCGCGCCGCCTATAAAATGAACTTAGCAGGCGAAACTGGTGCGAAAACCGTACTCGACGTCGCACCTAGTTTATTATCACCTAAGTCTCCTGCTCAGCTGCGTAAAGAGCTACTGTAAATGTCTGCGCTAGACTAGAAATAAAAAACTGAGCTCAAAAAAGCACCGAACCTTAATGGCGTGGTGCTTTTTTTATAATCTGGTTTTTGGTGGGCTATGCTTGATAAACAGTAGAAATCTTTCTACGTGATTTCTATATAATTTCTACGTGATTTAAAGCTCATTGACGATGTATAAGGATTTTGCTTTATAAATCATTCAGACCCAACCCTCTTCCAAAAGGTGCTCGGTGTTACTCACTTTAAACTCATGATATAAGTTAAAAAACACCGTTGGATCTTCAACATTATCGAGTAACCCACGTTTATTGAGCGCGACAAACATCGCTAGCGCATAAGCCGCACAATGGATAGATTTCTTAGGATTAAACTCACGATCCGTAAAAGCTTGATATTGCATGACTTCCTCATGCAGATGAGTATTTTGCTTTAGAGCATTCACATACAGCCAGTCATAAAATGTAGTCAACGGCTCTACACTCCACTCCATGCCAAAGTAATTATAGCCAATCAGCTCACCTGAGGTTGTTAAACGCGCGTCTTTTTTGGCTTGTCTTGGCGGGACTGTCAGCAAGTCAGTATAGGAGCCACCATCCTCAAAAATCATGCTGCTCTGAAAGGCATTTTCGACACTATACGCTTGACCATCATACTCATTCGTTAGCTTTAAGCTCAATGGACTGAGTGGAAAACTCAACTTATTGCCAGATTTACTCGATAGCTCTAAGACGTGACTAAAGCCATATTTTTTGCGAATGACTTGATGCATATCATTGATGGATTTTTTCTTTTGTCTACTGGCAAACCCCACGTGCCGCTCAAATCGCACCATGTCCGTCTTGACCAAATTGTCACTATTGACTCTAGGCATAAATACCGGTCTGTGTTCTACCGCGCTTTGCGCTTGTTCCATAGGGTTCTGTGTTTCTTGCATTGCAATATGCCTTATATCTTAATTATCAATAGTCTTGTATAAATGTACTTTTATAACGCGTCTTTTATAGCTGGTGATGTGCAATATAAAGTCGTGCTTCATCGTCGCGGCCATTATTGAATACTACTTTATATCCTTTAATCACCCCAGCAAATGGAATTTTACCCTGCATCGCCTTATAGTGGGCAGTGATGCGCTCATTAATGATGTCTAGCTGCTTTTGACGCGGTAATAGCCTGACTTCATCATCTAATGAGATGCGTTTAAATCTGTCCACCGCCATATATGAATTGAATGACGGTCTAAAGTCTTCATTAAAGGTAATATCAGCATAAACAATCGGTGTGATGGCATTTAATGAATGACTGGCATCGCGCTCTAACTCTGCTAAAAGGGGTTGGTATACCATTTTATCGATGCCCAAAACGCTACATAACTTTTCAACAAATTCCGAGGCAGCATACTTAAAATCGTAGATTTTATTAGTCAGTCCCAACGCAGGGCTAGATAGAACTGTTTGCAAGCGATTAATGGCTTTGTCTGTCGTTTTAGGATGATTATGATACCCCATTAGCGTCAGTATTTCATGATGGGATAGTGTTTTTTGCTCGATGCGTTTTAGAATGATAGATTGTAGTGTCGTTGTCGATTGACTAGAAATAGTCATATGAGGCGCTCCTGTTACTCTGTGTATGCCAAAATGATTCAGCACAGTCGCTTTAACTTTACAGAGAAAAAGGAGTTGTGCGTTTTACCAGTTATTGTTTTTCATCGTGCTGGAAGTAGCGTTAAACCCACGATGTGCTTGTATATTAGCAAGGATAAAAATATTTGTCGAGCTGTACGCTTTCTTCGGCATAGAGGATATGGCTTATCCATGACCAATGACTAAAGAGCGGATAGAAATGAGAAGTGGTTTAATATTATGATTAACAAATAAGAGGTTTTTAGAGTAGGAAAATAAACATCCTAAATGATAGCCTGTCAATAATAATCGACGCGCTATTTAAACCTCAGATTGCAAGTTTACCTTATACTGCCACTCATAAAAAAGACCTCGTCTACAAAATGCAGACGAGGCCGAAAATCTAGATCTAGATTTAAATTATAAAAACAATAGTCCTAAACCAATCACAACGCCACTGACAATCAATACGATAACACAAAAGCCCATAATATCTTTGGCTTTAAGTCCCGCAATTGCTAGTGCTGGCAACGCCCAAAAAGGCTGAATCATATTTGTCCATGCATCACCCCATGCTACTGCCATAGCAACTTTTGCAGGGTCACTGCCTAGCATTTCTGCCGCCTCTAACATAATTGGTGCTTGTACCGCCCACTGCCCGCCACCTGAAGGAACAAAGAAATTGACAAGTCCTGCACTTAGAAAAGCGAAAAGTGGCAACGTCTCTGCTGTCGAAACGTTGACAAACGCTTCTGACATCACCCCTGCCAAACCAGATGCCGTCATCATTCCCATAATACCGGCATAAAACGGGAATTGAACGATAATACCGCCTGCACCTTTGACCGCCTCTTGAATAGCAATCAAATAATTGCGAGGTGTGCCATGGAATATAATGCCAAGGAATAAAAACATAAAGTTAACTAGGTCGAGCGTTAAAGCAAAACCGTTTTGCACGAAATAATAGATAATAAAAGCAATGCCCAAGATGCCGATGACCATTGACAAAATCCAGCTGTTTTCCAATCGCTCTGCTGGTGTCATATCCGATTTGGCTGGCAGCACCTCAATGATAGGATCTACTAAAAGCTTAGGGTCGACCGTAATCGTATCTTCTTTTGTTGGCATCATTATACGATTTAATAAAGGGACAATAATAACCAATGCCGCCACGATAATTAAGTTATAGCTCGCAAAAATAGTGGCACTGGTTGGAATAACGCCAATTTTATCAACAAATGGATGGCCTGCTGTGGCAATGGATAAGGGAATGGAACCCGAAAACCCAGCATGCCAAATAATAAAGCCAGAATAAGCACTGGCAATCAATAAACGATAATCGACATGTTCGACACGCTTTGCCAATTCTTTGGCAAATAATGCCCCAATGACCAGCCCAAATCCCCAGTTGATCCAGCTTGCCGCAAGCGACACTAAGGTTACCAAGATAATCGCGCTGCCTGGCGATTTGGCCAAACTTGCCAGCTTCCCTAAACCTTTTTTAAATATTGGACTGCTTGCCAATACGTAACCCGTGACCAATACCAAGACCATTTGCATGGAGAATGCAAGCAATGCCCAGAACCCTTCACCCCAAAACGCCACCATTTGTACCGGTGAAGAATCGGTTAAACCTAGACCCATGGCAAAAATAACCAAGGTTAAAATAATGACGAACAAAAATGGATCTGGTAGATACTTTTCCATCAAGCTGTTCGAGAAACGTGTGATTCCTTTCATTTTATAACTCCCTTTTGTATATAAGTATCCCCTGAATGTCTAATTCGACTTCACGGTCAAAGATTTCATCTGCTTCAAGATGATAAATAATACTCTATAACGAGTCTTATTTTATGATAAAAAAGCGCAGCAGTGTTAGGCTGGATATTGAGCAAATCTACTACAGTCCCTAGTTCAGCTATATCGTTAGCCCTACAGAAACCAAATAGGCTAAATAGCGAGAGGAAGGCTTGCCTCTAAGCCCTTAGTGAATATTTTTTTGGCTGGAAAAATTGTATACAAGACAATCCAGCTTAGATGTTCATTTACCAACCTTCGAGATTAGATTACCGGAAAAACCACCACCTCATCCTCATCTTGCCACGGCTTAAATTTAGCCATCGCTTGCGAAAAAAGTGGATGCTGAAGCCAATCTTGTAGCCAACGCTGCAAATTTGGATAAGGGAGATTGTAAAAAACATCGCGATTTACATGAGCGAATTGACGGACAAAAGGCATAATCCCAGTATCAGCAAGCGTGATACCCTTCCCTAGCAAATAAGAATTTTTAGTCAGTAACTCCTCTAAAAGCTGTAAAAACTCTTCACCTCGTTGTCGATATTGTGTTTGGGTCATCTCGAGATGACGGTCGGCATATTTATAGCGATCGAGCCAATATTTAAACTCGTTATCGTTTTTATTAATCAATACATTCGCGTCATGTAAAGCTGCATCATGAAGCAATCCTTGCGGATCTTGCTGCTCAAGCGCCCATATCATTATCTCTCTACTCTCTTCAATCACCGTGCCATCTAAAAGCTGCAGCACAGGCACTGTACCTTTTGGGCTAATCGCTAGCATCTGCGGCGGCTTATTTTTTAGCGTTATCTCGCGCAGCTCTAACTGCAGCTCGGCAAACAATATGCCAAGGCGAGCGCGCATGGCATAAGGGCAGCGACGAAAAGAGTACAGACACGGATAAGAGGAAGTCATAGATAGGGTTCGCCGTTAAATTGAAATTTAAATTGAGATTAATAATTTTAAACACAAAAGCTAGCGTTTTATGGCTAAGGTATGTGCGGATTTTAGCTGTGGTCATGGCCATACCCTCACCTACTCATGATAACAATGCCCGTACTTGCCCTCAAGGCTAGGTTTGATGTTTAATAATATAGCGAGCCCGCTTAAAAAACGTTCGCTCAATTTCAAAACAATAGTTACCCAATAAAAAAGCCTCACGACTTTTCATAGTAGTGAGGCTTTTTTTTAATCTGATACTTAACCTAAAACATTGTAAAGGTGATTTCTTAGAACTATAAGATTAATAATGCTTAGGCTATTAAACGCTGCTGGATTTTGGCAATCCATATTCTATCTTATCGACCACTTCATCTTGCTGCTCAACAATCAAGCGATAGCCTTTAATAATCCCATCATAAGGCAGTTGACCATCATGCTGCCGATAATGCTCACTGATACCTTGCTTAATCACGGCCTTACGCGCAGCTTCATCCAACTTAGCAAATCCACTTGGCAAACGTACCTGCTCTAAAAACGAGACTCCCCAACGCGACATCCAATTTGCGCCGCCAGTAAATTTATAATCGACATCGGCTTGTAAGCGATATCGAGGTTGCGGCTGAGGACAATGCGCCAACTCATACTTAATTTGGGCGATATCTTCTGCAAAGCGCTCATAAGGCAGTTCTAGTACCAAAAACAGCTTGGCTAAAAACTCATCGGCGGTAAAGCATTTATCCATATAGCTGCCATCAAGACCAAGATGTTTATTAGACAACACATGACGCAAACGATCACAGGCAGGAATCGTGTACTTAATAGAATAACCCATGGCTTTGACAATATCTTGCGCGCACAGCTCGAGGGTTTCTATTTGAGTGATTGCATATTGTGCTAAAGGATGACGCGGATGATAACGGCGAGTATATTTGGATTGATTGGCAGATTGGCTCATGATAGTGAAGACCTTAGATTCCTATAACTCCGACGAAAAAGTATAAAATCAGGCACAAATGAGGATGTCGGAGTACAGGCTCATGCGCTTTACCAGGATTGTTTTATATCGTGCTGGAAGTTGCAAGGTTTGTACGCCACCACCCATTGCAATCATGATAATTTGCAATAGCAATTGGTAACGACAAAACTGTTAAACCCACGATAAATGATTCGTTTAATAATGATAGCACATCAGCTCATAGAAAATAAATACTGATATCAATGCTTCTTTTTTAAAGAAACATCCTAATCTTCACCATGATACGTCGCTTCATCCATCCAAACAATAGGGTCTTCACACAAATGAACCAAGTGATACCAAATATCACTACTGCGAGCGATACGGTGATGACCGCCTTCGAAATAATCGACTTCCCAGCTTTCAGGCAGATTCACCAGGGTTCGTCTAGCGACCGCCACATCCAAACTTTCATCGTCGACTTCCACCATAACTCGTACCATCTCAGTGTTTGATGTCGGAAAAGACAGTTTCATATCGGCCACTGCCGGAATACGGTCGGCTAAAACGTCACTTGGATAAATACAAGGCGCAATCAAGAGCGCGCGTAAGTTATATTTATGGGCGAAATGATTGGCAAACCAAGCGCCAAGCGAATGCCCTGCCAGCACCACGCGTGGATACTGTGCCATTTTCTCACGAATTAGAGCATCGTAAATCTCAAACATTTCTGCAAAATTTTCGCGGTAATTTACCGTTTGACAATATTTCGGCTCACGTTTGATACAAGTGTATTTACTGGTTTCGCAACTTGAATCAAGACCATGAAAAAACAATAAAAACGTGTCGTTATTTTCGCTAGGAAACATCATAGCTCTCTCCTTTTTTCATTATTATTTAGATTTATTGTTATTAATCTGGTCTGTTATTTAAACCGCTTTTTGATTGGCAATCTGCGCTTGGTATAAACTCAAAATCTCCTCACAAGCCGGCATTGAGATATTTTTTGCAAAACCTTTATTAAACCAAAAATCATAAACGGCTTGGACAATGGCTTTTACCGCCTTAGTATCTTTTGGCTTTTGCTCTGTTAATTTACGCGCAATATCTTTTGCCTGAATATCCGACTCATTGTAGGGCGCACTCCAGCCCACACAATAGCGATAGAGCACATCATTAATGGCCAATATAAATATAGCCTCAGCCACGCCATACTGTTCGATAAATTGTTCTAACATCGAGCAGCGCTCGTCATAGAGTAAAGGCTCTATCGGCATCTCATCACGCTCAGTCACACAATCGCTACTGACCACATTTGAGGGCTTGCTAAAGTCCTGAAAAAGCAATGGGTAAGACCCGCCAATACCGCCCTTCTTGACCACGTTAAAGCGCCAAATGCCATAATGCGTATCAACGCCCTTATAAGGCACATGGATAAACCATTGCATCAGCGCATCGCTATCATAAATGATATGCATACTGCCAATACGCACCCCTTGCTTCGGTAAAACATCCGTGTATAAACGATCCATATCATCGCTATAAAGTTTTACTTTTTCTACGTTTTCAGCACTGACATCACCAAGCTTAGCTCTTGCATCATTTATGTTTCGGCACAGCCTAAACGGCGCGACAAAACTTAAGGTATCATCGGTATTATTGACAAAATACACATCATCTTCATAATTGTTTATCGAAACTGTCTCAAGATAAAACAATGGGCTGTTTCTTACGCGCCCTTTCTCATCACTCGCCAGTGCCGTTATTCCAGACAGTTTTGCGCCATCCGACCACTGCATATTGTCTATCCGCTTTTGCTCAAATTGATAGGTTAACTTTGTCATTGTCATATCCTTATTATTTTGATTTTAGTTTGTTCGTTGCAGTATTTTTCGTATTTTTTTTCGTATTATTTTCTTATTTTTTGGGCTTTCTTAAGCGCAATTTTAAGCCAGCCGAGTCTATTCGCCATTTTGTAAAATGACGTCATTAGCTATAATTTAAGTAAGTTAATCGGTTTTAGAATGTAGGATTCGGTGTTTTTTCTAATTGTTTAGCCGTAGCTGGTCATTATCGTAAAGCTGCTTTTTTTATCGTTATTAGTCTTACAAAGTTAAAATTAACGAGCGTTCTCTGTTTAGTCTTTCTAATTATCAATCAATATGTTTTTTGGGTTTGGATTTGTACAGGCGAAGTAGTTTAGGAGTAAACGAAAATAATACTGTTTAAAAAATACTGTTCAAAGGACATTATTAAAATGCTTGCTAAAGACAACCCAGTTAAAAAGTGAAGCGTTGCGCCCCGAGGGTTAACGGTTTGTCATGTTATTTTTGCCTGACTCAATAACTATAATATAAAACCTTATGAAAATAAAGAGGCTAAAAAAGCTGTGCGACAACTACTGTCGCCCAATCACTTATTACTAGATTTATCACTAAATTTATCATTAAGCTTATTATTTATTGAACCAATTTATATAAAAAAACCCCATAAGCTATATGCAACTTATGGGGTTATCTTTTGCCAAATTGTGAATCAGATATCTAAAATCTAGCACGCCATATACTGGCGTTTGATGAATGATTTAATAAATGAATTAACGTTCTAAATGCAGATACTGCATATGACATTCGTACTGATGCAAGATATCGACCAGCACTTGCTCTTTGGTATAGCCAACCAAGTCATACTCTTGCGAGCCATCACTTAAAAACACCTCAGCGCGGTAATAAAACTCGGCCTGCTTGCTTGAAGTGTTGAGCGTAAAGTTTGGTCGCTCAGCTTTGATGAGATTGACTTCATAAATAAAGTCATCTTCATCACCATGACCGACGCGCAGTTTTACGCCATCTATCTGACCATCATCTTCATCCGTTGCAGCATCTATATTTTTACCAATGCTGGCCAAATTTCGGATATCCAATGATGTCTTAAGACCACCTGCTTTTAGCTCGTTTTCGACCTCAATCATAGCAGGCTTAACCACCGTCTGTAAAAAGCGTTCAACTTGCTTGTGACTGGGGAAACTGACGATACGTTGCAAGCGCGCTTTCCAACCTTTACCACTATCGAGCACGTTTGCCGTGCCAACGGTACTGGCTTTGCGCTTATTGCCTTCTTCTTTTAATGACTTCCACATAGCCATCATGTAAAGCAGCAAAATAAGCGAGAACGGTAAACCGGCAATGACAGAAACTGATTGTAGCGAAGCAAAACCACCTGCAAACAATAAACCCAAAGTAATCAAACCTGTGGCTGCCGCCCAAAAAAGGCGTAGCCAAACAGGTGCGTCGGTATCATTGGTCATACCTTTTGAGCTTAGATTTGCAAGCACTAAAGCACCAGAGTCCGCTGAGGTCACAAAAAATATCAGTCCAATAAACACACCTGCCAATGAGAAAACGTCACTGTAAGGGAAGTATTCAAACAAGGCAAACATACCCATTGCGGCGTCATTAACGGCGATTTCACCGAGTTCAGTGGCACCGTTGGCGACCAAATCTATCGCTGAATTACCAAAGATAGAAAACCATGCAAAGATAAAACCTAGCGGGATAAACATCACGCCAAAGACAAACTCACGCAAAGTACGACCACGGCTAATACGCGCGATAAACAAACCAACAAAGGGTGCCCAAGCGACCCACCATGCCCAGAAAAATATCGTCCAACCTGACTTCCAATCAGCACCAGCCGTACCATCATAAGCATAGACATCAAAGGTTTTAAAAATAATAGTCTGGAAATATTGCCCAATATTTTGAGTAAAGGTATTGAGCAAATAAACGGTATTACCCAATACCAATATGGCTAATAGTAGCAATATCGATGACAGCATATTAAATTCGGATAAACGGCGCACGCCTTTTTCAACGCCTGTCATCGCAGAAATAGCGGCAGCAACAACCACGCCTAAGATAATCAGGCTCTGCACCATTTTGCTCGATTCGATACCGAAAACATGAGTCAAGCCGGCATTAGCCTGTAATACACCGATGCCTAAGCTGGTCGCAATACCCATCAGCGTGCAGACAACGCCAAAGGTATCAATACCATCACCTAGCCAGCCTTTGATTAAGCGCTCGCCAAAAATAGGGGTCAGCGGAGAACGTAGCGCAAGCGGCATGTTTTTACGATACGCAAAGTACGCCAATGCCATACCAATGAGCGCATAAATACCCCAACCATGCAGGCCCCAGTGTAAAAAGGTTTGCGACAGCGCTTCACGCATGGCTTCAGCACTGGCAGGCTCGAGTCCCGTATGCGGCGTTAGATAATGCATCAACGGCTCAGAAGCACCAAAGAACAATAAATCAATGCCGATACCCGCGGAGAACAGCATCGCCGCCCATGCTAAAAAGGGGAACTGGGCTTTTTCGTGGTCTTGCCCAAGCTTGATATCGCCGTATTTAGAAAAACCAACAAACAAAGCAAAAATACTATAAGCGGCAACCACCAGCATATAATACCAGCCAAAACTCTCTGATACCCATGCCATACTGGCGCTTAATAATGCCTCACTATAATCTGGAAACACAATCGTCCAGATGATCAATAAAATAGAAATAATAGCTGAACCTAAAAAAACCGTCTTATTTAGAGTCAGGGGTTTCGTCGCATCTTCTGATGGCGAGCTGTACATAAAAGACCTCAATAGGTAAATGAAACAGGGTCTGATATTGCTTTGTCCGTCATAGTTTTATGACTGATAGCCAGATGAGATATGTATCACCGCATGACGCACAAAGCAGTACCAATTAATAAAAACTGAAAGATAAACTATTAGAAAAACAGCGACGCGAATGCTAAGTAATTTAACCTCACCGGTTTTCATCTCTATAAACATAAGCGCTGATAAAAAAGACCTTTACGGTGAAAGGCCTTCTTTTTTGAAATGGTCTTATATTATTTGCTGTTCAATAATGTAGGCAGGCGTTTAGACAGCCATTTAAACAACAGAACTATAATCACGCAGCGGCTCGGCTCTGAGCGGTGCACCATTGGCGACATAATAGTCAGCCGTCGAGCGTGGCAGCTGTACGCCGCGCATCTTATCAACGATTTTTTCGGCGAGCATAATGGTGGTGGCGTTTAGATTACCACTGATAATATTTGGCATAATCGACGCATCGACCACGCGCAAGCCATCGATACCGTGTACCAGCCCTTCGCCATTGACGACCGAATCATTGCCCTCGCCCATCGCACAAGTACATGAGGGATGATAAGCCGTCTCACTATGGTTACGGACATACTCGTCTAGCTGCGCATCAGTGACCAAATCATCAGTCGGCGCAATGGCGCGACCACGATATGGGTCAAGCGCTGGCTGATGCATAATCTCCCGAGTGATACGCATCGCCGCGCGGAATTCTTGCCAGTCCTGCTCATGCGACATATAGTTAAATAAGATACTCGGATGCGCGCTAGGGTCTTTTGAGGTTAGCTTGACGCGGCCTCGACTTGGGGAACGCAATGAACCGACGTGCGCTTGGAAGCTATGCGATTTCACCGCACTGCGGCCATCGTAACGCACCGCTAATGGCAAGAAGTGATACTGGATATTGGGATGGGTAAATTTTTCATCAGTACGGATAAAGCCGCCGCCTTCGAACTGATTGGAAGCACCAAGTCCGGTGCCATTGAACAACCACTCGGCACCTATGGCTGGCTTATTCCACCATTTATTGGCAGGGGCAATCGAGACGGGTAGCTTACATTCGTACTGCATATACAGCTCTAGATGGTCTTGCAGATTATTACCGACGCCCGGCAAATCAAGAATCTCATTAACGCCCAACCCTTTGAGCCACTGACCAGGACCGATGCCAGAGCGCTGCAATAATTGCGGAGAGGCAATCGCGCCAGAGGATATAATCACTTCACGAGATGCATAGAATTTTTTGGTTTGACCTTGGTGCGCGACTTTGACACCGACCGCACGCTTACCGTCGAATAAAATCACATCGGTCAATGCACCCGTTAAAATGGTAATATTGCTACGCGGTTTTGCACGGTCAAGATAACCGCGCGCTGTGGAAGCACGGCGACCATTAGGTGTCACAAAGCGATCCATTGGCCCAAAGCCTTCTTGTTGATAACCGTTTAGATCCTCTGTACGCGGATAGCCAGCTTGCACGCCCGCTTCAATCATCGCTTCAAATAACGGATTGACGCCTGGTTTTGAAGTAGTCATCTCAACTGGACCACCGACGCCATGATAGTCATTTTCGCCTGCATCGCAGTTTTCTGACTTTTTAAAGTAGGGTAAGCAGTCGAGATACGTCCAGTCCTCTAAGCCTTTGATTTTTGCCCAATCATCAAAATCGAGCGCGTTACCACGGATATAACACATCCCATTAATGAGTGACGAGCCACCAAGTCCTTTGCCGCGACCACAATCCATGACGCGGTTATTCATATACGGCTCGGGATCGGTTTTGTAGCCCCAGTTATAAGTGGTGCCTTGTAGTGGCATGGCGAGCGCCGCTGGCATTTGGGTACGAAAGTCTAAGCGATGGTCTGGACGACCTGCCTCTAACAGCAACGCCTTAATGTTGGCATCTTCGGTCAAGCGCGTGGCCAGCACATTTCCTGCTGAGCCTGCGCCGACGATGATGTAGTCATATTCAGGTGTGGTTGATGTCATAAAACGCTCCATAATATTAAAAAATCTATCATTTCTTATCAGTAAGGCGGCGCGAAAAGGACAAATGAGTCCTCATACGCCAACCTGACTGTTTTAAAAATTTTTACCATACAACTGCTTAAAATACCGATTCAAACTTGCCCAGCTCTACTTGGATAGATTTGGTCTGCGTATAATGCTCAAGGGCTTCAATGCCATTTTCGCGGCCAATACCAGAATGCTTATAACCGCCCACTGGCATTTGCGCGGGTGATTCGCCCCACGTATTTAACCAGCAAATACCCGCTTCAATCTGACCGATTACTCGATGCGCGCGGGTCAAGTCAGCGGTTACCACTCCTGCTGCCAAGCCGTAATCCGTATCATTGGCGCGGCGAATGACTTCTTCTTCGGTCTCGTACGTCAATATCGACATCACGGGACCAAATATTTCCTCACGTACTATGCTCATATCATCGCTGCAATCCGTAAACACGGTTGGCGCAACGAATGCGCCTTTAGCGAGCTCGCCTGCCATGATACGTTCGCCGCCAGTCAATAGACGCGCGCCGCCCGCTTTACCTTGCTCGATATAGCCAAGCACTCTTTCCATATGCGGGAAGCTGACCAATGGACCCATGTTGATGCTATCGTCCAGCGGATTGCCAAGCTTGATACGCTCGACGCGCGTTAAGATGGCCTGTTCAAACTTAGCTTGTAAGGTTTTGGGGATAAAGACGCGCGTGCCATTGGTACAAACCTGACCTGTACTATAGAAGTTCGCCATCATGGCAATATCAGCAGCGGTATCGATGTCTGCATCATCAAATATGATTAATGGCGACTTACCACCAAGCTCTAGAGTCACATCTTTAAGCGACGATGATGCCGCGCTTGCCATGACTTTTTTACCCGTTGGTACACCGCCCGTAAACGATACTTTAGCGATATCAGGATGCTGGGTTAGCGCTTCGCCAACTTTATAATCCCCTTGCACAACGTTAAAGACGCCGTCTGGTAAGCCTGCTTCGGTAAATATTTCTGCCAGTTTTAGTGCCGTTAACGGTGTGACTTCTGAGGGTTTAAAAATCATCGCATTACCAGCGGCCAATGCTGGCGCTGCCTTCCACATCGCGATTTGAATCGGATAATTCCACGCGCCGATACCGGCGACCACGCCAAGCGGCTCGCGGCGGGTATAAACAAAGCTGCTATCACGCAGCGGAATCTGACGACCTTCAAGCATTGGTGCCAGACCGGCATAATACTCAACGACATCGGCACCGGTGACGATATCAACATATTTGGTTTCAGAAAGCGCTTTACCCGTGTCTTTGGTTTCGAGCAATGCCAGCATGTCATTGCGTTCGCGCAATATCACAACCGCCTTTAATAAAATACGACTGCGCTCAACCGCTGTCATCGCTGCCCACACTTTTTGACCTTGTTGCGCCGCTTTTACCGCTTCATTAACCTGCTCATCGGTGGTTTGCTGAATGGTGGCGAGCACCTCACCTGTCGCTGGATTAATATCTTCAAATGTCGCTAATAATTCATCGACCGCCAAATAACGACCGTTAATATAAGCGGTTTGTATTTGCTCTAAATCGATGATGTCTTTTAAGTTGTTTGGGTTGCTTATGTTTGAATCTGTCATAGGTTCTCCTATCGACGACTGGTAAAGGCTTTGTAAGGACGCCAATGGCAAATAATGTCGTCATGGGTTAAGTATTTAAAATAAATTTATATCGTTTATTTCTAAAATTTTTTCTTTAAGCATTTCTTTAATAAACGCTTAAAGCGCTGTGTTTAAAGTATTGTGTTTAAATCAAAGCAAAACTAGCGTTTTATTCATGTTCAGGTTGGGTCATTTTTAGCAAGCGCTCACGTAATGATTTTTTATCGGATATATTAATGCCGGAAAAATCAGAAAGCCAAATACCATCAGCGACCAGACGCACCATGCATAGGGTTTCGGTATTGTCAGTTGGTTTATGCTTGTCTAACTGCTCATTTGACCACTCAGCCCACAGCTTGCGCAGCTCACTGTCCGCCAGCATCAATACATATAAGGTTGCCTGATTATCAAACTCTTCCTGCCCTTTTTCGCCTAAGCTAATCGTGGCATTGATATAGGCACGGGTAAACGAACCATAACGCACTGGGTCTTTGGCCATCGCCGTATCGACCTCTGTTTCGAACTTTTTCATCGCGTCATGGAATACTTCCAAAATCAACGCATTCTTGGTGGTGAAATGATGCATCACCCCGCCTTTGGTCACCCCAACCGCATCAGCGACGGCTTGAAAAGTGACTTTAGACAACCCTTGCTCTAGCGTGATGCGTGCTGCCTGATCAAGCAGCGCACGACGAACGATTTCTGGCTGTTTTTTACGTTTATAAGCATTTTCTGTTTTCATTTTTATCTCGATGTTCATGCACCAAAGAGTTTGAGAATAAGTTTGTCGCCACTATGGCTACTATTGCCGCTTTCTATGCCATCAATAATTCTGACAATTTTGACAATGCTAGTGATGGCAACTACCGCCGTATAACCAGTCTTTACTAAATATCTTACGCCAAGCACTTAAAAATGATGACTCTTGCAAGCTCATCATAAGCTTTCAACCATGATGCTAAGACGCAGATATGAGGTTTCTACCTTAAAGAAGATAGGGATTATTTATTTATCCAAAGCTTAAAAAGCCGTTTTATAAGGATAAAGTTATATATCTCATAGAAGAAACCACACGGTCGGTATTTTATAGAAATAATACAGCAATGTGAAGGGCTAGTATGTATCTGGGTTTTATAGAACATTATTCTAGAGAAGGTTGTTCTAGAAAACTCTATTTTAGAAGAGGCTGATTTAGACCACATTGGCTTAGATAAAGCTGCATGGTCTAAATAGGCAGAGAAATGAATGTTGAAGTTTTAAGTCAAGTAGACTGATGGAGATTATTAAGTATCAATATGGTGGCATTTGATAACAGCAAGCAAGGAAAATTGATACCAGTCGCACATAGCTATAACGTAGCGCTTCTATTTTGAACTGACTATGCTATCGACTCAGGTAAATTTTTAACGCCGATGCTTGCCGCATCGATAGCGCCCGCGATATAACCGGGGAACTGCGCTGACCACTCGCTACCGATACCAGTAAGACTGTTTGCCCAGACGCCAGATAGCGCTTTAGATATAGGGGGTGTGGCATGCTGACCATCACTATTAGCATCAGCAGTGGTTGCCGTAAATGGCTCTTGCGCCCAATCTTTAAGGTACTCAGCCTGAGGTAAGTCTGCTTGTGCCACAAATAACCGCACCAGTTGCGCACGGCAATGCTGCTTTAATACGTCTGCAGAGACAGTTTGACGTGCGGCTGCAGGTACGCCTATAAAACCAAATAGTGCCCCGCTACCCTCTGCCACCGATGCATCATGAATCTCAACCATCGGTCCTTGTCCGCTGCGTGCTGAGCCTGATAATCCTTGTTGTTGCCAAAATGGACTGTCATAAACAGCAAGGTATTTGGCATGCGGCGCCATCCAAGTGGCCGTCCCTCGCCACTGAGTCGTAAGATTGGTCGGTAAAGCAGGCTCGAATATTATGGTTGCTTCTGCCAATCTAGGCGGTAGCGCCAGTAACACATGCTGCGCTTGCCACTGCTGTGTCTGACAAACAGCCTCTTGCCCAGACTCATCTTCGCTAGTGATTTCAATATATTGACCAGTATTATGCAGCTGACGCACTTTTTGATTGGTCAAAATCCGCGTGCTATCTAAACTCTGATAGAGTGCGTCAATCAATGTCGCCATACCACCCTTAAGTCGCATAGACGGCGGCGCACTTTTATAGCCGTGCGTACGCATAGCAGGCTCATTAGGCGAGCGCTCAACCAGCATATCGCCCTCTTCGAATTGCGCAAAACTCTCTAACTGCAATTCATCAATCAAACGCGCCAACTGCTGCTGATACTCTGGCCAAAACCATGATGATCCCAAATCAAAGCCCTTGGTGTTATCTGTTATTTGTGCAGTATTTGGGTCAGTTGCCTTTGCCGTCACAATACGACCACCCAAGGTTGGACGCGCTTCTAACAGCACATAATCAACACCTTTTTTCTCTAATAAATAAGCCGCATACAAGCCACTTAAGCCGCCGCCAATAATCGCTACAGGTACTGTTTGCATATTATGCTCCTTCCACGTCAGCACCGATGATATGAGACAGATGACCAGTTTTAAGATAAACCGTAGCGCCGTACTCGCCTGCCTTTATTGGTGGCAGCGCATCTACTGGCAAGCGTATCCAACCACCGCGAGTATAAATTTGAGCGTTATCTATTATCCTTTCTTCTATTAATTCGACATCTATTAGCTCGCCATCTATCAATTCACCTTCTATCAATTCACCGTCTAGTACCAGTATCTCAGCGCCGCCTTTGACAGCTTCAGTAAATAGCACTTCATTAGCATCTAAGCGTTGTAAGCTGACCTGCTCGCTGGCGTCTGAGAATAAATGACAGACATCACGATTGCCTTGTTTTTGCCAATTTGCCGCATCATTGGTATCGATGGCGACATAACGCGCCTCTGCTGCTGGCATTTGCCAAAGTTTGACAAAAATAACCGCGCCCTCTTTACTATACGGCTGATGCCCAGAGTTTGGTGGATTGCGTAAATACCATCCCGCTGGATAATCGATATTATCTGCCGAAAAAGTACCCGACAACACCAAAATCTCTTCGCCGCCCGGGTGCAAATGATGGGGGAAATAGGAATCAGGGGCATAGCGCACGATACTGGTGGCACGGGCTTTTTCTGCGCCGACGCGGTCAAGCATGACGCGCTCGACGCCATTTTGCGGTGATGACACCCATTGATAGTGTTCGGGCGCTAATGAAGCACGGCAGGTAAAATCTGCATTGATAAGCATAGAATGTTTTCCAAGGATAAGGTTTGATGCCGTCAATTATTCGCTGATTTACATCGGCTGACAAACGAGATAATATTCATCTCTCTAAAAGAAAATGTTTGCCACTATGAAGAAAGCCGTACATTTAAACGCCCTACGTGCCTTGGAAGCAAGCGCCCGTCATCAAAGTTTTTCTGCGGCGGCAGACGAGCTAAACGTGACTCCTGCTGCCGTCGGTCAACTGGTACGTAGCTTAGAGGATGCGGTAGGCTTACCGCTTTTTTATCGCAAACCTAGCGGCAAATCGCGCTTAATTCCCACCAAAACAGTCGAGCTGGCATTGCCTCATATGCGGGCAGGCTTAGACAGCTTGGCACAAGGATTGGCACAGTTACAAGCAGGCTCAAATAGCGGCGTACTCACGGTGACGGTCAGCCCTGCCTTTGCCGCTAAATGGCTGTTACCGCGCATTGATCGATTCCAAAGCCTGCAACCAGATATCAATGTAAGGCTTGACACCAGCGCTAAATCAATCGACTTTGCCGTCCAAGACGTCGATATCGGCGTGCGCTATGGTGCTGGAGTTTGGGCAGGATTAGTTAGCGAAAAGCTGATGGAAGAAGAGATTTATCCGGTTTGCTCGCCGCAATTGTTACAAGGAAAAAACGCGCTTGATTTGACCCAAGAGATGCTCATCCATGATCGCTCCATGGATGGTTTTATCGGCTTTCCTTCGTGGGATGACTGGCTTGCACAAGCAGGTTTAACCAATGCTACGCTCAGCAAAGTAGATACCTCGCGAGGGATGCAAATCAATAACTCAGCAGCGGTGCTCCAAGCGGTCATCAATGGTCATGGGGTTGCGTTGGCGCGTAGTGTGATGGCACGTGATGATGTCGCTGCCGGACGCTTGGTACGATTGTTTCCTGAAATTACCTTTAGCTCGCCATTGGCTTATTACGTCGTTTATCAAGCGGAATCTGCCCATATGGCAACGCTTAAAACCTTTCGTGATTGGCTGTTTGCAGAAGTGTCATCCACTCATGAGAGGAACTTTATTTAGGTATAGTCGGCTCAACATGAAAAAGGAATAGCCGATTCAATTTAAAGAAAAATACTGCCTAAACTGACTTAGCGGTTTAGGCAAAGTTCAACATTTCTATCAGACTAAGGCGTGTCCTTATTCCCTGCCCAAATTCCCTACCCAATGATTCTCAGGCATTGACCCGCATGATATAAAGTCAATCCCAGCTCAGTAAAGCCTGACTTAATGCTTCCAAAAGAAACTTTTGCCTCTTCTAAAGTCTTAAAGGGTAAGGGAATACTGTCTCTATTACCGGTCATTATATAATCGGCAAAGCACTTACCCATTAGTGTGCCTGTGGTAATGCCGCGACCGTTATAGGCCGTTGCGGTCAGCAAACCCTCAGCGGGCTCCATGACTCGAAAAATATGATCTTGCGTAAAGCCAAAGCTACCAGTCCACTCATACTGCCACTTAAATGCTGGCAAATCTGGATAATAGCTTTTTTGCACCGCATTGGCCCATGATTGATAAAAGGATTTTGGTTTAAGCTGCGTACCACCCACCGTTCCCAATAATAGGCGATCATCGTCATCACGGCGAAAGCTAGACAAGGCCAAGCGTGTATCCCATGCCCCTGTTTTGTATGGCAAAATACGATCTGCCGCCTCTCCGCTGAGCGGCTCAGATGCAATCTGATAATAATAAACCAGATAAAAGGTCTTTTTGATTTCTGTCCACTCGCCTTCGGTATAAGCGTTGGTCGCAATAATGACGCGCTCAGATTTCACGCGCGCTTTAGAAGTCCTTGCATACCAATAGCCATCCACCTTTTCTAAGGCTTCTACAGCGGAATGCTCATAGATAGTGACGCCAAGATCTTTTGCCACTTTGGCCAGCCCTCTGACATAAGCCAGCGGGTTTATGGTACCAGCACGGTGATCGAGTAGTGCCTTATTGATATTTTTAGTACCACAATACTCATGGCATTTACTGCCGGTTAATACCTCAACATTCGCACCGCGGCGGCTAAGCTGCTCGTACCTAATATCGACATCGACTTCACCTTTAGCGTTATGTGCCATGTGGATATTACCGGCTTGAGTGGCTTGGGCGTCGATATTATAACGTTTGATTAAGTCAAATACTAAGCTTGGCGCTTGTCCGAGGGCTTCAGTTAGACGCTCACCTGCCGCTTCACCTAGCGCAATATTCAAATCATCAGGGCGCGCCCAAGTACCTGCATTGACGAGCCCTACGCTTTTACCGGAGCCACCACTGCCTATCGTATGGCTCTCAAGTAAGATAACTTTGACGCCTTTTTCTGCCAAATGAATCGCCGCCGATAACCCTGTATAACCGCCGCCTATGATACAAATAGTCGCTTCAGTATCGCTATTCATCTGGCTGTAGGTATCAATAATAGGTGCGGTCATATTCCACAAACATTGCTCTTGCAACATCTTATATTCCTTCTAAATTACACGTTGTCTACAGTGGAGAGCGTGCTTGTGTCGTTATTTACAGTAGGTTCTTCACGGGGAATGAATTTATCTAAGAATACCCATAGCAAGCCAAATAGCGGCGATAACCAGCAGGCAAAAGCAAATGGCGCATAAGTAAGCGTTGCAATACCTAGCGTTGCCGCGACGAAACTACCACCCATGTTCCAAGGAATCAGAGGAGATAACAGGGTGCCGGTATCTTCAATAGAGCGGGTAAGCGTCGTGCGCTTGTAGCCCATTTCTTGATATTTGTCTTTGAGCAGACGGCCTGGTAATACCAGTGTGGTATAGACGTCACCGATGAGCGTACCGACACCAAGCGTGCTGGCATACGTGGTAATTACCAAACCAAATCTTGATTTCACCATCTTATTGATTTTTGCCATGATGGCTTTGAGCGTACCGTAATGCTCAATTGAGCCGACAAAAGCTAAAGCAAAAATGGTCAAGGTCACAACCCATGTCATCGACATGACGCCGCCTTTAGACAGCAGTTGGTCAACGACAGCAAAGCCCGTTTCACTGACAAAGCCATTTTGCAGGACGTTAAAGATGTCGTGCACACCCACGCCTTGCATAAAGAACGCGACCAATCCTGCAACCACTACTCCTGATAATACCGTTGGAATAGCAGGCATTTTCATCACCGCTGCGATGACAACGACAATAGCAGGTAATAAAGTAATGATGCTCAAGTTATAGTTGGCGGCTAGTGAGGCTTGAATGTCTCTGATTGAAGATAAATCGACATTTTCTGCGCCATAGCCCATCCCAATCCAAGCATAGATAATCAATGCAGTCACCATGGCAGGTACGGTAGTTGGCAACATACCGCGGATGTGCTCCCAAAGGTCAATACCGGCAGCGGCTGGGGTTAAGTTCGTGGTGTCAGATAAAGGGGACATTTTGTCGCCGAAAAAAGCACCGGAAACAATGGCGCCGCCTGTTAGTGACGGCGGGATGCCCAAGCCTAGCCCAATACCCATCATGGCAAGACCGACCGTACCAACCGTACCCCAAGAGGTACCGGTTGCAACAGAAATAATGGCGCAAATTAGACAGACAGAGACTAGGAATGATGAAGGAGAAAAAACGCTAAAACCGTAGTATAAAATCGTGGGAACCGTACCAGCGATAATCCAAGCACCGATGAGCATACCAACGCCCATCAAGATAATCATGGCCGGTAGACCAATTTTGACAACCTTTAAAAAGCGTTGTTCCATGCCATCCCAGTCACGGCCACGCAGCTTCATAAACAAGCCGGTGATTAAAATACCGCAAGCTAAGGGAATGTGAGGGGTAAAATCTTTGAATACAAAAAACTGCACCATTAGAATAATGGCAGTCAACACCAGAGGTGCAATATCTAATAAAAAACTAGAAGACGGACCATAGCCATCTTTAGCTTCGTCATAAGGTTTATCATCCATCATAAGATACCTACCTTCCTTAGTAGTGGATACTGCTGTCATAGATATAACAGTAGTGGAAACAACCAATCCATGGCTGCTGATAATGCTGAAAAAAGTGCGAAAAAGGTTACGGCAAAGGGAGTAAAAAGCCTGTTTTTGAAATCATGAATGGTTATTCATCACTTCCGCAGGCTTTCATACTAAAACAATAAATACTTAATAATTGGCGATCAAAATAGCTAATAACTGGCTTGCTAAATAGGCACTGAGCCTACTTAACAAGCATCACGTCACGTCAAATTGTTATTAGCCAAAGTTGATGCCTTGCGCCAGTGGCAGCTCGGTTGAATAGTTGACCGTATTGGTCTGACGACGCATATAAGCTTTCCATGCGTCTGAACCTGATTCACGACCACCGCCGGTTTCTTTTTCGCCGCCAAATGCGCCGCCAATCTCAGCGCCACTAGTACCGATATTGACGTTAGCGATACCGCAATCACTACCACGGTCGCTGAGGAAAGTTTCAGCTTCACGTAAGTCATTGGTAAAGATACAAGATGACAGCCCTTGTGGCACATCGTTTTGCATCGCTAGCGCATCGTCAAATTCTTTATAAGGCATGACATATAGAATCGGTGCAAACGTCTCACTACGTGCCACGTCATTTTGCTCATCAAGCTCAACAATGGCAGGGGTCACATAATAGGCATCGGGGAACTTATCCATCAGCACCCGTTCGCCGCCTGTGACTTTACCGCCAGTATTTCGAGCCTTTTCTAACGCCGCTTGCATGTTATTAAAGCTGTCTTCATCAATCAGTGGACCGACTAGATTGCCTTCGAGCGGGTGGCCGATGCTCACAGTATCGTAGGCAGACTTAACGCGCGGTAAGATATCGTCTTTGACCGACTCATGAACGAACAGACGGCGTAAAGTGGTACAACGCTGTCCTGCCGTTCCTACTGCTGAGAATAAAATGCCACGTAGCGCCAAATCTAAATCAGCCGTCGGTGCCAAAATCATGGCGTTATTGCCACCAAGCTCAAGCAAGCACTTACCAAAACGCTCAGCGACTTTAGGTCCTACTTCTCGGCCCATGCGCGTACTGCCGGTGGCACTGACTAAAGCAATGTCTTTATTCTCAACCAACGCATTACCGATATCGGTTTTACCCAATATAATTTGCGATAGATGTGCGGGTGCTTTACCAAATTTTGCCAAGGCTTTTTCAAATAACGCTTGGCAAGCTAAGGCGACGAGTGGGGTTTTTTCTGAAGGTTTCCAGATGACAGGGTTGCCACAGACGATGGCCAGCGCCGTGTTCCAAGACCAAACGGCAACGGGGAAGTTAAAGGCCGAGATGACGCCGATGACACCCAGTGGATGCCATGTCTCACGCATGTGGTGACCTGGGCGTTCCGAGGCGATGGTTAGACCATAAAGCTGACGCGATACGCCCACGGCAAAGTCACAAATATCAATCATTTCTTGTACTTCGCCAAGGCCTTCTTCTTTAATTTTTCCAGCTTCTAATGATACTAAGACACCTAGGTCTTCTTTGTGCTCACGCAGGACTTCACCCAACAGACGAATCAACTCACCACGTTTAGGAGCAGGAACGACACGCCATTCTTGAAAGGCTTGTTTGGCATTTTGGATTTTAGTATCGACGTCGGCGACTGTATCTAATGTGACTTTACCGATAACTGAGCCATCAATTGGGGTGGTGACTTCAAAGTCGCCATTTTGATAGTGTGCTTCTTCTACGCCCATTGCAGACATATATTGCTTAATCATAATCAATCCCTTGCATATTGGTATAATGGTTTACTACGTCCTTGACTGACTTATAAAATTACCCTGCTACCTACTAAGTTGCAAAATAATAAATTTCTTGCAGGCATTCCTTTTTGGAATGACGCGATAATAAGTCGGCTATACGCTAGACATTTCTAGCCTAAATTTTACTAAATACTGATGCTAGACTGGCACTGCTCAAGGCTTTGAGCTTGCATCGCTTCATACAATGCCATCTCATCGTGAATAGCTGCGCCCAAATCACGCTCAAACTCTTGTTGGCTTGAGTAACCGTCATATTGGCTTGGCTGCGCCTCTTGCAGGTTCGATTGAAAGATACCAGCGGCACTGACGGGCAAAAAGTCCTCATAAACGATGGGTTCAATGCGAAGCACCTCATCATTAATCAGAGCAGTCAGCTTAGCATTAGGCAGTTTATTCAAATCATAAGTGCTTAAGGTGCCGGCCAAAAACGCTTGACCGTCCTCAGAATCAAGGCTGCTATCCGTCAACTGATAATAAAAATACGCCAGCCCCTCATCATGTAGAGTTTGATAGTCATCAGGAAAAGCGGTAAATACCTCGACTAAAATTTGATTGTATTGAGCCGCATTGTCCTCATTTGGGGTAGCACCAAGCTGGCGGCGTGCTTCACTCAGTAGTTCATCATAAAGCGCGCGGCCCTTTGGTGTTAACGCCACACCGCGTTGTTCAATCTCTCCAAAGCGCGCGGTATGATGCCCTTGCTCATACTCTTCATGGCTAGCGTCTGAATTATTAGCAACTTTAAAGCCAACCGCTTCTTGTAGCGCTTTAAAACTGGTTTGCCTTAATAAGATAGGACACGCTCTACGCGGTGGCCCTTCGATAATGGCTTTTGAAGGTATACCGCGGGCTTGCATGCCTTGTTGTACAGCATCAATATCCAAGGTTCTAGGCGTTAAATGATTGATATGCGGACCCTTAAAGCCGACCACATCAGCGACCAGCGGATGCTGATTTAATAGACGCTGATAGAGCGCTTTTGCCACCGGCGTTTTATCATGCCAGCGAAATGTCTCTAGCGCTTCTTGGACAAATTTCTCTGCTTGCGCAGCAGTTAAACCATCTTGCGCCTCAAAAACCTCAATAAGCTCAATAACGCCAGTAGTGAATATCTGACGCTGCGCCAGTGTGGCCGTGGCTTCTTGTCTTAAGGTTTCATCGGCAATCAAATCTAAACGCAATAACGAGGTAAAAACGCGAAAGGGGCTTTTATGCAATGAATGCGAGTCAAGTGCGCGAAAAGCTGTTGAATGCACCGGCACGCCAGCAGGCGCTAAATCGTAGTAGCCGACAGGGTGCATACCCATCACGGCAAAAAGACGGCGCATCATGCTCAGCTCTGCTGCGGTACCCAGTCGAATCGCCCCGTGGCGTTCCATGCTTAGACGTTCAATCTCGCCCGTATGCAGCAGTTGTGATTTAATATCGGGATATGAGGTTAATACTTCGGTATTGACATCACTGACCAAATCAACCAAATCGCCGTATAGCGGCACCTCATCTTGGTACATCGCTGACATGGCCATAGAAAAATGATGGCGGATATCATCGCTGCAGATAAAATCCTTATCTGGACTGACGCTACTATTTTTCACAAATAAACATCCTTGTAATAGAGTTAATAAATTTTTAGCTTAATAATAAGTATTTTATTTCGAGCATTTGGTTATGACGATGCACTATCAATCCTAAGCACGCCTAAACATTCCTAAACATTCCTAAGCATTCCTAAGCATTCCTAAGCATTCCTAAACATTAAGCGGCAGGCAATCCATCAGGAAGCGCGATGAGCACCTCTTTTAGAATATCCAACCCTTCTTTTAGGGTGTCAGGCTCTATGGTAAGTGGCGGTAATAAGCGAATGATATGGCGATATTGCCCACTTGGCATAAGTAATAGACCACGCTCGCGGGCTTTGGTTAATACTTGCGCCATCACACTTGGATGCACATCATGCTCAGGATGGCGTAACTCAATACCACGCATCGCACCGATACCGGTAAGTCCAAATAACCAAGGTGAGATACCTTCTTGCTGCCATTGGCGGATGGTCGTCTCAATCGTCTGGGCATAATGCTTGGCTGACTGCCAAACGTCATCGGCTTGCATGATATCAAGCGTGGCATTGGCAGCGGCGCAAGCAACTGGATTGCCAGAATAAGTACCGCCCAAACTGCCTTTAGGCAAACCATTGACCACATTAGCCTTTCCTATGACCGCACCTAATGGCAAGCCACCTGCGATACTTTTGCCAAGTAAAATAAGGTCAGGCTCAATCCCTAAATGAGTAAAAGCAAACGGCGTACCCGTACGACCATAACCGGATTGAATTTCGTCCATGATAAGTAACATGCCGTGCTCATCACAAAACTTACGTAGATATTGCGCAAAGGTGGGCGACAACAACTGAAAGCCGCCTTCCCCTTGTACGGGTTCGACGATAATGGCACCGATATTATCGATATCGGTTTCTACCATAAATAAACGCTGGAGCGCGTCAATCGCTTGCTCGTCGCCGATATTGTTATCGGGGCTGGGAAAAGGAATATGATAAACGCCGCTGGCCAATGCACCAAGCCCGCGCTTATAAGGCGCGACCTTACCATTGAGATTGACGGCAGCCAGTGTGCGCCCATGAAAGCCACCATCAAATGCAATGACGCCTGTGCGGCCAGTTTTCATGCGTGCTATCTTGATGGCGTTTTCGGTTGCTTCTGCACCGCAGTTGGTGAGCATTCCTGCCAGCTCGCCGCTGATAGGTACAAGCTCACACAATCGCGGCATAAAGCTTTGATACGGCTGATGCGCTGCCGCATTGTAGGCATAGTGAATCAGCGCCTGGGCTTGCTGAATGATGGCGTCAACGATGTGAGGATGGCAGTGACCAAAGTTTAAAACGCCGATACCGCCGACAAAATCGATATAGCTTCGGTCATTGTCGTCCCAAACTCTGGCATTTTTGCCTTTGACGAGCGTGAGCGGATGCACCATCGTAAAGGCATCGGTCACGTTATAAAGCTTGTCCATGATGAATCTCTATCTCTTCCTTGAGTTAGACTCATTTCAACAAAACATCATTCCGGCAGCAAACGAATAATAGTTGTGGTGGCATTCCTTTTTGTCATTACCAGTAAATTAACTCCCTAAACGAATCCTTTAAAAACAAAAAAACTGCGTATCAAGGCAGTTTTTTTGTTTTTTTAGCTTGTTAAATTCTCACAGCAAATAACTTTGCAGGATAAAAATAACAAGACAAGTGCTATAAAAAATACTTTAGGTTATAAAGAAACGTAAGTGACATTATAAAACCAACCCTAACGCCTTTTCACGCTCATCTGAGATTGCTAAATAAGCCGTAATCCATTCTAAAACCGCTTTGACCTTATGCGATTGTCCTGAAGAGACAGGATAAGTCACATAATAGCTGCCGCGACCCTTTGCCGCATAATCCCACGCCAGCACTAAAGCGCCTGATTGTAGCTCAGGCTCTACCAAGCGTAACGGCACTAAGGCAATACCATAGCCAAGTAAGGCGGCAGAAATGCAAGCATGAAAAGTCTCAAAACGTGGACCTACAAAGGTGCCATCAACGCTGATATCTTGTTGCTTAAAATACTCGTACCACGCACTTAGGCGCGAGCTTATTTGCAATAACACATAATCATTTAGACACTCAGTACTCAGTGTTTTATCTCGCAAATACTGCGGCTGACAGACCGCAACGCAGTATTCATCGAACAGTTTTATAGACTCCATATTGCTCCACATGCCATCACCATATAAAAAAGCAATATCGACATTTTGGTCTTCAGAAAAAAACGGCCCCGCCAGCTCTTTAATATCCAAGTTAATAAGGGGATATTCTTGACTAAAGCCACTGAGTGCTGGAATCAACCAACGGGCGCAAAATGTGGGATGCGAGACGATTTTTAGCAGCTCGGTATTACTGCTATGCGACATCAAATTGGTGGTCGCCACCTCGATATGTTTTAAAATCTCTAACACTTCAAGATAATATGACTTGCCAGCAGGGGTCAGTGAAATCCGGTGCGGCGTCCGATAAAACAAAGACAGGTTTAGCATCTCCTCTAATTGCGCCACTTGCTTACTGATGGCGCTTTGGGTCATGTGCATCTCTTGCGCGGCATTGGTAAAACTCAAATGACGAGCAGCGGTCTCAAAACATTGCAGCGCCGTCGTCGATGGATATCTTCTAAAGGCTAATGGTTTATTGGTGTCGGTTTTCATAGATTGCTTTTCTTTTATTCCATCTTAGTAAAATATCAATGATTATTTAAAATCACGTTATCAGGCATTCCTAGCCTATGGCGTCATCATACCTATATTCAAGCGTAAATAGCGATACCTCACTATAAACACTATGTAACTGACACTGATGCCATGATCGGATTTACTTAACCATTCAACCAATTATTCGGTCGCTAATTTTAAAGACTCTCCTACAAAAAACACCGTCGATTCCTGATAAAATAGTAGGGTCTGATGATAGGCTCTGACATACCGCAACTGATTTGCTATCTTGCCCTCCTCTTTTTCATCATTACGACCTATGCCGCCGTTATTCTTAAACTCATGAATTATTTTTCAGCTAATTTGCACTATTAGCGCCTTCTTTATTTGTATTGGATCATATGAAACATAACCTTGAGGTGAGCGCAAATGCTCGCCGAACTCAGTATTTCCAAGTATTCTTAATGGGCGTCAGCGCTTTTATTATGAATACTACCGAATTTGTCCCCGTTGCCCTATTAAGTGACATCGCCCAAGATTTTTCCATCACTACGGCTGAGACTGGCTGGATGTTAACACTGTATGCGTGGATTGTCGCGGCCATGTCATTACCATTGATGCTACTCACCAGCCGCTTTGAGCGTAAAAGCTTACTCTTGGGCTTGTTTGTGGTTTTTATTGCCAGCCACGTATTGTCCGTATTCGCATGGAGCTTTGATGTATTACTGATTAGCCGTGTTGGTATTGCGCTATCACACGCGATATTTTGGTCAATCACCGCAGCGATTGCGATACGCGTAGCACCAGAAGGCAAAAAAGCACTGGCACTTAGTGTACTTGCGACCGGTACTTCATTGGCGATGGTGCTTGGCGTGCCACTAGGGCGCTTAGTCGGTCAATGGTTTGGCTGGCGGGCAACCTTTGGCGGTATTGGCGTGATTGCTTTTATCGTCTTTATCCTACAAGCAAGACTATTACCAACGCTACCAAGTATGTTTGAAGGCTCGTTTAGAAAAATTCCAGAATTGCTTAAAAATCCCTTATTGGTCTGTTTGTATCTGCTTATTTTACTGGTCTTTACCGCGCACTATACCGCTTATTCTTATATCGAACCCTTTATGCGGCAGGTTGGCGCTATAAGTGAAAACGCCGCGACGGTTGTCTTGCTACTGTTTGGGGTGGCAGGGATTGCGGGCAGTGTGATATTCAGCCGTTGGGGCGATCGTTTTAATACCAGATTGATGCTGATATCGATCATATTAATGCTGATATCTATGCTGGTACTATTGTTTGCCGTGACTTCTATCTGGGCGCTGAGTTTCATTGCGTTACTGTGGGGCGCGGCGCTGATGCTGCTGATTATCTCTATGCAAGCCAAAGTCATCATGGTCGATGTCACGGCGCAAGACATGCTGATGTCGATGTTCTCAGGGATTATTAATTTAGGCATTGGTGCCGGTGCGCTGTTTGGGGGTTATGCGGTGACGCATATTTCAATATCAAGCGTGGGCTATGTTGGTGCCGCTATCGCCAGTGTGTCACTGCTACTGATGTTATTTATGATAAAGCGCTTTCCTGAATTAAGCAGAAGACTTGGTTAGCTAAAAATCTGATAGTAAATAAGCATAAAAAATGCCACCCCCTTAAATGGGCTGGCATTTTGCTGTTTGGTTTATTAAAAAATTAAGCCGCTTATTTAAAAATCCACCTTACCGCGTAAAGCTTTGGTCTTACCGCGTTGGGTCTTTGCATCCACGCGTTTACGTTTGGCGTTCCGGCTAGGTTTGGTCGCTTTGCGGGTTTTATTGACATGAGTGGCTTGAATAATAAAGCTTTGCAGCCGCTCCAAGGCATCAATTCGATTGCGTTCTTGGGTACGAAATTGCTGCGCTTTAATAATAAGCACACCTTCTTTGGTGATTCGACTGTCTTTGCTGTCCAATAAGCGCTGCTTAATGACATCGCTTAAGCTTGAGGCATGAATATCAAAACGCAAATGAATCGCAGAAGAGACTTTATTGACGTTTTGCCCGCCTGCCCCTTGCGCGCGTATGGCGCTAATCTCTACTTCACTGTCATTCAGGCTGATGGTATTGCTGATAAAAATCATAGAATGCTTTTATAAATGATTGATAGATAAGGTTAATGATAAAGCATTCTCAATTAACGCGCCACTTGCCCGCTTAATAGCGTTCAAAACGCCGTATCTCTTAACCTCTATAATCTGCAATTTATAGGGTAAACCTTATAAATGTTATCGTTTGACGTTGCTGTGTCTATCCTCTGTATATAAAGCGTAAGCCTGCGCAGTGATTTGATTTTAAGGTGGTAGGATGACTTTAAGCAGATACGATATTAAAAGAACACAGTATCAAACAGATAGGGTATTGTTGAATCAAAGCGTTAATAAGCCGATTTTAGTCAAAGGAATAAGCGTTGTATGACAACCAATAATAAGAAATCTAATCATAAAAAATCTAACACTTCTCTCAAAAATCACAACCTTACCGCTGCACAAAGCATTCAGGTCAGGGGCGCGCGGGTGCACAATCTCAAAAATGTCGATGTAGATTTACCGCGTAATGCGTTGGTCGTTTTTACCGGTATATCAGGCTCAGGCAAATCGTCACTGGCATTTGGTACCTTGTTTGCTGAGTCGCAACGCCGCTACCTTGATTCGGTATCGCCTTATGCGCGGCGCTTGATTGACCAAGTTGGCGAGCCTGATGTCGATTCGATAGAAGGCTTACCGCCTGCGGTCGCCTTGCAACAGCAGCGCGGTACGCCGTCGGTACGTTCATCGGTTGGTAGCGTGACGACGATTTCAAATGGTCTACGCATGCTGTACTCGCGAGCAGGCGAATATCCTGCTGGGCAAGACATGCTATATGCCGATGCCTTTTCGCCAAATACGCCAGAAGGTGCTTGCCCTACTTGCTCAGGTATTGGTCGCGTGTTTGAGGTCACAGAAGATTTGCTCGTGCCTGACAAGACGAAAACCATTCGAGAACGCGCCATTGCTGCTTGGCCACCAGCATGGCAAGGGCAGAATCTGAGCCGGATATTGACCACACTGGGCTACGATATCGACAAACCTTGGAACACCTTATCCAAGGAAACCCGTGATTGGATTTTATTTACTGATGACACGCCAGAAGTCCCCGTTTACCCAGAATACAATCTCGAGCAAGTACGCGAGGCGATCAAAAAAGGAGAGAAACCCAATTATAAAGGCACCTATGCCAGTGCAAAAAATTTCGTCTTGCATTCTTTTGCCAGTACGCAAAGTCCGCGTACCAAAAAACGCGTGGCGCAGTTTATGCAAATTTCAGAATGCCCAAGCTGCCATGGCAAAAAGTTAAAACAAGAATCGCTGTCGGTTAAATTTGCAGGGCTTGATATTGGCGAGTTGTCACAATTAACCTTAACTGAACTGGCGCTAAAACTTCACGACGCTGCCAATAAAAAACTCAGCGATGATATGGCCGACCGTGAAAAAGCCATCGTCGCCAAGCGTATTACCAGCGATATCTTATCGCGTGTAGAAGCGTTAACCAGACTTGGGCTAGGTTACTTATCTCTTGAACGCACTACACCTACCTTATCGCCTGGTGAGCTACAGCGCCTAAGACTTGGCACCCAAATTCGCTCTAAACTATTTGGCGTGGTTTATGTGCTCGATGAACCATCCGCTGGCCTGCATCCTGCCGATACTCAGGCGCTATTAGGTGTTCTAGATGAACTGGTAGCGGCGGGTAATTCATTATTCATTGTCGAGCATGATGTCAGCGTCATTCGCCACGCCGATTGGATCGTCGATGTCGGACCAAAAGCAGGCAGTCATGGCGGTGAAATCATCTATAGCGGCCCTGTCGCAGGCTTGCAAGATATCTCTGATTCCTATACTGGACAATATCTTTTTCATGGGGATTTTAAAAATAAAAAATCAAAAGCCCAGCAATTAACAAGCCAGCAGCCAAGACAACCTAATCATTGGCTAAAACTTGTCAATATCGAGCGTAATAACTTACAAGGGCTAGATGTGGCATTTCCTTTAGCGGTATTAACCACAGTGACGGGCGTTTCAGGTTCGGGAAAATCAAGCTTGGTCAGTCAAGCGTTGGTTGAACTGGTCTACAATGCGTTTGGGCAAAAAACCGTGATTGAAGCGCCCACCGATGAGGCGGCTTTACTGGAGCAAGAACAAGAAACGCCAATAGGCGGTGAGATAGTCAGTGGTATGGAGCATATAAAGCGCTTAGTCACCGTTGACCAAAAAGCCATCGGGCGCACGCCGCGCTCAAACCTTGCCACTTATACCGGACTGTTCGATCATGTGCGCAAATTATTTGCTGCCACCAAAGAAGCAAAAGCAAGGCACTATGATGCCGGACGTTTCTCATTTAACGTAAAAAAAGGCCGTTGCCCAAATTGCGAAGGCGTCGGTTTTGTCAGCGTTGAGCTGCTATTTCTGCCGAGTGTTTACTCGCCTTGCCAAGTGTGCCACGGTCAACGCTATAACGATGAAACCCTAGAGATTACTTATCACGGTAAGAATATCGCTGAAGTGCTCGATTTAACAGTTGAAGCGGCTGCTGAATTTTTCGTTGATGATGCCCCAATAATGCGCGCCTTAGACGCCTTGCTAAAAGTTGGGCTTGGTTATCTAAGACTTGGGCAACCAGCGACCGAGTTGTCTGGTGGCGAAGCACAGCGCATCAAGCTTGCTACCGAACTGCAGCGTACCCAGCGCGGCGATACGCTGTATGTGCTCGATGAACCAACGACTGGCCTCCATCCTTCTGATGTCGCGCTGCTGATGGCGCAGTTAAATGGGCTTGTCGCAACCGGTAATACGGTGATTATGGTTGAGCATGATATGCAAGTCGCGAGCAACAGCGATTGGATTATCGATATGGGCCCAGGTGCTGGCGATGAAGGTGGTCTTATTGTCGCAGAAGGTACGCCTAAAGAGGTGGCGAAATCCAAAGAGAGTCGTACTGCGCCTTTTTTATTGACTTAGTATTGATATAAAAAACAGTACACTAACTAAAAAATGGAAATATGTAATAAGAAAAACCGCACGATTTTAATATCATGCGGTTTTTCTATGTTAAGTGCTGTCTTTATCTTTCAAACTACTCATTGATAACTAGGCAAGCATACCGCCATCGACGACCACGGTCGCACCCGTGGTATAACTTGAGGCGTCAGAGACTAGGTACAATACCGTGCCTGCCATCTCGTCAGGATTAGCCACGCGCCCTAGCGGAATGGCATGTAGTGCCATTTTTAAGACTTTATCATTGGTCGTCAAAGCAGAGGCAAATTTGGTATCGGTCAGACCCGGTAATAACGCATTAACGCGAATATTTAGTGGGCCACATTCTTTGGCAAAGGCTTTAGTCATGCTAATCACTGCCGCTTTAGTAATTGAATAGATACCTTGCTTGTCACCTGCGACCAAGCCATTGACCGAGGCAGTATTTAAAATCACCCCGCCGCCCTGCTCGCGCATCATCTTACCCGCAGCCGTCGACATAAAGAAATAACCACGAATATTGACTTCAACGGTCTTATCAAAAGCCGCTAAATCCGTATCTAAGATATGCCCGTAGTAAGGGTTTGCCGCGGCGTTATTGACCAAGATATCAATTTGACCAAATTCGCTTTTGATATGCTCAAAAATCGCTTCAATCTGATCCATATCGCCCACATGACAAGCAAAGGCGCTGGCTTTATGACCATCAGCGATGATGCTATCCGCGACCGCTTGGCAAGCATCAATCTTACGACTAGAGACAATCACATGCGCGCCTCTTGACGCCAATAAGCGGGCGATAGATTCGCCAATACCGCGGCTCGCACCCGTAACCAAAGCAATCTTACCCGTTAAATCAAATAAATCTTTCATAATTATTCCTTATATTTTACATATATTATTTATACATTTTTACCAGTTCTGAGATACTTAGCTTAGAAATTTAAATTAGAAACTTCATATCAATCGTTTTAATAAAATATATTAAGTTAACTAAGCCAACATGCCACCATCAAGGGTAAAGGCATGACCATTCATAAAGCTGCTTTCATCACTCGCCAGCCAAGCAATCGCGCCAGATACTTCATCGACATCTCCCAAACGCCGCATTGGGCTAGCTTTGATGGTTGCTTGCTGGGCACGCTCGTCCATTTTTGCCATGGTATTACGCACCATTGGCGTATCGATAAAGCTTGGACATACCGCATTAAAGCGGATATTGACACGGGCATATTCATGAGCAGCAGATTTGGTCAGCCCCATCACTCCATGCTTGGCCGCGCTATAAGCTGTCAGCAGTGGTGCTGAACGTAAACCTGCGATAGAGGCGACATTAATCACATGACCGCCGCCATTGGGCGCCATACAAGTAACAGCAGCGCGCATACAATGCCAGACGCCTTTTAAATTAACGGCGATATTACGATCAAAATCATCATCACTTAGCTCATGCATCGGTGCCGGTTTATGGTCGATACCCGCATTATTTATCACCACATCAAGACCGCCAAGCGTTTCCATAGCAAAAGCAAATAGCGTCCGCACTTCATCGCCACTGGTCACATCGACTTTTTTAAAGACGATGCTATTACCAGCATCTTGCCCTTGCTGAGCAACAGTAGCGCCCATCTCTTCCGCTAAATCACCAATGACAACTTTCGCACCGCGACTGGCTAACAATAGCGCACTGGCAGCGCCAATGCCAGATGCACCGCCGGTGATTAAAATGCGTTTACCAGTGACGTCTGATGCAATTCCATTTGTATTCAGTGTCATGATTTATCCCTCTACCTTAAGTACCAGCTTGCCGAAATTTTCACCTTTAAATAGCATCATCAAGGTATCAGGGAAAGTCTCAATACCCTCAACGATATGGTCTTTCACTTTAATGTCGCCCGCTTGAATCCAGCCTGCGATGTCTTTCATCGCCGTCGGATATTCTTTGATATTATCAAAGACGACGATGCCTTCCATACGGGCACGATTGACCAATAATGACAAATAATTTGATGGCCCTTTGACTTCTGTAGTGTTGTTATATTGGCTAATCGCACCGCAAATGACGATACGGGCATGCAGATTAATTTGCGTGAGGACGTCATTTAAGATATCGCCGCCGACGTTGTCAAAGAAGACATCGACGCCATCTGGACACGCTTGTTTTAAGCCCTTTTTGACATTTTCATTTTTATAATCTATAGCCGCATCAAAACCCAGCTCATCGACTAAGAATTTACATTTCTCGCTACCACCTGCGATACCGACGACGCGGCAGCCTTTGAGCTTGGCAATTTGCCCAACCAAGCTACCAACCGCACCAGCGGCACCAGAAACGACGACGGTCTCGCCCGCTTTTGGCGCGCCTGTTTTTAGCAGGCCAAAGTAACCGGTCATACCCGGCATACCGAGTACACCTAAGTAATAAGATAGCGGCGCAAGTTTTGGATCGACTTTATGTAGCCCTGTGCCATCGCTGACCGCATACGATTGCACGCCGTTATGACCTACAACATAATCGCCAACGGCAAATTTCTCATGCTTACTTTCAATCACTTCACCCACGGTACCTGCACGCATTACCTCGCCAATCTGTACTGGTTCAATATAAGATTTGGCGTCGTTTAACCAGCCACGCATCGCTGGATCCATCGAGATATATTCAATTTTTATCAGTAACTGACCGTCTGTGATAGTCGGTCGTTCTGACTCGGTATAATCCCAAGTCTCCGCACTCGGCGCGCCAACAGGTCGTTCTTTTAAGCGCCACTGTTTATTGATTGTTGTCATTATTTATTCCTTTAAAGTTGTATTTATTATTAATACAAAATATGATTCAAAATCCCTTAAAACCACTCTGCTTGCATATCGGTACATACCGTATTGTCGTTATTTAACAGCTCAATATCGCGCTTGATTAACGGTAATTCCCAATCGATAAAGTATTTTGCTGCTTGTAGTTTGCCGTGATAGAAGTTTTGCTTATCAACATCTGTTGTTTCGCTGTCGTTAATTTTGCTTAGCAATTGCTCAGCTTTGCTGGCTTGGCGAATCCAAATCCAACTGACCACGATAGAGGCAAAAATATTCATCAATGCTTGCGCATTACCAGTCAACGTGATGGCTTTTTCTGTTTGCAGAACTTTACTTAAATGCACCAAGACTTCATGCAGATGACCCATATAAGGCATCAATTTACCGGCAAGTTTTGCGGTTTCTGGCGTAGTAATACTCTCTAGGTCTTGAGTGATTTCACGTTTTAGAATTTGGATACCAAGACACTTGTTTTGCCATAACTTACGAAATGACAAATCTAACGCTTGCACACCATTTGTGCCTTCATGAATGGGATTAAGACGATTGTCACGCCAAAACTGCTCGGCTTGATATTCACGCGTATAACCTGCGCCGCCCAATACTTGAATACCCAAATCATTGGCTTTTGGACCGTATTCAGACGGCCATGCTTTTAACACTGGGGTTAATAAATCCAGCAGTTCTGATAGCTCAGCTTTTAGTGTTGCATCTTCACAAGTATTGATACGGTCAATCAGGTTTGAGCCGTATAAACAGAGTGATATGCCGCCCTCGCTATAGGCTTTTTGCGCAAGTAACATACGTTTGACATCACCATGATTAATAATCGCCGTTGCCGCATCTTCAGGCTTATTATTTGGGGCGATTCTGCCCTGCGTTCTGTCTTTGGCATAATCGAGCGAATACTGATAACCACGATAGCCAATCATCGCTGCGCCAAAGCCAACCGCGATACGCGCTTCATTCATCATCTTAAACATGTAGCGCAAGCCGAAATGCTCTTCGCCGATAAGATAGCCATAACACTCGCCTGCATCACCGAAGCTTAACGCCGTAGAAGTCGCGCCTCGATAACCCAGCTTATGAATGAGACCCGTTAAATGGACATCATTGCGCTCGCCGACCGATAAATCATCATTCAGACGATACTTAGGCACGGCAAATAAAGAAATGCCTTTGACACCACCAGGACCGCCCGGCACTTTGGCTAAGACCAAATGCACAATATTATCAGACAATTCGTGATCGCCTGCTGAAATATAAATCTTGCTGCCTTTGACGCGATAGCTGCCGTCGTCTTGTTTGACGGCGGTAGTTTTGATATCGGCAAGCGATGAGCCAGCATGCGGTTCCGTTAACGCCATGGTGCCAGTAAATTCACCCGTTAGCATGCGCGGCATAAAGGCCTGTTTAATCTCATCACTGGCGAAATGTGAGATAACATTAATGGCGGCAGTAGTCAAAAACGGATAAGCGGTGGTTGATGGGTTGGCTGCCATAAAATAGCCTGCTACCGCCGTCATAACCGTTTCAGGTAATTGCATCCCGCCATCGTCAAAGCTATAACGACCCGCGATAAAGCCTGACTCACGAAATGCATCAAAGGCGACTTTTACATCGTCTATCATGCTGACTTTTTTGCCATCGAATTGTGGCTCGTTTTTATCCGCCACATGGTTGTGCGGTAAGAATAACTGAGTCGCTATTTTATTGGCGGTGTCTAATACCGCATCAAAGGTTTCGCGGCTATGTTCTGCAAATTTTGGATGCTCGGTTAAATGTTCAGTGCCCAATACATCATATAATTGAAACGGTAATTCAAAGTCATTGATAAGCGTATCTGCTGCCATAGTATTCTCGTTAACTCATTAAATTTGGTGATGCATTGATATTAATCTAATTTAACGCCTTGCCGTATTGTCATTTATGACATAATTATGGTCAAATAAGACAAAACTGATATGCAAATTTAGGAAAAACTGACATTTTGAATAAGTATTTAATAGGAAGCTAAACACTTATGCCCTACTTCAAACCTTTTAAAGTCATCATTATCGGCTTCGATGGCGTACTTGGCAGCGCTTTGACAGGAGCGCTAGATTTATTTTCATTTACTGGCGTCAGCTGGCAGCGCTTTTTGGATGAAGAAGTAGAGCCTAGGTTTAATGTGCAGATTGCTAGTCTGGACGGCGTAGATATCAGATGTAGCAATCGCTTAATCATGCAAGCGCATTGCGATATTCGGCAGGTGACGGAATGCGATTTATTGTTAATCCCAACGATTGGCGATTCAATCGATAAAGTATTGAGCCAAAACAGTGACTTAATTGCGCATATAAAGCGACTGGCGAATACCAAAGCGGATATCGCCAGCAATTGTAGCGGGGCTTTCTTTTTAGCAAAAGCAGGCTTGCTCGATGGCAAAGTAGCGACAACCCATTGGGGCTATGCCAGTAAGTTTAAGGCAGATTTTCCACTGGTTGATTTGCAAGAAAACCAATTTGTCACTCACTCAAAAAGCCAGTCAAAAGACCAATCTGGCAATATATTCTGTGCAGCAGGAGGCAGCGCCTTTTATGACTTGGGACTATTATTAATTGAGCGGTATTGCGGCCGTGAGATTTCTACCCAAGTGGCAAAAACTCAAATTATTGATAGTAAACGCGGCAATCAAAACAGCTATACCAATGTAACCTTGCATAAACCGCATTCAGACCAGCTGGTTAAGCAAGTACAGGAATTTATCGAGGAGAATTTTAGGCAATCTATGCAGGTGAGCAATTTGGCGACTATGGTGAATATCACACCGCGCACCTTAAATAGACGCTTTCAATCCTGCGTTGCTATGCGGCCGATTGAGTATATTCAAGCGGTGAGAATTGAGCAGGCAAAGCGTTTGTTAGAATTAGGAGATGTGACGATTAAATCACTCGCTGAGCAAGTTGGCTACGATGATATTTCATCATTCACACGCTTGTTTAAACGCGCTACTGAACTGACGCCGAAAGAATATCAGGATAAATTTTCGCGCTTGGCGATTTAACTTTACAGTAGATTTTTTAGAAGTAATACGTTGCTGAAGCAAAATTATCACAGCAAAAATTTTATATAGTTAATTCGATATAAAAATGATAAAGTGAGATGAAAAGTTGTTTTGCGCAGCATCTGTCGGCGTAGGCACAGCACGCAAGAAAAACAACTTTTCATTGAGCGATTTGATAGCTACGTTTCTGATTTATTTGGATTCGACTATAGACCTAAACTTTATTGCCACAAGCCTTCGACACGAATGGCATCGGACTTAATAATTGGATAACCACTAAATGCTAACTGATAGCCACCGAATTTATTGGCGCTAAGCTGGCACGTCGCACCTAATGGAAAACTGTGCTTTTGTCCAATATGACCAAAGCGCATGCCATTATAAATCGGCAATCCTGTCAGCTTATGCAATTGACGAATTACAGTAGCGACATCATAACGCTTGTCATAACTGTCCTCACCGCTACCTGATAACGCGCCAAACACAATCGCTTGCTGATTCTTAAACACCCCTGCTAAATACAAATCATATAGCATGCGCTCGATGCGGTAAGCTTGCTCGCCGACATCTTCTAAAAATACAATACCGCCGTCAATACGAGGCAAATAGTCACTACCTGCCAACGCTGACACCACACTTAGATTGCCGCCCCAAATAGTGCCCGTTAAAGTTTTTGGCTCAGAAGTTGCCAAGATACTTGGTAAATTTGGACTGGTTAACGACGCATCTTGTATATTGATAGCCAAATTGGGATTGGTTAATGCTTCTGCAAACTGTCGGCAGCTGACTTGGTCGGGTTTGTTTTTACCAAACTCACTATAGAGCATCGGCGCGGCAAGCGAGCTCATCTCTCCTTTTGCCAATAATGCGCACTGTATGGCGGTCACATCACTAAAGCCTGCGAGTATCGTACCACGCTCCTTCATAATGCGCCCCAACGTCGCCCAATCAACCATTGGTAATAGACGCACAGCACCATAGCCACCGCGCACCCCGAGCAGTAATTTTGGCGCGGTAATAGCACCCGTAGCAATGTTTTGCAAATCACTCGCGCGCTGCGAATCCGTACCCGCAAAGCGCAAATACTGCCGTTTGGTAATCGCAGAATTATCCACCTTAAAACCCGCACAGGCCAAGCGCTCTAACGCTAATTCATTACGCTCGTCACTACCACCGACATTGGAGCTGGCAAAAAGCCGCGTCTCTATACTTGGCGTAATACAGCGGGTATTCGGTTGCAATATTTCGGGCGCTGCTTGTTGTGATGGCAGGCGCTCATCCATCAATGCCGTTGGCAGATCATCTTTGGTAAGCTGCGTGCTTTTATCTTGCTGAATAGTATTGGCAGCTAGCGCCTGTGTCATGCTTTGAGTTGCCAATAGTCCTGCCCCGGCACTGATTCCCACTTGACGTAAAAACTGGCGACGATTCAAGCCAGACGTCGTTTCATTCGCTGTATGAGCATCTTTACTTTTATCATTTTTTAATAACTGACTCTTGGAAACCATCGCTCGCTACTACCTTATCGTTTTTTATATTAATCTACTTTTGAATCATCTTTATCTTTGCAATCTATTTGCTTAGACATCACAGCTGCGTATTGTAAACGGTTTGCAAGTGAAAATAGTTGCCTAACCCTTGCCCATATTTACTTTTTCGCTACTCTATACACTAAAAACTCAAGCAAATTAAACCTATCCATAATACGCAATATTGGCGCATGCCACGACTTTGTTGTAGTATGAAGACATCACATAAAGACATCAATTGCGCTTAAATAAGGATAATAATAATGGCTGACAAAGCGACTGATAAGCAGGAAAAAGATGACATCTTAGATGCCGATTTAGAGTACCTCATTCATGAGGAAGAAAAACTGCAAGAAAAGCTAAAAGATAGCAGCCATCTTGAGCGTTTTGCCAAGGATTTGATGCTATTTATGAGCTTGATTAAAGATTATTACAAAGGCAATTATCGCGATATTCCCTACAAGACCATTTCAGCGGGCGTCGTCGGGCTGCTTTATACTCTCAACCCGATTGATATTATCCCAGACTTTATCCCTTTTATCGGTCATATCGACGATGCGCTGGTACTCACCTTTTGCTTAAAACTTATCGAAAAAGATTTGCAGAAATATCAAACGTGGAAGCAAAGCCAAACAGCGGTTAAAACTGCTACCAACTTAAAGAAAAAGAATTAACTGCTGATAAGCTATGCTACTGAAAAGATAAATGAGAAAAAGCCACGACCGATAATCCATTTATCAGCCTTGGCTTTTTATTAACCGCTAGCAATTTATCTATACGAGTTAATCTGGCACTTCATAATTGGCTTTTTCTGGATTCAAACCAAATGAATACACAAAGGTAGCAACCAAGCTATTCACAATAATAAAAGGCAAGTCAACGGCAACGTGTCCAAGCAAATAGCGACCGATAAGCCATGAAATAATCAGCATAACAATAAAAAATCCGCCAAGATAGGCTAAGATTGCTGGATGCTTAAGATTATAAGGCTGCTCAGGTTTTGGCTGTTTATCTAGGATATAGGTTCTGACTGCCCAACCCGCCGCATAAGAAAATCCGCCTAACACCACATAACTAAAAAAATTCATATTGCCCGACTCTAATGACGTATTTGTTGATTACCGAAAGCTTTAATGGTTTAGAAATAGCTTTGTTCGCTTATTATCATACCCGATCATGAGATATTTATATAAAGGCTTCTCTATAGTTTTACTGGCTGCTCTCATTCACATTATCAATCACAATGTTTGAATGAGGATTGGCTAAAATATCCGTATTAACCTCGTCACACTCGACACGATAAATGGTATTGGCACCGCGATAAATATAGGATAAATACTCACTATCAAGTAGCGGATCGATATTGGCATAGACAGGCTTCACATGCGCCAGTACCAACACTCTGTCTGGACGCCCAATGACCGCATCGACATTGTCAGGGTCAATAGAGAAATACGTGGGTATATCGCTATTTGCAATCACCTCTAACGGCTCAGCATCATCCCAAACGCGCTTAGCGCTTGCCGGCTCTTTCATCTGCATCACCCACGCGCCGCCCTGTTGGCTGACTTTTATCTGCGCAGGCTCATCATGACTGACGGTATAGCAGCCTTCAAATATGGATAAATCCGCTGCCGTCTGCATCTGTTTAGTATCAGTTGGCGTATTGCTATCATTGCAAGCACTTAAAAACAGTGCGCTACTGATTGTGATAGCGACCATCAAGGGCGACCATTTTTTATAAAAAACGTTTGGGCGTACGGACATCATAGGGTTATCCTGCATTTGCATATAAAAAGCTGATATTGAGCGTCTGACTGTTAAAAATAATCAAAAAGAAAACAATCAAATCGTGCCATCGCACTACAATCGCAGCCATTTTAACAGAAAACCACCGCGTTATTATTATCATCACTACTATCATCTGTGCTTTTACGATTTTGTGCATGCCAGCTGCCCATAGCTGGAATAGATTTGCTATACTCAAACCTAAAATATATCGTGCTAGCTGGTGTAAAAATAGCACTACCGAAACCGCCCTGCTCCACGTTTACCATTTATTAGGTCAATACGCTTTTATGTCAGACACTTCTACTTCAGCGCAGTCATTTAATATTAATAACGCCATAAATCCGTTGGCCGCAAAACCCAATACGACAGTTGCTTATACCGACGGTGCTTGTAAAGGCAATCCGGGTGCTGGCGGCTGGGGCGCGCACCTGATATTTAGCGATGGTTGTACGCAGGATTTATATGGTGGTGATAAAGAAACGACCAATAATCGCATGGAGCTGATGGGCGCGATACAAGCACTGACCCACAGTCCGCATGAGCACAAACTTGAGATTTGGACAGATTCAAGCTATGTCAAAAAAGGCATTACCGAATGGATTGAGGGTTGGAAAAAAAGAGGTTGGAAAACGGCAAGTAAAAAGCCCGTCGCCAACCAAGACCTTTGGCAGCGACTAGATGAGCTCTGCCAACAACGCGATGTTGATTGGCATTGGGTCAAGGGTCACGCCGGACACGCGGGCAACGAAAAAGCAGATGAGCTAGCAAATTTAGGCGTGACATCTAACAGTGAAAGTGCTGCCCTAATCAACTCGCAAGAGACTGCTAAAAAAAAAGAGCAAATAGTGACCGATAATACCCAGAACGCTAGCGATGATTGGCTAAAATTTGATCCATTAGGGTTTGATATGATGGATGATGAGCTTGATGCAGAGTTATTAGACAGTCAAACAGACAGTCAAAACCATCATGATACGATGATAACTACAGATGCTTTAGCTGCAGAAAATAGCAATGAGCACCATGCTACCAAAACAATAAGCGATACAGTGATGCCAGACACCAGCACAAATAACCAAATAGCAGATATAACAGCTGATATAGAGACCAGTAGCGAAGCCGATACGCCAAAATTTGATGGTGATACCAGCCGTGCCAACCCGTATTTTATACCGCTGCTGCCAAAACCCATCCATCGTCATGAATCTGACCGCCAGCTTATTATGGATACCGAGACCACAGGTCTTGACCCAATGAAGGGTGACCGTATTATTGAAGTCGGTATTGTAGAGATGGTCGGGCGTAAATTTACCGGCGAAAAGCTCCACGTCTATATCAACCCGCAGCGCGGTATGGATGAAGAAGTTATCCGCATTCATGGTATCTCTGAGGCATTTTTAACCGATAAGCCAACCTTTGATCAAGTCGCTCAGGCGCTGTATGATTTTATGGACGGTGCCGAAATCATCGCTCATAACGCCACCTTTGATATGAACTTCTTAAATATGGAGTTCGCCAAAGTTGGCATGCATGACTTTGCGGAGCGCGTCCAAGTGACCGACTCGCTGGTGATGGCCAAGCAGCAATATCCGGGGCAAAAAAACACCCTAGATGCCCTCGTGCGCCGCCTAGATGTCGGTAAGCAAGACCGTACTTTCCACGGCGCATTACTTGACTCAGAGATTTTAGCTGAAGTTTATTTGGCAATGACCGGCGGCCAAGTCACCCTTGCTATCGAGGACGACACCCAAGCCGATGGCGGACATACCGCCCATGCAAGCTTTGCTGATTTGGCCAGTTTATTAATGACCTCAAGTAACAATGAGAGCGCCAATCAAAGCTGGTATGCGGCGCTTGCAGAGGATTATCCTGCGCTTAAAGATAAAATGTAGCCGTCATAATCCCCATCATTAAAATCGTTTTTATTATTAAATAACCTCTTATACTGGCGGTTAAGTAAGTTAGTCTTGATTATTATGACAATAAGCGTTAAAACCTTATTGATATTATTTTTAATTGATCATAAACCATTGCTATTTTCATCAGTACGTCATGGAAAAAAACAACTATGAACCATTCTACGCAAATGAAATTAACCGCCCCAACCTTGAGTGTGACTGACTTTAACCTGCCATCACTGCATTTATTGCACGATGAAATTAAAGTCATATTAAAAGATACTGAGATTCATTTGGGCGAATTTAATGATGATAATAGCCAAGCGCCTTTATTATTAGACTCTATTATTGTGTTAAAACAGCTGTCTTGCATTTTTGAGCTGATTGCTTTGGCAGGTGCAGAGGCGCTCAACACCGCAATCGCGCATGGTTTACAGCAGCTTTATGATAGCGGTGATAATAGCGATACGGCTTTGATTATGGACTTATCAGAAGCCATTATGACGCTTGATCGTTATATTGAGTTTGTCTTATTGACTGAGTCAGTAGAGCCGACTTTACTACTGCCTATTATTAATAAGCTCAATGCTCACGGGCAAGAAGCCCCAATCGCCGCTGATTATTTTTCAACCTTTGGTAGCAGCAGCGTCATTATTGCCAATCCTGAAAACAACTTTCAACCGCTGCACGAGCTCAATCTTGATAGCGAATTATTGACTTACGCTTATCGTAGTGGACTTGGGGTTGCTTTGTTAAATCAAGATGGCAACGTGAGCGACGACGAGCAGAAAAAACTCGATGCCATGTCAGCAGCTTGCGCTTTGATAGCCGCAAACTCTAACCGTTTGTTTTGGCAAGCAGCAACTGCCGCCGTGGCGGATATTGCCAGCATTTTACCGCTGAACTTAAGCCAAAAACACACGCTTATTTACTTAGAGCAGCAGTTCCAAAGCTATCTGCCCGTAATGGACACACGCTTTGCAGACTTGGTCAGCTTTGCTTGCCAGCGCGATACAGCAGAGGCCAAAATTTTGCGTGAACAATATGCTGCCAATCAGTTAGAGACGCCGCAACTTGAGCAAATGGCACGCTTCTTATTTGGTCCTAACCGTGCTTTGACGGACACTTTAAACACCATTATTCAAGCACAAATCAATAATATCAAAGAGAATGTCGATAGCTACGCACGCGGTGACTCTATCAATCCTGCCGATATGCAAACCTCGCAAATCACTGAGCAGCTAACTGAGCTGAGTTCAGCGTTCCGCTTATTAGGCTTAGCAAATGCTGCAAACAGCTTGAGTACCGCAGCAGAGGCGGTGAGCAAATGGCGCGCGCCTACGCCAGAAGATTTTGACCATTTATTATTGGCATTGATGCACGCTGAAAATGCCACTATCGCCATGGCAGAAATGCACACCCCAGGGGCTATTTATTTGCCTTTAAACAATCCACATATCTCATTACATCAGCTGAATACCGCCTATGATACGCTGATACAAGAGAGCCGTACCGCCATTGCCAGTGCCGAACAAGCTATCAATGACTATTTGGCTGAACCTGAGCGTGATATCCTTAATATTCAAAACATTCCTGAAATGCTGCGTCAAGTGTCAGGTGCGGTGCGCTTTTTACAATTGCCAACCCCTGCTAGCATGCTCGGCCAATTAGCGAGTTATTTGCAGCAGCGTATTGATAGTGGCGCACGGATTGATGATGGCACCTTGGCTTATATCGCCGATGTCATCATGGCCGTTGACCATCATTTAGATGGCTTTGAGAACAATCGTCCCGTGAGTAAACAGGCGCTAGATGTCGGGCAACAAAGCTTAAGCCAGTTGCTTGCTGCCTAATTGCTAGTTTATTTACTTACTGATTTATCATTTAACTGTCCACTTTAAACAGACTCATATCGATGCGGATATGAGTCTGTCTTTGATTGTTTGGAAACTTATCCTATGACCCACGCCTTTATACTTCGTGACGAGACGGTTTTATGTCGTCAAACGCCCAATGGCTGGTGGCCTGTACAGGTTCAGTTACCAGATTCGGTTAATGATACAGCGTTAAACACTCATGACATTCATGATATCCATAACATTCAGCCAGCTTATCAAGTTGGACGAGTCACGCTCCTTGAAAGCTTAGCGCCGACTCATTGGTTACCTAATAACGATATAAAAAGCAGCACGCTCAGCATTGATAGTGCAGATAGCGCTAGTTTGGCTGATTTTGAAACCGATACTGCCAATACTTTTACATCACAAGCGGCCATTGCCATTACTTATGACTATGCCACAGGCCATCATATTGATTTACCGAGAATTTTAGAAAGTCATGATTTAGAAAGTAACGCTCTAAAGAATAACGATTTAACAAGTAATAGCGACGAGAAAATTAGTCCAGACACCGATACTTGCGCTTTTATTGCGTATCGTCTGCTTATCACGCAGCTGCCATTCGCGTTATCTGACCAGCTTAGCCAAGCCATACAGTTATTACGTTGGCAAGCAGATACGCAGTTTTGTAGTCGCTGCGCCGCTCCCGTGGTACATGCCGCAAGCGCTGAGCGTGCGATGGTCTGCCAAATTTGCCGCTTACGCCAGTATCCACGTGTGCAGCCGTGTGTTATTACCGCCATTACCCGACCGAATCCGCAAACGGGTAAAATGCAAATATTATTGGCGCACCATCACCGTTATGGGCAGCAAAAAACGCCTCAGCAAGCGCTACAATATGGTTTGATTGCCGGTTTTGTAGAAGTCGGTGAAAGCTTAGAGCATGCGGTGGTACGCGAAGTGGCAGAAGAGGTGAATATCAGCCTCAAAGATATTCGCTATGTCAGCAGTCAACCTTGGCCGTTTCCGTCTAATTTAATGCTTGGTTTTCGAGCCTCTCATGCTGGCGGTGACATTGTGATACAAGAAGATGAGCTGTCACATGCAGATTTTTTTGATCTGTCAGATTTGCCAAAAATACCGTCAAAAGGCAGCATTGCTTATGCGCTGATTGCCCAAATTGCTCATGAACAAGGCATCTCACTTTAATGGATATTTAATTCATAAGGGCAAGATGTCTTTTTATAAATATAGATGTTCTTAATAAATAGCGCTATTACCCTATTTATTTTAATATCAGCATCTAGCATTGATATAAAGGTTTTACATTAAATGCAAAGCACCATGAATAAAAACAGCAGTCATATCCGTCTCACCAATCTACCTATCTTGTTCGATAGCTTGAACATAGAGAGCTTGCCTGTCGCCACCCAAGCAAAGATTGCGCGCATTGACGCCTGCTTGCCGCAAACCCAATGCGGACTTTGCGACCATGCTGATGGCTGCTTGCCGTATGCGGTGGCGATTGTTATCGACAATGAGCCTTATAATAAATGTGTGCCCGGTGGTCAGCCGGTGACCGATGCGATTGCACAAATCATCAATCAAGATAGTAGCGATACACAAACCTTTAGCGCTGAACCGTCAAAATGGCCAATAGATGTAAGCTCGCAGCGTCCAGTAGAAGTGCGCGCGGTGATTCGAGAAGATGATTGTATCGGCTGTACCAAATGCATCCCTGCTTGCCCTGTTGATGCCATCGTCGGTACTGGCAAGCATATGCATACTATTTTTACGGATTTATGCACAGGCTGTGAGCTATGTATCGCGCCCTGCCCGGTTGATTGCATTGACTTGGTCACCGTTGAGCGTACCCTATCAACAGCTGAGCGCACGCTTGAACAAGAGGATTTACGCCAGCGTTATCATACCCATTTAAGACGCGTCAGTGAGCAATTGGCAGATAGCAGCAATAGCAAACCTGTGGTCAGCATGGTGGAGGCAAAACTGAATAATGCCGCCAGTCAATCGTTGAATATCAGTGAAGCACAAGCAAAAAACACCATTGCAGCGGCAAAGCTACGCAGTAAAATTAAGAAGTTAGAAAAGCAGCTTAGCGTACGGCCTAATGAGAGCAAACAACTGGAACTTGAAGGGTTACAAGCTGAGCTTGCACAACTTTAATAGCCAATATCTACTCCTGAATAACCAATGAATAAAATAATGGTAACAATACCATGAGTAAAACCGTTAAACATAAAACTGCCGATACACCGCCATCGAGGCGTATGCCCAATCGTGATGTGCGTCCGTTTTTTGAGAAGTTGGCTGCGACGATTGATGAGCCAGTAACTGAGCTCAATTATAACAGTAACTTTGAGCTGCTTATCGCGGTCATATTATCGGCACAGGCGACCGATGTCAGCGTCAATATTGCCACCAATCAGCTTTATCCGGTGGCGAATACGCCTGAGTCCATTTTGGCATTAGGCGAAGAAGGACTGAAAGCATATATTAAGAATATCGGCTTATTTAATGCCAAGGCCAAAAACGTTATTAAAACCTGCCGTGACTTGATTGAGAAATTTGATAGCACCGTCCCTGATAACCGTAAAGACTTAGAGTCTCTAGCGGGTGTCGGACGGAAGACGGCGAATGTGGTGTTAAATACCGCCTTTGGGCAGCCGACGATGGCGGTCGATACCCATATCTTTCGCGTCGGCAACCGTACGGGACTTGCCACGGGTAAAAACGTCTTAATCGTTGAGAAAAAACTGCTCGAACGTATCCCCGATGATTTTATCGTTGATGCTCACCATTACTTGATTTTGCATGGGCGCTATACTTGTCAAGCTCGCACCCCAAAATGCGGCGCTTGTCCTGTTTATGAAGAATGTATGTTTAAGGATAAAGCGGCATTTTTAGAGCTTTAAAGGCTTTTAAATATTTAGAGCTTTAAAGACTTTTAGAGCCTTAAAAACTTTTAAACATCTCCTTTCTAAATACTTCGACTTAATACTTTAATTTAAGGAAGCAGAATGCAGACCCTGACCGCACTCGTATTTGACGACTTTGAAACCTTGGACTTATTTGGGCCTATTGAGCTATTTGGTAGCTTACCTAACGATTTTCGCATTCAGTTTGCGTCAATGAAAGGTGGTATCATTCATAACCATCATGGTGTTGCCTTGCAAACTGTCGCAGTAGCAGAATTAGCCCATCAAACGAATATATTATTGGTCGTCGGCGGTAAAGGTACACGCCCACTCATCAATGATAGTAGTTTTTTGCATACCCTGACTACGCTCGCTGATAACGCCGACTGGGTACTTAGCGTCTGTACGGGTAGTGCTTTATTGGCGAAGGCAGGTATTTTAGACCATAAACGAGCCACGTCAAACAAGCGTGCTTGGCAATGGGTAACCGAACAATCAGATCAGGTTGATTGGATAAAGCAGGCGCGCTGGGTCGTAGACGGCAAGTTTTATACTTCTTCAGGTGTCACGGCTGGCATGGATATGGCGCTTGGTTTTATTGCTGATAGACAAGGTCGCGATAGCGCAAAAGAAGTCGCTGACTATACAGAATACCGCTGGCAAGAAGACAGCCGCCTCGATGATTTCTACAATTGTTAGCCGTCATGGCTGACACTAGAGTTTTACCTCGATTCACGGTAAAATATCATAATTTTTTGATTCACTTTTACCTTCTATTTTCCGTTAACATTTAATAATGACTGATTTTATATATTACAGTCCCTGCAATTAAGCGATCCCACTATGCGCGAATATAATTTATTTACCTCAGAGTCTGTGAGCGAAGGCCATCCAGATAAAATGGCTGACCAAATCTCAGATGCTATCCTTGATGCCATTTTACGCCAAGATTTACATGCCCGTGTGGCGTGTGAAACGCTGGTTAAGACAGGTGCGGTCATACTGGCAGGCGAAGTCACCACGACTGCCAATATCGACGTTGAACGTATCGTCCGTGATACGGTAAATGGCATAGGTTATCATCACTCAGACTTGGGCTTTGATGGCGAGACCTGCGCCGTTATTAATATGCTGGGTAAGCAATCTCCTGAAATTGCTCAAGGTGTCGATCGTAGCGATCCTGAAGAACAAGGTGCCGGCGACCAAGGCTTAATGTTTGGTTATGCCAGCAATGAGACCGAAGTATTGATGCCAGCGCCTATCGAATATGCCCATCGCTTGATGGAGCGTCAATCTGAACTGCGCCGTGGCGGTGAGCTGCCTTGGTTACGTCCAGATGCCAAAGCCCAAGTGACTCTCAAATACGACGGTAATAAACCGGTTGCCATTGATGCCGTGGTTTTATCAACGCAACATGACCCAAGCATCTCTCAAGCAGACCTGCAAGAAGCGGTAATGGAATCCATTATTAAGCAAGTATTGCCAGCAGAGTTATTGCATGCCGGTACGCGCTATCATATCAATCCAACGGGCAAATTTGTCATTGGTGGTCCTGTCGGTGATGCTGGTCTTACCGGTCGTAAAATTATCGTTGATACTTACGGCGGTATGGCGCGTCATGGTGGCGGTGCATTTAGTGGTAAAGATCCTTCAAAAGTCGATCGCAGCGCTGCCTATGCAGTACGTTATGTGGCCAAAAACATCGTCGCTGCTGGTATTGCAGATCGCTGTGAGTTGCAAGTGAGCTATGCGATTGGCGTTGCTGAACCGACTTCGATTTCAATTAACACTTTTGGTACTAACAAAATCAGCAACGATGAAATCATTAGCTTGATTCGTACCCATTTTGACCTACGTCCTTATGGTATTACGCGTATGCTGAACTTATTGCAGCCAATGTACCAGCAAACCGCAACCTTTGGTCACTTCGGTCGCCAAGGTTCTGAAACCGCCTTTACGTGGGAAAGAACTGACAAAGCGGAAATCTTAAAAGCAGATGCAGGTTTATAAGTCTGACGTTAGACTTTTTACTATTTTATCCATTTTTTAGATTTATTCAGTCTTTACCCTTCTTAAGTTTAAAGACTGGCGTGATATATTTAAATTTACTTACCCTTATTAGGAGTCGCTTATGTCTCAAGACAATATGCCAAACAATGCCCAAAATGATGATATTGATGCCGCTCTTGAAATCACCCCTGAGATGCAAGCGTTTTATCAGCGTGCCGATGCGATTATTGGTGTGGCAAACAGTCAACTAGGTCCTGAAGCGCATTCAGGTCAAGTAGGCGCGTCACTGCTTTATGCGGCGGCACGTTATAGCGCGTCAGTTGCCTCGATTGGCTTTGTAAAGGGTGATGATTTCGCCAAAGAAAAAGACGATATCGTTGAGTTTTATACCAAACAATATCGCCAAATGCTGAGCGACAACTTAACTGATTATGCACAAAATTTTGATAAATATGTGCAGCTTAATAAAGATGATAAACCTGCGCAGTAAGCTTTCTAAAAGCTTACTCAAGAATTTTATTAAGAAGTAACATAAATAACCCAAGCCTTATAAGCTTGGGTTTTTTTATCTGTTTTGCACTAGATGACTGAGCATAAATCCTTTACTATCAAATATCTTACGAGCAAATGTTCTATGATTAAATACTAACCTTTGCATTGATGATAGACTTTTTTTAACACAAACTTTTGATGCAAAATGAATAATTAAAAGCACGTATACATAAAATATAAGGATATTTATTATGAGCGCTCTATCTAGACCATGGCTATCTCTATTAAAGCCTTCTACCCTCGCCCTATCACTGACCATAACCTTGACGCTCGGCTTAGCGGGTTGTAACAATATCAGCCCTAACTCTAACTCAAGCCCTATGCCTGATAACACAGCTATTCAGCCGCCCGCTCCTAATACCAGCCAACCTCCAAAAGGAATCGTTGCCCAGTGTCCAACCTTTGATCCCGAAAAAACCATGTGTACGGCGCAATACGATCCGGTCTGCGTAAAAACACAAGTGGGCTCAATGATAAGCTATCGCACGGCGGGCAATGCCTGCTCAGCTTGTAGCACCCCTGAAGCAATCAGCTATGTAAAAGGCGAATGCTCATAATGAATGTCTAAAACAGTAACGCTGATTTTAAGAGCATATCGTTAAATACCTATCATCCGTTAAAAACCAATAAATTATTCAACGCCCATAAAAAATCCCAGCTTAACACTGGGATTTTTTATATTTTTACTACGACTGTCTGTTAGCAAACCTGCTATGAACATTCACTACATAGCTTTGAATTATAGCTATTAGTCATCACTAGTCATCACTAGTCATCAGTCGGCTTTAGACTTGGTGGTCCGGTTAATAATTCCTCATCGCGGAACTCATTGGCTGAGTTATGCTCGGCAGATTCTTCAGTGATAAACCACTGCTGATTACGATAAAGTATCAATCTATCACGGCTCAAGCCCCTCAGTAATGAATACATCATAATGACAATGACCACGGCAAACGGAAAGCCCGAGACAATAGAGGCTGCTTGTAGCGCACCCAAACCGCCTGCGGCTAATAGCACCGCCGCGATAACCCCTTCGGTACCTGCCCAGAATAAGCGCTGGATTTTTGGTGGATTGGTATCGCCGCCTGAGGTCAGCATATCAATCACAAAACTGGCAGAATCTGATGAGGTAACAAACCAAAGGACAATCATCACCACGATAAGCCCGTTTAGTGCTGCGGTCAGCGGATACGACTCCATCAACTTAAAGATAGCACTACCGGTATCCGCGCGCACTGCTTCAACCAATCCAGGGCTTACCATATTTGGGTCAACCGCCGCCATCAACTCCATATGGACTGCTGAACCACCAAAGGCGGTGAACCATAAAAATAAAATGGTAATAGGGATTAATAACACCCCTAAAATAAACTCACGAATGGTACGACCACGAGAAATACGGGCAACAAATACCCCAACGAATGGTGACCAACTAATCCACCACGCCCAATAGAATACTGTCCATGATGACTGCCAGTTTGCTTCACCTTCATAAGATTCCGTCCATAGCCCAAGCGGAATTACTTGATGTAGGTAATTACCGATATTTTCAAAGAAGCTGTTAAAGATAAATTGGGTTGGACCCAAAATAATCACAAAGCTTAATAGCACAATGGTAAAGAAAATATTGATATCACTTAAACGCTTAATGCCTTTATCAAGCCCCATCAATAGTGACAATCCTGCCAGCATAGTGATAAAAGCAATCAAGATAATCTGCACGGTGATGTTATTTGGAATACCAAATAAACTCTCAAGCCCTGAGTTAATCTGCAGTACCCCAAGACCTAAGGTCGTAACCACACCAAACATGGTGCCAAATACCGCCAGCGTATCAACGATATGACCCATAGGGCCGTAGATTTTTTTGCCCAGCAACGGATATAAAGTTGAGCGAATGGCCAATGGCAAACCACGGCGATAATGAAAATACGCCAAGGATAACGCTACCATGCCGTAAATTGCCCAAACATGCAGACCATAATGCAAGAACGAGATGTTCATCGCTTGCTTGGCCGCGGCAATGCTTTCAGGCTCACCTAAAGGCGGTGCCATAAAGTGATATAGCGGCTCAGCTGTACCCCAGTAGAGCAAGCCAATACCAATACCGGCCGAAAACAGCATGCCAATCCAAGAAACAATATTGTACTCTGGGGTCTCGTTTTGGTGACCCAATCTAATATCGCCATAGCGGCTAAATATCAGATAGATACTCATCACCAACGTTAAGTTGACCACCATGATAAAAAACCAACCAAAGCGCATCGATACAAATGCCTTCGCTTGGCCAAACACTTCGCTTGCCAATTCATTAAAAAAAGCACCGAAGATAATAAATGCGAGGATTAAAATCGCTGAGGTTAAAAAAACAGGTTTACTTACCCGTGGAAAAGGGCCCAATCGGCCAACTTTAACGTGATCCATTCAGTCGTCTCAATTTTTTAGGACGCCAACCTTAACAAGATATTTACAAAGTATCAAATCCGGTCAGTCATCTGTTAATGGGCAAAATTAAAAAATCCTAAGATAACGATGCATCTTAGGATTTTAAATGACAATTATTATATTGTTTATTTAGGTAAAATAAATATAAGCTAACTATATGATTCAACGTATAAAAATATCTTTGATATGGCGATATTCAGCCTATCAATCACCTTTCACAATTTTAGGCGGACCTTTTAATAGCTCTTCATCCACAAACTCATTGGCTGAATTATGGTCGGCTGACTCGTCAGTAATGTAACGCTGCTGGTTGCGATATAAGATAAGACGGTCACGACTCATGCCACGTAATAGCGCATACATCATCACAAATATGACCAAAGCAAAGGGCAATCCTGCCACGATGGCCGCCGCTTGTAATGCTCCTAATCCACCTGCTGCTAATAAAATTGCCGCAATCACGCCCTGCATAATGGCCCAAAATAAGCGTTGGATTTTGGGTGGATTGGTATCGCCACCAGCGGTCAACATATCAATGACAAAACTGGCCGAATCTGAAGAGGTCACAAACCAAAGTACAATCATCACCACAATCAATAGGGTGATAGGTTTGGTAAGCGGATAGTATTCAACCAATTTAAAAATGGCACTACCGGTATCCGCTTGCACCGCGGCGACCAATCCTGGGCTGACCAAATCAGGGCTAATAGCGGCTAATAGCTCCATCTGAATCGCAACGCCACCAAAAGTCGTAAACCAGAAAAATAAAATTGTCATCGGGATAAGCAGCACGCCAAATACAAACTCGCGAATGGTACGACCACGACTGATACGCGCAATAAATACGCCGACAAATGGTGACCAGCTGACCCACCATGCCCAATAAAATATCGTCCAAGCGCTTTGCCAATCAGTGCCACTATAGGCTTCACTCCACGTCGATAAGGTGACGATGTTTGCCAGATAGTTGCCAACGTTTTCAATAAAGCTATCAAAGATAAATAAGGTGGGACCCAAAATCACCATGAAGGCCAGTAGAATACCGGTCAGCCCCATATTAATATCACTGAGGCGCTTAATCCCTTTATCAAGACCTAGCATCAGCGAGCCACAAGCCAGTGAAGTTACGAAGGCAATGATAATAAACTGTACGGTCAAGGTATTAGGAATACCAAATAAACCCTCTAGACCCGAGTTAATCTGCATAACCCCAAGACCTAACGAGGTCACAACCCCAAACATCGTCCCAAATACCGCCAAAATATCGACGGTATGACCCCATTTACCATAAATCTTTTGCCCGAGGATAGGATACAAGGTTGAGCGAATCGATAACGGCAGACCACGGCGGAAGTGAAAATAGGCTAACGACAGTGCCACGACGGTATAAATCGCCCATGCATGCAGCCCCCAATGCAAAAACGACAGATTCATCGCTTGCTTTGCTGCCTCTACAGTCTGTCCCTCACCAACGGGCGGTGCCATAAAGTGGTATAAGGGTTCCGCTGTGCCCCAATAGACCAATCCAATCCCGATACCCGCCGAAAACAACATCCCAATCCATGAAAACAAGGTATATTGCGGTCGCTCTGTCTGTTTACCTAAGCGAATATCACCGTAGCGGCTGGCGGCAAGGTAAATACAAAACACCAGCGCCACGTTAAATAAGATGATAAATAACCAGCGGAATTTTTCGGCAATAAAGTCCTGTAAGAAGCTAAAAAGCGCTGCGGCAGTTTCAGTAAATAACGAGCCAAAAATGATGAAGCCGACAATTAAGATGCCTGATGTGATAAATACAGGCTTATTTACCCTTGGAAATGGGCCGAGCTTACCTACTTTTACTTCGTTCATTCGCTAAAACCTCATATTTAAGAAAGGTCACCTTAACAAACTAACCTTTAATTATCAATTAACTACAAAATAAACTTGATAAAGATATTTTTTTGTAACAACTTGCTTGGCTATTTTAAATCTTGATTTGGACATTTTAAGCAATTATCCAGTTAGATTATTTAGCCAGCTATTGATGCAGGCCATTAGATAAATCACTAATTCGGCAATAATCGTAGCAGCCTGCCTTTAGCGCCATCTTCTAATAACCACACTTGCCCATCGACGTTTAAGACGCCACGGATACGTTCACCCATATCATAGCGATAGCGTTCTGCCGCTCCGTTATTTTTATCAAAACTCACCACGATGAGCGCTTTTGATGATAAGCCACTGATCAGCGCATTGCCTTGCCACGCTGGAAAGTCATTATGTTTACCGGCGTGATAAATACTCATAGAAGAAGGTGAAGTCACCGGCGTCCAAGTAATTTCAGGCGCTGCAAAATCGGGACGTGTATCGTGATCCGGAATATCGGTTCCTGTATAATTACGGCCATTCGAGACGATTGGCCAGCCATAATTATTGCCTTTTTCAATAAGATTAAACTCATCACCGCCGCGTGGCCCCATTTCATGCGCCCAAAGTCTGCCTTTGTCATTGAAAGCCATGCCAAGTACATTGCGATGACCGATGGTCCAAAACTGGTCAGCGATATCATTATTTGTATTCATAAATGGATTATCGGCTGGCACCGAGCCATCAGGATTTAATCTGATAATTTTACCCAAATTCACACTCATATCCTGCGCTGGGGTTTTTTCTTGGCGCTCGCCTGAGCTGATATATAAATACTGCCCGTCAGGTGAAAACAGTAAGCGATGGCTATAATGCCCTTGTCCTTTTAGTTTTGGAAATTGCTCCCAAATGGGCGTCATGGCTTGTAAGCTTGGGGCGTCAGTATCTGACCCCGTCAATGTCGCTTTGATTACTTTTGCACCGAATTTATTACTATCAGCAGCTTTGCCTGCTTCAACGTAGCTAAGATATATATTATTAGAGGTAGCAAAATCTGGCGCAAGGATAATATCGCCAAGTCCGCCCTGCCCGCCATAAGCCACTTTGGGTACGCCAGCGACGACTGTTTTAGCACCTGTTGCCGTATTAACAATGAATAGCTCGCCTGTCTTTTGGGTCACAAGCAGTTTGGCTGCTTTACTATTGACGGTAGGCAACGCGGTCATTGCCCAAGGTTCATTAAAGGTGGTCACTGCTTTCGTTGCAAAGCTAGGTTTTTCCATATTTGCTATAGATGCATCGATAGAGGCTTGCCCTTCTTTATACTCGGTCAGATCTTTATTGGTATTGACGGCTGAAGGATTAGAGCACGCAGAGACACTAAACAGCAGTGCGGTAAGAATTAACGGTAATGTTATTAGCCTATTTGTCTGTTTTTTATTGTTTATCATCCTGATGTCATCTCCTTTAATATTGCTGTCTTTTTTTTGGCATCTAGGTTGTTTATACCATAGTCAAAGTACGGGCAAAGTATAACAACGGTAAAATAATGCTTACAACAAACGCAAAAACCCCTTATCCACCCATATAAAATATAGGCAAATAAGGAGTTTTTTTAAACCATAACCATCATTTAGCGACAGTCATTTAGCGTTTGCTATTAGCTCATTCTAAGCTTATCAAAGGTCAATTTATCATCGGCGCTCACATCGACTTTGATGATATCACCAGCGACAAAATCACCCGCCAGCAGCTTCAATGACAATGGGTTTTCGATCTCTTGTTGGATAGCACGTTTTAGTGGACGTGCACCATAAACCGGATCGTAACCAACTGCCACCAGCTTGTTCATCGCATCGGCTGATAGCTCGATATCCAACTCACGCTCATGCAAGCGCTGACGCAAGCGATCCAACTGAATCGCCGCAATACCTGACATCTGCGACATACCGAGCGGATGGAATACCACAATCTCATCAATACGGTTGACGAACTCTGGGCGGAAATGCTGCCCAACTGACTCCATCACCTCAGCTTTGATATCCTCATAGCTTTCGCCGACCATCTCTTGGATCTTATGCGAGCCCAAGTTACTGGTCATGATGATAACGGTGTTTTTAAAATCCACCACGCGACCTTGTGAATCCGTTAAGCGACCATCATCCAATACTTGCAGTAAGATATTGAACACATCAGGGTGCGCTTTTTCAACTTCATCAAACAAAATCACACTATAAGGCTTACGGCGTACCGCTTCAGTTAATGCGCCACCTTCTTCATAGCCAACATACCCTGGAGGCGCGCCCACCAAACGACTGACGCTATGCTTCTCCATATACTCACTCATGTCGATACGAACAATCGCATCCTCAGAGTCGAACAAGAAGTTCGCCAATGATTTAGTCAGCTCCGTTTTACCGACCCCAGTAGGCCCTAAGAATAAGAACGATCCAGAAGGGCGATTCGGATCAGACAAACCTGCACGGCTACGGCGTACCGCATTGGCGACCGCTTCGACCGCTTCATCTTGACCGATGACGCGCTCATGGAGTTTTTCTTCCATCGCTATCATCTTGTCACGCTCGCCTTGCATCATTTTGCTGACCGGAATACCAGTCGCAGCCGCCACGACCTCGGCGATTTCATTATCCGTGACCTTATTACGTAGTAGTTTGATACCACTATTTTCACCAGTCTGCTCTTTTTGCTCGGCCAAATCCGACTCATGGATACGGCGCTCTAGCTGCGGAATGGTTTCATACTGCAGCTTACTCATGGTCTCGTAATCGCCTTCACGGCTGGCTTTATCGTAAGCAATACGCGCTTTATCGAGCTCGTCTTTTAGCTGTTGACTGCCTTTGACCAGTGCTTTTTCTGCTTGCCAAATCTCATTAAGATCAGCGTACTCTTTTTCAAGCTCTTCAATTTGTGCATCAAGCACTTTACGCTCTGCTTGCGCACCAGCGTCTTCTTCGTTTTTGAGCACTTCGCGCTGCATTTTTAACTGAATCAAACGGCTATCAAGTTTGCCAAGTGACTCAGGCTTGCTGTCCATCTCCATACGCAGACGACTTGCCGCTTCATCAATTAAATCAATCGCCTTATCTGGTAGCTTACGATCAGTGATATAGCGATGACTCATGCGCGCGGCAGCAATAATCGCGCTGTCTTGAATATCAACACCATGATGCAGCTCATAACGCTCTTTTAAACCACGCAAAATCGCAATGGTATCCTCGACCGTTGGCTCATCGACCAGCACCTTTTGGAAACGACGCTCAAGCGCGGCATCTTTTTCGATATACTGGCGATACTCATCGAGTGTCGTCGCACCAACGCAATGTAACTCACCGCGAGCTAACGCAGGTTTTAGCATATTACCAGCGTCCATCGCGCCATCGGCTTTACCAGCACCGACTAACGTATGCAACTCATCGATAAATAGAATGACATTGCCTTCTTGCTTTGATAAGTCGCTAAGTACCGCTTTGAGTCGCTCTTCAAACTCACCACGGAATTTTGCCCCCGCAATCAATGAGCCTAAATCTAACGACAACACTTCTTTACGGCGTAGTCCTTCTGGTACATCACCATTGATAATTTTTTGTGCTAAACCCTCAATAATAGCAGTTTTACCAACACCCGGCTCACCAATCAGTACAGGGTTGTTTTTGGTACGACGTGACAGCACTTGAATGGTACGGCGAATCTCTTCGTCACGACCAATCACCGGATCAAGCTTACCAAGCTCCGCCTGCTCAGTTAAATTAATCGTATATTTATTCAACGCATCACGCTGATCTTCCGCATTTTGATTGTTCACCGTTTCATCACCACGTAATTGTTCAATGACTGCTTTTAACTTACTTGCCGTTACGCCAGCGCTTTCAAATATCTTTTTGGTGTCACCTTGTTCAGCAAGTGCCAACATCACCCATTCAGTGGCGATAAAATCATCACCTTCTTTTTGTGCTTGACGATCTGCCAAGTTCAAAATTTTAACCGAATTAGGATTTAAATTAACGTCGCCGGTTGGCTCGCTAATCGTTGCTTGATTGTCGAGTGCCTTTGCCACACCATTTTTTAGCGCAGGAATAGACGCGCCAGCTTGCTGGCAAATAGACAAGTTAGACTCATCTTGCAGCAATACGGCCAGCAAATGCACAGGGTCGATACCTGTATGGTCGCGTCCTAAAGCCAGACTTTGGGCTTCTTGAATGGCAGATTGCAATTTTTGGGTAAACTTCTCGAATCTCATATTTGTTTCCTCTTATAATTAATAATATTTTATATCTGATAGTAGCTGCGGCTTTTTATAAGTATTAAGAT